>Ga0209450_10001535_pt1 | contig 11587 bp, 5 predicted proteins | sample FrelakmetLWP11LW_FD_187149 | JGI IMG/M metagenome (GOLD analysis project Ga0209450, IMG submission 187149) | Freshwater lake sediment microbial communities from the University of Notre Dame, USA, for methane emissions studies - LWP11 LW (SPAdes)... | ecosystem: Environmental > Aquatic >... | reverse complement strand
ACACGCCGAGACTTTGCTCTCCAGCCAGCCAGACGTCGGCCTGCACAGCGTCCTCTTCGTCGCTGCTTTCCCAGGGAGACGGTTCTTGGGGGACTCCGAGGGGGGAGCTGTCACATTTACCTCCAGCGGGCGGCGGGTTTTCCGCGTAAGCGCACAGCCTCTTCTTCTGCGGAGGCATCCCGAGTGCTCGGTTGGGATGAGCGAGCTCCGAGGAACGTACAAAATCAAAAAGGGTGGTAAAACAAACAGGGGGAACTGCTCAAGTATATGCGGCAACCTTTGCCCTCCGAACGTCTACGCAGAGTGAGCACAGTGAGTTTCCGGGCACAATTTTGACGGCTCTACACAGAAGTGTCTGTTGGGCCGCCAGCCTCCGAGCGGTACCCTTCCAGGCGGTACCTGGCCTCGCGCCCAAATAACGGGGAACGCTCGTGGTCCAATTTCAAGAGATCGAAATTCAACTTTTTTCATGAGATTGAAGTTTTCGATCGTGGGGTCGAATTTGTCTAAAGATACTGATCAGGAGGTTGACACTTCAATCACGAGATCGGAAGCCCAAACAAGCATTTTTTTATAATTTCGATTGCTCGACCGCTCTTGTGGCTAACAAATCGATCAGGCAATCAAATTTTTTTGTGCACAGGTGACTAATAATTATGGCAAAAAATCTGCCACAAGTGCCACTTACTAAATTTAAATAGTCTATTTTGAATTTGGATCTCACGATCCTACTTGTCCTACAGAGCGATCAGGAGATTCGAAATTCTTAATAAAGCAATTCTTTTTTTAACTGATGGTACTTGTAACTATCACCTCAATCTTGAGATCCGTATTTCCTAATAATGCCTTTTTTTTTGTATTTCCTATCTCATGAAAGAAGGGCCGATCAGGAGAGCGAATATTTTTTTACGAAAATTCAACCTTGTGAAAAGTGAAAAAAAAAAAAAAAAAAAAAAATATATATATATAATTGAACTCATGAATTCGACCCCACGAAAAGCGCAGTTTCCATCTCATGAAATTCTACCTCCCGAAACCCCAGAGCACTAAACAATGACCTTTCGCTTCCCACCCGAGACAGAGCCGGACCTTCTTCCCCAAGGTTCACCCAGGAGAACGGCTTCACGGGTGGAGGGAGCTGTAGTGGTCATTCCAGTGATCCCTCCTCCCAACAGTCACCACTCCACTACGCGCTCTTTCGCTGCAACAACTTAAATACTTTTTTCTTCTTCTGTTTACTTTTTTACGTAGTGTGTTGGCTCGGGTGCTTTCTTCTCTTACTTCTTATCATTGGAATATCATCTCTACCAATCCAACCCAACCTAACCTAGCCTACCTGACTGACGTACCTCCCCTCCCCTTGTCAAAAAAAATTATTTGCCAACACCCCTCAGTATCTCGCCAGATCATCTCAGAAGACAGTAGCCTGCACGGTGGGGAGGTTTAACGTGTTTATTTAAACTCTGCTCCCCTGCTAAATCCTCGGATATATTTTGTTGCCTTCCACCGGGGCCGTGGCCACAGGCCTGGTCTGCGAGGACGTCGGAGGAGGTGGAGGCGGCGGCGGAGGGTTGTCCGGTTTTACCCAGGACCTCATCTTCCGGCCTCTCCTGGGTCCCCCTGAGTCTTGCTGGTCAGCGGCTCGGGTCTCCGGGGCAGTTTCGGAATTGCAGTCCGTGCCGAGTCCCACAGTGGTCTCGGCTTGAGGGGGGACCCCAGCCTGGGGGCCCGGCTGACTGCGGCGGTCCGGTTGAGCTTCAGATCCCGCCCCTTGGTTGCCTGCCGACGGAGGTGTACAGTGGTTGGCTGCTGGGCCCTCCTGCAAGTTTGCAAGAGCGGGGATCAGCTCAGGGAGAGCACCGCTGCTCCGTGGGGGCTGTCCGACCGCGACCGCAGTCTGGTCGGGCAGCGCCCGCTGCCAGGGAACGAGGTGGGGGTGCGATGGCCAAGGGGCCCGGTTATTGTAAGACAGAGCCTCCGCCTCTTTGGCCGAACCGCTGCCAGCGCCCGGGTGCGCTGCGGAGCTGTTGCCCTTGCTGTCGCTTCCGCCGGGGTGTTCGCTTCCTTGCTGCACCTGGTGGAGGAAGTGGTTGAGGGTTGCCAGGGGCAGCATGAAGATCGCCGTGAGGGTGGACCAAAATCCTGCCAGCAGCCTGGCGGAGCAGCCAAAACGCTTGTACAGGATCCTGGTTCTGAGGAACCAGCCTGCCAGCATCTTAATCCAGTTGCACACTATGAGAGTGCCGATACAAAAGCTGTAGGTGTGTCCCAGGGCAGAGAAGAAGGGCAAGATTGCGCCGCCTATCTTGAGGGTGACAGAGGAGAGGTCTGCCACGGTTAGGATGCCGTTGACGCCCATGTCTAGGCCGTGGTTGCTCTCCCGGTTGGACATGGCAACGTTGGCTAGGTCAGAAACAACCGCCGTTCTGGTGTCGTAGGTGCGGAGAGAACGCTCGTGTTGCTCCCACTGGTCCGCAGTGAAGACGCTCCCGTCAAAACCGCTGAAGTTGAGCTCGTACAGGGCGCCCTGAACGAGACCCGGATTGACTACTTCGGGAGGTTTGCAGTCGGAGAGCTGCGGCAGAGAGCAGAACCAGTTCCCCCCCACTTTCCACATGACGGGTGACAGAGCGTCGCAGGGTACAACAGTGGGACTCTCCACCAAGAAGAAGGTCAGGGGATCCGCAAACAGGTGTCTGTTGTCGGAGGTCCTCACCGGTATCTCCACCGTGCAGTTGGGGTAGTCCATCCTGGAGACCTCTATGGCCGGGCAGTCTGAGATGTAGGCCACCCTCCCGGCCACCCGGGCCCTCTTCCCTTCTCCGAAGAGGGCTTTTCCAAAGAGGGGCCTGGAAGACGTGGCCAGCAGGTTGAGCTTGGTCTGCAGAACAGACCTCTCCAGCTCGCAGAGGTGCCTGGCCATCTCCCGAAAGCTGCTCTGGATGGTGAGCTGGGCGGTGAGGTGAAGGTAGGAATTTTGACCCCGGAGGTCCTGGTCAACCTTTGGACTGGTCTGAACCTTGGATCCGGCCATCAGCTTTGTGTCTCGAGGCCTCATGAGGACCAGGCTCAAGCCCCGTATCTGAGTCCTGAAGGCCTGGGTGCCGCACACGGTGCAGGGCTTTCCCAAGATGAGGCCCACCGCTCTCTGCTCTGCGGGCTCTTCGATGAGGACGAGGGTGGGCTTTCCGCTGCCCTGTTTTGGCTGGTGAACCTGGGCCTTTCCGTAATACACCGAACTGACGTCTTGAGTGCAGTTGCTCTCGGCGACCTCCCACACCATCGTTCCTTCTGACGCATCCTGGATGTTGCCGTCCCTGTAGTCGCCCTGCAGCGAGTTTCTAAAGACAATGGTGTTGTCTGCTAGCGAGGCTGTTGCGGTTCTCTTTTGGGCTTGAATCCTGAACACTGTCTGTTCGAGGGACTTTTTGTGCTGCACGTTGTTTCTCCACCAGGAATCTGTTTCGCAGTTTCCCGAGCCGTCCCGCGAGCCGTGGGAGTAGTAGGTTTCGGTCACAGCGGCGGCATTCGGCACAGCTATCTTTCGGTTCTCAAAGACAAACTTCTTGGTCAATTCGATGGTTCTGCACTGCTGGGGAGTTATCTCTACGTTCTTGTCGTACTCGACGTACGCAGTGCCTCCGTAGGTGATGCTGGTGAATTCGCAGCGGGCAACTGTCCTCGTGACCGTGGCCCTGCAGTGGAAGCCGGTTACCTGGACGTCGTCGACCGACTGCAGGATCTGCACGTTCTGTTCGACGGGTTCCTCGTAGTCTGCTTCCGGTTCGATGCAATCGCCCGGCTCCAGGACGTCATACTTGGAGGTCCTGGTGGTGCGGTTCATGCAGTCGTAGGCCAAGAAGCAGTAACTGCTGCCCCAGGTGCAGACGAAAATGGCCCAAGTGAAGTTGGCCAGTCCCTGGAGGGGGAACAAAAGCAAAGCAAACGGTAGGAAGAATGGTCAAAACTAAATGTGCGATCTGAGGCAGACAAAAAAATAAATAAATAAGTTGGTAGAATAAAACAAAATGCCTACCCTCATCACGTGCGGTGTTTTTTTTATTTTCTTCTCCGTTTTTGTTTTGGTCTGACTCAAGTTCGCGTTTGAGACCTGAACTTTTTTTCTGTGGATAACAGTTTCTTTCCGAACTTGGATGGCACTGCCGGCACAGTCCCTTGGCTCAGACTGACTGAGCCGCAGCTTCACCTCTTGCGGGTGGGCAGAAGCTCTGCCTGCGGCGTCCCAAGTTATTTTTTCCCCACTCCACGAGGGCAGGCCTGTTTTGGCTTGTCGCCTCTTTGCCGGCTCGATGGTGACGTCGTTCTTCCAATTGCTCAGTCGAATTCCGGAAGGGAAAGAGTGCACTACCCATATCGTGCAATGGCATCAGGGGCAAACTACCTTGCAGCCCTGCTCTTGATTCAGTGTCTGGCCGGTGCGTTGAACGGAAAAGCGGTCCCGAAGCTAGGCGCCGTAGAGGAGGAGGTGCAACCGGACCGACCTTGGCCGTCCCTCGCCGTGAAGAGGCTATACCCGCTTTCTGAAACAGGCCGCATCAGGGTGCTGCAGGTCAGGAGCTCCGTCCAGTTGACGGGTCACAAGTGCAAGGCGCAGGTGACCCGCAAGGTGTCCACGTGCAGCTACTTTGGGTACAGCCTGGGCTCCCGCTGGGTTTCTGTCAGAGAGCCTGTAGCGATCACCCCCCAAGAGTGCAGAGAGGCCTTCTCCTCAGGAACCTGGACCTTTGAGAGCGTGTCCGTGGACACTTCACGTCTTCCCTCGGGGGCCAAATCATTTTTCAGCTGGGGAAACTTGTCTCCGTCAGGTTCCTGCTCCACAGAAAGTTTTCAGAGAAAAGGGGTGCGCTACCCGAGGGCGTTTGAGGAGACCCTACTGGAGTACGAATTTTCCGAGGTGCAGGGGCTCAGGCATCTGGGAAACAGCAGCGTCGATTTTGGAGGGGGCCTGAGGGGCTCCCTCAGCCTAGGGTCGGTTTCCAACCTGAGGGCGGAAGTGGCGGTTTGGGACAGGCCGGCAGAGAGCTGCCACCAGCTCTACACCTCGGCCTATGACGGGCCGGCTTACATCTTGTCGGGCAGCCGAGGCCTACCTCACAAGGAGGGCGTGGTCTTTCAAAACCCCGACTCTGGGGAGTCTCTCTTTCTCAAGCTGGGAGACGACACTTCTGTTTGCGGCTTGCCAGCGCGACAGACTCAGCTAGGAGGCCTCTTCGTTTCTCTCCTGGAGGGCGGAGATCCCCGAGAAGGACGATTTCAAGGCAACCCCCTCGGTCAGGCTGCCTCCAGTCAGCTCTCGCTCCGAGACTTCCTCTCCGGAAGGGAGCAAGAAGCCGAGTCAGATTCTGCCGATTCCGAGCTCTGAACCTAAGTGCGAAATCCCAGCCCGAGAAATTTGGCTTGCCCCTTACACACTTTTCCTTTCTGTCCGGTTCACTTTTCCTAGAACAGAAAATAGATGCTGCTCCTGGTTTCTTTTTTTGTTTTCTTTTTCCAATCGGCGGTTCAATCCCTTCAAGCGCGTACCCTCACCTTTCTCTTACGATAATAGGGTGTCCCCCGAGACAAAGAGTTTTCTGGGCCACAGCTCCCCTCCTGGTCAGGACTATTTGAATTGACAGAACTGGTGAAGTAATCCTCTGCGGATGGCAACAAATGATAGAACACAGATTTATTTTTATTTTTTTTATTTATTTATTTTCTCTCCTTTTCTCAAATTTTTACAGCGCTGCAGTGAAGAAGGTAGGGCAAGGGGGATCGTCTTGGAATGACCCAATAAAACAATCATAGAAGTTTAAAAACAGAAAAAGGGATTTCTTTATCTCGAAAAAGCAAGTAAAAACTCTTCTACTATTTTTTTATTATCTTAAAGAGACTTTGAAGTCTTTTGTCATATTTTACTCAACCAAAAAAGTATAACTTCAAAGAGTTTTCCCAACAGTACTAGCTTTCAGAACTCGAATTTTTTTTTGAGCAATCCAACAGACATTTTAATTGACTTCTGGGTGAAGTTAGTTAGTAGACTTTCTGTCAAAATAACGATTGTTTGACTTGACGTAATATTTCAGCCAAAAAAAAAATCAGAGAACAAATAATAAGAGTACATTTTTGAGACAACAAAAGACAAAAGTAAAAGCAAAAGTGGAACTTTTTTCGGCTTGAAATGAAATATAATAATGAAATATAATAATCATCCTTTCTAGATTGTGACAAATAAAAACGGCGAATATGAAAAGTAAAAGCAATTCAAAAACAAATTATTAAAAATTTTCAACGCTATTAGAGGTTTATTGATGATTCAAAACCGGCAAAAAAGTGATTTCGGTTTTTGGATTTTCGAGTTTGACGACGAGAGAAGGTTGGAGAAGAATCCCGAGCAATTTGGTAGACCGGACACATGAAAAAGCGACAACTGAAAAACATGCATCCAGGTTATACCAAAGTGTCCGAGAATTCTGAGTTTGTTTCTTCTGTTTCTGGTTCCTTGATGCAGAAGGTTTTGACAATCCAAAGCTTGTTTATGAGGGCAATTACTTTGTTAGTCTTTTCTTTCTTTTTTGCCCTTCTTGTTATTTATGGTCAAATCGTTGAAATCTTGGTGCACACACACAAAGCAACAAAAAATGGTAAAACCAAATTAATAAAGTACGATTAAAAGAGGAAAAAAAATTGCACCAAAATCGAACAAAAAACTGACAGATGCTCCAAATAAAATATGTTACAAAGTTTGGGCCAAAAAGTTTGGGAGCTATTTTTCAGAAGTTTTTTTTTTTCACCACTGCGGCTTTTGGGGGCTTACATTCAATCAAATTAAACTAACATTAGCAAAGTGCACTGCAAAGAACATTACTTATTTTATGTTTAATGTTAATGATCAAGTTCATTGATAAAGTGTCAGAATTTTCAAGAAAAAAAAAATTTTAGTTGGAAAAAATAGCTGAATTGAAAAACACAGGCTGGAAAAAAGTCTGCATTAAGAAATATGACATGCAGGGAAACTGGCAACATAAATGAAGTGAAATGAAACGAACAAAAATAATTGGCTTGTCACACACGGGGGGGTGCTGCGCTTCAGACGGAGGGAGACGAAAAGTGGGGAGGAAGGGAGCGCAGCATTTGCAAGCCCCTGCTTTTGAGGACGCTGATGTTGTGGGCGCACAGCATTTTGTACGTCGGATCTGCCACCAACTTTGCTATGGGCATGTAGGCATTTGCGACCAGGCCGCAATCTCCCTTGCCCTCCAGCAAGGACTCCATCTGTGCCAGCACCTTAGCCAGGGTGTCGGCCGTTGAGAGCATGCGCACAAAGAGTACGGCGTCCCTGCCGTCGTGGGGTTCGACAAATGCGAACCTGCCAAAGTGACTGGCCAGGACGAGCAGGAGGGACACGCTTCGCCTGTGCAGCAGAGGCAGGCAAGTGACCATCAGGTTTTCTCCCACTTTCAGCACGCGAGTAGCTGCCAGAATCCTGCGCAGGGTGCCCCGAAACGAGGGGGTGTGGGCAGCCTCTCGCAGGTAATTGGAGGTCTGGTGGTCCGCAACGGCTACCGCCCAGGTGCTGTCCCTTGCCTCCGGAAGAAGCCTCCACACCCTCTGGGCCAGTTGGCAGTACGGCAAATCGGAGAGGGGCAACGGTCCCGGGTCTGTGGCAAAATCATTCTTCCGCCTCCAAGTGGGGTAACTCTCCCAAAGGCTGTGGGCCTGCTGAAGAATGTGCACCACCTTGATCGGGCAAAACTTAGTGTTGCGTATCACGTCGGCCTCCCTTCCGTATTCGGGTTCGAAAAAGGCGGACGGACCTCCCCGGAACTCGCACCACTGCAGGGTTCCCAGAGCGGCAATCCAGTAGCGGTGCGGATTGGCGTAGTGCAGAAGGTCCTTCTCTATGTCGGCCGCCCGGCAGCCAGCCATTTTTCTCTCGCCCAGCGTTCCCGTCGGAGAGTCACGCCTCGTGCTGAAAAAGTTGTGCAGCGGGGTGAAGACGGAGTCCGGACCCAAGAGGCGGTCTCCGGCGTGCAGGGGCACAACCCTGAAGCGTCTCAAGTATTCCTCTGCCACACGGTCTTGCAAGTGACTCAAGTCACCGTAGTACGCTTCTATGGGCTCCTCAAAGGTGAGGAGGTTTCTGGTGATGACGGCACGCTGAATGTGAGAAAAAAAGCCCGCCGCTTTTCGCACCTCTTCCAAGAACGTCGGAGGAACCTCCCCGCAACCAAAGAGGGGCAGCTCGGAGGTTTTGAGAGCTAGGGCTTGCAATTCCGTTTCGGAGAGGTTTCCCCTGTAGGACTTGCAGATGGCGTAGACCTCGGAGTTTCCTTCTTTGCTGCTCGCCGGCTTGTACAGATCCAAGGTGTCAAACGCAAACTTGAGGAGGAGCAGCAAGCAGACGGTGTCGTCCTCAAAGAGGGTAAACATCTTTAGAACCAGGTTCCCTCCGGGGCGCAGGGCCGACAGAGCGACGGAGGTTTCTGCCCTCAGTAGCTGGGACAGCATTTCTTCCTGCCTCCAAGGCTCTCGCTGACAGTCCACACCTCCGTCGGCGGTCACCAGATGAGCCAGGCCCGCAGGGGTCAGCGACTTGCAAAGGGTCCCCAGATGGAGCCCACCCAGCAGGTCTCCAGTCGCGTCTTCTCCAAACATCCAGCGATCGAGGGAGTGCAAGATGAGGGTGTCGTCATTGACCATTCGGTCGGTGCTGTTCCCCTCGTGAAAAGGATTGAGGGAAGTGGCTCTCCAGTGCCAGGAGGAGAATTTTGCAGGGCGGGTTGCCAGAAAGTGGTTGGTGGCAGACACAAAGGCTCCCGGGGCCTCGCACAGGTGAACCGTCACCAGTCCCTCGTCCAGTGGAAAGGAGTCCAGGAGTCCAAAGCGGTGGAGGCACTCGGTCATCTTGCACCACGCCTGGGTGGCCAACTCCGGGTCGGCCTCCTTTTTCACGTGGAAAGCAATGTCTTTCGCCGGATTGTGTCTCCTGGTGTGCGTGCTCCAGCTTTGCAGGGGCTTGCTGTCCAGCTGGCTCTTGGTCCGATTCAGATCGGCCTTTTCTGTCTGTAGGAGCGGGTCTTGCCACCTGGGCTGAGTGAACCAAGTTTCTGAGGCCGGAAGCCTCTCTGAAATTGGATCCCCTCCCAGCCTGAAGCACTTGAGAAATTGAAGGGAAACTATGCTCTCGACGGGGCTGAGCCCTTCCATCCTTTTTCCCCTTGCACCTCCGGCCCGGTTCCGATTGAAAGTTATCCTTTTTTCAACTCTCCTTCTTCCTCGTGCGGGCGACGTCACTGGTCGGAGTCTCGCAAGAAAATGCTTTTTTCTTTTTTTGTTTTTGCAAACATAATTTTGTTTTCTTCTGCTTTGTTTTTTGCTGTACAGCAGCTGCGCAGCGCTGTACTGCAGGAGCTGAGCGACGTGCCGTTTCATTTGTTTTTTCCCCGGTCGGCAGCGGTGTTACTGGCTCCAGAGTTCGAATTTGTTGCGAGGCGACGTGCTGCCACCCGTTTAGGGTTGAAAGCGATATCTCTAAAAAAGATTGCAAAATTTTACTGCTGCAAAGAGTTGCTTTAGGATCAACGGCCTTGTACAGGAGAAGTTTTCATATCGCTCTCTGTGTGAAACCCGGACAGTTGGCCAATCCATTTTCAGATGCCGGGGCTAGCCTAGCTACTTCTAGAGGGTGAAGTAACATAGGGGAACCAAAGTGTGCCGGCACGTTGAAGGGTTTTTCGGGGCGGTTGGTCTGCCGTGGGAGTGAGGGTTTGACGAAAATCACAAAACACTCTCGGCCCGGGCCGAGCGTCGAGACCTCGGGCACGGACTAGCAGAACGTCTCTGGGCAAGCCGCAGCAGCAGGGAGACGATTGCACCGGTACCGGGGGGCCCCTCCTTCAACCCACAAGCAGCAGGGAAGGCAGAGACACTTTGGGGCGTGGTGTGTGGCAAGTCAGATTGTAGGCGACCTGGCCCTCGCACGATCTCTCTCATCCTGAGGCGGAGCATAAACCTGAAGGATAGATAGCACACCGACTCGGAGAGGAGATTGCACGTGGCGCCGTGCAACCCCAGACTGTAAACAGCTGCAGCCCCCTGCCGGTCACTCGGTGACGGGCCTCGTCAGAAAACGTCTCAAACAATTTTGGGGCAGGCCAGGTAGGAGTGGACCGGACTCTTCTTATATGCGGTAACCATGAGGTGGCTCAGGAACTGCCGTTCAAAAGAGCCAAAATCTTTCTGCACCGTAGTCGGGTCCTCGGCGAGACCCCGTTGAAGTTCTCGCACAAATCTACCAAACTGCCTGTCCAGGTGCGCGTCTGCAGAAAAGTCAGCAGGCAGCTTCTCCTCCTCTGTTGTCGGGCGTGTGACGCCCGGGGTTGGCGAAAGGCTGTTCTGGGAACGTTGTTAAATCTGGGGTACTTGAAAGAAAAGGGGCAAACAAAAATATCTGAGAGACATGTTGGCACCCCAGGAAGGAAGCTTTGCCAACCGTCTCTACGGAAAAGAAAATGAAATAAAAAATACCGGCCGGCTGGTTGGCCAGCAGGACAAGTTTCAGGACCGTTGCTGGCAAGTCTTGCTACCGTATGAGTGATGCAAATTGACTCCTGGTCTTAAAAAGCTTGTACGGCCTTTAGAAATGGTCAGAATATCATGAAAGTTTGAGGGAATCGACCTTTGCCAGGTACACAAGCATGCGTGTAATCCAACTTTTGATTGCCGAAATGGTTTTTAATAAAGGCCTAAACATTGCAGGCCATCTCGTCAGCCTTCTGAGCGGTTTTTGTCATTTTCAACAAGAAAAAGGCCACAAAAGGCTTGAAAAAGACCCTTTAAAGTCTAAATGAGTTTCAAAAACGTCCCCATAGACATCCCTCAGTCAGAAAGGTAAATTCTTACAAAAAGGCCATGGCCTTTACCCTGTGTTGTGAAAAAGTTCAATAATTTCTTTGGTCTTTGCAGGCCCCTGGCCTTAGATTGGCCTTCAAATTAAATTTGATCCTTCTCAACAATGCATCATACATTAGGGGAGATATTCATGTGCCATTTTTGTTATCATGATACCTATGAGAAATCACAAGCAAGGCCAAACCTTTTCTGGTGGCCAGCCTTTTTTCAGTTTTTTTGGAATCACGCAACCTTGACTTGCAAATTATCGGTCTTTGGACAGGATTAGTTGGGCTTGCTTACATTTGCAGATCATAATAAGTGGAATAAAAATTTCAGACATCATCGAGGCCAACAAGGCCTCAGCCTCGGCCATTTTAGAATAGTCACTTTCTCGTGTTTGCCAGCTCCAGATATTGGCCAGGAGGAAGGCCAAGGCCTTGTCCAATATTTAAAAAAAAGTGTGTCCTTTTATTAAGAGATATTGAGCTTTCAGAAAAAAAAGAAAAGTTTTTTTGTACCATTGGTAGTTTTTTTTTTAAATTTAAAAGAGAAGGCCAATTTTTGTGAACGAGTCAATTTATTACATCACGCATACGGTAGGAGGCCTCTCTTTGCAGCCCCAGACGTGAATTGCAAAGCTAAAGTTTTTTTTTTTTGCTTTTGCTGAAATCCTTAAATGCGCCGGCAGGTT
>Ga0209450_10001534_pt1 | contig 11589 bp, 11 predicted proteins | sample FrelakmetLWP11LW_FD_187149 | JGI IMG/M metagenome (GOLD analysis project Ga0209450, IMG submission 187149) | Freshwater lake sediment microbial communities from the University of Notre Dame, USA, for methane emissions studies - LWP11 LW (SPAdes)... | ecosystem: Environmental > Aquatic >... | reverse complement strand
GGCCTGCTCGACGTCCATTACCTGACCGACGAGAAGATCCGCGGCGAGCGGGACATCGCCGACCGCATCCACGTCGGCTCGGACGCCGTCAGGGAGCTTCCGCTCGGCACAAAGGCCTCCCGGTAGTTTCCGCGCGCCATGCCCCGAGTCCAACCGCCGGCCGTTCCCCGCTTCGCCCACGAGGCCATGGCCACGACGTTCGAGATCTTCGTCGCGGAAAAAGAGGAGGCCTATGCCCGCCAGGCCGCCCGGGCGGCCTTCGACGAGATCGACCGCCTCGAAAGGCTCTTCAGCCGTTTCGACCCCGCGAGCGAGACGAGCCGCATCGGGCGTCTCCCGCCCGGCGGCTCCCTGCGCGTCGGCCTCGAGACGGCCGAGATCCTGGGGCTCTCGGCCTTCATCCAGTCGGAGACGGGCGGAGCCTTCGACGTCAATTATCTCGGAACGGGCCGGACGTCCGGCCGCCGGACCCGCTCCCTTCCCCGGCCGCTGACGACCCTCCTTCGGATCGACACGGACGGCCGCGGCTTCGAGGTGACCCGCCTCCGGCCGAAGGGACGGACGGCCGCGCCGCCGATCGACCTCGATCTCGGGGCGGTGGGCAAGGGCTACGCCCTCGACGCCGCCTTGACCGTGCTCCGGGATTGGGAGATCGGGAACGTCCTCCTCCACGCCGGGACGAGCACGGCCCTGGCCGAGGGTCCGGGTCCGCCGGGACCGGGCCAGGGCCGGGGCTGGCCCGTCGGCGCCGGGGCGGGCCCGGACGGGACGGCCGGGCCGGGCCGCGTCCTCCTGCTCAAGCGCGCCCTGAGCGGCTCGGGGACCGAGGTCAAGGGGGCTCACATCGTCGACCCCCGGACCGGCCGGCCCGCCGCCGGGCACGCCGCGGCCTGGGCCTCCCACCCGTCCGCGGCCGCCTCGGACGCCCTGTCGACGGCCTTCATGGTCCTGTCGACCGAGGAGGTCGAGGGTTTCAGCCGCCGGCATCCCGTCGTCTGGGCCCTCGTGAAAACCGGGCCCGAAACGTGTAGAATATTCAACGCGGGCCCGGTCCCGGGACAACCGACCGCGGCCGCAAGGAGACGATCACGATGAAGACGCTCGCCGGTTCGCTCGCCCTGCTCGTCCTCGGCCTGGCCGTGCTGGTCCCCGCGGCCGCCGCCCAGGACCCGGGCCAAGAGGTCCTGCAGATCAAGCTGCCCAAGCCGATGTTCGTCGGCACGCCCAAGAACATCCGCACGCCCAACCTCGAAACGGTCACCGGCCGGCCCCGCGGGCCGTTCATGGTCCCGGCCGGCACGGCCCTCCTCTCGGCCGGCAAGCCGGTCGCGGCCAGCGACAAGGAGCCCGTCATCGGCGAGATCGCCTTCGTCACGGACGGCAAGAAGTCCGGCGAGGACGGCTACTACGTCGAATTCGGGCCCATGCTCCAGTGGGTCCAGATCGACCTCGGCAAGTCCCAGGAGCTGCGGGCCATCGTCGCTTGGCACTATCACAGCCAGGCCCGGGTCTATCGGGACGTCATCGTCCAGGTGTCCGACGACAAGGACTTCATCAGCGGCGTGACGACCGTCTTCAACAACGACCACGACAACACTGCCGGCCTGGGCGCGGGCAAGGACAAGGAGTACATCGAGACGTTCGACGGCAGGCTCTTCGATCCCAAGGGCGTCAAGGCCCGCTACGTCCGGCTCACCAGCGCCGGCAACACGTCCAACGACATGAACCACTACGTGGAGGTCGAGGTCTACGGCCTCCCGGCCAAATGACGAAAACGGCTTTCCGGGCGCTTTTTCTCTGCGCCGTCGCCGGCGCTATCGCCTTCCGGACCGTCCGCCTCGACCTCCGGCCGATGCACGCCGACGAGGCCAACCAGGCGGTCAAATTCGGCGACCTGCTCGAGCGCGGCGACTACCGCTTCGACCCGAAGGACCATCACGGCCCCACCCTCTATTACCTGACCCTGCCCGCGGCCCGGGCGGCCGGCGCCACGACCCTGGCCGGGCTCGACGAGAGGGTCCTCCGGCTCGTTCCGGCGCTGTTCGGCGCCGCCCTCCTCGTCGTCCTTCTGCTCTTTTCCGGCGGGCTGTCGAAGGAGGCGATCCTCGCCGCCGCAGCGCTGGCCGCCGTTTCGCCGGCCCTGACCTACTACAGCCGCTTCTACATCCAGGAGACGCTGCTGGTCGTCTTCCTGGCGGTCCTCCTCGGTGCCGGATGGAGGTACACCCGGCGGCGCTCCGTCCTTTGGGCCCTCGTCGCGGGCGTCGCGGCCGGCCTGATGTTCGCCACCAAGGAGACGAGCCTCATCCTTTTCGCCGGCCTGGCTGCGGCCTTCACGATCGTTTCGCTCCTCGAGAGCGTCCGGACCCGCCGCCGCGGGGTGGTCACGGCCGGGGACGCCTGGGTCTGGCGGGATACGCGGACCAAGCTTCCGTCCGGCCTCCACGCCGCCGTGTTCCTCGCGGCCGGCGCGGCCGTCGCCGGGCTCTTCTATTCTTCGTTCTTCCGCAACCCCGGGGGATTGGCGGACGTCGTCCGGGCCATCGGCGCGGCGTTCGCCCGGGCCGGGCACCCCGGCGTCCACGCCCACCCCTGGTCCTACTATTTTCAAATCCTGTCCTATTCCAGGACGGCCGGCGGCCCCGTCTGGAGCGAGGCCTTCCTGCTTTTCCTCGCCACGGCCGGGGGCATCGCCGCCCTGGGGCACGACGCGGGCCGGGACGGCAGCCCACGCTTTCTGCGCTTCATCCTCTTTTTCACCGCGGTCACCGCCGCCGTTTACAGCCTCGTCCCCTACAAGACCCCCTGGAACCTGCTCCCCTTCTACTTCGGCCTGGTCATCCTGGCCGGCAACGGCGTCGCCCTGCTGCTGAGGGTCAGCCGGTTCAAGCTGATCAAGGTCCTCGTCCTGGCCGTCCTCGTGCCGGGCTTCGCCGACCTGGCCCTTCAGGCCTATCGGGCGAATTTCGTCCATGCCTCGGACCCCGCCAATCCTTATGTCTACGCCCAGACCGGACCGGACCTCCTCAGGCTGGTCGCCGCGGTGGAGAAGGCCGCCGCCGCGGCGCCGGAGAAGAGGGACATGCTCGTCGAGGTCGTCGCCCCGCCCGAAGAGACCTGGCCCCTGCCGTGGTATCTCCGGAGGTTCGGACGGGTGGGCTATTGGACGGACCCGGCCGCCGCGCGGCGCGATGTCCGACCCGGACAGGCCGGCGCGGTCATCGCCTCGGCGGCCTTCGCCGAAGCGGTCGCCGAGGAACTGGGCGACGGCTACGTCCAGACGTTCTACGGCCTCCGGCCGGAGGTCGTGTTGTCTCTTTTCGTCCGCGTTCCGCGATAAGGCGGACCGGTCACCGGCCCCGCTCGCCCTTCCCGTAGCCGACGACGGCGTCCACGAAGATCGAGCGGGTGTCGTCGTTCGCGATCTTGAGGGTGTCCGTGGACTGGGCGACGTTGAACATGGACGTCCCGAGCTTGAAGCCGCCCGGCGTGCGGCCGGTGGGCATGGGCAGCCATGCGGACCGTCCGTCCTCGTCCATCCGGAACAGTCCGGCCAGCCCGTAACGGCCGTCCCCCCTGGCGACGACGGCCCCGTCGTCCGAGGCGTCCGAGTAGTAGATGCGGTCGGCCATGAGGACGGTCATCTCGCCGCCCGGGCGGATCTCGGCGAAGCGGCCGTCGGGCTCGCCCAGGGCGTTCCCCGGGTCCACGACGCTGATATGGTCGACGACCTGCTTGCCGTAGAACCGGGCCCGGTCGTCCTGGGGCGCTCCGCCCGCGGGCGACGTCGATCGCGAGGCCAGCAGGCCGGCCGCTCCGAACAGGCAGAGCCCCGCCGCGATGAGGACAGCGCTTTTCTTCATGCCCCTTCTCCTTCTCCCGCGATCTTAGCGGGCCTGGCGCGGAGCGTCAAGCCGGTCCGGCCGGCGGCTACTTCTTCTTGAGGAGCGGGGCGTAGATGTTCATTTTGGGCGGATCGTCGCCCGACACCCGGGCCGCCCAGAGCAGGCCCCGCTGGACGATCGTCCGGGCCTCGGGAACGTCGAAGTCGGCGGCGACGTGCCCGAGCGAGGTGTAGAACACCCGGCCCTTCCCGTACAGCTTCTTCCAGACGACCGGCATGACGGTCCCGTCGATCCATGGGGCGTGCCGGCCCGAGAAGGTCGTCGTGGCCAGGACGTCGATGCCGGGATCGACGTGCATGAAGTACTGCTCCGACTTCATGTGGAATCGCCGCTCGAGGCCCTCGGTGATGGGGTCGTCGGGGTCGGTGATGTCGACGTCGTAGTCGATGACGCCGCCGGGGTGGGCGACCCATTGGCCGCCGACCATGAACTGGTATTCGACGGCCGAGCGGTGGGCGTCGCCCAGGCCGCCGTGCCAGCCGGCCAGTCCGACGCCGCTCTTGACGGCCTCCTCGAGGTTGCGCTCCTGCTCGGGTTTGATGTCGGACATGGTGAAGATGTGGACGATGAGATCGAGCGTCTTCAGCTTCTCGAGGTCGAGATAGGCGTCGAGGGTGTGGGAGACTTCGACCTGGAAACCCTGGCTCTCGAGCCAGGGGGCGAAGATGTCGACGCATTGCTTGGGCTCGTGGCCCTCCCAGCCGCCCCAGACGACCAGGGCGGACTTGGCCCGGGCCGGCGCCTGGGCGGCGCCGGAACAGACGAGAAGACCGGCCGCGCCGAGGAGGGCCGCGGCCAGCGGGATGGCTTTCTTCATGGCGTTCTCCTTCACTCCAGCTCGCGCAGCCAGATCGCCCGGAAGCGGACCGGGTGGCCGTGGTCCTGGAGCGAGATGGGCAGCCGGTCGGCGTGCATCCGGTAGGGCGGGCGGGCCTTGTGGGCCGTCGGCCCCGTCAGGACGTCGTTGTCGTGGACGAGGACCCCGTTGTGGAAGACGGTCATGCGGGCCGGCGTGACGACCCGGCTGTCCCCGTCGAAGCGGGGCCGGCGGAAGACGATGTCGTAGGTCTGCCATTCGCCCGGGGGGCGGCAGGCGTTGACGAGCGGCGGGTACTGGCCGTAGATGGCCGCGGTCATGCCGTCGGCGTAGGTCCTGTTCCCGTAGCAATCGAGGACCTGGACCTCGTAGAGGCCCATGAGGAAAACGCCGCTGTTGCCGCGGTCCTGGTCCGCGCCCTTGGCCGGGGACGGGGCCATCCACTCGACGTGGAGCTGGCAGTCGCCGAAGCCCTTGACCGTGCGGATGTCGCCGGCTTTGGGCCCGACCTCCATGATCCCGTTCTCGACCTTCCATTTGGAGGGCTGTCCTTTGGCGTCCGTCCATTGGGCCAGGTCCCGGCCGTCGAAGAGAACGATCGCGTCGGCCGGAGGGGGGACGGGCGGTCCGGCGGGCCCGGGCGTCACGACCGCCGGCTGGGGCCGGGCGGGGTCGTGGACGGCCCACTGGTCCTGGGCGGCGATGAACGCGGCGAAACAGATGATCCCCGCGGGGAGCAGTCCCGTGATCTTTCTAAGAAGGGACTGTCCCTCTGGATCCTTCCGGATATCGAGTCGCATGGATGTCCTCCGCTCTTACAGGCTCCAGCCGGGCCGGTACGGGAAGTGCAGCAGCTCGTTGGCCTCGGCCAGGTTGGTGAACTCCATCTTCTCGCCGTCCCAGAGGAGCTTCATGTTCTTGTCCTTGAGACGGACGGCGACGTTGGCCAGGAGCATGGTCTCGGTCAGGGGCCCCGAATAGGAGAAGTCGGTCGTCGACTTGGCCCCCTTCTTGATGGCCTCGAACCACTCCAGGCGGATGCCGGGCGAGCGGGGGATGGTCTTTGCGGGCCGCTGGAAGTCCTGCATCCGGGTCTCGGGCACGAGGCGCGGGTTCTCGCCGTAGGTGCCGCACATGAGCAGGCCTTTGTCGCCGCGGAAAAAGACGCCGCCGCCGTCGTCGCCGACCATGCGGCCCTGTTCGAGCTCCGGCGGACGGGGCGGCATGAGGCCGCCGTCCCACCACGTCATCGTCACGGGCGGCATGCCTTCGCGGGCGGCGAATTCGTAGGTCACGACCTCGGCCGCCGGCGCGTAATCCTTCGAGTAGACCGTCGACGAGGCCTGGACGCTGATGGGCGACTTGAGCTTCAGGGCCCAGAACGGCTGGTCCATGATGTGGGCGCCCATGTCGCCCAGGGCGCCGGTGCCGAAGTCCCAGAGGCCGCGCCACTTGAAGGGGTGGTAGGCGGGATGGTAGGGCCGGTAAGGGGCCGGGCCGAGCCAGACGTCCCAGTCCAGCGTCCCGGGCACCGAGGGGATCTCGGCCGGCGCGTCGATCCCGCCCTGGGGCCAGATCGGCCGGTTGGTCCAGCAGTGGACCTCGGTGACGTTGCCGATGGCCCCGGACCAGATCCATTCGCAGACGAGGCGGGCGCCTTCTCCGGCGTGGCCCTGGTTGCCCATCTGGGTCACGACGTTGGCCTCCTTGGCCGCCTTGGCCAGGAGGCGGGCCTCCTTGATCGTATGGGTCAGCGGTTTCTGGACGTAGACGTGCTTGCCCAGCTTGATGGCGGCCATGGCGATGACGGCGTGGTTGTGATCGGGGGTCGACACGGTCACGGCGTCGATGCCCTTTTCCTTTTCCAGCATGCGCCGGAAGTCGCGGTACTTGGCCGCCTTCTCGTACATGGCCTTCTCGGCCGGCTCGAGCTCCTCGTTGCGCAGGAGCCGGGCCATGGACTCGTCGTCAACGTCGCAGAGGGCGACGATGTTCTCGGTGCGGCAACCCCGGGTGTCGGCGCCGCCCATGCCGCCGACGGCGACGCAGGCGATGTTGAGCGTGTCGCTCGGGGCCTTCTTCTTCGCGGTCTGTCCGACGACATGGCGGGGGACGACCATGAGGCCGGCCGCGGCGGTCGAGGCCGCGCCCAGGAACTTCCGCCGGCTCCAGCTCGGCTCGGCGCTCGGGGGGACTTTTGTGGACTCGTCCATATTCACACCTTCCTTATCGGAGAGATTTGGCTCGCGGCGAAGGACGAAGGCAGACCGGGGGATAGCGACGGGGAGCGGGAGCGATCGATATCCTCATGGGATCGGGTGTCCGATGCCAAGAGGGCTTATATCACAAAGGCGCGGAGAGGGTCAAAAAAAAGAGGGAGGGCCGAAGCCCTCCCTCGGAAAATCGGAACGGCGCGCGGCTTACCAGCCGTAGTGGAAGCCGATCATGGGCACGATGATGTCCATCTGATAGAGCCCGGGCAGATTGTCGCCCGAAGGCTGGACATTCCGGTCCTGACCCATGAGGTACTCGAGGGCGACGTCGAACTTGAGACCGCCGCTCTTGTAGCCGAAGCCGACCTGGACGCTGTTGAAGGTGAAGCTGGGTGTGAGGATGTTGAGCGTTTCGTCCGGAGCGGGCGCGGGGTCGTAGTAGTAGCCGCCGCGGATGGCGATCTTGCCGAAGTCGTACTCGAGGCCGGTCCGGATCTGGGTCTTGTCGGCCCAGTTCAGGAGTAGCGCGGCGCTATCGCCCAGGCCTGCGGCCCAGGCGGGGTCCTCGAACTCGACGGCGATGCTGTCCAGCTTGCCCCAATTGGTGTACTGGAGGTCGAACGTCCAGGTCAGGTTCTTGACGGGCTTGATGGCGACGCCGCCCGCGATCCACATCGGGCTGACGACGCTCATCGACGTGGCCGATTCGTTGGCCAGGCCGAGGAGATCGACGTTCTCGATCTCGGTCGTCCCGGACAGGCTGATCTTGGACTGCGTCCGGAACGTGGCGCCGACGCTGATCCACTCGGCCGGCTTGAGGAGGGCCCCGAACGTCGCGCCGAAGCCCCAGCCCGAGACGTCCAGGGTCTGCTGGCCGAAGTTGACGAGCATGGGAGCGCCGACGTTGCCCGGGGGGGGCGTGTTGGGCATGATCACCGTGTAGGTGCCCCACTGGTCGGTCTTGAAGAAGCCATAATTGACGTTGAAGCTCGCGCCGAGGTAGAGCATCTCGCTGACCTTGACGGCGATCGTCGGGGCCAGGGTGATCGAGCCGATGAAGCTCTCCCACTTGTAGGCTTCGAGCGTGGGCGTGAAGGCGTTAGGGGGGTAGGGCGCGACGAGGGCGGCCTCGAGGCCGGTGTTGTTCCATGCCGCGCCGAGGCCGGACAGCGTGTAGGCGCCGAGCCCGATGACGATGTTTTCGCCGACCTGCTGGTAGTAGCCGAGGAGACCGGCCGGATACATCTTGGACTTGGTCTCCATGCTGTAAGTGGGCAGGCTGTACGTGGCGCTGGGGAACAGGAGGTCCGCGCTGAGGCCGAAACCGGCGCCCTTCAACTGGGCCAGCCCGGCCGGATTCCAGAAGAAGGACGTGTAGTCGTTGGCCAGACCGACGTACGCGCCGCCCATGGCGGCCGCACGGGCGCCGAACCCGTTCATGTTGAGGCCGTTGGCGAAGAGGCCCGTCGTCAGGCCGACCGCCAAGGCCGCGGTCAGAAGGACACGAGAAAATGCTTTCATTTTTCCTCCTATTTTCCCGAGGATTCTACTCTATCTCGCCCCGAAAATCCACAAAAATCGTCAAAATCAATTTAACTCATTTATTATTAATATTTTATTATCATGCCCGGGACGGCCGCCGTGTCGATTTCTCGCCTCGCAAGCCGTCCGAGGGCCTGGCGAACACGGGTCCGATGGGCCGGCGGCGAGGACCCGCCGCGACGAAAGGCTTTACTCGAGGCCCCCCCGGCGATAATATCTCCGCGAGGCCGGGACGGCTAAAGACGGCCCGAGAGGCAGGCCCATGGACTCCATCATACATCCCGAGGTCGGACGCATCGGACGGCTCCTTCTCAAGCACCCCCGCGAGGCCTGGCTCGGCCGGGAGCCCATCCGGAGGCAGTGGCGGGAGCTGAACTATACGGAAGAGCCCGACTTCGGGAAAGCCTGCGCCGAATACGACGCCCTGGCCGGGATCCTGGGCCGTTACGCCGGGCAGGTCCGGTTCCTTCCGGAGGACGGCCGGACCGGGCTCGATTCGATCTATGTCCGTGATGCCGCCTGCGAGGCGCCTCGAGGCCTCGTCATCGGCCGGATGGGCAAGGCCCCGAGACGGGGTGAGACCGACGCGGTGCGGGATTTCTGCCTCGAAGCCGGCTGGCCCGTCGCCGGTGAGATCCGCGAGCCCGGGACGCTCGAGGGCGGCGACCTCGTCTGGCTCGACCCCAAGACCGCCGCCGTCGGGCATGGCTACCGGACCAACGCCGAAGGCATCCGCCAGTTCCGGGCCATCGTCGCCGCGGACGGCTGCGAGGTCATCGAGGTTCCCCTCCCCCATTGGGACGGCCCGGGCGACGTGCTCCACCTGATGTCCATGCTCAGTCCCGTCGACGCGAAGAAGCTGCTCGTCTATTCCCGGCTCCTGGCCGTCCCCTTCCGTAACCGCCTGGTGGACACGGGCTTCGAGCTCCTCGAGGTCCCGGACGAGGAATACGCGACCATGGCCACCAACGTCTTGGCCCTCGCGCCCGGGACCTGCCTGGCCCTGGCCGGGAATCCGCGGACGGCCCGGCTCATGGAGAAGGCCGGGATCGAGGTCCTGACGTACGAGGGGACGGAGATCTCCGCCAAGGGCGCCGGCGGTCCGACCTGCCTGACCCGGCCGCTCAGGCGACGAGCCTGAGCTCCAAATTGACTAATCGGACGGGGAATTCTATACTGAGGGCCGAAAATCCTGCCGCAAGGACGTGACATGGACCTCTTCGAGAAATGCAAGGCTTTCTACGACGATCCCATGGGGGGTCAGAGATACGGCTATCCCATCACTCCCCGCGCCGCCCAGGCCGCGGGCCTCTTCCCTTATTTCATCCCCATCGAGCACGCCGAGGGGACCGAGGTCTTCATCCACGGGAAAAAGTACATCATGATCGGCTCGAACAACTACGTCGGGCTGACCAACCACCCCAAGGTCAAGGAAGCGGCCATCGAGGCCGTCAAGAAGTACGGCACCAGCTGCACCGGCTCGCGCTTTCTCAACGGCACGCTCGACCTCCACATCGAGCTCGAAGAGCGGCTGGCCCGGTACACCGGTATGGAGGCCGCCCTCGTCTTCAGCACCGGCTTCCAGGTCAACCTGGGCACGATCCCGGCCATCATGGACAGGGAAGATTACATCATCACCGATAAAGAGGTCCACGCCAGCATCATCGACGGCGTCCACATGGCCAAGGCCCTGAAAAACATCCACTTGAAGACCTTCAAGCACAACGACGCGGCCGACCTCGAAGCCGTCCTGAGATCCCTGCCGGCCGAGCCGGCCAAGCTGGTCATCGTCGACGGCGTCTTCAGCATGGGCGGCGACATCGCCAAGCTGCCGGAGCTCATCCCCATCTGCAGGAAGTACGGGGCCCGATTCATGTCCGACGACGCCCACGCGATCGGCGTCCTCGGCGGCGGCCGCGGCACCGGCTGGCACTTCGGTCTGCAGAAGGACGTCGACCTGGTCATGGGCACGTTCAGCAAGTCCCTGGCCTCGGTCGGCGGGTTCATCGCCGGCCCCAAGGAAGCCGTCCACTTCATCCAGATGTTCGCCCGGCCGTTCATGTTCAGCGCCAGCCTGCCGCCCTCGAACGTGGCCACCGTCCTGGCCTGCCTGGACGTTCTCGAGAAGGAACCCGAGCGCGTCGAGCGGGTCAACGCGGTCGCCGCGCGCGTCAGGTCCGAACTGCGGGGCATGGGCTACAACATCGGCGAGACCGAGACGCCCATCATTCCCATCATCATCGGCGACATGATGGATGCCTTGAAGGCCTGGAAGATCCTCTTCGAGGCGGGGATCTACACCAACGTCGCCCTGCCCCCGTCCGTCCCGGACGGGATGTCGCTGCTGCGGACGAGCTACATGGCCACCCACACCGACGAGCAGGTCGACCGCGTCCTCGAGGTCTTCAAAAAGGTCAAGGACCTCGTCCACGTCCGCGGCTAGGCCGGTCCTCTCCTGAACGGGCCGGCGGGACGCCCCCCGTTCGGGGGCTGTCCTTAACGTTTCCGCCCGGGCCCGGGTATAACCATGCGGATGAACGAGACGGAGAAGGAGCTCATCGCCATGGTTCTCTCCGGCCGCACCGAGGCCTTCGAGCCGCTGGTCACCCCCTACCGGGGCCGGTTGCTGGCCCTGGCCTCCCGGCTGACCCGCAACCGGGAAGAGGCCTTGGACGTCGCCCAGGAGGCGCTGCTGCGGGCCTTCCGCGCCCTCGGCCGCTTCGACGCCTCCCGGTCCTTCGGGAATTGGCTCTTCCAGATCGCGGCCAACGAAGCCCGGGACCGTTATCGCAAAAAGACGCGGGAGCGTGCGGCGTTCCCGAACCTCGCCGGCCGGGTGCCGTCCGCGACGGCCGGGTCCGCGGCCTCGGACCCGGAGGCGGGGCACGACCGGCGGGAGCTCCGGGCCGACATCCTGCGCTCACTGGCGGCGCTCAGCCCGCGGGAGCGGGAGGTGTTCGTGCTGAGGGACCTCGAAGAGCTCGACGTCCGGGAGACGTCCCGGGTGCTGGGCTGCTCGAACCTCTCGGTCCGGGTCCACCTGTCCGCGGCCCGCAGGAAGCTCCGCGAAGCCATCCGACGGGATCTTCCCCACCTCGAGGAGGGACGATGA
>Ga0209450_10001533_pt1 | contig 11602 bp, 8 predicted proteins | sample FrelakmetLWP11LW_FD_187149 | JGI IMG/M metagenome (GOLD analysis project Ga0209450, IMG submission 187149) | Freshwater lake sediment microbial communities from the University of Notre Dame, USA, for methane emissions studies - LWP11 LW (SPAdes)... | ecosystem: Environmental > Aquatic >... | reverse complement strand
CATTTCACTATGCGCGATTTTTCTTTTTTTCAGATAAAGGGAAGTCTTGCGATATCTGGCCACGATCTCCCTGGCGTTATCCTGCCGGGAAAAAACGGCGAACAGCGGGTCTTCGAATAAATAGTGCCGGTGCGTATGCTGCATGGGACTGTCGACCTGCGCCAAAAAAGTATAGACCCTGAACAGATCGGGTTCGTCATGGCCCAGGACCCATTGCGTGAAGGCCTCGGGCCGCGGCGCTTGCCCGCTCCAGAAAAGATTCCCGGCCGCGAACACAGGCAGGATGATGCCTTCCAAAAAATGGCCATCGCCTTTATCCGCGCTGCCGGCGAGCATGACCCCGGCCAGTTTTTCTTCCATTGCCGCCGCAAAAGCAGCTTCATTGTTGACGATGCTTTTGCGCATGGCCGGGATGAACCTGGCCCGGCTCCACGTCGCGGTGGCCAATACCTGCGCGATATGGTGCTTTTTAAAAGGCGCGGCTTTTTTCTTGAATGCCTCGGCCTTTTCAATCCCCTCTTCACGATTGAGCACCAGCACATCCTGGGGGATTTTCCGGATCAGCTCCGGAGCATTCCAAAAACCGTCCCCCCAGACCAGGACCGTCTTGCCTTGGGCCCTGAAAAAGCGGTGAATATTCAAAAACCGCCCGAACCATGCCGCCGCCGGTGCGTCTGCGGTCCCCTCACCTGGATCTATCAGGACCAGTTTCGACCGGAAAGGCGCCATCACTTCGGCTTGGAACGAACTGAGGCCAAAAGTGGTGTCACGGTCGCACGGATCAGGCCCGACGGCAATGGCCGGGAACAGATCGATCCCCATTTTCAAGGCCAGGGAGGCGATCAGGGCGATTTCATCCGCTGCCGCGCTTCCTTTTTGGTTTTCAGCCGGGGCGGAGCTTTCGGGTCTGTTTGGGCCGCCCAGGTAAATGGAAACATGGTTGAATTTCAGCAGGGCCAGCTTGAGCAGCAGGCGCTGCAGTTCCGGCAGCAGCGGCAGGGCACCATGGCCGACATCGAGCAGAAAGCCCCGGAAAGAAATGTCAGGGGTATCCTTGATGAAAAAGCCGGGCATACGGCCAGCTTTTTTATAAAAAGCCAGGATCTGCAGCAGCGTGGACAGGGCGTAAAACTGCCCACGCTGGGAATTGCTCCAAATTGTGATCCGGCCCGGGGCGCATTCAATGCCGTACTCCTCATTGCCCAGCGTTTTTTTTTCCTGGCAGACGATCTCCACACCGCGGTTTTTATTTTTTACGGCAAAATAGTCGAAAAGAAAATCATATTTTTTTGTGATTTCCAGCGGAAAACATAAATTCTGGATTTCCAGTGAAAGGTTTTGCCAACGAATGGCCTTAAGGGCCGGGAACAGGAAAGCAAATTCGTTTTTTTTATTCATTTTCATGAAAACCCGGCCCAGGGCATGCCGTGACGACATTTTAGAATAAAAACCATTCCTTGGCAAATCCGCTGCGAACATGCCGCAGCCGAAAATTTAAAACAGAAAAAATTGACAAATTGAAATATCTTATATAAAATATTTTTTACCCAACCAGACAAACAATGGACATACTGAAGAAATTTATTACCAAATTCAAAGCCGGCACCATTATCTACAAAAAAGGCGACATCCAAACCGATTTCTTCATCATCAACAAAGGCAAGATCCAGCTCAAAAACGATGAGAACGGCCAGATACTGACCACACTGGGCAAAGGCGATTTTTTCGGCGAGGAATCGCTGAATAACGAGCAGAACGCCATTTACACGGTGGAAGTCATCGAAGACGCGGATATGATCAAGATCCCCTATATTTCCCTTACCGAAATGCTCAAGCAAATGCCGGACATCGCCCTGAAAGTTTTGAAAAAGCTAAGCGAAAAACATATCAAGATCCAGTCCGTCCTGATGTCCATGGCCGCTTCCGCCCCGCCGGTCAAGGAAAAACCGGCAGGCAAGGAAGTAAAAAAAGAGGACCAGACCGCGGAAAAAATCGACACGGAGATCAAGGCATACCTGATCATCCAGCGCTCAAACCGCATCGTGCAATTGACAAAAACCGTAACGGTCCTGGGCCGCCGGGACTATACCACCGGCTTCGTCCCGGACATCGACCTGACCGACGAAGACGAGGAAAAATACATTTCCCGCAAGCATTCACAGGTCCTGTTCAAGGACGGGAAATTCTACCTTTCAGAGGAACCGGGCGCCATCAACGGCACCTTCCTGAACGGCAACAAGCTGCAGACCGGGGTAAAGCACGAACTGAAAAACGAGGACGAGATCACCCTCTGCCAGTTGAACGTGGTTTTCAAGGTGTGAACGGAGTTTCAGTTTTGAATTGAATTTCCCGGTTTCGATTGAGTTCTCCACCAGCCCGTATGCATCACTTGGATTCTGACCGGGAATCATCCGTGCTGCCGGCTTTCCTTAAGAATGGATTGAATTCGAGCACGCGCGCCACACTTGTGGCACGACCGTGACCGGGCAGTACGACGGTTTCCGCCGGCAGCGCCCGGGCCAGCTTCTGTAATTCGGCGACCAGGCGATCCAGTTTTTTTCGACGCTCCGCCGGGTCGGAAGCATCCATTCGGCCCACGGCTTTTTCGAGCAGTGAATCGCCACTGAACAGAAAGGAGCCGATCAGAAAGCAGGCGCTGCCACGCGTATGGCCCGCGGTGGAGACGAACTGCACGCGCATCGCCCCGGCCTGGAATTCGGCGGGAGGCGAAAACAGTTCTTTCGGGTAACCGCGGTGCTCCGCATCCATCGAGTACAAATTGAAATCATTCTTTCCTACCGCGATTTTCACGTTATAGAGCACGGTGAAGTAGCGGTTTCCTGAGCTGTGGTCGGAATGGCCGTGGGTATTCAGTATCATGCGCACATTCAGGTTGTTTTTGCCGACAAATTCCGCGATGCGCGGATCGACGACGCCGGGATCGATCAGCACGGCATCCCGGGAACGTGTATCATACGCGATGTACGCGTTCTCGAACAGCGGTTGGCGGTCGGATTGTCCCTCGTTGAAATTGGCGGTGAAGCGGACGGCCCGGATGCCTTCCGGCGCGCCGGGAACCATGTATTCTTCTTCCAGTATTCCCGCTGTCGGCCGCTTCAGGGCTTCCAAGACCAGCACCTTCAGCTTCAGGTTGAGCTGCTCGCCGATCCCCGCCGCCTCGGCTTCCTGGAGATAGCGATCGGCTTCCGCATACCTCCGGGCCAGGTAGTAGATGGCGATGATGTTGGTATACGCCTGGGCATTCTCCGGGTCGGCCCGCACCGCAGCCACATATCGCTCCAGGGCTTGGTCGAATTGCCGGAGCTTGAAGAGAATATTGCCGTGAAGGCACGCGTATTCCGATCTCAGGTCCCGCTGGAACACCTGCTCTCTCCCGGCCGTTTCCCGCGCCTTTTGTCCTTCCAGCGAAACCTGCATCGAGACTTCTTCAATACGCAACCGCTCCATGCAGGAATTGGTCGCATCATATGCCTTGGCCAGAAGAATCGCGACATCGTCCATACCCTTGATGCGTTGCTCTTGGGCATAGGAGTCCAGCTGCATCATGGGGTCCAATTGAGCCTCGGCCGGCTCAATGGCAGCCAGTGCCTCGGGGTATTTCTGTTGCAGGTAATGGATATTGGCCAGGTAATACCAGGCATAGATATGCCCGGGCATCCTGGCCGTACAGGCAGCGAACCGCAGCGCGGCAGCGTCCATTTTCCCCTGCGCAAATAGTGTGCAACCTTTTTCGAACTGGTCACGGCTGGCCTTGTACAAGGCCAATGACTTCGCCAAGTCCGTGTCGCTCCGCGGTTCATCCAGCCCGGCCAACGCCATGGCCCCTGACAGCACCAGGAGCAGCACCCCGATCCGAAAACGGCGGGAATAGGGAACGCAAGTTGTCATGGATCCACGAGATTGAAATAAAATAATTCGCATGCCTGTCATTTTGAAAATTGCCGCGGGAAATGTCAATAGGCCATCGGGATGATTTTTTTGGAAATGGTAAAAAAAATGATTTCCCCGGTTCAAATAAACTCGTCCCGGCTCAATCCAATTCGCCGCTGTAGAATGTTTTTCTTTCGCCGCCCGGCAAACCCAGCAGCAGGCCGCCGTCCGGGGCGATGTCCAAAAAAATCCCCCGCAAAATCTGCCCCTGGTGATGGAAAGAAATAGGCTGCCCCAGAAAGGAACGGCTCAAGTCCCGGGCGCAGCTGATGATGGTCGACCCGTGGCCCTGCGCCAGTTTTTCCATCCAGGAAGCCATGCTCGCGGCCAGCCGTTCGCGGCCTTCCGCGACCAGCCACTCCCTGCCGGTCAGCCGCTTCAACGAACCGGCCCGCTCCCGCAGCTCCGGTGGAAAATCATCCGGGCCATGGTTGACATTGACCCCGATGCCGACCAGGCAGATGATGCGGTCGCCTTTGACAATGGTCTCGCAGAGAATGCCGGCGATTTTTTTCCCGTCCGCCAGGACATCGTTGGGCCATTTCAGGGCAAATATCTTTCCGGTCCAACTTTCGAGCATGTGGATCACGGCGACGCCGGAGGCGATGGAAAGGAGTGACAAGCCTTTTTTGTCCGGCAGAACAAACCCGAACGTCGCGTAAATACCTGTGTTTTCCGGAGAGATCCAGCTGCGGCTTTCCCGGCCTCGTCCCGCCCTCTGCGCGGCAGCGCTGACCATGAGCGGAAAATCGGCCTCGAGGCGAACGATATTCTGTTTCAGGTGATCGCTGGTCGAATCGCAAACCTCAAGATGGATTTTATTGAAATGCTCAGGAAAGGTCGTCAATGGTCTTGCCTATCTTGGCTTTTTTCTCGATGTATTCCTGCAGGTTCTTCTTGAAATTCTGGATGACCTCGGCCGGGGCCTTGTCGACAAAGCCGCTGCCGCTCAATTTGCCTTCCATCTGGCCGATCAGCTTGGCCAGCTTGTCATGCTCGCCATGGAGTCGCTGCAGTTCACGCAGCCGGTCCTGATCGTCGCTGAACGGCAGCAGGATCTCCCAGTTCTGGCTGACCCCGCGGAAGCCCTTGGCCATGACCGACAGGTCGTCCACGATCTCTGTCTTCAGGCTGCGGCTGAGGAAATCGAAATAGCGCCGATGCTTGAGCAACTGCGTTTTTTCCGCCGCCGAATCGCACTTGAGATAAATCGCTATTTTTTTATTGGGCTCGATGCGGTTTTCGGTCCGGGTCTTCCGGGTTTCGGCCACGACTTTTTTCAGCACTTCGATGGCGGCAAAAGTTTCCGGAAAAACAAAATTCTTGTTGAAGGCCGGGAATTCGGTCTGCAGCAAAAAATCCTTGTCCGTTTTGACCATCTGGTAAATTTCCTCGCTGATGAACGGCATGAACGGATGCAGCAGCTGCAGGATCCTGAACAGGGTCAGCTTGAGGACAGACCGCGTCTGGACGCTCTCCAGGTCGCTTTTTGAAAATTCGAGATACCAGTCGCAATACTCATCCCAGACGAAATGATAAATGAGGTCCGCCGCTTCGTACAAGTGGTACTCATCAAAAAATGCATTCATTTTTTCAACCGTGGTATTCAGCAGCTGCAGGATCCATTTGTCGGCATCACTGATTTTGCGCACATCGATCTGTAAATCTTCATCACCCTGCAAGTTCATAATGACATAGCGCGAGGCGTTCCAGATCTTGTTGGCAAAAGTCTTGTAACCCTTGATGCGGCTGACGGAAAGCGAAATATCCATGCCCGGGGCCGCCTGGATGGCCAATGTGAAGCGCAGGGCATCGGCACCGTATTCGCGGATGATATCCAGGGGATCAACGGCATTGTTTTTGGTTTTGCTCATCTTCTGACCTTTTTCATCACGGATCAGGCCGTTGATCAGCACTTCGCGAAAAGGCACGGCGCCGGTGCAATGGATGCCCATCATGATCATCCGCGCCACCCAGAAAAAAATGATGTCGAACCCAGTGGCCATGATGGAGGTGGGATAGAATGTCTTGAAATCAGGGCTGTCATCCTGCCAACCCAGGGTGGTAAACGGCCACAAGGCCGACGAAAACCACGTATCCAGCACATCGTTATCCTGGACAAGGCGCGTGGATGAGCATTTGGAACATTGCCCGGGCGCATTTTCTTCCACCCGCACCTCCTGGCAGTCCTGGCAGTAATACGCCGGGATGCGGTGTCCCCACCACAATTGCCGGGAAATGCACCAATCCTGGATATTGTCCATCCAGTTAAAATAAACTTTTTTCCATTTCTCGGGAAGGAAAACGATCTGTTTTTCCATCACGGCCCGGATGGCCGGTTGGGCCAGCTCGGCGGTTTTTAAAAACCATTGCCGGGAAATATTCGGCTCGACCACCGTCTCGCAGCGCTGGCAATGGCCGATATTATGAATGTGCTCCTGTTCTTTTTCTATCAGGTCCAGGGCCCGCAGATCGTTCAGGATCTCCTGCCGGCAGGCGAAACGGTCCAGTCCTGAATATTTTTCGGGGATCGGGCCGGTCATGCGCGCCCACTCGTCGATCACCACGATCTTTTCCAGGTTGTGCTTCATGGCGATCTTAAAATCCAGCGGGTCATGGGCCGGGGTTATTTTTACCGCTCCCGTGCCGAATTGCTTATCCACCTCTTCATCGGCCACAATGGGGATGGCCCGTCCGGTCAGAGGCAGAAGCACTTCCTGGCCGATCAGCTTTTTGTACCGGGAGTCTTTGGGATTCACCGCCACCGCCACATCGCCCAGCATGGTTTCGGGCCGGGTGGTGGCCACGACGATCCATTTTCGCGGATCCTTTTTCAACGGATAGCGGATGTAAGTCAGGCGGCCCTGGACTTCCTTGTGCTCCACTTCCAGGTCGGAGAGAACGGTTTTGCAGCTGGGGCAGCGGTTGACCATGTACGTTCCCTGATAAATTTTCCCTTCCCGGTACAGTTGGACAAAAACCCTGCGCACGACCTGCTGCATGTCGTCACTCAGGGTGAATTTCATCCGGCTCCAATCCAGAGCCAAACCCAGTTTCTTGATCTGGGCCACGATCTTTTTTTGGGAAACATCTTTCCAGGCCCAGACCAGTTCCAGGAATTTTTCCCGGCCCAGGTCCTCCTTGCTTAATTGCCTTTCCTTTTTCAGGTTTTTTTCCACCATCATCTGGGTGGCGATCCCGGCATGGTCGACTCCCGGCAGCCACAGCACGTTAAAACCCTGCATTTTTTTCCGGCGCATGATGATATCCGGCAGGGAAAGGGTCAACGCATGGCCGATGTGCAGGGAGCCGGTCACATTGGGCGGAGGCAGGATGATCGAAAAGGGAATGCCGGTCGCATGGCGGTCGGGGGTGAACAACCCGCCGGCTTCCCATTTCCGGTACCAATCACTTTCGGTCTGTAAATGGTCATAAGCTTTTTCCATATTTATTTCTGTCACTTTAAAACTCCAAAAAAAATATTAAAAACCGGTATCGTTCACTTCGGATTTTATTTTGTCGATTTCTTCTTTAATTAATTTTTCGGCCAGGGAAGGGACGATCTCCCAGATCAGCTCTTTTATGGTCAGTGTCAGCTTGTCCTGCAATTTTCCGGTCAGATCCATTTTTTCCTTTGCCGACAGCCCGCCATCAACCGCAGGCTCACTTTTTATTTCCTTATGAGGTGCCGGGGACAGTTTTTCCAATTCCGCTTCCGGGGAGATCACCTCCGGTCGGATTTTCTGGACGAACAATTCTTCGGCAAATAGCTTCTCCACGCGCGTTTCGGAACCTTTCTCCCGGTTCGGTTTGTGGTTGGCGGGGCCGAAATCAAAGATCTCATCTTTTGCAGAAAACATCGTCTTTACGGGGATATCGGCATCCGGCTCGGTCAATGTGCCCGCAGCGTTCCCGCTGCCGGCAGCAAACGCTTCATCGACCCGGTCGAGGGGGAAACGCAAATCCTTCCTGTCCGCCATCCGGGTCGTTTCCAGTGAGGATTTAAGCAAATTTTCGGAAGTATCTTCTTTAACATTTTTCTGGAAGCGCTCGTGAAACTCATCCGAGATATCGCCCAGCAGGTTTTCTGCAGGGGCGGCGGCGGCCGGTCTGCTTTCCGGCTTCAGGACCATCGACGCGATCAATTCGTCAGGGGGAAGCTTCAACTCGTCAGTAAGAGGTTCTTCATTGAAAGGGTTTTGGATCGTTTCCTCGCTTTCCGGCGGCAGCAGGGCATCCTTTGAAGGCTGCGTCCCCTGCGTAATTTCTTCCGAGGGCAGGATCTCGTCCCTCTCCAAGCCCTGGGCGGGGGGGACGATTCGTCCCGCGGCGGCCGGGGGATTCATATCGAGGCGGATATCGGAAAAATTGATGCCCTCGGTTCCCGGGGGATCGGGCTCAATCTCCATGATATCTTCCGGGAATGAGCTCGGCTCTTCCTCGGCGAATTCAGGAATGATCTTTTGTTCCTCCCGCTCGAGGTTTTTCATGACCGAGCTGACCAGGGCATTGGAATCGAAAGGCTTGGTGATAATATCCTCATATTTCAGGTTTTTTATCATTTCATTGTCCACGGCCTCGAAACTGCCTTTCATCAAAAAAACCCGGCAGCGGCTCAAGGCCGGAGTTTCATTCATGAAGCGGCAAATATCGTAGCCGCTGATTTCCGGCAATTTTATATCCACAATGATCACGTCCGGCTCCAATTTGAGTAATTTTTCCTTCAAGCCGGCCCCATTTTCAAAACTGTGCACTTCGATATTTTCAATTTCGGAAAAAGACAATTCCACGATCCGGCGGATGGTATAACTATTATCAGCAAGAGCGATCACTTTCTTTTTCATCCTGAATCCTCCTAGACTTTTTCCCGTATAGCATTATCTTTAGCACTTTTTGGATTGCAATGTCAAGTCAAAAAGTTGACTTTTTAATTTTTTTATATAAAAATAAAGCCATCATGCACAGAATAAAAGTTCTGATCGCCAAACCCGGGCTTGACGGCCATGACCGCGGCGCAAAAATCGTGGCCAAATATCTCCGTGACGCCGGCATGGAAGTGATTTATTCGGGGCTGCGCCAGTCCCCCGAAACCATCGTCAATACGGCGATCCAGGAAGACGTGTCCATCATCGGATTAAGCATTCTATCCGGCGCCCACATGCAGCTATGCAAAAAAATCATGGCTGTTTTTTCGGAAAAGAACGTCCCGCCGCCGCCGTTGTTCCTGGGCGGCATCATTCCCAGGGAAGATCTGCCGTTATTGCGGGAAATAGGTATCCACGAAGTGTTCCCGCCGGGAACTCCGCTGGAAAAGATCGCCGCCAAGATCAGGGAAATCACCGCCCGTTAAAATGCGCGCGCGGATTGACAAACCATTTCACATGCACTACAATTGGGGCTGCAACCCAAGTGAATGCTATGAACGCTACAAATAAAAACCAAAGCTACTCCGTCATCATTGTTTCCGATGCCAAGTCCACCAACAAGGAATTCGCCGTTTCGGCAAAATTCATCAAGAACGCCATACTGGCTTTTTCCTTCCTGGCGGTTTTCTTCGGCTTCATCATCTTTCAGTATCTGACCATGACCATGGACAAGCAGAAAACGAAACGTCTCGAACTGGAAACCAGGGATCAAAAGCAAAAAATCAGCACCCTCTCCTCGACCATCGACGATCTGAACCAGCGGCTGAAGAATATGGAAACGTACAAGGAAAGGATCATGGTAGCCACGGGTCTTACTTCGCCCATGGCGCTGAGGGAAGTCGGCAGCGGCGGCCCTGAGCTCAGCGATCAGTTCTCCGGCGATTTTTCCATGGCGCCGAAGACTCTCCCCGGCAGCAGCCTGCCGCAGCAGAATTTATTGAGCAAAGCGAAAGAAATCAAGGAAAATGCGAAACTAATCGAAGATTCGCTCAAGTCCGTGGAAAGCATGGTCAACCAGCAAAAACTTCAACTGGCGGCCACCCCGGTCATCTGGCCGACCCGCGGGTACATATCCGGTTCATATGGCAACCGCGTCCATCCCTTCACCGGCAGATTGGAATTCCACTTCGGCCTGGATATCGCCACCCAGTTGGGCAACCGGATCATCGCCCCGGCCGACGGCGTGGTCCTGCTGGCCGAGAACAGGGAATACTACGGCAAAATGATCATGATCGACCACGGCTTCGGTTACATCACCCGTTACGGTCACCTCTCGGGGTTCCACGTCAGGGAAGGCCAGCGGGTCAAGCGCTATGACGTCATCGGTTATGTCGGAACGACCGGCAGGAGCAACGGCCCGCACCTGCATTATGAGGTCCGCTACTTCGACAAACCGATGAATCCCGCCGATTTCATATTGGACACGCAAAACTGACCTTCTGCAAATCCGCAAATAAAATTTTGGCCCGCGTTGATTAATTTTGATAAATTATCTTGCTTTTAATTTTTAATTTACTTATAATTAATTGCATGAGCAAAACAGCAGGCCGCAACAAAAAAGTGAGTGCAATTATTATCACCGTCGGTTCATATTTAAAAAAATTTAAAGGAGGAGTCGTATGAAAAAAATTCTAGTGCTGGTCGTTTTAATGATGTTAATCATGATCACTACTTCCTGTCAGAAGCCTGAGGAAATCACGCTCTCAAAATATTTTCAGGCCATGAAAGCCAAAGACAGGGACACCATGGCCGCCATGGCGGCGGAACCAATGGCCCTGGAATTCAAATCCTGGGAGCTGGTCTCATCGGAAGCCCCGGTAAGCGAAGACCTCATCCTGCAGCAGCTGATCACCGGGCAGGCGGAGATCAAAGCCAAGAAAGACAAGCAGATCGGCGTGGTCAAGGACAAGAAAGACGCCCTGGACCTGCTGAAGACCAAACTGGGAGAAACCCGCGGCAGCAGGCAAAAAGCCGATTTGCAGAAGCAGATCGACGCCGGTGAGCAGGACGTTCTGCTCGAAACGGCGAATTACAAGCAAGCCCAGGTCGATTATACCCAGATGAAAAACCAGGTGGAAGTCGAGAAGAAGATGGTCACCATGTCCACCAGCATCGAACAGAACCAGGAACTCATGACCGGGAAAGCCGTGACCGTAAAAGCCATCGTCAAGATCACTACCGCCAGCGGCGACAAGGAATATGTGTTTTTGCTGAGAAAATATGAGCTGCTGAATACCGTAACCAACAAAATATCGCCCAACCGTTTTATTATTCTGAAGATCCAGCCCAAGGAAGATTTCGAGCAGGGGAAATAAGTCAGACCCCATCCTTTGCGTGAATCAGCGGCCGCAGGAAACATTCTTTGTTTCCTGCGGCCTTTTTTTTTAAATTCACTTATGGAGAATTAAAATGAAAAAGATCCTGCTGCTCGTTTTATGCTTCAGCCTGACGGTCCCGCTGTGGAGCGAAAAAAAAGCATTGAGTTTCAGCGATATGTTCGCCGCCGGCCGCCTGTCAGCGCCGGCCCTGTCCCCGGACGGGAAGTGGGTCGTGTTCGCGGTCAAAACACCCGACATTGCCGCCAACACCTTCCAGACCGACCTGTACGCCACGGACCTGCAGGGCCGCAGCCTGAAAAAACTGACCGACGGCAAAGGCAATAATTCCAATCCCAGCTTCCTGGGATCGGGATTGCTGACCTTTGTCTCCACCCGCGGCGGCGACCC
>Ga0209450_10001532_pt1 | contig 11612 bp, 6 predicted proteins | sample FrelakmetLWP11LW_FD_187149 | JGI IMG/M metagenome (GOLD analysis project Ga0209450, IMG submission 187149) | Freshwater lake sediment microbial communities from the University of Notre Dame, USA, for methane emissions studies - LWP11 LW (SPAdes)... | ecosystem: Environmental > Aquatic >... | reverse complement strand
GTTTCTCGAGGCAGTATATTGAATGCAGCAACGGACGCGACTATAACCTTCGAATTGTAAGACCGGGGGAGATGGTCGGACTGTCAGCGGTATTCAATCCAAACACCTTCAGTTATTCCGTCGTGGTACTGACCGAGACGTCAGGGTTCCTCATCGAGAAAGATGCAATTGCCGGGCTGGTTAAGAATAACGGCGCCTTTGCCTTTGCGATCATCAGGCGTTACTGTGAGCAGAATACGCGCCTCTATTCATCACTAGACAACCTTCTGCACCAGCAGACCAACGGGAGGATGGCTTCCGTACTGCTGACACTGGCGCCGGAGAACTTCGGCGGGGAGGATCTGTTCAGGCACCTCTCAAGGAGAGAGCTTGCCGATTTTGCAGGAATATCGACCGAAGGTGCAGTGAAAGTGTTGAAGAGCTTCGAGAAAGACAAAATCATCTCATTGTCTGATAAGAGCATCACGCTGCTTGATCACGGTCGTCTTGAAGAGATAAGCCGGATCGGGTGACGGAAGGGCACAGAGCACAGGGCTCAGAGCGCAGGGCACAGAGCACAGGGCGCAGGGCTCAGGGCTCAGAGCACAGGGCACAGAGCACAGGGCTCAGAGCACAGAGCGCAGGCCCTGCTACAGCCTCGTCATACCCGGCATCAGGTTGACACCCTCGTAATAGAGAGAGAGCGGTGTGTTCCTGTCCTCCTGCGTCAGTAAGTTTAAATCAACTGTGATGCTCTTCTTCTCTCCGGGCATGATAACAATATAGTTGTCATCGAAGAAAACCGGCGATAACATCTCCTGTGTAAGGGTCTTGATGACCTTCATCCTCACGAAGAATGCAGCGACGTCACCGCTGTTGGCAATGTCAACGGTGATCTTGCCGCTGTTGTTCTTTGTCATCTGTGACACCACTTTTGCATCCCTGAGTTGCATGAACGCCTCCTGCCTGTTTTCATAGGGGAACCAGTACGTGTTTTCATCTATGGTCACTCCGGTAGAGAGGTAGGTTATCTTCAGTTTCAGGAAATGTATGAGTGCAGGCTTATCCTTCAGATCGATATCCCATACCTTGATCACACTGTTAGCCATAACAGATGCCTCCTGTGACCTTTTCCAGAGTTCCCTCCCGTTTTCATCTGCAAGGACGGCCTCAAACCTCAGCCCCTTGCGGTCTTTGGGTGTGGCGTTGACCACGTAGACAGCTGAGTCGGTGGGGTTAAACTGCAGGTGCAGCGGAGCCGCAGCATGTTTGAACCCATAATATGTGGCGTTCTGATCAAGGAACCAGTCGTAGAACTGTCCTTTCAGTGCGGGCCAGGGATTCTGGCTCTTCCATACCAGGAATCCTGTGTACCAGTCCCACATCCTGGAAGTAAACCCTTCTGCCATTGATCGGTACTGGTCATATCCAACGATCTGTGCCCTGGTGATAAAATCCTTAAGGTCTTTTACCTCCCCCATTTTTTCTATCATGTCACCGTAGCCGAGATACTTGTGATAACGCCATACATCGTTCACCTCTGCCCCGGCAGGCGGTACGAGGTCCTTCTCTTCCATCATTCTGACCAGTGACTCCATATTGGGGAGGCCTACTGATCCGATCTCGGGGTTGAAGGGGTACCACTTCTGTGTAAAGTACCAAAGAGGTTCCTTGACGCCGTAAGGTCCGTCACCGTTGCCTCCTATCGTGTTCTTCAGAAGGTTCGGCGAGGTCGATTCGTCAAGATAGTATCTTGTCCCGTCGAGGGCTGCCAGGGTCCTGCTTATCCTGCCGTTGAGTTCAGGGGGCGGGGGAAACTCATTACCGCCGCACCACAGGTAGAGCGACGGGTGATTGCGAAGCATCTTGACCTGGTCAGTAAGTGACTCAATGAAGAGAGAATGGTTGTCGGGATATTCGCGGCGACGCTCCAGCGTCTCAGCCTTTTTCTCATCAGGCCACCTTCCGTTGCAGTCGCCCGTTATCCACAGATCCTGCCAGACAAGTATGCCATACCTGTCGCAGGCATCATAGAACTCAGGCCTTTCCATTATCGATCCGCCCCATACCCTGATCATATTCATGTTCATCTCTGCATGCATCTTCACCTCGGCTTCATACCGCCGGGGGTTGAGACGGAGCATTGCATCGGAGGCAATCCAGTTCCCTCCCCTGATGAATATCTTCTGCCCATTGATGGTAAAGACACGCGATCCGGTCTTTACGTCAAAATGACCCCCTGTCTCCCTGAAGCCGAACATAATATCTTCGCGGTCATGCGTTGTGCCGTCCTTTCCCTGAAACGTAACTGAAGCGGGGTAAAGCGCCGGCTGCCCCATGCCATTGGGCCACCATATCCTGGGCTCTGCCTGTTTTATCTCAGCAAATGTCACATTGACAGATGAAAAAGGTTCAATCCTGACCTTTTTCTTCTCAGAGATAACCGTGAACGCAAGTACCGCATCACCCTCCACGACTTTATCGGTAGGATTGACTATTTCAGCTGAAAATGTTACAAAGGCAGGCTCCTGCAGTTCGCCGGGCAGTCTGACCCCGGGTACGCGGGTTTTGGCGTACATATCGCGTATGTCTGCTTCTCCGGTAACCTCTATGGTTACCTGATCCCATATACCTGTGTTGCGGTCTCTTACAGGCTGAATCCAGTCCCACCCCGCAGTGAACTGCATCGTCACATCCCTTCCTATCATACCGTCACCGCCCTGTCCGCCGTTCGGATTACCGGGGTTGGCAGGAGGCTCAACATAAACGGCAAGGAGATTGGCTCCCCCCTTGCTGAGATATTGGGTGATATTATATTTCTGCCGGAGAAACATACCTTCATGAAGATCATCGCTGATACGCCTGCCATTGAGGTATACCTCGCCAAAATAGTTTATCCCTCTGAATTTCAGCCACACCTGTTTTGAGGCGTCGATTCCCTCAGTGGAAAATCTCGTGAAGAACCAGTATGTATAAAAATCGCGCCCTGCCTCATGAATATCGGGTATCTCCTCATTGTTCTTCCCAAAGTAAGGATCAGGCATTAGTCCGTTGTTGACGAGGGTTGTCAGTACAGTGCCTGGCACTGTAGCGTTGATCCATCCTGACAGATCAGGCTCCGTCATCGTGAGATTACACCCGTCGACGGTGACTTCAGAAGCTTTTTTTGCCCTCCAGCCATGGGTGAGCGGGGTCTCCTGAGCACTGAGAACAATAGACCCGGAGAGTAACACGCTGAATATAAGTATCCTTTTCATTTTAATTCCTCCTTGGAAACAATTACGGCAAGATATTAAAATATTTCTCACTTATGCTTGAATATACGGCCGGATTTTCCATAATTGCAGGTTGATTTGATGTCAACCGTGTATACCGGTCGGGAAAGATTGAAAGAGAAGCTGTTTGCACTTATACTGACCCAGCACCGTCGCTGGGGGCCACTGCTTGTTCCCTATATACTCGAGAAACAGCATGGCGTCACATATTACAGCATGACTGAGCCTCTCTTTCCTTTTCCTGACAGCACAACCCTGTCCGGTCTGGATAATGATGAGAGGGAGGTTGTGGAGCTGCTTAACGATTACTCTGACCGGAACCTCTTCAAACTTTTTTCAAAGCACCGCAACGTAAAAGAGTTCACGGAAACGGTTGGAGAAAAAGAGTTTGAGACTCTGATAAAGCCATATATCGAGTCAAGAATTTCCCAGAGCCTGCATATTGCGCTGAAAGAGGAGATTCCTGTTTACCTTCAGAAAACAAGGATCACAAGCCTTCACCCGGAAGACAGGCTGCTCATAGTACCCGAGGTTGCTTCACCTGTGTTCAGGTTTGACCGTGATTCCTCAGGCAGCAACTACAGCCTCATCATCGAGTCAGAAGACAAGCCGCTTGACCTTCGCAGTCAGCCTGTTGATATTCTCTCAAACAAACCTTGTGTGATAAGGGCCGGCAGCAGCCTCCATTTTGTATCTGAAATAGAGGGAGCCAAGCTTAAACCCTTTCTCACACGCAGTCACATTACCATACCGCAGGCCACCGAAGAAAAGTACTTCAGCACCTTCGTTCTCTCTGTCGTCAACACACACAGGGTGACAGGCACAGGGTTCCGTCTTGAGACTTCAGAACCTGTCATGACGTCAACCCTTACGGTGGAGATTGGGATGAGAGGACTTCCGGTTGCCATTCTGAAGTTTCGTTATGATGAGCGGGAGATATTCTATACTGATGATATCACTCATTTTACCACCTTCTGTAACGAAGGAGGCATATTCACTTTCATAAGGAAGGAACGCGATACCCTCAGGGAGAAGAAGTGCATTGAGGTACTTGAAGATTCAGGCCTCTTTGCAGAAGACGGGATCCATTTCATGACTGCAGGTGCAGCAGCGGAGGATGACAAGGCAATTTATGACCTCATTGAGACAATAGCCGAAAACAGAAAAAAAATTACAGAGGCAGGAATGACAATACGTACCGGAAGTCTTGAGGTACCCTACTGCCTTGATCCGGTGGAGATCACCCTGAGTCACCAGATAATCAACGACTGGTTTGACCTGAAGGCGGTAGTGCAGATTGGAATGTACAGGATACCATTTACAAGGCTCAGGAGGTATATTCTAGAGGGTATCAGGGAGTATCCGTTGCCCGACGGGACTGTTGCTGTTTTGCCGGAAGAGTGGTTCACCCGGTATCGCGGACTGTTCGAGATGGGCAAAGACAGGGAGGATAGCCTCCTGGTGCATAAACAACACTTCAGCCTCATAAGTGAAGTGATAACGGGCGAAAACTGTGACATTTGCATCAAGCTGGGAAAGCTGGCAGTGCCGGAGCAGTTGCCGGTCATCAATGCCCCGGCAGGGCTCAGGGCAGAGATGCGTCCTTACCAGCTGGAAGGGCTGAGCTGGCTTCATTTCCTTCAATCGCATAACCTGGGTGGATGTCTTGCCGATGACATGGGGCTTGGCAAGACACTCCAGACACTGGCCCTGCTGTTGTGGAACAAGGAGAACACCACTGTAACGGATGAGAAAGAGACAGAGGGGCAGATGTCTCTTTTCGGGCATGAGAGAGCCGGCCTCACCTCGCTGATCGTAGTACCGGCATCACTCAGCCATAACTGGTACAATGAGATCAGAAAGTTCTGCCCGTCACTGAAGACAAGAATACACCACGGAACAGGAAGACAGAGGTCAGTATCACAGTTCTCGGGTTATGATATCGTCATTTCAAGCTATCATACTGTGAGGCAGGACATAGAGTTCTTTATGGCAATGAATTTCTTTTATGTAGTACTTGATGAGAGTCAGTATATCAAAAATCCCTCTTCCAATATTTACAGAGCGGTCTCCCGGCTCAAGTCAGAACACAGGCTGGCGCTTACGGGAACACCCATAGAGAACTCGCTTACCGACCTGTGGACACAGCTCAGCTTTGTCAATCCCGGCCTTCTTGGTTCACTCATCTTCTTCAAGAGAGAATTCGCCAAGCCTATTGAAAAGAATTATGAGGAGGAGAAGGAAAAGAGACTAAGGAAAATAATTCAGCCTTTCATCATGAGGCGCACGAAAGAGATGGTGGTTAAGGAGTTGCCAGAGGTGACGGAGCAGATAGTCTACTGCGATATGTCAGAAGAACAGGCTGCCATCTATGAGAGGGAGAAGTCAGCGGTACGCAACAGCATTCTTGAGAATATTGAAGCTGTGGGTATTGAGAAATCGGCCATAATGGTTCTTCAGGGTCTGATGAAGCTACGCCAGATAGCCAACCATCCTGTGCTTACAGATGAATCGTATGGAGGCGTTTCGGGCAAATTCGAGACAATAACACGCAACATCGAAAACGTTATCTCGGAAGGGCATAAGATCCTGATATTTTCATCCTTTGTCAAGCACCTCGACCTCTTTCCCTGGTGGCTGAAGAACAATGGCATAGGGTATGCAATGCTCACAGGTTCAACAACTGACAGGGAGAGAGTTATAAACAGCTTCCGGAGTGATGACCGTATCAAGGTATTTCTCATCTCTCTCAAGGCCGGGGGAGTAGGGTTGAACCTCACCGAGGCAGACTACGTCTTCATCCTCGACCCGTGGTGGAACCCCGCTTCGGAGATTCAGGCACTGAGCAGGGCGCACAGGATCGGACAGGAGAAGAGGGTCTTTGTATACCGTTACATCGCCGGTGAGACCATTGAAGAGAAGATACAGCGCCTTCAGGAAAAGAAGTCAAAGCTTGCGGAGACCTTTGTTGATACCAACAATCCAATGAGTGAATTAGACATCAAGGGAATACTTGAGATTCTGAACTGATTTTTTTTATATTTTTACCACCCATTCAAAATCATATATGATGCATAATTATCAGAATCATCCCCTCGCCGGAGCCTCAGACCTCGACAGTGCCATGACCAGACTGTGGGACTTCTACAAGCACTATTTTGTCGGCATGTATATTATCTCATTCATTCTCTCGCTCATTTCGGCTGTCTTCAGCGCCAGTCTTGATCTCGCAGCGATCCAGACAGCAACTGAACCAGAGGAGATGCTGAAGATGATGAAGGAGATGATTGTTCCTTACTCACTGATCGCGGTTGTCTCCCTGATCTTCGGTGTGCTAATGCATGCATGGATACTTGAAAGGCCACTTGGCCAGGTGAATGTAGTTGCCACCACCCTCAGGAAGAGTCTCCAGGCATTCATTCCCTACCTCATTGTTGTGATTGTCATGGGTATTGCCGGCTCCATTGTGACAGCCGCAGGTCTGGTGCTTCTTGTGCTGCCCGGCCTCTTTGCAGTTTTCTATGTTCTTACAATTGCGATCTTTGCCCTGCCGGTCACCCTGGTTGAGAGCCGCAACGCTGCAACGATCATCTCCAGGTCATTCAGCCTTGCGCACAGGAACTTATGGCCTAATATGGGCTGGGTTATAGTTGTGCTTCTTATAATCATAATCTTATCACTCGTCCTGAGCAGCCTGATCATGCTCCCCTTTACCGGGTCACTACTGAGGTCACTGACCGATCCTGCAGAGGCAGGCGCACTGCTGGAGATGGTGAAGAACCCTGTTTACATCGTGATAAGCTCACTGACGACAGCGCTTATTACACCTGTCCTGCCCATTCTTGCCTTCATACTCTATTTCAGGAACAACGCCGGGCAGCCTGTGACGGTGGTGGCAGAGGAAGATGACAACAGGGTGAGAGTTGAGGATCTCTATCCTAAAATGCCGGATAAGGAATAAGCGTTTTGAATCGCTTAGTTCAAACCGGCTCCCCTTGGAAGCCCGGACTTTATTTTTTTTAAACCCTTTGTGGTGAGTAAGTTACTCAATCCTTATCCCGGAAGCGCTTCGCCATTTTGCCTGATATCTTCTCATCAGGGTATTGCTTGGAGAATGTAAGCCAGTAATCCTTTACCGACTGCTTAATCTCTTTGCGCAGCAAAAGCAAACCGATGAGGTTCGGCACTGCCATCAGCACAATTGCTATGTATGACAGTGACCAGATGATCGTTGTGTCGGTGAAGCTTGCGATAAAGAATCCTGCTACAAAAACTATCCTGTAGGCCAGAACATACTTCGTACCTATAAGGTAGGTTATTGCCCGGTCTCCGTAGTAAGACCATGATATGACGGTGGAGAAGGCGAAGAGAAGCAGCGAAAAGGTAACCACGTATTTACCAAAGCCTCCCATTATACTTTGACTGAACGCGAAATTGGTCAGTGGTGCGCTGTGAATAAGTGATTCGCCAGCCACTGAGGTTACTTCAGTACCGGTAAGTTTGCCGTCGGCAACAGTGATATAACCGGTATACAGGTCCTTCCCGTCATAGAATTTTGCATTTTCGGCAAGTGACCTTGAATGTATCAGGGAGACGTTTTCTGTCACCATCACACCATTCTCTATTTCAAGTTTGCCATTGTAAAGATCAATGAACTCCTTACCGCTGACATGTTTTCCAAGCCTGGTGACATCCTCTTTGCGCGAGTCATCGTAGACACCTGTGATGAACTGCATGTCAGTGGTCTGGAAAGTATTCTGCGTCTTGGTATTCCAGGCTCCCGAAGAGAGCACTACAAGACCTGTAAGGGTACAGATAATGATTGTATCAATGAAAGGTTCAAGAAGTGCCACCATTCCCTCGGAGATTGGCTCCGGAGCACGTGCAGCAGAGTGTGCGATCGGGGCCGATCCCTGCCCCGACTCGTTCGAGAAGAGTCCTCTGTTCACACCCCTGTTCATTGCAAAAGCAAAAGTTGCACCCAGGAATCCGCCTGCCGCAGCTGATCCGGTGAAGGCATCACCGAATACTGCCAGCAGTGAAGGAATAATATTTTCGTAATTTGAGAATATTACTGTCAGAGATCCGACAAGATAAAGGATTGCCATAAAGGGTACGAGAACAGACGTCACCTTTGCAATCCGCTGAATGCCACCTATGATCACCAGTGCGAGTATGACTGCCAGTACAGCTCCTGTAATGATATGACTGATCCCGAACGTAGCATATACTGAGTTTGTGATACTGTTTATCTGGGGCATATTACCGGTTCCGAATGACGACAGAACGGTAGCAGCGGCGAAGAATGCCCCGAGGATGGCTCCGGTCTTTATCACCTTTCCGCTTTTTGTAGTTATGTTCAGCCGTTTTTTCATGTAATACATCGGGCCGCCAGATACTGAGCCGTCAGGAAGAATGTCCCTGTACTTATGAGATATGGAGACCTCCACCATCTTTGTGCACATCCCTATTGCCGCTGTGACAAGCATCCAGAAAAGGGCGGCAGGGCCTCCGAGATGTATTGCAAGCGCCACCCCTGCAATATTACCGGTGCCGACGGTGCCAGAAAGTGCTGTTGAGAGCGCCTGGAAATGAGATGTGTCGCCCACATCATGTGAATGATCATATTTCCCTGCTGTTATCCTTATTGCATGCCTGAAGTATCTTAACTGTGGAAACCCGAGATATACGGTAAAAAAGATTCCGGTACCGATCAGGAGAACCATGAACCAGGTGTGGCCACCAAGGTAGCCGTCAAGCATTACTAGAAAATCATTTATTTGACTCATTTTATGTCTTCTAAAGGTTATAACTTGATAATTCCGATGCCGTTAAGGAACATCAGTGCTATTGCAATCGGGGTAATAAATTTAATGACAAACCTGTATAAATGGTAATATCTTGTCTTCAGCAGTCCTCCGTTCGAAAGTTCTTTCTTCCCGGGGATGTAAGGGAACCTCCGGATATTGCCCAGTCCTACCGCTGACCCTGCTGACGCCGCTATGACACCCAGCCTGCTGCCAGATGAATCGCTGCTGTTGAAATCAAATCCGCTCATCTTAAGAATAATCTACAGCACTGTTAATGCATGAAGGCATTAAAGGTGGTAAAAAACTTAAAAGGAGCAATATTTTCGTGTTAAAAAACAGAAAAAAACAGTTTGACAGATGTTTGCGAAGGCTAATGAACCTGCACCTTCTTCCTCTCCGGGAAAATTACCGAGGCCAGTATGCTTATAACCAACGTCGCCGCAATGATATAAAGAGAATAAACGGTCTGGTAGCCGATACTGTCAAGCCAGTGGTGGAACAGAAGCTTGAACCCTACAAAAACCAGCAGGAAAGATATCCCCACCTTGAGGTAATGGAACAGGTTGACAACCTTGACAAGAAGGAAGAACAGCGACCTGAGACCTATGATTGCGAATATATTTGAAAAGAATACTATATAGGGATCTGTTGTAATGGAGAAGATGGCCGGGATTGAATCGAGGGCGAAGATCACATCAGTGAACTCAATCATTATCAGTACAATAAAGAGCGGCGTGAAGTAAAACTTGCCGTCAACTCTTTTCCAGAAATGATGCTGGATGTAGTCAGGATAGATATTAAAGTGCCGCGAAAGGAACTTCACAAGCCAGTGATCACGCGTTTCAATCTTCTGATTCCTGTTCCTGCCGATGTACATGTGGATACCCGAATAGACCAGGAAGGCTCCGAAGACCAGCAGCAGCCAGCTGAATTTATGTATCAGTGCTGAGCCCACAAATATGAAAATGAATCGCAGTACGATAGCCCCGAGGATGCCCCAGAAAAGCACCTGCTTGTAATTCCTCGGGTCAACCGAAAATGCGGTCAGAATCATAAGTATGACGAAGACATTGTCTATTGAAAGTGTGTATTCCAGCAGGTATCCTGTGATATAATTTGTCGCTGTTGCCTTGCGGTACGCCTCAAGTGCCGACTCAAAACTATCCTCAGGAAGCCTGAGTGACGGATTGTACAGCGCCACATAGTCCTTAAGGGTCTGCCAGTCAGAGATATCATGCACCATGTGGCCGTAGTACCTGATGAAAAAGTAGAAGCCAATGGCAAGGCTGATCCAGATGGTTGTCCATGTCAGCGATTCCTTCAGGGAAATGGTGTGGTGATCCTTGCCTACATAAAGCAGGTCAATCAGAAGCACCGTCAGTATCACAACCCCGAAGATTATGAAGAAGATATTGTGCATGAGGAAATCTAACATTACCCGAAATTTTGTGCAAAATTAACAAGAAATCGGGACCAAAGTTTAGATTGTCACGAAAGGGTATAAAAAAAGGGGACACCTGTTACCTGGTGTCCCCTTAATTAATTCTTAACCTGCTAATATGACTCCCGCTTCACATAATGTGTGTGAAGCAACTTGTGAGATTTATGTCCGTTAGGTTCTTCAAGAAACTCCTTGTAGATAGCAACTACTTCCGGGTTCTCATGCGATTTTCTGATTGCCATATGAGTATCTTCCGAATAGATAGCTTCCATCCTTTTCTTTCTGATCTCCAGGTTTGTCGGGATGGGCTGGCCGCCTCCTCCGAGGCATCCGCCGGGACAGGCCATTATCTCGATGAAGTGGTATGAAGCCTTTCCTGTGCTGACAGCCTTGACCAGTTTATTTGCATTCACGAGTCCGTGTGCTATCGCCACTTTAAGCTCTACTCCTTCAAGAAACTTCCAGTCCTCCTTCGTTCCTTCGATCTTGATTGTTGCCTCCTTGACCCCCTCCATACCGCGGACGGGTACTATTTCAAGGTTCGTGAACGGGACGGATCTGCCTGTAATTATCTCGTAGGCGGTACGCAGGGCTGCTTCCATGACCCCTCCGGTAGCGCCAAAGATCACTGCTGCTCCTGTTGAGGCGCCCATGATTGAGTCATATTTCTCATCCTCGAGTCCGCGGAAGTCGATGCCTGCCTGCCTTATCATAACAGCAAGCTCGCGGGTGGTAAGGACGTAATCGATGTCCTTGTATCCGCTCGATCGCATCTCCGGCCTGTCAGCCTCAAACTTCTTGGCTGTGCACGGCATGATTGATACGGAGACAACTTTTGAGGGATCAAGACCCCGCTTCTCTGCATAGAAAGTCTTTGCAAGTGCGCCGAACATCTGCTGTGGTGACTTGCAGGTAGATAGGTTCGAAAGCATATGCGGAAACTTATGTTCAATAAACTTAATCCAGCCCGGCGAGCATGAGGTAAACATCGGAAGTGCAACTTTCTGGTCGCCTTCTACAAGTACCCTCTTCAGCCTGGTAAGAAGCTCTGTCCCCTCCTCAACAATAGTAAGGTCAGCGGTGAAGTCAGTGTCAAGCACTGAGTCA
>Ga0209450_10001531_pt1 | contig 11616 bp, 12 predicted proteins | sample FrelakmetLWP11LW_FD_187149 | JGI IMG/M metagenome (GOLD analysis project Ga0209450, IMG submission 187149) | Freshwater lake sediment microbial communities from the University of Notre Dame, USA, for methane emissions studies - LWP11 LW (SPAdes)... | ecosystem: Environmental > Aquatic >... | reverse complement strand
CGGATCTCGGGCAGCCACTGCCGCACCCGCGCCGCGATCGCCTCCACGCCATCGAGGCGCTCATGCAGGAACTGCTTCAGTCGCCCGCCCTCGCGCTCGCGTGCGGCGACGAACTCGTCGAGCGCGTGCTCGAACGACGCCGCCGCGGCCTCGTGCAGGGCCGCCGCGTCCTGTTCCGGCGCCACGATCAGGCCCGGCCACGACAGCGCCTCGATCCGGCTGCCCGGCGCGAGGTCGGGCAGGTGCGAGGCCAGTTCGCGCGTCAGTCGCGCCAGGTCCTGCGCCAGCGCGCCGTCGAGCCGCAGGCCCGCGCTGGGCGCGCGCGCACCGCGCAGGCGCAGCGCGAGGTCGACCTTGCCGCGCGAGATGCGCTGCGCGATGCGCTCGCGCAGGCGCGGCTCCAGCGCCCGCAGGTCGTCGGGCAGCCGCATCGACACTTCGAGGTAACGGTGGTTGACCGAACGCAGTTCCCACGCCAGCAGGCCCCACTCGGTCGGCGCTTCGCTCGCGGCGAAGGCGGTCATGCTGCGGATCATGCGGGTGGTCCTGAAGGCCGGGGACGCGCATGGTAGCCTCCCCGGCCCGCCGCGACACGACGACCCCGATGACTGCACCGCAACGCCCCAGTGGACGCGCCGCCGACGCCCTGCGCCCGATCAGCCTGCAGCGCGGCTTCACGCGCCACGCCGAGGGCTCGGTCCTGGTCGGCTTCGGCGACACCCGCGTGCTGTGCACCGCGAGCATCGAGGAGAAGGTGCCGCCGTTCCTGCGCGGCAAGGGCGAAGGCTGGGTCACGGCCGAGTACGGCATGCTGCCGCGCGCCACCCACACCCGCAACGCGCGCGAGGCGGCGCTCGGCAAACAGGGCGGGCGCACGCAGGAGATCCAGCGCCTGATCGGCCGCGCCCTGCGCGCGGTGGTCGACCGCGCAGCGCTCGGCGAGCGCACCATCACCCTCGACTGCGACGTGCTGCAGGCCGACGGCGGCACGCGCACCGCCGCCATCACCGGCGCCTACGTGGCGCTGGTGGACGCGATCGGCGTGCTGCGCAAGCGTGGCGCGATCACCCGCGAGCCGATCCACGGCGCGGTGGCGGCGGTCTCGGTCGGCCTGTGGCGCGGCCTGCCGGTGCTCGACCTCGACTACGCCGAGGACTCGGCCTGCGACACCGACATGAACGTGGTGATGAACGACGCCTTCGGCTTCATCGAACTGCAGGGCACGGCCGAGGGCCACGCGATGCGCCACGAGGAGCTCGACGCCCTGCTCGAACTCGCCCGCAAGGGCGTGGGCGACCTGTTCGCCGCCCAACGCGCGGCGCTGGCCGGCTGACCCGATGCGGCGCCTGGTCGTCGCCACCGGCAACCCCGGCAAGCTCGCCGAATTCCGCGACCTGCTCGCCGACAGCGGGCTCGAACTCGCCAGCCAGCGCGAACTCGGCATCGAAGACCCGCCTGAGACCGGCACCACCTTCGTCGAGAACGCGATCATCAAGGCGCGCCACGCCGCCCAGACCAGCGGCCTGCCCGCGCTGGCCGACGACTCCGGGCTCATCGTCGACGCCCTCGACGGCGCACCCGGCCTGATCAGCGCCCACTATGGCGGCGTGCACGGCGATGCGGCGCGCAACATCGCGCGCCTGCTCGACGAACTGCGCGACGTGCCCGAAGAGCGCCGCAGCGCGCGCTTCCACAGCGTGATCGTGCTGCTCCGCCACGCCGCCGATCCCGCCCCGCTGATCGCCGAAGGCACCTGGGAAGGCCGGATCCTGCAGGCCCCGCGCGGCAGCGGCGGCTTCGGCTACGACCCGGTGTTTTTCAGCCCCGAGCACGCCTGCGCGGCGGCCGAACTACCCGCCGCGGTCAAGAACCGCGCGAGCCATCGCGGCCAGGCACTCGCCGTGCTTCGGGCGCGCTGGCCTGCGTGGCTGCACACCGTACCGGCGGCGTCCTGAACGCGACGCGGCGCCGAGGCGTCGCGTTGACGATGGAATCGGGACTGCAGGTGCGCTAGCGCACGACGATCTGCGCGGCGTCGCTGACGCGGACGTGGGTCTGGTAGTAGTACTTGCCGGTCGGCGCGCCGTTGGCCGTGAAGTCGATCCGCTCGCGCCGCGCGGTGCCGGTGATTACGATGCGGCGCCCGCGCAGCACCTCGCCCGGGTCGCCGCCAAGGCGTTCACGCAGCGCCGCGGCAGCGGCCGGCGAGAGCGCGATCGTGAGGCAGCGCTGGTCGCGATAGTCGGCTTCGGAGTTGAGGAAGGTGCGGAATGCATCGCGGCCGCTGCCGCGGACTTCCATCTCGAATACGCCATCGACACCCAGGGGCGCCGCCTCGGCGGCCCGCATCACCGCCTGCATGGGATTCAGCGGTGCGGCATCGGCGGCAGCGCCGGGCGCAGGCGCGGTGGCGCAGGCGGACAGCAGGGCGCCGGAGAAAGCGATGACGAGACCGAGCGCTGCGTGCTTCATGGGGCGACTCCATTCGCGTTGGCGGATCGGCCGCGCGGGCGGCAGTCGCGGCAGTGTACGCCAGCGCGTCCGCGCCGCAAGCCTACCCCCCCGCGATGTGCAGCAGGTACGCCACGTAGGCCGCGTACGCCACCAGCAGCAGCACGCCGTTGGCGCGCGTGATCTTGAGGCCCATCAGCATCATCGGCACCAGCACCAGGGCGAAACCGATCATCACCGGGATGTCGAGCCACATGAGCGTGGGGGCCGCGGTCGGCAGCGGCGTGATCAGCGCGGTCGCGCCGAGGATGAACAGGACGTTGTAGATGTTGGAGCCGAGCACGTTGCCGATCGCGATGTCCGCATGCCCGCGTCGCGCGGCGGCGACCGAGGAGGCCAGTTCCGGCAACGAGGTGCCGATGGCGACGATGGTGAGTCCGATCACCAGTTCCGACAGGCCCCACATGCGCGCCAGCGCGGTCGCCGCTTCCACCGCGAGGTGTGCGCCGCCCATCAGCCCGACCAGGCCCAGCACGATGAACAGCCCGGCCTTGCCACCCTCGTTGCGACGCGGATTCTCGTCTGCGTATTCCTGCTGGACCTCGGCCGGCTCGTTCCTGGAGGTCTTGAGCAGGAACCACAGAAAGGCGCCGAAGGCGAGCAGCATCAACGCGCCTTCCCAGCGCTTGATCTCGCCGAACGAGGCCATGCCCCAAAGCAGGAAGCTGACGCCGATCACGATCGGCAGTTCGACCCGCACCATGCGTAACTGCACGGCCAGCGGCGCCACCACCGCCGCGAGGCCGAGGATCACGCCGACGTTGGCGATGTTGGAGCCCACCACGTTGCCGATCGCGATGTCGGTGCTGCCGCTGATCGCGGCATCGAGGTTCACCGCCAGTTCCGGCGTCGAGGTGCCGAAGCCGACGATCACCAGGCCGATCACGAACTGGCTGATCCCGAAGCGCTCGGCGATGCCGGTCGCGCCGCGCACGAACAGGTCGGCGCCATAAGAGAGGATGGCGATGCCGCCAGCGAGGATGAGCAATTGCAGCAGCATGTGCGGAGCGTCCTGGTCAGAATGGCAAGGCTAGCCGACCCCCGTGATCACCTCGTCACGGACCACCACTGGAAGGCTTGCAGCGCCACGAAAGCCGCCAGCAGCACCGCGCCTTCGCCGCGGCTGACCCGCAGGTCGCCGCGCAGCAGCGGGTAGAGCACGGCGGAGAAGGCCAGCAGCGCCGGCAGTTCCAGCCGCAGCAGCGATTCGGCCACCGGATAGGGCTGCCACAGTGCGCTGGCGCCCAGCACCAGGGTGAGGTTGAGCAGGTTGGAGCCGATCACGCTGGCCAGCAGCACGTCGCCGTGGCCGCGCAGGGCGGCTACCAGCCCGAGCCCGATCTGCGGCAGCGAGGCGCCGAGGGCGACGAAGGTCAGGCCGGCGAACAGGTCCGACACACCGAGCGCGCCGGCCAGCCCGACACCGTGGGCGACGGTGGCGCGCGAGGCCCACCACAGCACGAGCACGCCGACCGCGATGCGCAGCAGGTTGCGTTCGAGGCCGATGATCTGGTCGCCCTCCGCCTCGAACTGCGTGCGCACCGGCGCCGCGCTCGCAGCGGCCGGCTGGCGCACGACCAGCAGCACCAGGGCGCCGAAGCCGAGCAGCAGCACTGCGCCGTCGAGGTAGCCGATGCGGCCGTTGTGACCCATCGCCAGCAGGGCCAGCGCGGTGGCCATCAGGGCGATGCCCAGCGGCTTGAGCACCGGGGCCTGCACCTCGAGCGGGCGCAGCAGCGCGGCGAGGCCCAGCAGCAGCCCGAGGTTGACGATGCTCGTGCCGACCATGTTGCCCAGCGCCAACGCCGGATGGCCGGCGCCGACCGCGGCAACGTTGACCGCCACGTCGGGCACGGAACCCCCGAAGGCGGCCAGCAGCACGCCCACGCCGAAAGCCCCGGCGCCGCGCGTGCGGGCCAGTCCGGCGAGCCCCCGCACGGCGGAGTCGGCGCCCAGCGCGAGGCCGAGGATGCCGAGGACGAACCACAGCAGGTCGTGTCCCATGGCGTCGGCTCAGAACAAGGGCGCGAGCAAGCCCCACGCCGCCGCGCCGAACAGCACGACGTTGGCGAGAAAGGCGATGCCGAAGCCCGCGCTGCGCTTCGCCGCGGCGCGCGCGTAGCCGAAGGCGTACCAGAAGCGCCCGGCCACCCAGGCCAGCCCGATGTAGCCGGCCCAGTAGGCGTTCCAGTGCAGCGCCGCCAGCCACAGGCAGGGCAGGAACATCAGGGTCGCCTCCTGCGTGTTCATCTGCGCGCGGAACACGCGTTCGAAGTCCGGGTGGCCGGTGGTCGCCGGCGCATGGATGCCGAACCGGCGGCGCGCGCTGCCGACCATGAACATGGTGGTCATCAAGAGCGCCACGGTGAGCAGGGTCACCAGCGCGGGCCACGCAGCCGTCATCGCGATCCTCCCCGGCGTGCCGCAGGGCACGCTCGCGCAGGATCATATCGGAAGCATGGCGGCCTCAGGCCGCCGCCGCGCGCACCGTCGGCACCGTGACCTGCACGAGGTCGTCGACCACGCCGCGCAGCGCCTCGATGCGGCTCGCCCCTGCGTCGCGCAGTTCGGCGTAGCGCGCGAGCTGGGCGTGCGCGCTGGTGCCGCACGCAACGATGGTGCGCAGGCGGCGCAGGCTGGATTCGCAGGCCAGCGCACGGGCGTCGTCGGCGACCAGCGCGAGCAGTTCGTCGAGCCAGGCGGTGGCGGGCCGCGCGCCGCCCGCATCCTCGTCGATGAACGACGCTTCGATGCCGTGGCGCTTGGCGCGCCAGCGGTTCTCGTCGATCAAGCGCCGGGTGTGCCCGTGCCACACCGTGCCCACCTCGGGCCGGCGCAACAGCAGGCGCAGCAGGCAGCGGTACAGCGCCGCGATCGCGAGCGCGTCGTCGAGTTCGGTGCAGCAGTCGGCGATGCGCAGTTCCAGCGTCGGATAGCGCAGCGCCGGCCGGATCGCCCACCACAGGTAGGACGCGTCGCGGATCGCGCCGGCGCGCTCCAGGCGGGCGGCGAAGGCCATGTAGTCGACCTCGTCGACGAAGGCGTCGGGGATCCCGGTGCGCGGCCATTCGTCGTAGCCCGCCTGGCGGTAGGACAGCAGCCCGGTGCGCTGGCGGTTCCAGAACGGCGAGGACGTCGACAGCGCGAGGAACAGCGGCAGCCAGCGCATGGCGCGGTTCATCAACTGCACGCGGTCGTGCCCGGGCGGCACGGCGACGTGCACGTGCAGGCCGCAGAACACGTTGCGCCGGCCGAGGATCTGGAAATCGTCCATCAGGCGCGCGTAGCGCGGCTTGTCGGTGTTGTGCTGCTCCGACCACGCCGCCAGCGGATGGGTGCCGGCGGCCATCAGGCGCAGGCCGATCGCCTGCGCGACCTCGCCCACGCCGCGGCGCAGCGCGAGCATCGTCTCGCGGGCGTGCCCGCAGTCGCGCAGGATCGGCGAGGCGATCTCGACCTGCGACTGCAGCAGTTCCGGCGACACCACGTCGCCGAGCCGCTTGCGGCAGGCCTTGAGAAAATGCCGCGGCACGCGGGCGGCGACGTTGCGCGTGCGCGGGTCGACGAGGAAGTACTCCTCCTCGATGCCGAAGGTGAACGCGTGGGCGTCGGCCATGGCGGGCTCCGCTCGGTCCGGGGGCGATCGACCCTAGCGCGGCGGGTGTTGGATCCGGTTAAGGCCGGGGGCGGCGCGATGTCACCGTGCCATCGTGCGGCTGCCACGGGACTGCAACATGCCGGTCGCACAGTGGACGCCCAGTCCCCGCCGGAGATCCGCGATGAGCACCCGCGAAACCGCCACCGAACTGCTGTGCGCCGCGCTCGAAGGCGGCACCCTGCGCCTGCGCGAACCGGGCGCGCCGGTCGACGTGCGCGCCGACGCGCGCGCCATCGCCCAGGCCTACCGCACCCTGGTCAAGGCCCTGCGCAAGGGCGAACCGAAGATCGACGACGAGGACGCGGCGAAGGCCCCGAAGGCCGCGAAGGCGGCGGCGAAGGTGCGGGCGCGCAAGCGCTGAGCGCGAGGGCCCACCACTCTGGGCCCACCACTCAGGGCCCAGGGCTCAGGGCCCAGGGCCCAGCAGAAGCGGGCTGCAGGCAGGGCTACTCCCGCGGGCAACCCGAACACTTCACGCAGGACCGAAGCCAGAGCCGCCGATTCCAGCGCGCACTACAAGGTTCTGGGCCCTGGGCCCTGTGCCCTGGGCCCTATACCCTGGGCCCTATACCCTGGGCCCTATACCCGTACTACCCCATCCCCTCATCCCGCCCTCTTCCGCGGAATGTACAAATCAGTGATGGTCCCCTCGTAAGCCTCGGCCGCCATCCCCACCGACTCCGACAGGGTCGGATGCGGGTGCACGGTCAGTCCGATGTCGCTGGCGTCCGCGCCCATCTCGATCGCGAGCGCGGCTTCCGAGATCAGGTCGCCGGCATTCGGACCCACGATGCCGGCGCCGATGATGCGGTGCGTGTCCTCGTCGAACACCAGCTTGGTGAAGCCTTCGGTGCGATTGATGCCGATCGCGCGACCCGACGCGGCATAGGGGAACTTGCCGATGCCGACCTTGAGCCCCTTGGCCTTGGCCTCGCCCTCGGTGACGCCGACCCAGGCCACCTCGGGATCGGTGTAGGCGACCGACGGGATCACGCGGGCCACGAACTCGCTTTTGTGCCCGGCGCAGACCTCGGCCGCGACCTTGCCCTCGTGGGTGGCCTTGTGGGCCAGCATGGGATTGCCGACCAGGTCGCCAATGGCATGGATGTGCGGCACATTGGTGCGCATCTGGCGATCGACCGGAATGAATCCGCGGTCCGTCACCGCCACGCCGGCAGCCGCGGCGCCGATCTTGCCGCCGTTCGGCGAGCGGCCCACCGCGCACAGCACGCGGTCATAGACCTGCGGGGCCGGCGCGCCCTCGCCCTCGAAGGTGGCCCGCAGGCCGCCGGCCGTGGCGTCCAGCTTGACCACCTTGGTCTTGAGGTGGATCGCCTCGTAGCGCTTCTTCACCCGCTGCTCGAACGGGCGCACCAGGTCGGGGTCGGCGCCCGGCATCAACTGGTCGAGCAGTTCGACCACCGTGACCTTGCTGCCCAGCGCGTCGTACACGCAGGCCATCTCGAGGCCGATGATGCCGCCGCCGATCACCAGCAGGCGCCGGGGAATGTCCTGCAGCAGCAGCGCGTCGGTGGAATCCATCAGCCGCGGATCGCCCCACGGCAGGCCGGGCAGCTTCACCGCCTGCGAGCCCGCGGCGATGATCGCGCGCTCGAAGCGCACCAGCGCCGGGCCGTCGGCGGTGTCGACCTCGACCTCGTGCGGCGACACGAAGCGACCGCTGCCGGTGAGGCGGCGCACCTTGCGCTGCTTGGCCATGCCGGCCAGCCCACCGGTCAACTGGCCGACGACCTTTTCCTTGTAGCCGCGCAGTTTCGACAGGTCGATCTGCGGCGCGCCGAAGGAAATGCCCATCACGTCGCCATGCGCGGCCTCGTCGATCACGCGCGCGGCGTGCAGCAGGGCCTTGGACGGGATGCAGCCGACGTTGAGGCAGACGCCACCCAGCGACGGATAGCGCTCGACGAGCAGCACGTCGAGCCCGAGATCCGCGGCGCGGAACGCGGCGGTGTATCCGCCGGGACCGGCGCCGAGCACCAGCACCTGGCATTGATGGTCGGCCTTGCGGCCGCTGGCGGCCGCCGCACCCGGCGCCGGCGGGCCCACTGTCGCCGGCATCGGCGACGGGGCGGGCGCAGCGGCGGCCTTTGCGGCGACGGGCGCGGGTGCCGCGGCCTCTCCCGCGACCTCCAGCACCGCCACCACGGTGCCCTCGCCGACCTTGTCACCCACCTTCACCGCCAGCGACTTCACCGTGCCGGCGGCGCTGGACGGCACCTCCATCGTGGCCTTGTCGGACTCCAGCGTCAGCAGGCCCTGGTCCTTGCGCACCACGTCGCCGGGCGAGACCAGCAGTTCGATCACCGGCACGTCCTTGTAGTTGCCGATGTCGGGGACCTTGATCTCGATGGTGGCCATGCGCGATTCCTCGGGCTTGCGGTGTGGTGCGGTGGCGCGCGGGGCGCCGCGGGTTGCAGGTCGATCGCGTGCGCTCAGCCGGGCTTCTTCGGGGCCTCGGCGGCGGCTTCGGCGGACCGCTCCCGCGCGCGTCGCAGCGTGTCGCGAAAGTCACCCAGGCTGGACGCGAGGCTGCGCGGCGGCGCCTCGGGTGCCGTGCCCGCGTCCGGGGGCCCCGCCGGCGCGACGGGCGTCGCGATGACGTGCTCCAGCGGCAGCGCGGCCACGGGCGGCGGCGGGACCGCGGGCGCCGGCGCGGGAGCCGCGGGCGCTGGCACGGGGGCCGCGGGCGGGCGCCGACGGGATGCCGCGTCGGGGCGGGGCGCAGCGGTGGATTCGCGTCGTTCGCCGGGGCGTCGCTCGACCGCCTGACCGCCCACCGCGGCGGCCGGCAGCGCTGCCACCGGGGCCGGACCCGGCGGCGCGGGCGCGGCGACGGCGCGGGGATCGACCAGGTCGCGCACGCGCTGGCGCAGTTGCTCGAGTTCGAGCCGCTCGCCGCGATCGGCAGACTGCTGCGCGCCGCGCTCGCGGATGCGCGCGGCGATCAGTTCCTGCATGCGTTCGTTGGCGAACGCCAGCGAGCGGCGGATGTCGGGCAGGTGGTGGGTCTCGACGTCCGGCAGCAGGCAGTCGAAGGCGATGTAGCCGTCCTCGATCCAGACCCCCGCGCGGCGCGCGTTGATGCGCGACTCGCGCTCCTCGTGGAAGAAGCGGATCCACTGCGGGTCCGGCTGGCGGCTGAGCTTGAGGTGCACCACGCGCATGGACTCGTGCACCCGCGACCAGGTGGTCTTGGACACGTCGAGGTCGACGATGCGCACCGGTTCCCCGCTGGCGTCGGCGGACACCCCGGACCACAGTGGTTTGTCGTTCATCCTTGAAGACTCCGATCGGCGCCGCCCGGCAGGGCGGCCTGGCAAGGTGCGGGCGGTCACCGGGGGTTCGTCACAGCAGCAGGCGCCGGATGTCGCCCAGTTGCTGCGCGAGGAAGGCGCAGAAGCGCGCGGCGTCCGCGCCGTCGATCACGCGGTGGTCGTAGGACAGCGACAGCGGCAGCATCAGGCGCGGGCGGAACTGCTCGCCGTCCCACACCGGCTGCATGGAGGCCTTCGACACGCCGAGGATCGCCACCTCCGGCGCGTTGACGATCGGCGTGAACGCGGTGCCGCCGATCCCGCCGAGCGAGGAGATCGAAAAGCAGCCGCCGCTCATGTCCGCCGGCCCGAGCTTCTTCTCGCGCGCCTTCACGCTGATCGCGCCGAGTTCGGCGGCGAGTTCCAGCAGGCCCTTGCGGTCGCAGTCGCGGATCACCGGCACCACGAGTCCGTCGGGCGTGTCCACCGCGATGCCGACGTGGAAGTACTTCTTCAGCACCAGGTTCTCGCCGGACGGATCCAGCGAGGCGTTGAACTGCGGGAAGCGGCGCAACGCGGCCACCACCGCCTTGATCTGGAACACCAGCGGGGTGACCTTGAGGTCCTTGTTCTCCTCGCCGAGGCGCTTGCGGAAGGCCTCGAGTTCGGTGATGTCGGCCAGTTCGTGCTGGGTGACGTGCGGGATCATCGCCCAGTTGCGCGCGAGGTTGGCGCCGCTAATCTTCTTGATCCGCGACAGCGGCTTGGTCTCCACCGCGCCGAACTTGGCGAAGTCGACCACCGGCCACGGCAGCAGGTTGAGCCCGCCGCCGAGCGGCGCGGACGCGGGCGCCGCCGCGGCGCCGGACATCACCTGCTTGACGAAGGCGCTGACGTCGGCGCGACCGATGCGGCCCTTGCGCTCGCTGCCCTTGACCTTGGACAGGTCCACGCCGAGTTCGCGCGCGAAGGCGCGCACGCCGGGGCTGGCGTAGGGCACCTGGCCGGGCAGCACCTGGGCGGCATCGAAGGCGACCGGCGGAGACGCCGTGGCCGGAGCGGCCGCGGGCGCCGGGGCGGCCGGCGCCGGCGTTGCCACAGCGGGCGCGGGCGCGGGCGCGGGTGCGGGTGCGGCGGCAGGCGCCGGCGCGCTGGCCGGCTTCGGCGCCTCGGCCTTCGGCGCTGGCGCGGTGGCGGCGCCACTTTCCTCGATCAGCGCCACGATCGTGCCCTCGCTGACCGCGTCGCCGACCTTGACCTTGAGTTCGCGCACGACGCCGGCGAACGGCGCGGGCACTTCCATCGTGGCCTTATCGGATTCCAGCGTCAGCAGCCCCTGCTCGGCCTTCACCGTGTCACCGACGGCGACCAGCCACTCGATGACCGGCACGTCCTTGTAGTTCCCGATATCGGGGACCTTCGCCTCCTTGATCGCAGCCATGAACCCTCCCGTCCGGCGCGCGGGCCGCGAGCGGCCGCAAAGGTCCGTATTGTGGCGGTGCGGGCGGGGCTGACGCCAGCCACGCCGCGACAGCGCAATCGTTTTCAGCCCCGGCGCCGCGGCGGCGCCGGGACAAGGCGGGCACGCGGGGCTCGTCGCGGCCATCGCACGGTGCGCGGCGCGTGCGCGCGCCGTGCGCCGCACCCTGCCGAAGGTCATGCGACGTTTGCGGACAACCCGTCCGGCGCCGCGGCGCGCGTCCGCCCGGACGCGGACACGGTGCTGCACGAGTCGCGAGAAACCCCTTTTTTGCAGGGGTTTCCGCGCACGCACGCGGTTGGCACGGCGCCTGCAATGCCTTGCCTGCGGCTGTCCCCGCCGCAGCCAACCACCCAGGAGACGACCATGACGATCCGACTGCTCCGCACCACCCACGGCCAGCGCACGCTCGAAGGCCTCAAGGTGTTCTCGATCTGCGCCGCCGGCGTCGCCACCGGCCTGATGCTCGGCCTCACGCGCCTGATCGCCGGATGACCGCCATCCGCGCGCCGCGGGGGCGGCGCAAGCGGTCGCGGACGACCGCTTGCGCCGCCCTCGCGGCGTCGCGCCGACGCACGAGCGACGGCCCACGCGGGGCCGCGTCGCGCGGAAGGCGTCAATCGACCACGCGCAGGGTCACCTCGATGTTGCCGCGCGTGGCCTTGGAATAGGGGCACACCTGGTGCGCTTCT
>Ga0209450_10001530_pt1 | contig 11621 bp, 11 predicted proteins | sample FrelakmetLWP11LW_FD_187149 | JGI IMG/M metagenome (GOLD analysis project Ga0209450, IMG submission 187149) | Freshwater lake sediment microbial communities from the University of Notre Dame, USA, for methane emissions studies - LWP11 LW (SPAdes)... | ecosystem: Environmental > Aquatic >... | reverse complement strand
CGAGCGCGACGTCGGTCAACAGGCCGAGCTGGGGAAAGCGCTGCTTCAGCGTCCGCACGGTGCGCGGGACCAGCCCCTCCGGGTTCCTGGCTTCCCGTCCGTCAGCGGACTTGAGATCGCCTTCGATCACCGGGAAAAGCGCCATGACCGGGATGCCGAGCCGTACGCACTCGTCCGCCACGGGAAGCAGTTCATCGATCGACAGGCGCTCGACGCCGGGCATCGAGGCCACGGCCTCGCGTCGCCGCTGGCCATCGAGGATGAAGACGGGATAGATCAAGTCGTCGACGCTGACCGAGTTCTCGCGCATCAGGCGACGGGAGAAATCGTCGCGCCGCATGCGCCGCATGCGCACGGAGGGAAACTGACCAAGGATCTGCATGAGGGAAAATCCCAGTTCGGAGTCTTGAACCTGATTGGCTATCGTCGGTCCTAGATGACAGACGTTTTGTCGTCTCCCGCGTTTCCTCCCTGAGCGGGTGCCTTTTCAAACAAGGCAACTTCTGGCCCCGGGCGCAAGCCCCGGGCCTTTCTTTTTGCCCGCGCATGATACGGCCGGGGATGGCTCACGCGAACATCCAGCGCGTCAGGATCTCGGCCAGCACCTCGATGCCTTCGCGCTTGAGCCCCGAAAAGAGCTGGGCACTGGCGCGCGGTCCGATGGCCTCGGCCCGCCGCTGCGCCAGTGCCAGCGCTGCGCGTTTTTCCGTGGTGCCCAGCTGGTCCGACTTGTTGAGCAGAAAGTGCATATGGCAGCCGCGACGGTCGATGAACTGCAGCAGGGCATCGTCGCCCGGCATGAATGGCCGGCGCGCATCCATGACGAGCACGATGCCGATCAGCGACTGGCGTTCGCGCACATACCCGCCGACCAGTTCATCCCAGGTGGCACGTTGGGACGCATCGGCGCGTGCGTAGCCATAGCCGGGCAGGTCGACCAGATAGCCGCGTTCGACCCGCTGGCCGAGTTCGTTCTTCTCGCTCAGCGCGAAGAAATTGAGCAGCTGCGTGCGTCCGGGAGTCTTGCTGGCGAACGCGAGCCGCTTCTGCTGCGTCAGTACGTTGATGACCGTCGACTTGCCGGCGTTCGAGCGACCGGCAAAGGCGATCTCCGGCAGCCCTGGCGGGGCCAGCCCCGCCAGTTCGGCGACCGAGGTGACAAAGCGCGCGGAATGGAACAACTGCACGGGAACTGCCGAAGGGCGTGACGATGGACTTCGGTAGAATACGCGGCTTTGCGAAGCCGCCCGCGGTTCCGTGCAGAAACGGAATCAAAGTGCAGTCTCCCTGTGGGCTGTCACCGGACCATGGCGGGCTCAACGATCGAAGGCACGTGATGAGAATGTCGATGTGGCGTCGTTCCATGACCGTACTGGCGGCACTGACCACCCTGTGCGTTTCGGCGCTGGCGCAGGAGAAGGCAGCCGCGAAGCCGGATGCTGCCAAGGGCCAGCAGATCGCCTCGCAGGTATGCGCGGCCTGCCATGCGAACGACGGTAACTCGACGATCGCGTCCAATCCGATCCTGGCCCAGCAGCACGCGCACTATCTGGTCAAGCAGCTCCTGGACTACACGGTGCGTCCGGGCGAGAAGGTTCCGGCACGCGAGAACTCGATCATGAACGGCATGGCCGCCGCGCTGTCGGATCAGGACCGGCGGGATGTCGCTGCCTGGTATTCGAGCCAGTCGGCCAAGCCCGGCGTGGCGCGCAGCAAGGACACTCTGGAACTCGGCCAGCGGATCTGGCGGGCCGGCATCCCGGACAAGGCGCTGCCGGCCTGCAGCGGTTGCCACAGCCCGACTGGAGTCGGCATCCCGGTCCAGTATCCGCGCCTGGCTGGCCAACACTCGGAATACACCGTCGCCACGCTGCAGGCGTTCCGCGATGGCGTCCGCCGCAACAACGTTCCGATGCAGCAGATTGCCGCCCGCCTGACGGACAGCGAGATGCGTGCCGTCGCAGACTACATCCAGGGATTGCGCAAGTAGCCGCCGCTGGGGTCGCGGAGCCCGGCCCGCTAGGTCTTGCCGAAGACCTCGTTCAGCTGCTGCGTCACGCGCACGAACGTCGTGCGCTTGGACAGCTCCTTCAGTCGGCGCGCGCCGACATAAGTGCAGGCCGAGCGCACACCGCCGAGGATCTCCTGCGCCGTGTTGGCGACCGGGCCGCGGTAAGGCACCAGCACCTCCTTGCCCTCGGCGGCACGGTACTCGGCGACGCCGCCGGCGTAGCGGTCCATGGCGGCCTTGCTGCTCATGCCATAAAAGCGCTGGTAGGTTGCGCCGTCGCGCTCGACGCGCTCGCCACCGGACTCTTCGTGCCCGGCGAACATGCCTCCGAGCATGACGAAATCCGCGCCGCCGCCGAATGCCTTGGCCACGTCACCGGGCGTACTGCAGCCCCCGTCAGCACAGATGAGGCCCGACAATCCGTGCGCGGCATCCGCGCACTCGATGACCGCTGAAAGCTGGGGGTAGCCGACGCCGGTCATCTTGCGCGTCGTGCAGACCGATCCCGGACCGATGCCGACCTTGACGATGTCGGCGCCCGACAGAATCAGCTCCTCGGTCATTTCGCCGGTGACGACATTGCCGGCCATGATGACCAGCCGCGGGTAGGCGGAGCGGATGCGCGTCACGAAGGTGCCGAAGTTCTCGTGGTAGCCGTTGGCCACATCGATGCAGACGTACTCGACAGCCTCGCCAGCCGCATCGACCACGCGCCTGAACTTCTCCTCGTCCGCCTTCGTGATGCCCATCGAATAGAACGCGGCGGACTTGCGTTCGAGCGAGCGGAAGAAGCGTACGCACTCCTCGACGCTGTAGTGCTTGTGCAGGGCGGTCGACAGCCGGAACTCATCCAGAGCGCGAGCCATCTCGAATGTTCCCGTGGTGTCCATGTTCGATGCGATGATCGGGATGCCGTGGTACTTGACGCCGGCATGGCGAAAGACGAACTCGCGCGTGATGTCGACGTCCGAGCGCGATGTCAGCGTGGAGCGCTTCGGCCGGATCAGGACATCCTTGAAGTCCAGCTTGACCTCATGTTCGATATGCATCGGTGATCCCGGGTAATGCGGACAGGGTCCGTCGCTACGAGTCTAGCGGCCGAAACTCCGGCCACGCAGGACTGTCTGAACGATGCCAGTAAGACATCCGGCCCGGATTCGACTGACAAGAAAGCCGATTTCGCCCCGCCATGCTGATCCGCACAGAAAACGACTTCAAGCCCTCCGAAATCACACCCGAGGCCGTCTTCCGGGCCCGTCGCACGCTGCTGCAGGCGACGGCCGGCGCGCTGGCGGTTTCGGCCCTTACGCCCCGGGCGCAAGCCCAGGCCAGCCCGCCGGCGCCGCTGCCGGGTCGCCCCAGTCCGCTTTCGGTGATGGACAAGCCGACGGCGGCAACGCTCGTCACGACCTACTGCAACTTCTACGAGTTCGGGACTGAAAAGGAAGATCCGGCGCGGCTGGCGCCACAACGGCTGAAGACCCGCCCATGGACGGTCCGTATCGAAGGCGAAGTCAAAAAGCCGCAGACACTTGACATCGAGGCGCTGCTGAAAATGGCTCCAATGGAGGACCGCGTGTACCGGCTGCGCTGTGTCGAAGCGTGGTCCGCCGTCGTTCCGTGGGTCGGCTATCCGCTGGCAGAACTCATCCGCCGTGTCGAACCCTCGGGCAACGCGAAGTACATCGAGTTCACGACGCTGGCCGATCCCAAACAGATGCCCGGACTGAGCTATCCAGTCATCGACTGGCCGTACACCGAAGGCTTGCGGCTCGATGAGGCGATGCACCCCCTGACGCTGCTCGCGTTCGGCATGTATGGGCAGACCCTGCCGGCGCAAAACGGCGCCCCGTTGCGCCTGGTGGTGCCGTGGAAGTACGGTTTCAAGAGCGCGAAATCGATTGTGCGCATCCGGTTCACCGAGAAACAGCCCGCCACCGCGTGGCAGAAGTCGAATCCCGGCGAGTACGGCTTCTTCTCCAACGTGAACCCGGCGCGCGACCACCCGCGCTGGAGCCAGAAGAGCGAACGGCGCCTTGGCGAAGAGATCTTCAGCCGGCGACGACCGACGCTGATGTTCAACGGCTATGCGGAGCAGGTCGCGTCCCTGTACGCGGGTATGGACCTGATGAAGTTCTATTGATGAGCCGCGCGGCGACAGCAACCGGGCGGCCACCGCCCAACCTTGAGCCGCGCGTCATGCTGGCGGTGCGCAGCGGCGTGTTTCTGGCGGCGCTGGCGCCGCTGGCGTACCTGCTGCTGCGCGGATTCAACGGGGCGCTGGGCGCCAATCCGGTTGAAGCCATCCTGCGGTCACTCGGGACGTGGACGCTGGTGCTGCTGCTCGTCACCCTGTCGATCACGCCGCTGCGCCGGCTGACGGGGTGGAACTGGCTGCTGCGGCTGCGTCGCATGCTGGGGCTATTCGCCTTCTTCTACGCCGTGCTGCACGTGACCGCCTTCGTCTGGCTCGATCACTGGTTCGAATGGGCCGACATCGTGGCCGACGTCGCCAAGCGGCCCTATCTCACGTTCGGCTTCGTCGCCTTCGTCCTGATGCTTCCGCTCGCCGCCACCTCGACGAACGCCATGGTGCGGCGACTGGGGGGGCGCCGCTGGCAGCGCCTGCATCGACTGGTGTATGCGATCGGCGTCCTCGGCGTACTGCACTACTGGTTTCACAAGCTGGCGAAGAACGACCTTGCCGAGCCGATGATCTACGCGGTGGTGCTGGGCGTGCTGCTCGGCGTTCGACTATGGCATTGGCGGGCAGGCCGCCGCCAGGATGCGCCGCTGGCCGCCGAGGCACGCCAGGGCTGAGAGTTGCCGCACCGGAACACGACGGCATGCCGCCGTGCTGTGCTACGGCAGAGTGGATTCGCCAGCGATGAGATCCTCGATGCGCTCGCGCTGTCGCACGCAAAATGCCCGCCGGCCGTCGACCATGACTTCGGCCGCGCGCGGTCGCGTGTTGTAGTTCGAACCCATCGCCATGCCGTAGGCGCCGGAACTCGTCACCGCCAGCAGGTCGCCGGGCGTGAGCGCCAGTGCGCGATCCCTGGCAAGCCAGTCGCCGGACTCGCAGACCGGACCGACGATGTCGTAGGTCCGGACCGCGGCGCGACCTGGCGCCACCGGCACCACGCCCATCCAGGCGTCATAGAGCGTCGGCCGCAGCAGGTCGTTCATCGCGGCGTCGACGATCGCAAAGTGCTTCGCCTCGCCGTGCTTGAGGTATTCGACGCGGGTGAGCAGCACGCCGGCGTTGCCGACGATCGAGCGCCCAGGCTCGAACATCACGCGTCGGCGGCCGAGACCGCGCGCGTCGAGCCGCGCGAGCAACGCTTTCACCAACTCGGAACTGGGCGGCGGCTCCTCCGATCGGTAGCGGATTCCCAGTCCGCCGCCGAAGTCGATGTGCTCCAGCACGATGTCTTCTCGATCGAGCGCTTCGACGAGATCGAGAATGCGCTCAGCGGCGTCGAGGTACGGTGCGATCTCGGTGATCTGCGAGCCGATGTGGCAGTCGATGCCGACCACTTCGAGCCCGGGTCGTCGTGCGGCGTCCCGGTACAAGTCCAGCGTCTGCCCATAGCTCACGCCGAACTTGTTTTCCTTGAGCCCGGTGGAGATGTAGGGATGGGTGCGGGCATCGACATCCGGATTGACGCGGATCGACACGCGTGCGCGCTTGCCCAATCGTTGCGCCACGGTGTCGATGCGCTCGAGTTCAGCCACGGACTCGACGTTGAAGCACAGGATGTCCACTCCCAGGGCCTGCTCGATCTCGCGCTCGCTCTTGCCGACGCCCGAGAACACGACTTTCGACGCGCTTGCTCCGGCTGCCAGCACGCGTTCGAGTTCACCGCCGGAGACGATGTCGAAGCCCGCACCGAGCCGGGCCAGCACATCGAGCACGGCCAGGTTGGAGTTCGCCTTCATCGCATAGCAGACGAGCGCCGTGCGACCCTCCAGCGCATTCGCATAGGAGCGGTACGCGGTCGTGATGGCCGCGCGCGAATAGACGTAAAGCGGTGTCCCGAAACGGGTTGCAAGCTCGCCGAGGGCGACGTCCTCGCAGTGCAGTTCGCCGTTGCGGTAATCGAAGCCGGTGCCCATGGGCAACGCCGGCGTCATTGGCTTTCGTTCGTGCCGGGCACGTCGGGGAAGGGGCGGTTGGCAGGTCGTTCAGCGGGGCGTTCGGCGGGTGCTTTTGACTGGCTCGTCGGCTGCGGCGGGGGCAAGGTGAGCGGACCCTTCTGTCCGCAGCCGGCAAGGGCGGCGAGCGCGGCGAACACTAGAATGCGCGGCATGGCTGTCGACATGGTGCAATTGACTCTAGCATGACCGAAACCGAATTCCTCGAGCGCGCCGAGGCCGTGCTGCGCAGTCTCGAAAGCGCCATCGATGCCGTCGACACCGACATCGAAGTCACGCGTGCCGGCAACGTCATGACGCTCGAATTGCCCGATGGATCGAAGGTCGTCGTCAACAGCCAGGCGCCGATGCAGCAGATGTGGGTGGCCGCCCGCAGCGGAGCGCACCATTACGCGTGGGACGGCAGCGCCTGGCGCGACACCCGTGACGGCACCGAACTCTTCGCCGCTTTGTCGCGCGTGCTGTCGGCGCTGGGCGGCTCACCGATCGTGCTGACCTCCAGGCCTGCCCGCTAGAAAATCTGTTCGCGGACCGTTTCGCGCTTGGTTTGCTCTTCAGGCGGCAGAACATCCTCCAGGCCAACGCTCGCCACGCCCTGGCCGGGCTGGTGCTCGACGTAGTAGTACTCGCCCGCGAGCTGGACGATGCCGGCGGGAGCCTCGCGACGCGCCTCAGGCACCCCGCTGAGCGCCTTGGCCATGTAGTTGATCCAGATCGGCAGCGCGAGCCCGCCTCCGGTCTCGCGCTCCCCCAGCGGGCGTGGCTGGTCGAATCCCAGCCAGGCGACGGCGACGAGGTCGCCGCCATAGCCGGCGAACCAGGCGTCGTGGGAGTCGTTCGTCGTGCCGGTCTTGCCACCGATGTCGGTGCGCTTCAGCTGCGCCGAGGCGCGCGCCGCCGTCCCCGTCCGTGCGACTTCCTTGAGCAGGCTGTCCATGACGAAGGCGTTGCGCTCATCCAGCACCCGTGGCGCCGATTCGCCAGCAATGACCGGCTTGGCTTCCATCAGCGTCTTGCCGTTGGCGTCCGTCACCTTGCTGATGAGATGCAGGTTCAATCCGTAGCCGCCGTTGGCAAAGATGGAATAGCCGCCGAGCATCAGCCACGGCGTCACCGAGCCGGCCCCCAGCGCCATCGTCAGGAACGCCGGATGCTTGTCTGCCTCGAATCCGAAGCGCGTCGCCCAGTCCTGTGCGTAGCGTGGTCCGATCGCCTGCAATACGCGGATCGAGACGAGGTTCTTCGACTTTGCCAGACCCTGCCGCAGCCGCATCGGGCCCTCGAACTTGCCGTCGTAGTTCTTGGGCTCCCACACCTGTCCACCCGTCAGCTGGGGATCGATCGACAGCGGCGCGTCGTTGACCAGCGTGCTTGGCGTGAAGCCCTTCTCGAGTGCGGCCGAGTAGATGAACGGTTTAAAGCTTGACCCTGGCTGGCGCCAGGCCTGTGTGACATGGTTGAACTTGTTCAGGTTGAAGTCGAAGCCGCCGACGAGCGCGCGAATGGCGCCGTCGCGCGAACTGGCCGCGACGAAGGCGGCCTCGACCTGCGGCAACTGCATGATCTCCCACCCGGTCTTCTCGTTGCGCGCAATCCGCACCACGGCGCCTGGAACGATCTTGCGGCCTGGCTGTGCCTTGGGCGACAGCGACGGCGCGACGAACTTGAGACCTTCGGCCTTGATCTCGACGGTCTGCCCGCCCTGCGTCGCGACGCGCACGAGCGTCGGTGACGCTTCCAGCACCACGGCGGGAAGGAGGTTCGGGCTTTCGATCGCTTCGACGATCGCATCCTCGATCCGCTGGTCGCGCGTCGCAGGCTCGGTCGTCAGATCGATGAACGCCTCCGGGCCGCGGTAGCCGTACTTGCGGTCGTACTCGAGGATCTGCCGGCGCAAGGCGGAGAAGGCAATTTCCTGGTCCGCCTGGCGGATCGTCGTGGTGACGTTGAGGCCACGGGTGTAGGTCTCTTCGCGAAAGACCTCGTAGACGAGCTGTCGCGCGAGTTCGGCGGCGAACTCGGCATGGATCCGGCTGCGGGGCGTCTCGCTGGCGGCGACGCTGCTGGCGCGCGGCTTCAGCTCCTGCGCCAGCGCCGCGTCGTACGTCGGCCGATCGATATAGCCGAGGTCGAGCATGCGCGTCAGCACGTACTGCTGGCGGTTCTTCGCGCGCTTCGGATTGACGAAGGGGTTGTAGGCGCTGGGCGCGACGGGCAGCCCGGCCAGCGTGGCCATTTCGGCGACGGTCAGGTCCTTGAGCTTCTTGCCGAAGTAGACCTGCGATGCGGCCGCGAATCCGTAGGCGCGCTGACCGAGGAAGATCTGGTTTGCGTAGACCTCGAAGATGCGGTCCTTCGAGAGCGAAGACTCGATCTTGTAGGCGAGCGCAATCTCGTAGAACTTGCGAACGTAGCTGCGTTCCGAGCTCAGGAAGAAGGTGCGCGCCAGCTGCATCGTGATCGTGCTGCCGCCCTGTCCGCGACGCCCCGACACGAAGTTGGACACCGCCGCGCGCGCGATACCTGCGTAATCCACTCCATGGTGCTCGTAGAAACGGTCGTCCTCGGCCGCGAGAATCGCTTTCTTCATCAGGTCGGGCATGTCCGCGACGGCGATGAAGTCGCGCCGTTCCTCGCCGAACTCGCCGATCAGCAGGCCTTCGGCGGTCCACACCCGCAGCGGGATCTTGGGCCGGTAGTCGGTCAGGGCATCGATCGGCGGCAGGTTCGAATAGACGATCGCAAAGGCAAACAGGAACAGCAGCGCGAAGGCCGTCCCTGCGGCGGCCACGAGTCCCGCGGCCCAGAGCAGCGCTCTCGCATACCAGGGCCGTGGCGCGCGCGGCCGAGCGGTCTGGCTATCGGTCTTCTCGTTGTCTGGCGTCACGCGAAAGCGCCACTGGAAGGAACTGGGCGTGCGAGTGACCGCTTATTTGCGCTTCGCCGCACGAAGAGTCGGGAATTATAGGAGCCGTGCATCCGCCGGCCGGGACCGCTGACGAAACGGGCGATCGGCGAGCGTTGGACTCGCCTCGTCAGGAGCGGTTCGTTGTTTATCCCTCAAAAGAGGCACGGTTAGGCTGAACGCGGGGCTTGTAGTGGGATTGTTTATGTTGTTAGGATCTCAAGTGCCATCCAATAAAAACGCGGTAAACGCTCGAAAGATAAGGAAAATCCGGCTCTGGCGCGGGCGTTTGGAGGGTCGACGGGTGGGTGCCTGCCTGGGTGGGGCGAAGGGCATCTTTTCTAACCGTCTGACAACGAGCTGAGACTGTCGCAGGGGGTTACGCCTTGGCATTCGATCTGCCATTTGCAAGCAAGACGCCGCCGCTGATCGGCCTCGACATTGGCTCGTCCAGCGTCAAGATCGTGGAGCTGTCGGAAGCCGGCAAGGGAATGATGCGGCTGGAGCGCTACGCGATCGAGCCGCTGCCGCGCGGCGCGGTCGTGGACGGCAATGTCGACAAGATCGACATCGTCGCTGAAGCCGTCAAGCGCGCCTGGCGGCGCGCCGGCGGCAAGATCCGCAATGTCTCGATGGCATTGCCGGCGTCGGCCGTGATCACCAAGCGCATCGCGCTGCCCGGCAACCTGCGCGAGGAAGAACTCGAGATGCAGGTCGAAAGCGAGGCGAACCAGTACATCCCGTTCGCGCTCGACGAGGTCAGCCTCGATTTCCAGGTGCTGGGTCCCATTCCCAATGCGCCGGATGATGTCGAAGTGCTGATCGCTGCGTCGCGCAAGGAAAAGGTCGAGGACCGTATCGCCGTGGCCCAGGCGGCGGGGCTGAAGCCCATCGTCGTCGATGTCGAGTCGTATTCGGCGCGCGCAGCCATCGAGCGCCTGATCGAGCAACTGCCAAATTCCGGTGAGGGGCTCGTCATTGCCGTCTTCTACATTGGCGCGAATACAACAAGCGTGACCGTCATGCACGACGGCGAAGCGATCTACGAGCGCGAGCAGCCGTTTGGCGGGCAGCAGCTCACGGGTGACATCTCGCGTGCCTACGGCATCCCGACCGAGGAGGCCGAGCTCAAGAAGCGCAGCGGCGACCTGCCGGCGGACTATGAAACGACAGTGCTGAAGCCTTTCATCGATACCGCTGCGACGGAAATCACGCGCGCGCTGCAGTTCTTCTTTACGTCGACGCCGTACAGCCGGGTCGACCAGATCATGCTCGCGGGCGGCTCGGCCGTACTCGCGGGTCTGCCGGACGCCCTGATGGAGCGGTCCCAGGTGCCGACCTCCGTGATCTCGCCGTTCAAGGGCATGGAAGTCTCTCCGAACATCCGCGAGAAGCAGTTGCGGCTCGACGCGCCGGCGCTGCTGACGCCGTGCGGGCTGGCGATGCGGAGGTTCGATAAATGACGGCTCCGCGCGTCAATCTATTGCCGCATCGCGCTGCCAAGCGCGAGCGGCAGAAAAAGCTGTTCTGGGCGCTGACCGGCCTGGCGGCTGTCGCCGGCCTCTTCATGGTGGGCGCCGTGTGGACGGTGCTTCAAGGCCAAATCGGAAACCAGGAAGCCCGCAACGAGTTCATCCGCGCCGAGAACCGCAAGCTCGACACGCAGATCAAGGAAATCGCAACCCTGCGTCAGGAAATCGACGGGCTCCGTGCCCGGCAACGGGCCGTGGAAGACTTGCAGGCGGACCGCAACCAGCCGGTCTATCTGCTCGACGAGATCGCCAAGCAGGTGCCGGAAGGCATTTATCTGCGGTCCATCAAGCAGGAGGACCGCCGGGTCAACGTGACAGGCTGGGCCGCGTCGAACGAGCGCGTCTCGGAGTTCCTGCGCAATCTGCAGAACAATTCGCGTGTGCTCGAGCGGCCGGAACTCGTAGAGATCAAGGTGGCTGGCCAGGGCCCGGCGGGAGTCAACCGCCGTGTTTTCGAGTTCGGCCTCTACTTCACGATGAAGCCGACCCCTGAACGCACGCAGATGCAGCAGGCGCAGACACGGCCAGTGGCCACGGGCGCAGCGAGTCCGGCTGCGTCGACCCCCGCACCGGCTCCCACGGTGGCGACGGCTGCACCGACCCCGGCCGCCGCTCCAGCGGCCCCGAAGAAATAGCGCGCGACGCACGAGGAACTGATGGCAAGTCGAGATCTCCTCAAGCAATTCCAGGGCCTGACCCTGGACAACGTCGGCACCTGGCCGCTGGCCCCGCGCTTTGCGCTGTGGCTGGTCATCATCGTCGCGTTCGGCGTCGGTGGCTGGTTTGGTCTGTGGAGCGGCCAGCAGGAGCAACTTCAGCAGTTGCAGGCCGAGGAGCAGAAGCTCAAGGACGAATACAAGAGCAAGATGCAGCAGGCCATTAATCTTGACGAACTGCGCAAGCAGCGCGAGCAGGTCAGCCAGTACGTGCTGACGCTCGAGAAGCAGCTGCCGAGCAAGTCCGAGATGGACGCGCTGCTGTCGGACATCAACCAGGCGGGCGTGGGCCGCGGACT
>Ga0209450_10001529_pt1 | contig 11621 bp, 11 predicted proteins | sample FrelakmetLWP11LW_FD_187149 | JGI IMG/M metagenome (GOLD analysis project Ga0209450, IMG submission 187149) | Freshwater lake sediment microbial communities from the University of Notre Dame, USA, for methane emissions studies - LWP11 LW (SPAdes)... | ecosystem: Environmental > Aquatic >... | reverse complement strand
TCCCCGACATACACTGGTAACTCTTGATGCCCAAGCAGCTGGCGGATCGCCTGGATCTCTCCGATATGATACCAGTAGTGGTAGGTGATGCGGTGCATGGCTGAGCCCACTGACTGCCCGGTTGATTTTCCCTTTTCCAATAAATCCGATGAGAGCACATCTACTGTTAATGACTCCAGGTAAGGTATGGATTCTTTGGTTACCTTGCGCCATTTGGCAACTAACTCTTTCAGGGATGGCGTACTCATGGGTGCGCCAAATGCAAATTTTTTGTTGAGTTCCGGGTATAGGAGGATGTTCTGTGCCCGTTCAAGCCAGTATTTCTGTTCGTGCCAGGCAAGATGACCTACGGTCCAACTGATGCAATTCATCTGACCAAAATGCCGGCTACCCTCTTCTTCAGTCAGTCCCTTCAAACCCCGCAGCCATTCAGCACGGGTAAACAGGAATTGTGCAACAATTGGATGAGTCATCTCTTTTCCTCCGTTATTGATTTCAATCCTATTTTATATCAATTTCAATGATGAAATGTGTTGACTAATTGCTGCTTGACACAGAACTTATGTTCTGTTATTATTATAGTACAAATGACCGATAATCAGGTCAAGGAGGCAGCATGGCAAAAAGACATCCGGGTTTAAGTGAAAGGCATCGCAAGATAATGGAGTTCCTGGCAAAATTCCAGGATTCCAATGGCTACTCACCCTCCATTCGCCAGATTGGCGACAGCATAAACGTAAAATCCACCTCCCTCATTGATTACTACATCAATCAACTGCAGGAAATGGGCTATATCGAACGGGAAGGGCGAATCTCACGCAGCATTCGCGTCATAAAATCTGTTTCACCCCTGGGTGAACTTACTCAAAAAGTTTCAGAAACAATGCGAAACGCCGCTGGTGCTTTGGCTAACATGGTGACCATCCCAATTGCCGGGCGTATTGTTGCCAGCGCTCCCATCCCCATGCCCTCCTCCGACCTCAATTACTATGACGCTGAATCCAGTGTGGATATTGCCCGCAGCTTGCTGCCCATGCGTGACGTTAGTGAGCTCTTTGCGCTTGAAGTGGACGGGGATTCCATGATCGACGCCATGGTCAATGATGGTGACATCGTGGTGATGAAGAAAGCTGTCTCTGCCAACAACGGCGAAATGGTAGCGGTCTGGTTGGACGATAAAGACGAGACAACCCTTAAGTATTTCTATAAGGAAGCCACTCGAATCCGCTTGCAGCCGGCCAACCCCAATATGGGGCCCATTTACGTGGATGACCCCAAAAGCCTGCGCATCATGGGCAAGGTGGTTTTGGTCATCAGGCAAATCAAATCTGTGGCCGCATAACGTACACAATTAAAAATAAAAACTCCTCCAAATTGGAGGAGTTTTTTTATTTGGTTAAAGATTAAGCAAGTTCGACAACGCCACCAGCGGCTTCGAGTTTGCTCTTGGCATCGGCGGCTGCTTCTTTGCCGACTGCAGATAGAACTTTGGCGCCAGCGGTCTCGGACATGGCTTTGGCTTCTACGAGGCCAAGATTGGTGAGGGTGCGGATGACTTTGATGACTTCGATCTTCTTGGGACCGGGGTCCTTGAGGACAACATCAAACTCGGTTTTTTCTTCCACGGGTTCAGCGGCGGCAGCAGCAGCGGGGCCGGCAGCCATGGCAACAGGTGCAGCAGCGGAAACGCCCCATTTTTCTTCTAGGGCTTTTACAAGTTCAGCGGCTTCGAGGACAGAGAGTTTGCTCAACTCTTCAACGATTTTTGTGATATCAGACATTTTTAAATCTCCTTCAATAATTTTTGATTTCAAGTTTTGTCCAGCATTTCTGCCGGACCCAATAGTAGATCAGGCGGCTGTAGATGCCTTCTCGGAATGTGCCTGGATAACTGCTGCCAGAGAGCGGGCAGGTTCGGCCAGGGTGCGGACAAGTTTGGAAGCAGGAGCATTGAGCACACCCAAAAGTGTGGCGCGCATCACGGGCAGAGCAGGCAGGTCAGCTAAAGCTTTCACCTGTTGGTCTGAGATCAACTCCTTGCCCAGGAATCCACCTTTTACCTTGACTGTCTCTGATCCCTTGGTGGCATCAGTAAAAGTTTTGGCAAGTGCGGCGGCATCTGTGAAAGCGAATCCAACCAGTGAAGTCCCTTCAAGGAACTTGGTATCCTGGAATCCCTGTGCTTTGAGGGCGCGGCTGAAGAGTGTATTCTTCACCAGGTGGATTTCGCCACCATTATCGCGGGCTTTTGCACGGAAGTCATCGATCGCTTTCATATTCATGGAAACATAATTGAGCACAAATACTGCCTGGCTCTTCTGTAACCATTCTTGATAACGGGTGCTCATGTCACCCTTTTCTTTCTTTGTAAAGGCCAATGAAAATTACCTCCTTTCCTGCAAAATAAAAAGTCTTCGTCTGGTACTTGCCAGGCAAAGACTTTTTTTATGCCCTAATGGGCTGAATCATCGTTCAAGTCTTCACCTCGGCGGGATATTAAGCCTCTATAAAGGCACCGGCTTTCTTCGGTGATCGCTGAGATTAATCGCTCAGCGAACGAAATTATACCACTATTCTGCTATAGAGATTGTTACAGCTTGCAGGGGATCCACTTTGACACCGGGCCCCATAGTGGCTGCAACAGAGATCTTTTTAATGTAAATACCTTTAGCGCCAGAGGGGCGGGCTTTTTTGATCGCTTCCATCAATGCAGCAAAGTTTTCGAAGAGCTGCTCAGCGGTGAATGAAGCCTTGCCAATACCAACGTGAATATTGGCGGTTTTGTCCAGGCGGAACTCAACGCGGCCAGCTTTGGCTTCGTTGATCACGCGCGGCAGGTCTTCTACTGAACAAACGGTGCCGGCTTTTGGGTTCGGCATGAGGGAGCGGGGACCAAGGACGCGGCCCAATTTACCAACTTTTCCCATCATATCGGGGGTGGCAATGGAAACATCAAAATCTGTCCATCCGGCAGCGATCTTGTTGATCATGTCATCAGTATCCGCTACGAAATCAGCTCCCGCTTCCTGGGCTTTGGTGGCACCTTCGCCCTGGGCAAAAACCATCACGCGGACGTTTTTTCCAATACCGTGGGGCAGCACAACCACATCACGTACCTGTTGGTCAGCCTGTCGTGGATCCAACCCCATGCGCATGTGAACTTCGATGGTAGCGTTGAACTTTGCATACGAGGTTTCTTTGGCTAAAGTAACTGCAGTTCGGGGATCGTACGATTCTTCAACATTGACCTTGGAGAGAGCCTCCAAGTATTTCTTTCCGTGTTTTGCCATTTTATCTCCTTTGTGGTGCAAGCGGGTGGTTTAGCACCCTCCCACAAACCTATTTTTCTACTGTAATGCCCATGTTACGGGCGGTGCCTTCAATTTGGCGCATGGCACCTTCGATATCGTTGGCATTCATATCTTTCATTTTTATTTCGGCAATTTCACGCACCTGGGCGCGAGTCACCTTGCCAACCTTTTCGCGGTTGGGGATCTTGGAGCCGCTCTCAATTCCGGCTGCTTTTTTGAGCAATACAGAAGCGGGGGGCGACTTGAGGACAAAGGTGAACGAGCCGTCAGTGTAGACGGTGATCTCTGCAGGGATGATATCGCCGGCTTTGCTTTGAGTGCGGGCGTTGTATTCCTTGCAGAATGCCATGATATTGATGCCGTGTCCAGCCAATGCCGGGCCAATCGGGGGTGCAGGGTTGGCTTTTCCAGCCGTGATCTGCAAACGTACTATTGCTTTAAATTTCTTTGCCACTTTTTCTCTCCTTTGTGGTTGTAGCGGGTGATATTGGGGAGCACCCTCCCACCAACTTAGCCTTGCGGCTTTACTACGATTTTTCTACTTGCAAAAAGTCAAGTTCAACAGGTGTCTCACGGCCAAAGAAATTGACCATCACCCGGACCTTGGTTTTTTCCATATCGATTTCAGAAACCATTCCGCGGAAGTCATTGAACGGGCCATCAACTATACGGACACGTTCGCCAACTTTGAAGGATACCTTCACGTGCGGGGCTTCTGCTTCCATGCGGCGGAGGATCTGTTGAACTTCCTCTGGGCGCAACGGTGTGGGGTCATTACCCATGCCAACAAAACCGGTAACACCTGGGGTATTGCGTACCACGTACCAGGATTCTTCCGAAAGGACCATGTTCACCAGCACGTAACCCGGGAAGACATGGCGCTCTACTGTTTTTCGTTTTCCATCCTTGACTTCGATCTCTTCCTGGGTCGGGATGACCACATCAAAAATGCGGTCCTTCATTCCCATGGTCTCAATACGCTGTTCAAGGTTGTAACGAACTTTATTCTCATAACCGGAATAGCAATGCACAACATACCAGCACCGGTCAGTATCAGTATGTAAGTTAGCCGGAACTTCAACCTTGGAACCTTCTTCGACCGGTTCCAGGATATCATCAGCAGGTACGTTTAACTGACCGGCTGAAGTTTCTTCCACCGGTTCCGCATTCTCTTTGTCATCCTGATATTGCTCGTCAAACGCATCCATTAATCACCATCCTTGCTTCACAGGGGCAGGATTATCCCAATACCAAACCCATTAACTTGGTAAAGGCAAAGTCGAGCCCGCCAAGCAATGCTCCCATTACAAGGATAACCATGATCACGATCTTGGTCAGCCGCCAGGCTTCCTTGGGAGTAGGCCAGTTAACCTTGTGCAGCTCGCCGATGGTTTCTCTCCACCAGCGCTTGATGCGGCCTTCTTTTTTCGTCCTTACAATTTTATCAGCCACGTCAAACTCCTTGTTATTAGCACTAAAACGCCGCCATTTCGACGGCGCCGCCTTCATGGCAGGCCAGGCAAGAATTGAACTCGCAACCTCCTGTTTTGGAGACAGGCACTCTGCCAAATTGAGCTACTGGCCTCTATGCTGTAGGGTGGGTATATTCGCTCGCCCTACAGACGGGAACAGACTACTTTGTCTCGCGATGCACTGTGTGTTTTTTGCATCGCTTGCAGTATTTATTCATTTCCATGCGACCAGGGTCGTTGCGGCGATTTTTCTCGGAGGTGTAATTACGCTCCTTGCACTCACCGCATGCGAGTGTGATCACAGGTCTTACATCTTTCTTCTTGGAAGCCATAATATTTCATGCAGCCAAACGATCTGACTGACGCTCCTTCTTTTTAGGCAATGATTTTTGTGATCACGCCGGCGCCAACCGTCAGACCACCTTCACGAATAGCAAACTTGGAGCCCTGCTCCAACGCAACCGGAATGATCAGATCACATTCCATGGTCACATTGTCTCCTGGCATTACCATCTCAATACCTTCAGGCAGCTTCACACTTCCGGTCACGTCCATTGTCCGGATGTAGAACTGCGGGCGGTATCCACTGAAGAACGGCTTATGGCGTCCGCCTTCTTCTTTCTTCAAAATATAGACCTCTGCCATGAACTGTGTGTGCGGGGTGATGCTGCCCGGCTTGGCAATGACCATGCCGCGCTCCACATCCGTACGCTCAATTCCGCGCAGTAACAATCCCAGGTTGTCACCAGCCTGTCCTTCATCCAGTAACTTGTGGAACATCTCTACACCTGTGCAAACCGAGGCGCGCGTCTTTTCCTGCAAGCCTACGATCTCCACCGGTTCCCCTACCTTCACTCGACCACGATCTACACGTCCGGTCACTACTGTTCCGCGTCCCTTGATCGAGAAGACATCCTCTACCGGCATCATGAACGGTTTGTCCATGGCACGTACAGGTTCGGGAATATACTCGTCCACTACCCGCAGCAACTCCTTGATGCATTCGTATTCGGGTGCATTCGGGTCGGTGCTGGTGCTGTCCAGCGCCAGCTTGGCGCTGCCACGCACGATCGGGGTGGTGTCTCCCGGGAATTTGTAATCGGTCAGCATTTCGCGCAGTTCCATCTCAACCAGTTCCAACAACTCGGGGTCGTTCATCTGGTCCACTTTGTTCAAGAATACAACGATGCTCGGCACTTCCACCTGGCGTGCCAATAATACATGTTCCTTGGTCTGGGGCATGGCGCCATCCGGGGCTGCCACAACCAATATTGCGCCATCTACCTGCGCAGCACCGGTGATCATGTTCTTGATATAGTCACGGTGACCGGGCATATCCACATGGGCATAGTGACGCTTTTCGGTCTCATATTCCACATGGGCAATGTTGATGGTGATGCCGCGGGCTTTTTCTTCCGGGGCATTATCAATTGAGTCATACGCTCGATACTGCGCGCGACCAAAAAATCCACAATACTTGGTGATCGCCGCTGTCAGCGTCGTCTTGCCATGGTCAATGTGCCCCATGGTGCCAATGTTCATATGCGGTTTGTTCCTGTCAAACTTTACCTTCGCCATGTTTTTACTCCTTGTTATCTGAGTCTAATGAATAATTACTTGTTGATGATCTTTTCTGCAACCGTTTGAGAAACCGGTGCATAGTGGTCAAATTCCATGGTAAATACGCCACGCCCCTGGGTACCTGAGCGTAATTCAGTGGCGTAACCAAACATTTCAGCCAGTGGTATTGAACCTTTGACAGCTTGTGCATTACCCGGGCGTATTTCCATACCCAGTATTTCACCGCGCCTGGAGGTTACCTGACCTAATACTTCACCGAGGTATTCCTCGGGAACAACCACTTCAACTTTCATAATGGGTTCCAATAAAACAGAACCGCATTTGTGAAGACCTTCACGGAAACCCATGATGGCAGCCATTTTAAAAGCCATTTCACTTGAATCAACCTCATGGTAAGAACCATCTATCAGCTGAACTTTCATGTCAGTGACAGGATAACCAGCCAATACACCAGATTCAACGGCTTCTTTGACGCCTTTTTCAACCGCAGGGATATATTCCTTCGGAATGGAACCACCGGTAATCTTGTTTTCAAATTGAACACCCGAGCCGCGATCCAGAGGTGCCATGGCAAAAACAACGTGACCATATTGACCGTGACCGCCTGACTGTTTTACGTATTTATAGGCAATTGGGCTAACAGACTTCGTGATGGTTTCGCGGTAAGAAACACGTGGTTTGCCAACATTAGCCTGTACTTTAAATTCTCGCAACATGCGATCGACCAGAACATCGAGGTGAAGCTCGCCCATTCCCTTGATGATTGTCTGACCGGTATTTTCATCAGACTGCACCTGGAAGGTGGGATCTTCTTCAGAAAGTCGTTGCAGAGCGTTAGCCATTTTATCCTGGTCTGCAGTAGATTTTGGCTCAATTGCTATAGAGATGACTGGATCCGGGAATGTGATCCTTTCCAACACTACCGGATGAGCAGCGTCGCAAAGGGTATCTCCTGTAAAAGAGTCCTTGAGACCCAAAATAGCGCCAATATCGCCAGCGCATACTTCGTTGATGTCTTCGCGTCGGTCGGCATACATACGCAGCAAACGACCGACACGTTCTTTACGTCCTTTGGCAGGGTTGTAAACCATCGTGCCCGTGGTTAGCGTACCAGAATAGACCCGGAAATAAGCCAATCTACCGACATAGGGATCACTAACGATTTTGAATACCAATGCAGTTAACGGAGCATCGTCTTCCACACTCAGCGTAATTTCCTGGTCATTCTTTAGATCAGTGGCTTTGGTCGCCGGAATATCCAAAGGCGAGGGCAGGTAATCGATGACTGCATCAAGCACCAGTTGAACACCCTTATTGCGCAATGAGGATCCACAGAAAACAGGGGTTGCCTTACTTTCTAATGTCGCTTGACGCAAGCCAGCTTTTAACTCCTCATTGGAAATGGTTTCACCTTCGAGATATTTCATCGTCAGGTCATCATCCAATTCAGCGATCTTTTCGATCATCTGCTGGCGCATTTCGTTGGCCTGGTTTAGCAGGTCAGCAGGGATTTCAATATATTTAGGTTCTTTACCCAATTCATCATCGAACATGACAGCCTGCATTGTCATCAAGTCGACCATGCCCTTAAATGAAGCTTCACTGCCAATCGGCATCTGCATGGGGATTGCATTTGCACCCAGGCGTGATTTGATTGTGCCTAAAGTATATTCAAAGGAAGCACCAACGCGGTCCATTTTATTGACAAAACAGATCCGGGGTACACCATAACGGTCTGCCTGGCGCCATACAGTTTCGCTCTGAGGTTCAACGCCTTGAACAGCATCAAAAACAACAACACCGCCGTCCAAAACTCGCAAGGAGCGTTGAACTTCAGCGGTGAAGTCAATATGTCCGGGGGTATCGATAACGTTGATCTGATACCCTTTCCACTCAGCAGTTACAGCAGCAGATACAATAGTAATGCCACGTTCACGTTCCTGCACCATCCAGTCTGTGACGGTCGTGCCATCGTCGACTGAACCAATGCGGTACGTGCGGCCGGAATAATATAGGATACGCTCAGTGGTGGTAGTCTTGCCAGCATCGATGTGAGCGATGATCCCGATATTGCGGCATTTTTCTAATTGAAAAGAACGAGGCATTGCTACTCTATTTCTATCAGTTCTGATCTACATGCGGAAGTGCGAGAATGCGCGGTTAGCCTCAGCCATTTTGTGAGTCTCTTCGCGTTTTCTCACGGCAGCGCCTTGATTATTGGAAGCTTCGATCAATTCGGCTGAAAGTTTTTCAGCATAGGAATTGCCAGTACGCCCTGTGGCAGCATCGAGAATCCAACGCATGGCCAAAGTCATTTTCCGGCTGGTGGGTACTTCCATTGGAACCTGGTAGGTGGCACCACCCACACGGCGTGGGCGGACCTCCATCTGAGGTCCTACATTTTTTAAAGCCAACTCAAGAACCTCAATCGGATTCTTGCTGGTTTTTTCCTTGATAATATCGAGCGCGCCATACATGATGCGGGTGGCGGTGCTCTTCTTGCCACGTTTCATGATACGGTGAATGAAAAAGGACACCGGCATACTGTTGTAACGCACATCAGCTAATACTTCGCGTGGTTCTGGTTTAGTTCGTCGCATTCAAACTTCTCCCTGATTAATCTCTTATGCTTTCGGTTTCTTGGAACCGTATTTGGAACGGCCCTGGGAACGTTTGGCAACACCGGTTGTATCCAGAGTTCCGCGAACAATGTGATAACGCACACCCGGAAGGTCTTTTACACGACCACCACGGACAAGAACAACCGAATGCTCCTGCAGTTGGTGACCCTCACCCGGAATGTAAGCTGTGACCTCGAGACCATTGGTCAAACGTACGCGGGCGATCTTGCGCAGCGCTGAGTTCGGTTTCTTAGGTGTCATTGTTCTCACCACGGTGCAAACTCCACGTTTTTGCGGGGAGCCTTTATCTAGGCGGGAACGACGTTGTTTCATTGAGTTCAATGTGAACTGTAAAGCCGGTGCTTTACTCTTGGTTCTTTTGGTCTCGCGACCCTTGCGAATCAGTTGATTGATTGTTGGCACGACTGTTTGCCTCCGAAAAAATAAAACTACTGAACAATTTTTCTTAATAGGACGAGGCCATCGACTGCAATGATGGCCCCGCCGGATATACTCCAAAGCTGAGCTACTCACATCACCAATACATTTGGGCAACGGCTAAAAATTATATCATGAGGGATTGTCAGGGTCAAGGAAAAACTCGAGACGCATCCGCCGTAATGCCTAATGTAGCTTTAAAGCAGTCCGTGTAACTCTTCTCCCAATCCTAACAAGCCGGTATCGAGCCTGGGAGGTTTAACCTTTTCTTCATCCTTGCCAAAGCGGATGATTTCCTTGGATTCCATCACCGCTTCTACTGCCAGACCGAGACTTTGAAGTTCTTTCACCAACACTTTAAACGAAGCGGGCAGGCTTGGGTCTTCAATCGGTTGATCTTTAACAATGGACTCGTACGTGTTTACTCGTCCTTGAACATCATCCGATTTGACGGTGAGCATTTCTTGGAGTGTATAGGCAGCGCCATAGGCTTCGAGCGCCCAAACTTCCATCTCACCAAAACGCTGACCGCCAAACTGCGCCTTACCGCCCAGGGGTTGTTGTGTCACCAGGCTGTATGGTCCAGTGGAACGTGCATGAACCTTGTCTTCAACAAGGTGATGCAATTTGAGCATGGTCATTACACCAACTGTAACGGGTTGGTCATATGCCAGCCCAGATTTGCCATCGCGGAGAATCTGTTTGCCAAGAATCGGCAAAGGTTCAACTATTTCGGTGGTTAATTTGTGCGCAGCAGCCAGAATAGCTTCGCCGTTCATTTTTTCGGTGTGAACACCATGTTGTTCAAGCCAGACTTTTAAACAAATCCGGATGGCTTCAGTATCCTCTTTACGGATCTCAGGTTGTCCGGTCAGGCTTGGTGTAAATTTGATTACTGAATCCGGATCAAGGTTCTTTTCCAGCATCCAGTGTTCCAGATTCACCAACCTGGCATAGGGCATATCAGTTGCCATTCGGCCTATGTCATACCGGTCCCCTAAAACCTGCTCTAGATAGAGTAAACGTACTTCCTCGTCATCACGGATGGATTGTGGATCGTATTCCTGTTGATTCATCCATTCCCAGGATTTTATACCGGATTCTTTCCAGGCCAAATCCATCAACCATGCACGAGCTAATTCGGCTTCGATCTCGTACTCGTCTGCCCCATCAAATACAGGGGTAATCGCTTCAAAATTTAATTGTTTTGCAGCCCAACCCAAATGGGTTTCCAATACCTGTCCGATATTCATACGTCCTGGAACACCTAACGGATTCAGGATAATATCAATGGGGGTACCATCTTCAAGGAAGGGCATGTTCTCAACAGGAACCACGCGGGAAACAACACCCTTGTTACCATGGCGGCCGGCCATCTTATCGCCTGCAGTGATCTTGCGGCGCTGAGCCACAGAAACGCGCACCATCATATCTACACCGGCTGGAAGATCAACGTTGTCAGCCCGGGTGAAGATCTTCACATCGACCACTTTACCGCGTTCGCCATGAGGCATTCGAAGGGAAGTGTCTTTCACATCACGTGATTTTTCACCGAAAATAGCCCGCAGCAACCGTTCCTCAGGGGTCAATTCTTTTTCACCCTTGGGGGTGATCTTGCCTACTAGAATATCATTTGGCCCAACTTCAGCACCGATGCGAACGATGCCCTGTTCATCTAAATCTTTAATGGCATCTTCGCCGACATTGGGGATATCACGGGTGATCTCTTCTGGTCCAAGCTTGGTGTCGCGGGCTTCAACTTCATATTTCTCAATATGAACCGAAGTAAATTTATCAGCCTGTACCAGGCGTTCTGAGATGAGAATTGCATCTTCAAAGTTATAACCTTCCCATGATAGGAAAGCCACAACCACATTCTGGCCAAGTGATAATTTGCCATTCACAGTCGATGAGGAATCCGCCAGAATGTCACCCTTATGTATCCGCTGCCCCTTGATAACCGCGGGACGCTGGTCGATGCAGGTACTCTGATTGGAGCGCTGGTATTTGCGTAGATTGTATTCGCGAATTCTACCTTCAGCATTTCGTACATAGATCTGACGTCCGGTGACTGAGGTTACATCACCTTCTTCTTCAGCGACCAGTACCTGGCCGGAGTCTATGGCTGCATATTTTTCCATACCCGTAGAAATAAGAGGGCTATCAGGGTTTACCAAAGGCACAGCCTGCGCCTGCAT
>Ga0209450_10001528_pt1 | contig 11622 bp, 3 predicted proteins | sample FrelakmetLWP11LW_FD_187149 | JGI IMG/M metagenome (GOLD analysis project Ga0209450, IMG submission 187149) | Freshwater lake sediment microbial communities from the University of Notre Dame, USA, for methane emissions studies - LWP11 LW (SPAdes)... | ecosystem: Environmental > Aquatic >... | reverse complement strand
AGGGCGAGCTCTGCCAGGGTCCCCCGTTGTGCCGGTACGATGTCCTGGATCCGCTTCGCCCTCAGGCGACGCCGATCGACGTGGTCGTGCGGCTGACCCGGGAACGACTCGTGTGAACCAGGCGACACCCCGACCCCCGACGCCTGAACACGAGGTCTACGGCTTATCACACCACCTGCGTCCTTCATCCGCCGTGCCCTCCGGTCTGTCACTCCAGCGAGGGTCGCGGATCGAGCAAGGCAGGGGATTTGCGGGGCGCACCCCGCACGTTCCGCGAGTCGCTGTCGCGCGAGGACGACGGCTGACTTCGCGGTCACGCGCCTTCACGGCGTGCCTGGTTGAGGGTGTCATTGCCGGTGAGCGCTCCATCGGCAGGCTCGATCTGAACTGCCCAACAGGCCCCGACGCCGACACGGCGCCGTGATGCGGGAGCCCAACGTGCCGAGGCAATCCTCCGGGATCAACGCATCTTCAGAATGAGATTGAATAGCCTGATTATGCCTTCTGGTTGACATCGTCGTCGCGACCTGACAGCGTGGGAGCTGCAATAAGTTCCGACAGGAGGCTCCCATGATTGAGCCGCGCTCACCGCAGGTCGTGGTGGTGCTGTTGTGCCTATTCGTTGCACTTGCGGCAGTGCCGTCTGCCCTCGGCCAGACGCCGGTCGTATCGGATTCGTTCAACCCGACAAGCCCGGAGCGCCAGCCTGGCATGCCGATCGAGAACGCTCCGTTGGAACGTGGTCACGGCCGCTGGACGGCCACGGGGGGCATGACGTTTGGGGACGGCGGGACCGCGACTGGCCACGAGAACTCAGAATTCGCGGGAATCAGGTTTGTCCCAGTCGAGCACCAGCGTTCGGCGATCGTCGTGGTCGAGACCGACATCTACCCTGGAAGTGAGGGATGGGTAGGCGTCGGTTTTGCCGGCGAGGACCTGGGTCCCCTTCCCTCCAAGGGTGAGATCTGGGTGAAGCTCCATCATCTGGGGAAGGTGGCCGTCTACGCGGACGGTGCGCGGATCAAGCTCTATAAGGAGAGCCATCCCAACCCGGCCTTCGTTCAAGGCATGAACCGAGTTCGCCTGTCCTACAACCGTCGCTTGAACGCCGCCCGCGCGTGGCTGAACGGCCAGGAGCTGCCTCTTTCCGACCTCTCGGCCACCGGCTTCGCGCCGGACATCAGCTCGATCGCGTTCCATCTCTGGAAGATTGAGGGAGAAGGCGCCGGCGAGGGCGGCGGCACGACGCCCAAGGAGCTGGAGGAGCCGCTGATCGGCGAGATCACGGGCGGAATCGAGGAGGCCTTCCTCGGCGAGTCATTCACGACCACAGAGAGTGACCCTCGAGCTCCCGGGCTGCCGCTCAACGGCGTCTCTGTGGAGTTCGGTGCCCCCGAGCTGTGGCAGGCGACGCCGTCGGTCGGCTTTGGCCCGGACTACGCCACCAACGTCGGGCTCGGGACTGTGGCGGCGGGACTGCCGTTTGAGCTCGCCGACGCCCCAGGGTTCGCCACCAGCTCGGTCGAGGCGCTGATCAATCCGAACAAGGCCTCGTGGGTGGCCATCGGGTTTGCCTCGTCGGCCACGGGGGGATTCGAGGCTGACGGCGAGCTGTGGGCCAGGCTGCACGACACCGGATGGCTCCAGGTGTACGCCGACGGCACTTTGCACACCCTCTTCGACGGTCAGGTTGTCGACCCTGAGAAGATGGCCGAGGGCGTCAACCTCAAGATCTCGTACAACCGGCTCACCGGCTCGGTCCGGGTCTGGGTCAACGAGGACGAGCTGAACCTGACCCAGGGCCTCGGGGGGTACACGCCAGCCATCTCGCATGCCGGTTTCGCGGCCTTCCGCGAGGGCGGCTTCGAGGAGCCCGAGCGATTTGCGCTCGACGACTTCGCGGTGCGCTTCAGCGATGCGATCCCGCCGCTCACGATCGCGGCGAGCCCGTCGAGCACGATCGCGGTCGAGGGCTGGCGGCTGTCGATGAGCTGCGAGGCAGCCGGCGGCGTCGCGCCGTACTCGTACCGTTGGCAGTCGTACACAGGGGAGGAACCGAATCCGTGGGAAGACCTGACCGAGGGTGTGGACGGCTACTACCAGACGAACCAACCGACGCTCATCATCTTGTACCCGGATGACGCCAACGAACACCGCCATCAGTGCGTCGCCACCGACTCAAACTTCGGCGGGAGCGTGGCCGAGTCTGCGAGCGCCTCGCTTCAGGTCCGAGACGCGGCAGTCGGTGATCGCTTCAGCAACGGCCCGGGCCAGGTCATGGGCGATCCCCTCGACGGCACGACTCCTGACTTCGGCGACGGCGAGTGGTGGGCGGAGGAGGGGACGGTCTTTGGGATCGACTCGATCACCAACGCCGTCACCAACCCTGTCTCTGACAAGATCATCGGCAAGCTCGAGGTGCCTGACGCGATCGCGGCGACCTATAAGAGCCTCTCTGTTCAGGCCGAGCTGACGATCGGAGAGGCGGACTGGGTCGGAGTCGGATTCGCTCACGCGTCCCCCTATGGCCTGATGGCGAGCGGGGAGCTGTGGGCGATGGTGACGAGCAGCGGCCGCGTGAAGGTATTCGCCAACGCCCAGGCGTACACGCTGTTCGACCAGGCCATTCTCTCACCGGAGGAGCTCGAGGCGCCGATCCACCTGCTCGTGGAGCATGACGACGAGACGAACTCGACACACGTCTGGGTGAATCACGAAGAGATTCTCGACGCCGACCTCGACGGGCTCAGGCCCCCGTATGTGCCTCCGCTGAGCGCGGTCGGGTTTCAGGCCACCTTGTACTCGGGATTCACCGAGCCTGGCGTCGTGAGGATCGACGACTTCGCGCTCACCGGCGACGTCGAGGTCTCCGCTCCAACGATGGCCGTGAATCCGCAGTCGCAGCAGGTGGGCCTCGGCTTCGACCCGCAGCTGACCTGCGGCGCCACAGGCGGCGTGCCGCCTTATTGCTACTCGTGGGAACGCTACAACGGCTTTGCCGGATGGTTAGAGTTGGAGGAAGGCCACCCGTTCAGCGGAACGGCGACCAGCACGCTGACCGTCTCCGACTTTGACCTGTCGCTCGAGGGGTCGTACCGCTGCACCGTCCGCGACGGGAGAGCCGAGCCCGCCAGCGTCTCCTCTGCGAGCGCGACGCTCACCACGGTGCTTCCGAACTTTGACGTGGACTTCGATTATGGATATGGAATGTTCGTTTGGGCGACTCTGGTGTCAGACGGGACGCCAGCCGGGCACTTCAGGGTCGGTGTGCCTTATGACCTCCACTTCCAGGCGCGTTCAGGTGTTGCCGTGGCGCCGGACCTCGATGTTCCCGTGAGGATCTGGGCTCAATGTCACTCGCCCAAGGACGTCGATGGGCCGTGGTCGCTGCTGGCTGAAACGAACATCCGGTTTCCAGCTGTGGAGGGCGACTTTACCGCCACCATGACCGTCCCCGAGGACTGCATCCCGGAGGGTCAGGCCTGGAAATTCGCCTCCCTGTTCATCGACATCAACGCCGAATCAGATCCCATTCAACCCGACGGGTACCCCGACGAGATCTACCTGGCGCGGTCCATCGTCGCGGAGGCTGACGTTCTCTGGAACAACAGGTGGGTGAGCCGAAACTGGGCGCCGGTTGTTTCCGCAGACATCGCCTCCCTGGGACAGATGTTCGGCCAGGGCAGCAGTGTAATCCTCGTCAAGGACTTCACGTCGACCGGGGATCTTCCGGACCCGACTTTGTATCCCTCGGCCTGGACGGGCGCGCAGGGCCCCTATGTCTTCGATGAAATGCAGGTCAGCATGTCGGTTGATTTCGGCCAGAACCCGCACGAGGTCATCCCGGAGACTTTCGAGCCGTACGTTGCTTGGGAAACTGGGGTTCAGGCGCAGCCGATCGCGGCGATCGTAAGGTACCGGCGAGTCGGGTATCACGTCTGGGACGACGAGCTGTACTTCGGCTCGACTGCCCATCCGCCACCGGTTTCGCCGAACGAATACCCTGTGCGCCTTGGTAGCCCTGAAGGCGACGGGGATTCGACCAACATAGTGCCGACTGAACGCTTCGGCCACTATCGAGTCGCCGTATGGGAGCGGCCTGGCGGTCCATTCCAGGACGAAGATGTCGGCGATCCCTACGATGGAGTTGGGTTCATCGAGACCCCCGAGATTCCGGTAGGTTCATATCCGCCCACGGATGACTTGCATGTGTACCTCGGATACCAACATGCCTGCATGAACCACGATCCGCCGTTTGGGTATGGACCCTGCCAAGCTCCGCCTGGTCAAGCGTGGCACAGGTACTTTCTGATCGACTACGTTGCGGTCTGGGGCGATGCACCAGAACCACCACCCGGGGACCCACCAGTCGACTACTCGGCGATCGATCTCGTCGTCCAGGATCTGAATGGCTGGATTACTTTGCCAGAGCTTGTCCCGCTGGGTGAGGAGTATCGGGTCTGCGTCCTGATAGATGCCGACCAAGACGGAGCTTCACCGCCGAATCAGGTCCGGGTGTCCCACCAGGAGGTCCCGGCAGGCGCGCTAATCGACCACCCGGCGGCATGGGTCGAGAACCTGCCGGGGGGCGAGTTCGTCTTCTGCCCACAGCAGGGCGGAACCCCGGTGACGTGGACGGCGGTTATCCGCGGCGACTATCAGCATGTGGGCGCCGTCGACGACCCAGACGACCTCAATCCCAACAACGATCTCAAGACTCGGGTTGTGTCGACGAGCTGCCCGATTCCCGACGTCGATCTGCCCTGAGGAGGAGACGATGGCACACACGAACATGAGCCAGTCGGCGCTCCACAAGTTCGTCCCATCAACGTCGCTCGCCAGTGTGGTGTTGACGTGCAGCCTGTTCCTTCTCGGGCCCGGGCAAGCCTTCGCCACGGACGATCATCCCGGAGAGGCGACAGGGTACCAGGAGAGCAGCTATTCACTTTCCAACTACGAGACGATCAACCTCGCGAACGGCAATTTGACCTTCAAGGTGCCACTCTATACCTTGGCGACAGACGGCGGGCTGACCTACGATGTGGCGCTCTACCACAACCTCAAGCGCCTGTCGTCGTGGCAGTGGTGCCTAGACGCCTATCCCTACGACCCCCCATGTGTAGGGGTGGAGGATTCCTGGAATTCGGCCGAGGTCGTGGGCGGCGTTGACAACTACGGCTTCACCTGGGATCTGAGGCCGCCGAGACTTGTGATACTGCCACCCAACCGCGACGTAACGGGCCCTCCGTTCTTCATCGCGTACCCGTCCGGGGAGAAGACCTACCTCTTGCGCAGGCCGGCGTGGGAGACCGAGCCAGGTAGTCCCGAAAATTGGTGTTTCTTCCCTTCATTCACGCCGGAGCATCCCTCATGCTACACGACATCGAACTCGAGGGTCACGGCGACGAACTTCGTCCAAGTACCAGGGGGGTTCAACCCGACACGTTTCGTGGTTGAGCACCCGGACGGGACCGTGTATGAGTTCGGACACAGGGTTGATTTGCCGATACCCGCAGAGACTGCTCTGCTGAACTTCCGATTGGACGTCAACGGGTTCTATCTCTCCGCGATAGAGCAGGGGCCCTGGGACGGCGATGCCGCGAGCAATCGAATCGAGTTTAAGTACTGCTCGGAGGTGATGGGTGACCACGAATGTGGGCAGGGCATCGACGAACCGTGGCTCGTCGGGCGGATCTCAGCAACGCCTGAAAGTCCGTCAGACCATCCGCGACGAGAAGTCCGGTTTTCGTATACGACCGCAGACTACTGCGAGGGGTACCTTGCTGACGGAGAACCCTGTGTCGTCCTCAGCCGAATGGCGATGCCGGCGTTCGACCCCAGGCTGACGTTTGGTGATGATGACGGCTTCGAGACATCCTTCAACAACGTTGTATTCTCGTACGAATCCAAGGACATCGTCCTTTATGGTTACCCGGCCGCGGGTGGCGCGACGGATCTTCCGTTGAGTGTCCCGTATTTGAAGCAGGTGAGCTTTCCTCCGGCTCCGGATCAACCTTACCCGCCCCCTTCCGACCCAGGGTTTGAGTACTTTGGGTTTGGAAGCGGTGAGGGCCCCTGGGAGGACGGCGTCAAGACAGTGAGACTACCTTCGGGAGCGAGCGTTGAATACCAAATAGCGGCGATGTACCCGCTGGGTCTTGCCAATTGCAGCAAGTTCGTCGGTCCGGGCAACGGATACCAGGAGTGCACTGGGCTTCAGTGGACTGGCTGCGAGGGCGTGCAAGAGTCGCCTCCGGAAACGACGCGGGCAGACGACAAATTCACCGACGGCGTCATCACCCGGGCGATCTCATTCATCGATGGGACAGGCGAATCGACAACCGAGGTTACTCAATTCACTCAGTACAGGAGCTGCGCGGCGTACGCTCACGAAGCCATGCCGTACGACCTTTCTTATGGGCTGACCCCCCCGTACCAACACTATCTGTGGACATGGGTTCAATCCGGCGCGAACGACGGCTGGAACGCGGCGGAGATTCATCGATTCAATCCAAGGAACTATGCCGAGATTTCGGTCGATTATCTTGACCTCACCGATCGCGCGCCAAGTCCCCAGGGCTGGGAGCTGAGCGAAGACTTCGATGAGTGGAACTACCTCAAGAGGCTACGGCATGTCGAGATCGATGACGAGGAGAAGTACGATGTTGGGTTGTTTGGGGAACAGGAACTCGCACGGTACTCCTTCCTTCATCGGCGGCTGACATACACCGACGCGGACGGCACCGGTCCGTTCTGCTATCCGAGTGTGCCACCCGGGGGGACCCCCGACGACACCTGCATGGTTGCGACTGAGCTGGTGGATCCGTCGTGGGTCGATAATTTCCTGAACGTCAACCAGCGATGGTTAACGGTAACGCGAGATCCTGGTGGTTTTGACCTTACCCGCGAGTGGCAGAATACCTACTATCCGTTCGACGCCAGCGATCCGGATCTCAACCCATGGCGGGGTCTGAACCTGCTCAAGACGGCAAAGGTATGCGACGGGTCGGATTGCTCCACCTCCGCATTGAAGTGGCAGGAAGTGACGAACACCGGGGGCACCAGGGGCTTCTTCAGGGTCTTGCAGGAGTTCATGAATCCCCAGGGGAGCGGCCCGTTCACGTGCAACCCTGCCCCGGACGGATGCGTGGTGCACACATACGCCTACGACGGTTACGGGAATCGCATCACCGACACTGTCGAAGGCGGGTACGACAACGGTACGCTGCCGGACTTCCCCCCTACGACCTACAGGGTTTTCACACTGTTCTCGCACGGGCGTCCGGAATCCAAGTGGCTGCAGATCGGGGAAGACGAGATCCTCCGTTTGTGGGAGCGCGAAATCGATCCGAACACGGGTCTCGCGAGGTGGCATGTCGACGGGTCCGGCGCCGGCTACGCGTACCTGTACAACGAGATGGGGCGCATCACGGAGATCGCGCCCATCGAGTTGTATCTCGATGCCGTAAGCACTAAGAAACTGCGGCACCAGTGCGCTCGATTCGATTACGGAGGGGACTGCCTCGAGCCGCTGCACGGCACTCATATCGAGTACGTATTCCCCCTCCCCGGGGACCCCCTCCTCGAGCACCGAGTGTATGACTCGGTCTACGAGACTGGCTCCCCCGTCATCGGCTTGGCCCTCGAAGCTGGTGAATGGCAGGGCAACGAAAGGTCCGAGTACATCTTCGATGGTCTGGGGCGCCTCACGCAGACGGTCGAGCGGATGCCCGAGGACAACTGGCGACGCCGGTTCAGCCTCGACTACTTCGACCCTGACGGGCATGTTCAGAAATCCAGTGAGTGGTACGACGGGCCTGCGTGGCCTGGCGATCCTTCGTTGCTTCACTGGACGACCACTTGGCTCGACGGCCTCGGACGCCCTACGAGGGTCAAGAAACCCGACGACAGCGAGGACTTGTACCAGTACATAGGGGACTCCGTGACCACCGTGACCAGGCAGGTCGGAGATGTCATTGGTCACCAGAACCCATACGAGATCGAGCGAGAGGTGGATGCCCTGGGGCGGCTTCGGAAGCTCCATGAGGACATCACTTCGGGAACGCCAACGCCCCTGGTCACTCAGTACACCTATGACGAGAAGGACCGGCTCGTCCAAGTCGCGCTCGCCGGCCAGACGCGGACCTTCCAGTACTCGGATGGCGGCTTTCTCACAGCGTCTCTGGAGCCTGAACGCCGCACCTGGTATGGCGACTATGACGCCCTGGGCAACGTGCTTTCGGAAAAAGTCGGCACGTCGGACTCGCTGGCGACTACCTTTGTCTACGATGGCTTCGGGAGGCTGATCACGAAGACGGTGCCGGATGACAGCTCGTCGTCGCTCTACTACGGAGACGCATTCCTGGGAGCTGGGGAGTGGCAGCCCGCGTACAACAAGGTGGTGCGCTCCGAGCAGGTCAACATCTATCCGAACACCGTGGATACGGTGACGGTCACGCACGACTGGACCTTCGGCGGCCCCGGATCGAGGGTGCGCTCGCGGACGACCTCGATCTCCGGTCTCGGCGATGACGAGGACCGTTTCGAGCTGGGTTACGAGTACGACCGATGGGGAAACCCGAGCCGTATCTTCCACCCATGGTGGTCGTGGACCGAAGCCTGCAATCCACCGCTGTTGCAGGAGCACGCCTACGACGGTCGGTGGCTCCTCAGGTCCGACTTCTACTTGGATGGCGAAGCGTACGGCGGCGTTGACCTCGCCTACCATGAGAATGGGCGTACTGGCCGAGTCGACTTCTATCTCGGACAGCATGCCTCGCAGTCAGACGGGTACGAGTTGGAGTCGGAAGACCCGAACGGCATGCCACGTCCAGCAGGATATGCATTCAGCTGGACTTCCGGGTCGCCCCCCCCTTCCTGGGGACAGGGGCCATATGGGTACGACGGCTCCGGCAACATCACCACGATGAGCGGCACTCCGGCGAAGCACTACACCTACGACGGCCTCAACCGTCTGACCGCCTACTACGAGGGCGACGGCCTCGATCCTGTGCAGGACTACTCCTACGACAACCGCGGCAATCTCGAGCGTCTGGGTGAGCTCGAGTTCACCGTGAACTCCCAGAACCGCCTCACGACGATCACCCCACCCCCCAATCCTCCCAATCCTCCGGTGAGCTATCCGGTGGTCTGGAACGGGAGAGGCAACCTCACCGGCATGCCTGCGGTGCCCGAGGTTGGTCTGATCCAGAAGCAGTTCTCGTACTCGAAAGAGGATCGGCTGATGTGGTCCAAGGACGTCAGCGCCGGCCTGGCTTGGCGGTTCGCGTACGATGCTGCGGGCGAGCGCGTGGCGGCATGGCAGCGGGCGTCGGGCGAACTCCTGGACCTGACCGTCTCCCTGCGTGACGAGGGCGGGCGGGTGCTGAGCGACTGGCAACTGATTCCAGGGGTGTCATTCGGGCCGAAGCGCGACTACCTGTACGCAGGAGACCGGCTGGCAGTTCAGCTTGACTGGAGCGAGGGCGACTTACCTGTTCGCCAGTACGTCGCCGTCGACCACCTCAACAGCACCCGAGCAATCGTGGACGACAACGGCAACCTCGAAGAGATCGACTACCTCCCGTTCGGCGGGTTCCTCACTGGCGATCCCGTGCCAGATACGACGCACCTGTTTACGGGCCACGAGCGAGACACGGCTGAGTTCGCCTCGAATCTCGACTACATGCATGCTAGGTACTTCTCCCCCAATGTCGGTCGATTCCTGTCAGTCGATCCGGTCGGAGGTGAGATCGGGAGCTCACAGTCCTGGAACCGCTACTCCTACGTCCGCAATAACCCGATCGCCTTCCTTGATCCCACCGGCGAGGAGATCTTCCTGTTCATCGACAACGACGACTACCGGAACGACCTGCTCGCTCAGTGGGAGCTCCAGTCTGGATTGGACCTGGACCTCGTCAATGGGAAGGTCGTCGTCAAGGGTGTCAAGAGAGACAGCGAGGGGAACGCTCTCGGGTCGGAAGCGGCAAGGGAGTTGCTGCAGGACAGGATCGATTCGTCTGATGTCATCAATATCCATGGTGTTGAACACGAGTCTTTGGTGACGCTTGGCGAGACAAGACTTATGAGCGGTGCTTGGGAGACGTTACTCGATTTCGGTGATATCGCCAGCCTTGACTATGGAAGTACTCCTCCCGCTACGTTCAACTCGGGGATGATCGCCCTCCATGAGTTGTTCCACACGAAGGGCCTTGAGGATCCCCCGGTAGGTTCGGAGGCGATGGGTCAGGTTGTGGAGGCAGTCAACAAGATCCGGGGACAACTTGGGCTCCCTCCGAGGCTCAGCTACTGGCCGGCTCCCAGCCCCGGACGCATCGGCATCAAGTTCGAGACAGGGCATGTCTACTTCAACTTGAGGTTTGGCGCGCAGACGACGGTGTCGGCGCCATGACGACGCATCAGGTTCGTTGGAGCGCCGGCATTCTTGTTGCGTTTGGATTGGTCAATCCCGGGGGCGCATGCGAAGTCCCGCGACCGACATCAGATTGGGACCTCGTGGCTATCTGCTCGCCTGCCGCGGGCTCCTCAATCACGGCCGACATGCTCGAGGAGATCCGCGCCTTCCTTGTCTCGCGTGTGAAAGAGAAGGTCTACTTCAAGCGGTCGACGGAGCCCCTCTTCTACTTCCATGATGTCCACGGGTTACCATTCCGCGAGGCCTGGGCACTTTCTAAGGAGTGTCTTTCCCGTTTCTCTCGTTCTCCAATCGAAGTGGAAATCCTGATGAAACGGGAAGACGACGTTGGGGTTTACGATGATGCGATGTGCGCCCAGTCGATCCCAGAGACCCCAGGGCACTGGGTGCAGGTCTCATCGGTTGTCCGGGACCCGGGGTCTGGGGGGCTCGGGCTCTTCCTGAGGGTGACTCATCGTCCGTGCCTTCCCTACGGAGGGCGCCGGTACTGGGCCCCGATCAAGGTGGTGAACGACCGATGGACAGTATCCGATGTGGTTGAGCTTGGCGTGATCGAGTTCTGAGAGTGGGTCGACACGTGCGAATCGTGATGGAGTCGGGTCTGGACCGAACTTGCCTCTGGCGAGGTGCAGAATCCTGGATCTGAACGGACAGTCGCAGGTATGGCAGCGAGCGTCGGGAGCGCTGGTGGACCTAACGGTCTTCCTGCGGGATGAAGGCGGGCGGGTGCTGAGTGATTGGCTGCTGTTTCCAGGTGTGTCGTTCGGGCCGAAGCGGGACTACCTCTACGCCGGTGATCGGCTGGCGCTCCAACTCGACTGGAGCGAGGGCGAATCACCCGTTCGCCAGTACATCGCCGTCGACCACTTGAACAGCACGCGAGCGATCATCGACGACGCCGGGAACGTCGAACAGGTCGACTATTACCCCTTCGGCGGGTTCCTCACTGGCGATCCTGTGCCCGAAACAACCCACCTCTTCACCGGCCACGAGCGGGACACGGCCGAGCTCGCCAGCAATCTGGACTACATGCACGCCAGGTACTTCTCCCCCAATCTCGGCCGATTTCTCTCCGTCGACCCGGTGGGTGGAGAGGTTGGGAGCAGCCAGAGCTGGAACAGGTACACCTACGTTCTCAACAACCCATTGGCCCTGGTCGACCCATTTGGTGAACTCTGGCAAGAGAC
>Ga0209450_10001527_pt1 | contig 11624 bp, 12 predicted proteins | sample FrelakmetLWP11LW_FD_187149 | JGI IMG/M metagenome (GOLD analysis project Ga0209450, IMG submission 187149) | Freshwater lake sediment microbial communities from the University of Notre Dame, USA, for methane emissions studies - LWP11 LW (SPAdes)... | ecosystem: Environmental > Aquatic >... | reverse complement strand
CCGTTTGAGGGCCTCAAGCTGCTCGCGTTGCTCGCAATCCAAGGTGACGGGGTTCGCTCTTCTCATACAACCTTATACGCTCGAACCCGGCATTTGTTGCGTTATATCTGGCGGGGACCACTAGGCGTGTACGAGGTGACGGTGGACCAATACGCGCAGTTCCTGAACGCCACCGGCACGATGCACAAAGAGCCGGATTTCAAGCAGACGGGCGATCATCCGGTAGTGAATGTGTCCTGGGATGATGCCCGCAACTTTTGCCAGTGGCTATCGAAGAAGACCGGCAAACAGGTGGGGCTGCCCACCGAGGCACAGTGGGAATACGCTTGTCGCGCCGGGAGTAAGACGCGCTTCAGCTTTGGGGATAAAGGTGCAGATATCGGCGATTACGCCTGGATTTACAGCAACAGTAAGCACCTGGGTGTGAGGATGACCCATCCCGTGGGCCAGAAAAAGCCCAACGCCTGGGGCTTGTATGACATGCACGGGAATGGGAGCGAATGGTGCGCCGATTTTTATGGGGGATACGCACTTGCGGGTGCTGACCCCACGGGCCCGGAGCATGGTACGCAGCGCGTGGTGCGTGGCGGCGCTTGGACCAGCGATGCGTGGCTCTCCCGCTCCGCCCGCCGTGAGCGTCGGTCCTGACGCCCGGCTGGACGATCTCGGCTTTCGGGTGGCGGTGCTCGCGGCGGACAGACCTGAATAAAGGCATACCAGTCAAGGAAGTTTCTTGCTGGCCGCCGCTGGCTGCGTGGGGCTTGACTCCTTTGCTCCGTATTTCCGAAGGAGCCGCACGATTTCCTCGTGGTCCTCCATGCGGCTCCCTGTTTCCTTGGCAATTTGTATGGGCGTACGTTTCTCATTGTCCAACGCATGGACGTCGGCGCCGGCCTCCAGCAATAGCTGCACTACACGGGCTCGCGAGCCCTCCCCAAGGGGCGGAAGTCTGTCAAGTGCGTAGTGCAGCGGCGTGCACCGTGGCTCGGGCCCGCGACAGCGGGCGTGAACCGAAGCGCCGTGCGCCAGCAATACCGCCACATTCTTGTCTTGTCCTGCCATCGCCGCCATGTGCAGTGCCGTGCCGCTGTTGACGTATCCTTGGGGGCCCCGCCAAGTCATATCCGCTCCACTTTGCAGCAGTGCTTTGACGGTCGGCGCATCGCAGTAATAGGCCGCATGGTGCAGCGGGTTTCCCAGCCGCCCGGCCGAGCGGTTCACGTCGGCACCAGCGGCCGCCAGCACTTGGATCACCGCAGGTTTCCAGTGTTCAGTCGCCAGTTGCAGGGCCCTGTCACCAAATTCGTCTACTTCCTTTGCCAGTGATGGACGCGACTTGACGAGCCGCTTTACGGTCTTCACATCGCCCCTCCGAGCCGCGCTGAACACCGTCGGCTCAGGTTGCTTGGTGCATGACCAGCAGGCTGCCACAACCAACACCAGCACTCCCCACCTGACCAAGAGAGTCATCTGGCAAACCGTAGCGGATGTATCGGGGTTGGACCTCACGCTCACGCTGAAGTTACCGTGCATCTTCCATCTCCCGTCGCTCTTTGCGCAAAATCGTGACCGGGACAGGTATCGGACCTATCGCACAGACCCCTGCGCCATCTCCAGCACCGCATCCACCATTTTCTGCGCACCCTGGAAGACCTGCCACGGACCGGCCGCGGTCATATAGCACGGCGTCGTCACCAGGCGATTGGCCGGGTCCACGCAAATGTCGGTCGTGGCCGTGTCGCTGTGACGAGCGTTCATCGCCTGCACGGCGCTGGCCGTTGCGGTGTCGGTGCCGATGGTCACCAGCGGGCTCTTGCCGGCCGATCCCAGTACCCGCGCGGCAATCACCGGCGCGATACAGGCCAGGCCGATGGGTTTGCCCTGGGCGTGCATGTCCAGGATCAGCCGCTGCACGTGCGGGTTGACCTTGCACCGGGGCCCATCCACCGCAAAGGTGCAAAGGTTCTTGGCCGCCCCAAAGCCGCCGGGGAACACCAGGGCGTCAAGGTCCTGGGCCCGGACGCTGGCCAGGTCGCGGACCGCCCCGCGGGCGATGCGGGCCGATTCCACCAGGACCCCGCGCTGGGCAGTTTCGGGCTTGTGGGTCAGGTGGTTGATGACCTGGGCCTGCGGCACGTCCGGCGCCAGGCACACCACCGCCGCCCCGCGCTGGTCCAGGGCAATCAGCACACTGACCGCTTCGTGAATTTCGCTGCCGTCGAAGACACCGCAGCCACTGAGCACAACGCCGACACGAATTGCCATGATCTGTCCCTTGATGGATGCCAGTTGGTATTATACAGATCATGCCGCCGGGGCGTCAGCGCCGGCCGGCCGGCCCACGTCAACCGGCAGGCCGACGTCTCAGGAACCATTGGCCCCTGGTGGGACGAGGTCGCTATGGATTACCTCTGGGAAGTCTTGATGCTGGCGATGCGCTGGGTCCATATCGTGGCCGTTTCTTTGATCGTCGGCGGCACGCTGTTCTATGAGCTGGTGGTGCCCCGGGCCATCGAGGATCTTCCCCAGGAACAGCAGCTCTATGTCTTTGCCAGGGCTCGCTGGGCTTTCCGGTGGGTGATCTACTGGAGCGCGGTGGCCATCATCGTCAGTGGCGCCATCAGCCTCTATGGCATGTTCCCCTCGTATACCTCGTTGTACCCCCGAACTTTCTGGCCGGCCCTCATCCACGTGGCGGCCGGGCTGGCGGCCCTGGGAATCGCGGTGCACCTGGTCCTGGGCGGCCATCCGCCGCGCTCGCCGGTGGCGTGGATGCGCATCAGCCTGGTCATCCTGCTGGTGACCATCCTGACCGCCAACCTGACCCGCCACGTTCGCTTCAGTGCCCGCGAGCGTTCCCTGTTCGAGCGCCACCAGCCGGTGCTGCCAACCACCCATCCCCATCCATAGGGAACCCTCCATGGACGACCAACAGCCAACAGCAGCGGGCTTCCAGGTCGCGCCCGGCATATACGTCAGCCCCCAGGCCCTGGAGTTTTCCTTCTCCCGCAGCAGCGGCCCCGGCGGCCAGAATGTCAACAAAGTCAACACCAAGGTCGAGCTATGGGTCTGGCCCGGCGACCTGGTGGGCCTGAACCCCGATGCCCGCCAGCGGCTGGCGGTCCTGGCCGGCAGGCGCATGACCCAGTCGGGCCGCTTGCACCTGGTTTCCCAAAGCGGCCGCACCCAGGAGGCCAACCGCGCTGCCGTCCTGGAACGTCTGCGAGAACTGCTGGTGCAAGCCATGCACCGGCCGCGCCCCCGCCGCCCGACTCGGCCCGGGGCCGCAGCGCGGCGCCGCCGGCTGGAAGCCAAGCGCCATCGCGGCCGGTTGAAGGCCGACCGCAGCCGCCCCAGCCTCGACTAAACCCAGCGCGCAAAAGCGGCGAGGAAGAAACATGCTTCCTCGCCGCGGGTTTTGCCGGGTCAGTGACGACTATTCGTCGTCGAAGTCGTCATCATCATCATCATCGTCTTCGTCGTCGTCATCGTCATCTTCGAATTCCTCGTCTTCCTCGTCCAGATCCTCTTCGTCCTCGTCGTCCTCCTCATCCTCATCGTCCAGATCCTCGTCCTCGAACTCGTCTTCTTCCTCCTCTTCCTCCTCTTCCTCCAACTCCTCTTCTTCCTCCTCCTCGCTCTGCTCCTCATCCTCTTCCTTGTTACCGCGGCGCTGGGGCTTGTCTTCCTCTTCGTCGCGGCCACGGCGCTTGGCGCCCTGCGGCAGCGTCTGCTCATCGGGCAGGCCCTGAACCCACAGGTCCGGCTCCGACAAGGACGCCACGAACAGGGCGTCGAACATCTCCTGGCCAACACAACCCGGCAGCGTCGACACGACGGCGCGCTTCATCCTGGATTTCATGGTGCTTCCCTTCACTTGAGGTCCGGCCCGACACGGCCTGGGCTCGACCGCCACTGGGCCCGGGAAAACCACTTCCCGGCGCCGGGCAAGTGGCGGCATTGAAGCGAGTTTGTCCCGGCCGGTCAAGAGGCGATTCCGCGCTTTTTGCCGGCCGCGCCGACCGGCCGCAGCGACCCCCGGCTAACGGTCGCGCACGGCGGTTGTCTACCTATCGGGAACACTTAAGATGTGAACCAGCGCGCCGCGCTGGCGTGCAGACAGATGCGCTTGGCGGCAATCCCCATCTTCCTGCTCTTAACCACCGGCGCCACCGTTCTGGCCGCGCCCCAGGCACCCGCCACCCCCACCGAGATGGTGCGCAGCGCCCGGGCCAAGGCCGTCAGCTCGCTCTATGAGCAGGTTAGCGCCCTGCCCCTGGGCAAAGGCATCACCGTGGCAGACCTCCTGCGCCACGGCGACCGGCCGACGCTGATGGCAGCCCTCGATAACGCCGAACAGATCGGCGAGCCTCGCTGGATTGATGACCGAACCTGCCAGGTGCGTCTGGAGATCGCGGCCACGCAGATCGCCCAGACCCTGCGGCAGATTGTCTTGGCCGACCCGGCTCGCTCGCCCATCACGGTCGAACAGCTCGACCGCGCCGCTGGCAGATGGTCCAGGCGCACCTTCACCGCTACGGGCTCGGTCACCATCCCCAAGGCCCTGACCGCCGCCGGCCAGGGCAACGTCGTGGCCCCCCGAACCGGTCCCTGGCGCAGCGTCACCGAAGACCAGAAACAAGCCGCGCTGCAGGCAGCGCGAGAGGATGCCGCCCGCCAGCTCCTGCAGAGCATCGGCCAGGTTTCCCTGCCCCCGCGCGCTACCTTGCAGGAGGTGCTCGCCCAGGAGGGTATTGGAACCGAAGTGCGCCAATGGCTGGTATCCCGGCCGGTGAGCCGAATCACCTTCCGCGACAGCCTCCAAGTCGAAGTCTGGCTGGCCGTAAGACCCGAAGAACTGCTGGCGACTCTGCGCCGCGCGATCGAGCAGCGCCCCGCCACCAGCGGCCCGGCCCCCGCCCAGTGGCAGCAGATTGCTGATGACCTGGCCCAGCGAATGGCGCGACCCGTCGGCGTGGCCACCGTGGCCCAGGGAGCCCAGCCGCAGGTTATACGTCTGCCGCGCACGGCTCCGGATTGGGCCGACAGCCACATGGAAGCCACCGGCTACTGCGAACAAGCGGCCAGCAAGCTCAAGGCCGCCCGCCAGGCCGAAGCCGATGCCCGTCTGCGTCTGCGCGGCAAGCTCGAAAGCCTGCCCTTGACCGACAACGGCCTGAGCGTCGGCCAGGCGGCCGCTGGCAGCCCGCAGCTGGCCGCGGCCTTGGATCGCGCCCTGGTCCGGGCCCGAGTGCTCAAGACACAATACTCCGGCAACAGCGCCCGCGTGTGGCTGGATCTCGATCTGGGACAAGTCTGGGACGAGCTGCGCCGTTAGCCGTGTTGGATATTCACGCCTGAGCCTTGCGGCCGGGCATCAAGTTGTATCCGCCGCACCAATCCGGCGGTCAAACAGCAGCGAAAAACCGACCGCCCCCAGCATCCCCATGGCCGAGGCACAAATGAAAGCCGCTGCCGGCCCAACCGTCAGCCACAGCACCGCCCCCGCCATCGGCGCCAGCATCACCGCAAACGAACGCAGCGACCAGTAAATGCCCGTGGCCGTCGTCTGGATCTGGCTGGGCAGCAGCTCGGTAATCATCGCCTTACGCGCTGGCTCGCCAATCTCGCGCAGCCCGGCAATCATATACGCCACCACCAGTCCCAGCCCCCCGGCCAGGTGCCCCAGGGCCCAGAACGCCAGCGGGAACAGGGCAAAGAAGAAGAACGTCAGGCCGATAAAGGGCTTCTTTTGGCCTCCCGGCCGCGAGGCGATAAAGCCCACCGGCAAATAGGTCAGCAGCGACGTGAAATGGCGCACCGCCTCCAGCCCGCCAAACGCCAGCGCCGTCAACGCAAAAGTGCCAAAGCCCGGCAGGTCCATCGACGTGCCCTTCATCACCGCATAGAGCACAAACAGCTCGCGCGGCATGCCCTCGGCCACGCGGGCAAAGATATCGGCCGCCAGCAGTTTCTTCAGTTCCGGATGAAAACCGCGCACCAGCCCAAAGCCCGCCGGACCGGCCGCGAGCTTCACATCACGCACGTCACTGTGCAGCAGACGAAGCTGGATGATCACCGCCAGCAGGACCAGTATCGCACTGATCCCCACCGACAAACGCACGCCGCCCGTGGCCGACAAGGCGCTGACCAAAGCCCCGCCGCTGATCACCGCGATGACGCGCGGAATGCGCCGCTGAATGGCCTGCAGCGAAAACGCCATCGTCCGGTGCCGCGCCTTGAGCGTGTTGCCCACGACCGTCAGCGTCGCCGGCTGTGAGAACGAGTCATAGGCCAGCACAAACGGAATCGCCAGGTAGGTCGCCAGCGGCGAAACCCACCCCAGCAGGATTCCATAGCCCACCAGCGGCAAAAGCGAAAAGAAGATCAGGGCCCGTCGTGTGCCCAGGGCCCCGCCAATGCGCCCGCCCAGGTAGTAGTAAACCCCCTCCTGAAAGTCCATGAGCGTGCCGAACAGCCCCACCGCCAGCACGACCACCACCGCATCGGGCAGATTCCCCCACAGGCCGCGCGTGCGCTGGATGGCTTCCTCGATGTACTTGGGCATGAACGGCTGCCACAGGTACTGGCCCATGCCGATCAGCAGAATGGCCGCCAGCAGCGAGGCCGTCGAGCGATTGAGGCCCAGTCGCTGCCAGGCGGCTCTAAGACCCGAGGCGGACGGCGCTGGCCAATGCTCACTCATCGGTGGCGGATTGTAAGCCAACCGCCCAAGCCGCTACAATCGACGCAACCAACGCGCGTGGAGGTCCAGACCCCGTGGCCCAGGCAGATATCATCATCGCCGACGAACGACTGCTGCCGCAGGCGGTGGAAGTTTACAACGCCATCTTCCGCCCGCGCCGCGAGGTCGATTTCTTCAAACGCCGCTTCCTGGGGCGTTATAACTCGCTGACCCTCCTGGCCCAGATCGATCAGCGGCCGGTGGGCTTCTGGGTGGGCTTCGAACTCAAGCCCGGCATGTTCTATCACTGGCTGGGTGGCGTCCTGGTGGACTTTCGCCGCGGCGGCATCGCCCGCCAGCTCCAGGAGGCCCAGCAGGCGTGGGCCAAGGACCACGGCTACGAATACATGCGCTGCGAGTGCATGAACCACCAGCGCGAGTTCATTCACTTTGCCATCGAGGTCGGCTTCGACATTGTCGGGATCCGCTGGGACTCCACGCACGCCGACAACCTGGTCGTCTTTGAAAAGAACCTGCTGGATTAGGCGTGACCGCGGCCCAGTTCACAACCTGGCTGGCCGACCCCGCCAGGCGTGGCCTGGTCATGGGGATATTGAACGTCACGCCCGACAGTTTTTCCGACGCCGGGCAATTTCTTGACCCCGGCCGCGCCACCGAGCACGGCCTGCGGATGCTGGCTCAAGGGGCTGACCTGATCGACCTTGGCGGCGAGTCCACCCGGCCAGGCTCACAGCGCGTGGAAGTGGCCCAGCAACTGCAGCGCATCCTGCCGGTGCTGCAGGCCCTGCGCCGCCAGACTCAGGCCGTCATCTCCGTGGACACCACGCGCTGCGCGGTGGCCAAGGCGGCCCTGGACCATGGCGCCACCTTGGTCAACGACATCTCGGCCGGCCGCGATGATCCGGATATGTTGCCGCTGGTCGCCAGCGCATCCGTCCCAATCATCCTGATGCACATGCAAGGTCAGCCGGCAACCATGCAGCAGGCTCCGACGTACAACGACGTGGTGGCCGAGGTTGGCTTGTTCCTGCGCCAACGACTTGACGCAGCGCTGGCGGCGGGCATCAGCCAACACACCCTGCTTTTGGACCCGGGCATCGGTTTTGGCAAGACGGTTGAACATAACTTACAATTACTACAGGGGTTGCCGTTATTGTGCAGCACAGGCCGCCCCTTGGTTATCGGAACCAGCCGCAAGCGGTTCCTGTCCGCGGTCCTGGGCGATGACACGCCATCCGCCCGGCTGATGGGCACGGCGGCCACCGTCGCCTGGAGTCTGGCCAACGGAGCGGCCATCGTGCGTGTCCATGACGTCGAGCCGGCCGCGCAGGTAGCGCGGATGATCCTGGCTCTCCGCGGGCAAAAAACCGGCGGGCAAAATCTCAAGTAACATGGCCGATTCGCCGCTACGTTTGTATAGTGAGAACATGAGTCATGTTGCGGTGTAATTTGGGGTGTCATAGCAGTTTTGCAGACCCTCTGGCCGCCCTTACTGGCCCGGCGTGAACAACGAGCTGATCAATCTTCTGAACTTCCTCCAGGCGGTTCGCCTGCACGGCCTGTGGACGGTGGCCCTGGAGCTGCTGCTGATTGGCTTGTTTGTTTATGCCGTCATGCGCTTCCTGCGCGGCACGCGCGGGGCCCGCATGCTCAAGGGCGTGGGCTTTTTGCTGGTGGTGGTGTACCTGCTGGTGCGGTTGGTGGCCCGCGAATATCGACTGGAGCGAATCGAGTTCCTCTACGGCAAGTTCCTGTTCATTGCCGCCTTCGCCGTGGTGGTGGTCTTCCAGCCGGAACTGCGCCGGGCCCTGATGCGACTGGGCGAGACACGCTTCTTTCGCAACTGGTCCCAGGAAATTCACCAGGACATCGATGCCATCGTCGAGGCCGCCACCTTCTGCGCGCGCCACAAGATCGGAGCCCTGGTGGCCATCGAGCGCGATGTGGGGCTGGGCGGTATCGCCGAGAGCGGCACCCGCCTCAACGCCGAGCTGTCGGCGCCGCTGCTGAACACGATCTTCTGGCCCAACACCCCGCTGCACGACCTGGGCGTGATCGTCAGCAACGGGCGCATCACCTACGCCGGTGTACAGTTTCCGCTGGCCGAAAGCGGTGACTTGGAAAAAGAGTTGGGCAGCCGGCATCGTGCCGCCGTCGGCATGAGCCAGGAGACCAACGCCGTGGTCGTGGTGGTTTCCGAGGAAACCGGCGACATCAGCGTCGCCGAGCGCGGCCATCTGGTGCGAAAACTGGCCCCCGAGGCCCTGCGGGGATTGCTGCTGGAATTGCTTGGACGCGACGAACTCAGGCTGGGCAGGAAAGCGCCCGCCTGAGCCGGACCCATGAGCGACCTGAAGCTCCAAACTCCGCCCGACACTGACGACAGCCGCGCTGCCCGGACGCGCAGGGCCTGGCCCTGGAGGCACTGGCGCCGCTGGCTGCCATCGGGAACCGATCGCGACAGCATCATGCGCGGCCTGCGCACCTTCGCCTGGGTGGCGCCGCTGACCATCCTGGTCTGGTGCTGGGCCGAGCGAGAGCAGGTCGTGCCGCTCTCCAACGTCAGCATCCCCATCGAAATCAGCACCGACGATCCCCAACTGCTGGTCACCATCCTGAATCCGGCCGACAAGGCCATCAGCGCCGCTTTATCCGGACCGCGCGCGGGGCTGGACCGTGTCCACGAATTCCGCGCCGACCGCAAGCGCATCAAGATATTCGTGCCCAAGCAGGACTTGCCGCTGGATCGGCCGATCCGCGAGGTGCCGGTGTCAGATCGCATTGCCCGCGACGAGCTGTTCCGCCGCAATGCCGTCACCGTGGAAAAGGTGTTTCCCGCGTATGTGCTGGTGCAGGTGGATCGCCTGGTGGCCAGGAAATTACCGGTGGAAGCCACCAAGGCCGACGAGGACAGCCTGGGGGCCATCACCATCAGCGCCGATCCGGTGCATGTGGTGGCGCCGCAGTCCCTCTGGTTCAAGATCGAAGACGAGAAGAAATACACCAAGAACGGCCGGGTGGTGCTATGGGCGGACCTGAAAGGGTTCCGCAACGCCAAGCCGGGACGCTACGAGAACGTGGACCTGCCCATTCTCTTTCCCTTGCCCGAGCAGGCCGTGGAGATGCCAGCGCGCATTACCGCCACGCTGGAGATCAAGCCGCGCAACCAGCGCACGTTCCAGATCGATTCCATGCCCGTGTGGCGTCTGGCGTCGGGTCCCATCTATGACCGCTACAACGTCCAGCACGCGGTGGCGGTCAAGAACGTCGTCGTCAGCGGGCCGGCCGCGCAGGTCGACCTGCTGGACCCGCGCAAGCGCACCGAGGACGGCTTCCTGCCCTATGCCATTTTGCGCCTCACGCCCGAAGACGTGGCCACGCCCGGCAGCGACCGCGTGAAGAAACTGGGACCCGATGACTTCCACCTGCCCAAGGACGTGACCGTGCAGGGCGAATACGAAGTCACCTACAGCGTCAGCGAACGCAGCCGCGGCGGAGGATGAACCTGCCGCCGGCAATGCTACAATCCCCCGCCATGGAAGATCTCGCCGCCTATGTCCAGCAACTCGGGAACGCCGCCCGCCGTGCCTCGGCCCAATTGGCCCAGCTTAACGGCGCGGCCAAGATTGCCGCGCTAGAGCAGGTTGCCGACGCCATCCGCCAGGGCCGCCAGGTCCTGCTCGAAGCCAACGCCCTGGACATCAAGGCCGCCCAGGAGGCCGGCCTGTCCGCCCCGCTGATCGAGCGACTGCGACTCAATGACAAGCGCCTTTCCGCCATGGCCGACGCCGTGCAGCAGATCGCCAGGCAAACAGACCCGGTGGGACAAGTCATCGAGGGATATGTGCGTCCTAACGGCTTGCGCATCCAGAAGTTGCGCGTGCCCATCGGCGTGATTCTGTTCATCTACGAGTCCCGCCCGAACGTAACCAGCGATGCGGCCGCCCTTTGCATCAAGAGCGGCAATGCCATCATCCTGCGCGGCGGCAAAGAAGCGATTCATTCCAACCGTGCCATTGCCCGCATTGTCAGCCAGAGCCTGGCCGCAGCGGGCATTGATCCGGCGGCGGTGCAACTGGTGGAATCCACCAACCGGGCCGTGGTCGGCAAGTTGCTGGGGCTGAGCCAGTACATCGACCTGGTTATTCCACGCGGCGGCGAAGATTTGGTCCGCGCCGTGGTGCAAGATGCCACCATGCCGGTGCTTAAGCACTTCACGGGCAACTGCCACATTTATGTGGATGCGGCCACCAGCCACATGCAGCAGCAGGTGCGCCAGGTGTGCGTTAATGCCAAGACCAGCTACCCCGGCGGCGCGGTCTGCAATGCCGTGGAGCACATTCTGTTTCATCGCGATGCCCCGGCCGGACTGCTGAAGGCGGTGTGCGCCGACCTGGCGGCCAAGGGCGTGGAAATCCGCGGCGACCAAGCCACTCGCAGCCTGTATCCGCCGGCCAAACCCGCGACAGAAGAGGACTGGTCCACCGAGTACCTGTCGCTGATCGCCGGGATCAAGGTGGTGGATTCGCTGGAGATGGCCATCGAGCACATCAACCGCTACGGCAGCCATCACACCGACGCCATTCTCACTGAGTCCATGGCCGCCGCGGACAGGTTCACGCAGGCCGTGGACAGCGGCAGCGTCATGGTCAACGCCAGCACTCGCTTTGCCGACGGCGGCGAATATGGCCTGGGGGCCGAGGTCGGCATCAGCACCGACAAACTGCACGCTCGCGGACCCATGGGGGCGGCCGACCTGACGACCAGCAAATGGATCGTCACCGGTCAGGGCCACGTGCGCTGACGGGCATGGTTATTGCCCGCCTTCCTGGGGAGCATAGCCGCGGCGCATGACGTTCTCGGTGATCGTGCGCGGAAGCAGGAAATGCAGCAGGTAGTCCGGCCCGCCGGCCTTGGT
>Ga0209450_10001525_pt1 | contig 11634 bp, 11 predicted proteins | sample FrelakmetLWP11LW_FD_187149 | JGI IMG/M metagenome (GOLD analysis project Ga0209450, IMG submission 187149) | Freshwater lake sediment microbial communities from the University of Notre Dame, USA, for methane emissions studies - LWP11 LW (SPAdes)... | ecosystem: Environmental > Aquatic >... | reverse complement strand
GGAGGCCGCCGCGCCGCCGCCAGGCCGCAACCCGGGCATGGTGCCCGGACAGGAGCACCTCCGGGACGACCTGCCCTTCGTAGCTCTCGGGCCGGGTGAACACCGGGAAGTCGAGCAAGCCGGACGTGAAGGAGTCCGCGGTCACCGAACCCGGATCGCCCACGACTCCGGGGACGTGGCGGGCTGCGGCATCGAGGATCGCCAGCGCAGCCAGCTCACCACCCGAGAGGACGAAGTCACCGAGCGAGATCTCATCCGCGCCAAGCAGCTCGAACACCCGCTCGTCGAACCCTTCGTACCTCCCGCAGACGAGAACGACGCGGCTCACCGAGGCCAGCTCCCGCGCGACGGCGTCGTCGAAGCGACGGCCGCGCGGCGTGGTGATGACGACGCGGCCGGCTGCTCCGCCCGACGAGAGCACGTCCCGGACGGCAGGCACCACCACGGAGGCCATCAGCACCATCCCGGGACCGCCTCCGTAGGGCTCGTCGTCGACCTGGCCGTACCGGTTGATGGCCCAGCGGCGCAGGTCGTGAGCCCGGATGTCCAGGATCCCGGCAGCCGCAGCCTTGCCCAGCACCCCGACCGCCGCGTACGCCTCCACGACGGCCGGGAACAGCGTCAGGACGTCACAGCGCATCGCCGTCGAACAAGCCGATCGGCGGATCGACCGTGACGGTGCGCGCCTCGAGGTCGACGCGCACGACGATCGGCGACTTGAACGGGACCAGCACCTCGCCGGACCCGGCATCGACCTTGAGCAGGGCGACCCCGCCGGGGTTGTCGAGGGAACGCACCGTGCCCAAGCTGCGTCCGGCAGGGTCGACACAGCGCAACCCTTCCAGCTCGTGCTCGTAGTAGTAGGTCGGCGGGAGCGAGGTCCGCTCCTGCGCGGGCAGGTAGAGCCAATAGCCCCGCCAGCCCTCGGCCGCCTCGCGGTCGTTGATTCCATCGAACGCCAGGAGCCAGGCGCCCTTGTGCCAGCGTACGGCCGTCGCATGCAGCGTTACCTGGGGATCGGGGTTCCCGAGGACGATGTCCATCCCGGCGACGAGTCGCTCGGGAAAATCGGTCGTGACATCGACGGTGACTTCGCCGTGGATTCCGTGTGGACGCCGGACGCGCCCCACTGCGAGCAGCTCGCCAGCGGGGGGATTCACGACCTACTCCAGGATCTCGAGGACGAAGCGCTTGCGGAGCTTCACGCCAGCGGCCGCCAGGATGGTGCGAATCGCCCGAGCCGTCTTGCCCTGCTTGCCGATGACCTTGCCGAGGTCCTCCTGTGCGACCCGGAGTTCCAGGACGGAGGTCTGCTCACCCGCGACCTCGCGCACCTCGACCTGGTCGGGTTGGTCGACCAGTACCTTGGCGATCTGTTCGACAAGCTGCCTCATGGTGAGTCTCCTTCGCCCGCGGCGGCGTGCCGCCGGTCGTCAGCTCGCGCGCTTGAGCAGGCTTCTCACCGTCTCCGAGAGCTGTGCGCCGCGCTCGACCCAGTACGCCACCCGTTCGCGATCGAGCCTCACCTCGGCCGGATCGTTGCGGGGACTGTAGAAGCCGACTTCCTCGATCACCGCCGAGGTCGGGGTCTTGCGCGAATCGGAGACCACCACCCGGTAGACAGGTTTCTTGTTGGAGCCCATACGCCGCAGACGAATCTTCAACATCGAGAGCGATCCTCCCTGTTCAACACCGCGGTGCCCGCGGAGACGATATTCTAGCAGACACCAATCACCCGGCTAGAGCCCGAGCGAACGCAATACCTTGCGCGGATCCCCGGACCCGAAGCGCCGGATCATCCGGCGCATCTCGGCATACTGGCGGAGGAGCCTATTGACCTCTTCCACGGTGGTGCCTGCTCCTCGGGCGATGCGCTTGCGCCGCGACCCGTTGACGATGTCGGGGCGCCGACGTTCCTGCGCTGTCATGGAGCTGATGATCGCTTCGAATCGCGAGAGGCGGCGGTCGTCAACCTCGACGCCCTTGAGCGCCTTGGCGCCCGGGATGAAGTCCGCGATCTGGGAGAGGAGTCCTCCACCGCGCATCTGCTTGATCTGATCGCGGAGATCCTCGAGGTCGAACTCGGACTTGCGCAGCTTCTTTTCAAGCTCCTCGGCCTGCTTGACGTCGACGACCTCCTGCGCCTTCTCGATGAAGGTGAGCATGTCGCCCATGCCGAGGATGCGCGAGGCCATCCGGTCCGGGTAGAACGGCTCGAGGTCGGCCAGCCGCTCACCGACGCCGGCCAGGCGGATCGCCTTGCCGGTCGCCGACACGACCGACAACGCCGCCCCGCCTCGCGCGTCCCCGTCCAGTTTCGTGAGGATCACCCCGGTTAACGGGAGCCTCTCGCCGAATGCCTTGGCCGACTTGACCGCATCTTGCCCGGTCATCGCGTCGGCGACGAATAGAACCTCCGAAGGATCGAGGATGCCGTGCAGCTCCTCAAGCTCGGCCATCAGCGAGTCATCGACGTGCAGACGCCCCGCGGTGTCGAACAGAATCACCTCGTAGCCCTTCCGCCGCGCTTCGATGAGGGCGGCGCGAGCGATCTCCGCCGGGGTCGGCCAGGGACGAGTATCGAGGACGGGCAGTCCCGCCTGGCTGCCGAGCTGCTCGAGCTGCTCGCGAGCCGCCGGCCGCGCAGTGTCGGCAGGAACGAGCATGACGTGCTTACCGAGCTTCCCCTTGATGAACATGCCCAGCTTGGCGCAGGTCGTCGTCTTGCCAGTGCCCTGCAAGCCGACGAGCAGGACCGGCGCCGGGAACCCCTTGAAACGAAGCGGCTTGACCTCGCCGCCAAGGAGTCGCGCAAGCTCCTCGTGGACAATCTTGACGACCTGCTGGGCGGGCCGCAGCGAGGTGAGGACCTCCTTGCCGACCGCGCGCTCCCGGACTCGCGTCGTGAAGTCCTTGACCACGGCAAGCGAGACGTCCGCTCCCAGGAGTGCCCGCCGGATCTCGCCAAGTGCCTCGTCGACGTGCTTCTCGGTGAGGTGACCCTCACCGCGCAGCGTCTTGAAGACCCTTTGCAGCCTTTCGGAGATTGCCTCGAGCATCGTGCCCCCAGAAGGAGGGCAGTCTAGCCGTCCGCCGATCCCGGCTCAAGCGCCGGCGGGGGCTCCCCGGCGCGCGAGCCGCTCCTGCAGCGACTTGACGCGGATCTCGAGCGCGGCCTTTTCCATCGCGAGGCCGGCTTCCAGCATCAGGACCTCGAGGGCGGCGACATTGCCGATGGGCCCGTCCTCCTGCTGGTTGTCTCCATAGAACATCGCGATGACGGAGCTGTTGAAGACCATCGGGATGACGACCGCCTCGAGGGGCCAGGCGCCGCCGAGCTGACCGACGAGATACTCGTTCCAGCGCCCACCCGGCAGCGCACCGCGGAAGGTCTCCCGCTTCCCAATCACCTCGGTGAATACGGACGGCCCGTTCACGGGAATGCGTATGGCCCGCACCCGACGCTCCGGATCGCCGTCGGAGTCCAGGCCCAGTTGACCCATTCCCTGGATGCCATCCTTGCTGATGGAGAGGAGCAGGCAACGATGCGCGACCCCGGAGGCATAGTGGAGGATACGCAACGTGATCTCCCCGGTGAACGCCGGGGAACGGAGCTCCTCCATGATCGACTTCAGCGTAGCGAGGCTCGGCTCCACCGCAGCCCTGCCCCCTTTCGGCGCACCGGCCTCGGCGTCCCTGGTGTCGGGCGCTTCGAGTCCGCTTTGCTGCCGGGAGTACGCTGCCTGCTCGCTCGAGCTGGTGAACTCGAGCGCGACCTGCTCGGCGTTCAGGCCGGACTCGAGCAGGAACTCCCGGGCGTCGACGCTCACCTCGCCACGCTCAGGGATGGCGAGCGGCTCGAACTTGAAGAACCCACCCTCCCAGCGCAACAGCTCGGAGATGATCTTCTGGGTCTGCTGTCGAAGCACCCCCTCGAGGTCCTGCGCCGTGACCACCTTCATGCCGATGAGAATGCTGCCAAGGCGCTTCTCCTCCCGCGACCGATGCTGAATCTGCAGTGCCTTCGCCAACGACGCCTCGTCGATGAGCTTGCTGCAGACCAGGATGTGACCGAACGCCTCGCGAGCCGAGTTCGACGCCGCATAGATGATTCTGCCCTGGCGGAAGACGATCAGCCCACTTCCGTCGCGACAGGTGAGCGTGAGCTTGCCGGTCTTCTCGCTCACTGAGAGGAGCTGCAGGATCTCGGCCAGGCCGAGGTCCTCCAGCTTGCCGACCAGGCTCATTCCGACCCCCTTGTCCCGGGCATCGCCATCCCCGGTTCATGCCGTGTGCCGGCTCGCCGCCCAGCGCAATCGGCACACGAGCAAACAGCCCTCTGCAAGCACCTCGCGACAACGCACTTCTTTCTGACACCGGGATTCTACGTTCTGTCGTGAGATTCGACAACGCCGCCATGGGTCGCACTGCGACCGTGCCGCTCAGGCGGAGGCGATCACGCCCCGCTGTCGAAGTGAGACGAAGCCGCCACCGGCCACGACGAGGTGGTCGAGGACGGCGATGGACAGGAGCTTCCCGGCCTGCACCAACCTGCGGGTGAGGTCGAGATCGTCCTCGCTCGGGCTCGGGTCTCCGGACGGGTGGGTGTGCCAGACGATGACTCCGTTGGCTCCCTCGCTGATTCCCCGGCGAAACACCTCCGATGGTTCCACCGTGGTGTGAGTGCGGGCGCCCCGGTGGAGGACGAGGTCCCGAACGAGCCGATGGCGCGCGTCGAGGCAGAGGACCCCGAACACCTCGACACGCTCGCGGCCATGGCGCTGCACGATGTAGTCGGCGACGAGATCGGGCCGGTCGAGCAGGGGTCGATCCGCCAGCCTGCTGTACGCCAGCCGCCGTCCGAGCTCGAGTGCCGCTGCCAGCTCGGCCGACTTGGCGGCCCCGATTCCCGGCCTCACCTGCAACTCGGCCGCGTCGAGCGCGGCCAGTCCGGTCAAGCCGCCGGCCTCTTCGAGCCAGCGCCTGGAGTACTCCAGCACCGGCTCCCCGCGTATGCCCGTTCGGAGTAGAACGGCCAACAGCTCGACGTCCGACAGCGCTCCGGCTCCCCGGCTCAGGAGCTTCTCCCGCGGACGTTCTTCGGGCAGCAGCTCCGCGACCCGGGTCACGCCGGCTTGCCCATGAGTGCCGCCAATCGCGGCAGCACGTCGCCGGACGGACCCCGAAGCTGCACGGTGGCCACGTGCGCGAGGGCGCTCGGATCCGGGTTGATCTCGATGACCTTTCCCCCGTGCCTGGCGGTCACTTCGACCAGGCCGGCAGCCGGGTAGACGACGGCGGACGTCCCGACGACGACGAGCACCTCGGCCTCCTCGGCAGCCTGGGAGGCGATCTGCAGTACGTCCTGTGGCAGGAACTCGCCGAACCAGACGACGCCCGGCCGTTCCAGGCCTCCGCAGGTCGCGCACCTGGGCGGCAACTCAGGGAAGGGCACCGTCCGGTCGTCGCGTTCCCGACCGCAGACGAGGCAGCGCACCCGCCAGAGGTTGCCGTGGAGCTCGAGCACCCGATCGGCACCGGCGAGCTGGTGGAGTCCGTCGACGTTCTGGGTGATCAGGTGATACTCCTGGAAGCACCCCTGCCAGCGGGCCAGAACGTCGTGACCCGGGTTGGGCCGCACCCCGACGAGCCTGCGACGCCGCTCTTCATAGAATCGCCAGACCCGGAGCGGATCAGCGAGAAAACCTTGTGGGGAAGCCACTTCCTCGACCGGGCGGCCCTCCCACAGGCCTCCAGACCCCCTGAACGTCGGTACTCCGCTCTCGGCCGACACCCCGGCGCCCGTGAGCACGGCGACGCGCCGCGCACCCGCCAGCAGCGCCGCCGCATGTGTCAACGCCTCCGTGACCATGCGCGCATTCTAGCCCGGCCGGGGCGAATGGGCACGAACCTGAGATACCATCGAAACCAGCAGCGGGAGGAGTCGACATGGCCGAACAGGTTGTCGTGAAGTCCAGCGGGGCGGTGGCCGAAGTCATGCTCAACAGGCCGGAGCGCAGGAACGCACTCGATGCCGCGCTGCTGACCGAGCTGCTCGACAAGCTCTCGGGCGTCGTGGCTCTCCCGCAAGTCCATATCGTGGTCCTGCACGGCGCGGGGCCGGGCTTCTGCTCCGGCGCAGACCTCGAGATGATGGCGGGCCTTCCCCGCGACCGGACGGCGGACGCTTTCATGCCGGCGGTGGACACCTTCCAGCAGATCGTCTTCCTCCTCGCCACCGCCCCGAAGGTCACGATGGCCTGCACACACGGGTTTGCGTTCGGTGCGGGTTTGGACCTCTGCCTGGCCTGCGACCTGCGGGTGGCGGCGTCCGGCACTCAGTTCGCATCGAGCTTCGTCCGTTATGGGTTGGTACCCGACGGCGGAGGCACGTGGGCACTCCCCCGCCTCATCGGCATGGGGCCGGCCATGGCGCTCCTGCTCTCCGGCGATCCGATCGACGCCGAGGGCGCATACCGACTCGGGCTGGTCCACCGCCGGACCGCGGCCGGGCGTCACCTCATCGACTCGCTGGCCTGGGCAGAGGAGCTCGCCAAGCGGTCGCTGCTGGCGCAGATCGCCATCAAGAGGCTCGCCCGGATCGATCCTCGGCTGACGCTCTCCGCCGCGCTCAAGGAGGAGCGTGAAGCGCAGCGCCGGATCGTCGACGAGGGCGAGCCGTTCCGCTTCCTTCGCCCGGCAGTGGGGAGCGACGGCTAGCTTGCAGGCGGTCATCAGCCCGAGAGGAGCATGGTCCAGGCCGGGTAGGTCAGGAAGGACGCCACGGTCGTGGCCAGGATGCAGGAACCGGCGAGGTCCGTGTCGCCGCCCAGTTCCGCAGCCACGGGGTACGACGCCACGGCCGTCGGGGCAGCAAGGAGCAGGACGCCGACCGAGGTCTCGAGCGTGTCCGCCCCGAGCGCCGTCAGCGCCCACCAGCCCAGGGCAGGTGCGACGATCAGCTTGATGATCGATGCCGTCGCGGTCAGTCTCCACACGCCGCGCCAGCGATTCACTCCGAGCTGTCCGCCGAGGGCCAGCAGAGCTCCCGGCAGCGCGAAGTCCGACAGCACCGTCAGGGTGCCCTCGACCCAGGCCCACGGCTGCCAGTGGAACGCGGCCAGAACCACCCCGACGAGTGCGGCGGTGACCATCGGGTTGGCCGCCACGCGCACTGCCAGCCTGAAACCTCCGCCTCGTCGATCCCGAGAAGACTCCAGCACGGCGACCGCCAGGAAGTTCATCAGCAGGATCAGGATCGCGGACGTGACGACGGCCTGCCGCAGGCCAGCCTCGCCGGTAGCCGCCCGGACCACCGGGAACGCGACGTACGCGAGGTTCCCGCGCATCGCCGCCTGGGACAGCACGCCCTGCTGGTGCAGCGGCAGACCTTTCAGCCGGGCCACGAGCAACACGGTCACGGCCGTGAGGCCGACTGCGGCACACGTGACGACCACGCTTCGCACCGAGAAGCTGATTGCCAGGGGAGTCGTACCGACCTTGAGCAGGAAGAAGGCAGGCAGCGCGACGTTCGCAACCAATCGATTGAGGCCGGCAGCGGCACCCTCGGGCAGCATGCCGGTTCGCCGCGCGACCGCGCCGACGGCCAGGACCAGGAAGACCGGAACCAGTCCGGCGAGCACCCCCATCGCGCGCCAGTCTATACAACCGGCCGGGAACCGCCGCGCCACGAACCACGCCCATCTGCGGCGATGACACGGTGCCCCTGGAAAAAGAACGCCACGCCTGGGCGTGGCAAAGAGCCTCGAAGCTCTGGCTCCAAAAGGAGTGGGATGAAGAGGGGCCCGGAGGCAAGTTGCCCTCGGGCCCCAGGGGGGGCTGATCTCAAGCTCGCGACTGCACCGTCCTTTCGGCCACGCCGTCTTCCGCTTCTCCCGCCGGACGAACGCGAGGGCCCTACCACCCTCCTCCGGGCCACAGCGGGAATCCGTACGGGTGTGGAAGCAAGGCATGTGCCCAGTCGGACCGCAGAACGTATCACATTGACAGATCGGGCCTTCACGTTTCTTGCGCCCATTGCTGCCGAACTCGCGGTCACGTCCTCGTAACGGACGACTGGAGCGTCGCGTCTGCCGGGAAGCAGCCGTAACGAGCCGGAGCGGACGGGCTAGTCGTCGCTCAGGATGCCGTAGTTCTTGATCTTCTCCCAGAGCGTCTTGCGGGAGACTCCGAGCTTCTCTGCGGCTTCGCTGCGCCGCCCCTCGGTGGACGAGAGGGCCGACCTGATGGCCTCGATCTCCGCCTGCTCGACCGCTTCCTGAAGCGTCACGACGCGCGGCGCCGCCTCCCGCCGCGGCAGGCTGGCCGCCCCCCGAACCGGACCAGGCAACTCGTCGGCCGTGATCCGCGGACCCCGGCAGAACAGGACGGCCCTCTCGACGACATTCCGCAGCTCGCGAACGTTTCCCGGCCACGCGTAGGCGTCGAAACACTCCAGCACCGAGTCGGTGAACCCCTCGATCGCCTTGGCTCGCTCCTTGGCGAACTCGTCCAGGAAGACCTGGGCCAGGACCGGGATGTCTTCGCGGCGCTCCCGCAAGGTCGGCAGGTGGATCGCGACCGTGTTGATCCGGAAGAAGAGGTCCTCGCGGAACTTGGAGGCAGCGATGTCCTCCTCGAGCGGGCGCAGGGAAGCCGACACGATGCGGACATCGATGTTGATGGGCTTGTGCGAGCCGAGTCGTTCGATCTGACGCTCCTGAAGCACGCGGAGCAGCTTGACCTGGAACGACAGCGGCAGCTCGCCGATCTCGTCGAGGAACAACGTGCCGCTGCTGGCAGCCTCGAACCGACCGATATGACGTTCGTTGGCTCCGGTAAAGGCTCCCTTCTCGTACCCGAAGAGCTCCGACTCGATGAGCGACTCGGGAAGCGAGGCGCAGCTCACCCTGATGTAGGCCTTGGCCTTGCGGGGCGAGTTGAAGTGGATCGCCGAGGCGACGAGCTCCTTGCCGGTACCGCTCTCGCCCTGGACCAGCACGTTGGCCTCGGAGTCGGCGACCACGCGGATGAGCTCGAACACCTCGCGCATCTTCTTCGACTTCCCGACGATGTTCCCGAACGAGAAGCGCTTCTCCAACTGCTCCTGGAGTCTGATGTTCTGTTCCTTGAGCAACCGGAAGTTGCACACGTTGTTGAGCCGGAGGAGGAGCTGAACCATCGAGAATGGCTTGGCGATGAAGTCCGCCGCGCCCTGCCGCATCGCCTCCACTGCGCTGTCCACCGTGCCATGTGCCGTGATCAGCACCACGGTGGTGTCGGGCTGCAGCGCCTTGACGCGGCGCAACACCTCCATGCCGTCCATCTTGGGCATCAGCAGGTCGGTGAGGACCAGGTCGTGGAGGTGCCTCTCGAACAGCGCCATGGCCTTCACGCCATCCTCGGCCACGTCCACGTCCCAGCCCTCCTTGCGCAGCGCGTCGGCGATCGTGATGCGCAGGATCGGCTCGTCCTCGACGATGAGCAGCCGGCGTCCGCAGATGGTCATGACGACACCCCTTCCTCCCCACGATCCGGCCTGGCCGGTAGCCAGACCTTGAACCTCGACCCCTTCCCCGGCGCGCTGTCCACCTCGATGCCTCCCCCGTGCGCGTTGACAATCGAGTAGCTGACCGAAAGCCCCAGCCCCGTTCCCTGTCCGACCTCGCGAGTCGTGAAGAACGGGTCGAAGATCCGTTCGCGGATCGCCTCCGGGATGCCGTTCCCGGTGTCGGCCACCTCGGCCACCACGCGAGACGAGAGCGTGCGGGTGCGAAGCGTCAAGGTGCCGCCGGACGGCATCGCCTGGATGGCGTTGAGTACCAGGTTGAGGAAGAGCTGCTCCATCTGGAAATGATCGGCGAGGACGATGGGCTCCTCCGAATCGAGCTCGAAAGACACCTCGACCCGGTTCTTGCGTAGCTGGAACTCGACCAACTCGGCCACGTGGCGGAGGTTGTGGTTGAGCGACGTGACCTCCGGCTGGATCTCCCGGGGGCGGGAAAAATCGAGCAGGTTGAGCACCGTGTGCTCGATGCGCTTGATGCCGTCGCGAATCAGCTCGAGGTAACGCTCTCGAAGGTCCGCGTCGTCGGGATTGGCCTCCATTGTCTCGATGCACGTGAGCATGCCCGCCAGGGGGTTGTTCACCTCGTGCGCCACCCCGGCAGCCAGGGTTCCGACCGCCGCCATCTTCTCGGTGTGCGCGAGCTGAGCCTGTCGCACCGTTTCCTTCTCCCTGGTCTCTTCGAGTTCGTCCATCATCCGGTTGAAGGCTTCGGCCAGCTCGCCGACCTCGTCACCCCGACGCACTTGGGCCCGGGCAGCCAGGTCACCTCGACCGGCGCGCTTGATCGACTGGTAGAGATTGAGGATCGGTCGGATCAGCGTCTCGACGTACAGGGCCGTGAGGATCGAGTTGCCAAGCATGAGGAGCAGGGCCACGGCCGTGGCCCGTCTGGCGATGCTCGCAACCTGCAGCTCGATCGGGGCGAGCGAGAACCCCACGGCGAGGGAACCCCAGAACTTGGACGAGATGTTCAGGGGGGTGCGAATCTCGAGGACCCGCTCGCCCCAGGACGAGGTGCGGATCTCGACCTCCGCCGGCACGCCGACGCTCTCGGGCCTTAGCGCCCGCCTGAACGGCTTGCCCATCAGGTCCCACCGATTGCTGTGAGTCACGACCCCGGCGGCATCTGTGACGATCACGTAGCGGACAAGGTCCTTGTTCCGTTCGATGATCTCGTTGGTGTAGTTGTCGATGAGGCCCGTCTCCGTGACCAGCCCGAGCTCCTCGTAGAGCAGGGCGTCGGTGATGGGGATGGACAGCGCCTCGGTCACGCTGCGGCCCCGGTTGACGATGGCATCGTACTGGGTCTCACGTTCGTGCAGAACTGCAAACACCCCGACCAGGCCCATGGTGACGACGATCAGGGTGTTCGAGTAGAGGAAGAACTTCGTCCGGATGCCGAGGCGGAACATCTTCAGCGACCCCCTGCCCCACACTCGAGCTCGGCTTCCGGAGCGAACAGGGCGCGCGGGCCGAGGATGCGGATCGCGGTGGCGCGGATCTGGTCAAAGACGTTGTCTGGAGGAAGCGCGAAGCCCCCGGCCAGCTCCTCGTCCCAGCCCGCCACGGTTCGCCTCGCCGCCGGGTCGGCGGCAGGATCCTCGACCAGCACCCGCACCAGATCCCGGCGCAGACCGACGGAAGCTGTCGGGCCGACCACCAGGGGGAAGTTGGGGATGGGTTCCGACTCCGCCAGAATACGAAGACCCCGGTCGGCGAACCTCGTGCCGACGATGTCACGCACCCCACAGGCGTCCACCTCGCCGAGCAGCACGGCTCGTGCCGCCCTCTCGTGATGGCCGTAGTAGCGGCAGCGGACGTCCGTGCCGACTCGCAGCCCGGCGGCCTCGAGCATGCCCCTCGGCACGACGTGGGAGGAGGTCGACAACGGAGCGCCGAAACCGAACGACAGCCCGCGCAGCCCGGCGACAGACGAGATCGCGCTGTCGGCGCGCACCAGGACCTGCGCCCGGTAGGTCGACCGACCGTGGGTCTGGAGTTGCACGACCGGTAGCGCGCCGCACGCGTGCTGCGCCCGCGCAAACGTGAATGGTCCCAGGTAGGCC
>Ga0209450_10001524_pt1 | contig 11640 bp, 11 predicted proteins | sample FrelakmetLWP11LW_FD_187149 | JGI IMG/M metagenome (GOLD analysis project Ga0209450, IMG submission 187149) | Freshwater lake sediment microbial communities from the University of Notre Dame, USA, for methane emissions studies - LWP11 LW (SPAdes)... | ecosystem: Environmental > Aquatic >... | reverse complement strand
TCAAATACGGGGAAAGTATCAATCAACGGTAAACTTTATCCGATAACGGGCACAATTACTATGGACTGGCTTATGATAAATCTCGGCGAAAAGAGTTCTGTAAAGATAGGCGATGACGTTCTTTTAATCGGAAAAGAAAACGGTTCGGGAATGGGCGCTGACCGTATTGCTAAAATTGTCCGCACAATTCCTTACGAAATCTGCACGGCAATCGCAGACAGGGTGCAGAGAATATACATCGATTAATTAATACTTTTCACAAGGGGAAATAAAAAACCCCGCAATTTATAAATACACGGGGTTTCCAAAAATTTTATTTTAATCAGATAATGTTGAGTTTCTTCATGCACTTTTTTATACGCTCAAAAGTTTCCTCAATGTTGTTATCAAGACCGATGGAAAATCTTACCATTCCCTTTCCAAGCCCAATTTGCTTCTGCTCTTCTTCGGGAATCTCCGATGAAGTGCTGTGGCTCGGAGCGCTGAAAAGAGTCTTGAAATATCCGAGCGATACCGCAAGATAACCCACGCTTTCTTTCTGCATCATCTCCATAAGTTTGTTTGCTTTCTTTTCGTCATAAACGTCAATCGCTATCATCCCGCTGAATCCGAAACCGTTGTTCATCATTGATTTCAGGAGTTTATGCCCCTTGTGCTGCGGCAGCCCCGGATAATAAGTTTTCAGTCCGAGTTTAACGAATTTCTTTGCAATGTACATTGCGTTCTCGCTGTGCTTCTGCATTCTCAGGTGGAGCGAATGAATGTTTTTCAGAATGCTTGATGCGCGGAAACTGTCAAGCACGGGACCGAGAAGCATGCTTGCCCCGCTGTTTATATCATTCAGCGATGCAATAAACTCGTTTGTTGAACAGATGCATCCCGCAACACAGTCGCTTGTTCCGTTTATGTATTTCGTCATACTGTGTATGACAACGTCAGCGCCAAGGCGCTTCGGCGATACAATCATCGGGGCAAAAGTGTTGTCAACTACAAGTTTTAATCCGTATTTTTTGGCTAACTTTGCAAGAGCGGGTATATCGGATATTTCAAGCAGGGGATTGCTTATCGTCTCGCAGTAAATTACTTTGGTTCGTTCCGTGATTGATTTCTCCACCCTCCTGAGGTCAGTAATGTCAATGAACCTTGTAGTTATATTAAACTTCGGAAGAAAATTCTTGAAAAGCGCGTATGTTCCACCGTAAATAGTATGGCTTGATATGATTTCATCGCCCGCGCTGCAGATTTGCATAATGGCGCAGTTTATTGCGCTCATTCCCGAGCCTGTTACCTGCGCAGATTCTGTATTTTCAAACCTTGCCAGTGCTCCCGACAGGTATTTGTTAATGGGATTCCAGTGCCTGGAATATAAAAAACATCCTTCTATTTCATGCGAGAACAGTTCTTCCATTCTTTTTGTGCTCAGAAATGTGTACGTGGAAGAATCGGTAATTGAAGGATTTACGTCTCCGAATTCACCGAAGACGAGATAATCGTGTATTGCTACACTCGGGTCAAATTTATTCATTGTCCTTAAAAATTGAAGTTTTGTTAACTGCTTTTTGTTTCATCTTTTTTATCGTCATCGAAAAGCATCCTGACTGAGGGGGTGTATTTGTCGTCAAACTGGCCGGACCTGACTGCCCACAAAAATGCGATTAAGAATCCGCCCGCGACCAGAACACTTATCCCTATTAAGACTACTATAACTGACATCAGTTCAGATTTTTCCTTTTTGCAAGAAAATTTGTTGCAATAACTGAAAATACTACAACTGAAATTGAACTTACAGGCATTAAGATTGCCGCAACAATCGGTGTCAGCATTCCTTCCACGGCAATAAACAGGGCGGCAATGTTGTAAAGGAATGAAATTGAAAAACTTGTTATTATAACTTTTACGCTTAACCTTGAAAAATTTAGTATATCTGGTATTTTTGTAAAACTCCCCGATTCAAGTATTCCGTCGCAGGCAGGTGAAAAGTTCGAAACATCGTCCGAAACCGAAATACCCACGTCGCTTTGTTTCAGCGCCCCTGCATCATTTAATCCGTCGCCTATCATAAGCACACTCTGGCTGAACTGAATTCCTTTTATGTAATCCAATTTATCTTCGGGCGACTGTCCGAAACGCAAATGATGCGGCTGTTTAAAGATTTTTTCAAGATAAGCGGCTTCGTTATTATTATCTCCGGATAATAAATGCAGTCCGTAATTATTTTCAAGCCTGCTTATGGCTTCCGTTAGCCCTTCGCGGTATGAATTTGTTATTTCAAACTTTCCGAGAAATTCTCCGTTTATGCTCAGATATACGCGCGAAGATTTGCCGAATATTCTTATTTTCCCCGCGTTCGGATTGCCCGACGCAAAAAGTTCAGAGCCAAGCAGAATTTTGTTTCCGTCAGCTTCTCCCGATATGCCTTTACCGGTAAACTCCTCAAAGTTATTTACCTCCAGAGTTTCAAATTCCCTGAGGTGTTCGTATATTTTCCTGCTTAGCGGATGGGTTGAATTTTTTGCTACGGACTTTACAAGTATTAACTCATAATCATTCAAGGTTCTTCCTGAAAATAACACTTCAGATTTGCCGCTTTGAGTGAGCGTGCCGGTTTTATCGAAGACAACAGCGGAAATATTGGAAAGCTTTTCTATTACAGATACATTCTTTATGTAAAATTTATTCCTTCCGAATATCCTCATAACATTACCGTATGTGAACGGGAGGGCGAGCGCGAGCGCGCAGGGACATGCAACGATAAGCACGGCAGTAAAAACATTTACAGCAGTGCTTAAACTGTACTGCATCCAGTATGCTGCCGCTCCGGTTGCCAGCATGAGAACGGCAACTGTAAAGTATTTCGATATTGAGTTTGAAAAACTCTGAAGACGGCTTGTATCTTCTTTTGTGAAGACGTCATTATTCCACAACTGTGTAAGATAGCTCTGCGAAACATCATTAAGAACTTCCAGTTCAATCGCGCTGCCTTTCTGTCTTCCCCCTGCCGAAATAATTTCCCCAAGCACTTTTTGTACCGGCAGTGATTCGCCCGTTACAAAACTGTAATCAATGTTGCCGTCACCCCCGAATAAAATCGAGTCTGCGGGAATTAATTCGTTGTTTCTTACGACGATTCTGTCTCCTCTCTTCAGGGATGCAAGCGGAATGGTTGTTTCTTTCCCGGATTTTATTACGGTTACGGAGAAAGGAAAAAAGGATTTGTACGACCTTTCAAAATTCATGCTGTCATAAGTCTTGCTCTGAAATATTTTTCCCGCGAGCAGGAAAAATACCAGTCCCGTCATTGAATCCATGTAACCCGCTCCTGTTTGTGCAAGTATTTCATAAACACTTCTTGCAAAAACTACAAAAATCCCCAGGAACAGCGGAAAGTCAATATTAATTAATTTGTTCCGGAGTCCTTTAAATGCGGATATGTAATATTCAGAACTTGAATAGAAAAACACCGGCAGCGCCAGAATAAGGTTAAGATAACCGAAGAATTTATGAAATTCCGGGTCTGTCAGCTTTTCTAATCCGAAGTATTCCGGCAAACTAAGAAGCATTATATTCCCGAATGCAAAACCCGCAACTCCTACTTTATAATAAAGTTTTTTAAGATGCGAACTCCTGCTTTTCTTTTCTGCGGCATCCAGATTTATAAGAGGCTCATATCCGAGGGAATCCAGAAGTTCGGATATTTTCCTCAGGGAAGTTTTTGATTCAAGATACTTAAAGGTAAGTTTCTTTTCGGGAAAATTTACCCTTGAATGTGTAACCCCGTCATCAAGTTTATACAGGTTTTCGAGCAGCCAGATGCAGGATGAGCAGTGCATTTGAGGGATTAAAAAGGTTGCCATCGCAGTATTCCCGTCAGAAAAATCTAGCAATTGCTTCTTTATCTGCAGGTCATCAAGATATTCGTATTTGATTTCGCTTCTGACTTTCGGGGATATTCCGGGATTTTCATCAATTGAATAATATTTACAAAGGCTGTTCTCTTCAAGGATTTCATATACAAGCTTGCAGCTGGTACAGCAAAAATATTTATCTTCCTTGCCGATTGATTTGTCCCTGCAAATGTCGCCGCAGTGGTAACAAATTATCTCCTCTTTATTTATTCTTTTATCTTCCTGCAAAAATAAATTTACGGTTTTATAAATTTTGATGGTATTCAGGCATCTGAACAGGTATGAAGCTTACTGACCTGAAAATATTAAAACTTAACCTGCTTAAGAATTATCTTGGTTTTAGTCCGGATATTATCCGTTTTTTATCAGTTAATATATTTTTCAATCATCTTGTAAAACTCTTCCTTTACAAAGGGTTTTGACATGTAATCATCCATTCCCACTGAAATACATTTTTCCCTGTCTGCCTGCACGGCATACGCGGTTATACCGATAATAGGAATATGCTTGCCTGTGCCTTTTTCAATTTCTCGTATGATTGACGTTGCTTCCAGTCCGTCCATTATAGGCATCTGAATATCCATCAGAATAATGTCAAACTTTACGGTTTCGAGTAAATCAAAAATTTTCAGGCCGTTTTCTACAATAGTAACCTTGTAATTTTTCCTGGTCAGCAATTCTCTGACAAGACGCTGATTAACTAAATTATCCTCGGCTACAAGTACGTTAAATTCACTGCCCGAGACATGTTCCGCTTCCTTTTTTCCGGGTTTGATATCGGGTTCCGGTTCTTCTTTCTTAATAGTTTTCTCTGAGATTATGAACGGAAATTCAATAATGATTTTTGAACCTTTTGATGCTTCTGTAAAGGCAAACAGTTCTCCGCCAAACAACGCTGTCAGGTGTCTGACAATCGGAATTCCGAATCCGACCCCGGTATATTCAAAATCTTTTGTGAGTTTGACTCTTCCGTTATCATCCAATACACCAAACATTGAAGCAAACATTTCTTTTGAGAAACCTTCACCTGTATCTGTAATAGTTAAAGCAAGAACCACTTTACTGCTGGAACGGGATTTTTCTGTAAGAAAAATGCTTACCGATCCCCTTTCCGTACTCTTAATCGCATTTTTCGTTAAGTTGATTACAATCTGGTTGATTCTTAAAGGGTCACCGAAAACATTATAATTAATATTCGGATCCAGATCCAGTTTCAGCAGGATTTTTTTCCTTCTTGCCTCGAAGTCAAGAATCTGCGAAGTTTTATGAACGAGTTCTGTAATGTTGAATTCAGTGTTCTCAAGTTTGAGTTTTCCGGATTCAATTCTCGAAAAATCGAGTATATTATTAATTATTGCAAGAAGCGTAGTTGAGGAAAAATTTATTATGTCAAGATATTCTTTTTGTTCTTTTGTAAGGTTTGTCAGCATCATAAGTTCGGTCATTCCGATAATTCCGCTCATCGGTATTCTGATCTCCTGGCTCATGTTCGATAAAAACTGCGATTTTGCGGCATTCATTACTTCAGCATTTACTTTTTCCTGATATAACTGTTCGTTTTTGTTTTTGTATTCCTCGATTTCCTTTTCGGGCATGCTGTTCTCACTCTTTTTCATCAGGAGATTTGCAGCAAAGAAGAATATGACGGAACTAAGTAACAGAAATGTAAATCCGAGAAGTATATTCTGGAAAAAGACTCTTTCTGAATTGCTCATGTAAACCACAAACAGGGAGCCGAATACAAAATATATCAGTGTAATTACAAATGCATTTTTTAATGAAGCATTTTTCATAAATATCAGCGTTTCATCAAAATTAAACAATAGATAGTACTTATTCAACAATTAAAAATGTATTTCTCATAAACAACTGTATTTACATTTACTTTCTGCAGCGGCTGAGTTTGTGTAAAAGTTAAACTTTGAAATTAACGGGGTTGTTCTGTTTCTTCAAACGCTGATTAAGGCGAGGCATCTGTTTTGTTTAAATACCTGTTAATCAAAAAACAGGATTAGTATATTTACATGATTTTAAGGGATTAATGCAATCTCAACACCTAATATGAAATTGACATATTTTAATATTAACTAACTATAATTTAATATGCCTTTTAACTTAAGAAACAGACATTTTTTAAAACTTGCCGATTTTACTCAGCAGGAAATTAAATTTCTGCTCGATCTTTCACGCGATTTGAAAAGAGCAAAATACGCGAAAACAGAGCAGCAGCATCTTGCAGGAAAGAATATTGCGCTGATTTTTGAAAAAGCTTCCACAAGAACGCGCTGTGCTTTTGAAGTTGCAGCATTTGACCAGGGCGCTCAGGTTTCATACCTCGGGCCATCCGGTTCTCAAATCGGCCATAAAGAATCAATGAAAGACACCGCAAGAGTTCTCGGCAGAATGTATGATGCGATTGAATACCGCGGTTTCGGACAGTCAATAGTTGAAGAACTTGCAGAATATGCAGAAGTCCCGGTTTATAACGGACTAACAGACGAATGGCATCCGACACAGGCGCTTGCCGATTTTATGACAATGCAGGAACATTCAGATAAGCCGCTGAACAAGATCAGTTACTGTTATATAGGTGATACGCGTTCAAATATGGGAAATACTCTCACTGTTGACGGCTGTATAATGGGAATGGACGTGAGAATCTGCGGACCGAAAAGCTTATGGCCGGATAAAGAAGTTCAGGATATGGCAAAGGAATTCGCAAAAAAATCCGGCGGAAAACTATTGATTACAGATGACCCGAAAAAAGCCGTTAAAGGCGCTGACTTTATTTATACGGATGTCTGGCTTTCAATGGGTGAATCAGCAGATAAGTGGAATGAAAGAATTAAACTGCTTAAACCCTATCAGGTTAATTCAAAACTTATGAAGGCAACCGGGAACCCGAAAACAAAATTCCTGCACTGCCTGCCTGCATTTCATAACAGGGAAACAAAAGTCGGAGAGGAAATCTACCGGAAATACAAATTAGACGGGCTTGAAGTAACCGAAGACGTTTTTGAATCCGGCGCATCAGTCGTATTTGATGAAGCTGAAAACCGCATGCATACAATAAAAGCAGTTATGGTTGCAACATTAGCGGATTAAAAAATCTAATATAAATTCAAAAGGCGGATTTATTAACCCGCCTTTTTTATTTTCGGACAATTTAATTTATAATTTTGACTCTATTGCAGATGTTAACTCATCCGAATCAGGTTTAACTTTTGATTTATACCTGCCCGTGACATTTCCGTTTTTGTCAATCAGAAATTTCTCAAAATTCCATGAAATATCTCCTGCAGGTTCATAATTAATCAGTTTTGAATACAGTTCGCTTTTTTCCCCGCCAAGAACTTTAACCTTATTAAAAAGCGAGAATGTTACATTGTAATTAGTTTTGCAAAAGTTCTGAATTTCTTCGTTTGTTCCGGGTTCCTGCCCGCCGAAATCATTGCACGGGAAGGCGAGTATCTCAAATCCCTTATCTTTATACTTTTCGTAAATTTTTTCCAGTCCTTCGTACTGCGTTGTGTATCCGCACTTTGAAGCTACATTTACTATCAGAAGAACTTTACCTTTGTATTCAGATAAGGATTTTTCCTGACCGTCAATTGTTCTGACTTTTGTATTGTAGATATTAATAGAATCATTATTCATTACCGGGTTGTTTTTTTGATTTTGCTTGTCAGTATAACGGCTGCACGAAAACAAAGGTGCGGTAAAAGCCAGAACTAACAATATTATAAATATATTTTTCATGATTTTTCGTTTACTTTACAAAAGTTAAACAAGCTATCGAGATATAGAATTCCCTGCCGGTTTTTCCGATTTCATAGTAACTCATTGTTAAAATTAATACTTTTATTAAAACCCGAACCATTAATCAAAATTAATTTATGTATCATAAAATTTCTGAATTCACCGAAGACTGGAAATCCGAAAGCGATACCACTAAAAAAGTTTTTGCCAACCTGACAGACGAATCACTGAAGATAAAAGTTACCCCGGACGGCCGCGAACTGGGTTTTATGGCATGGCACATTGTGGTCACTATTGTTGAAATGATGCACAAAGGCGGACTGGAAATAGATTCTCCTAAGGAAGATTCCGACCCGCCTAAAACAGCAAAAGAAATACAAGATGCTTATGCTAAAGTTGCAGATATGTTTTCCGCGCAGGTTTCAGAGAAATGGACAGACAAAATGATGAACGATGACGTTGAACTGTACGGACAAAAATGGAAAAGATGGCTTCTTTGCAGCGGAACGGTGAAACATGAGATTCATCACAGGGGACAAATGACAGTTCTTATGCGGCAGGCAGGGCTTAAAGTTCCGGGCGCCTACGGTCCGTCAAAAGAAGAATGGGTTACTTACGGAATGCCCGAAGCAAAATAAAATTGAATTTTCAGACTTAAAAGAAAATGGCTGCCTTTCGGCAGCCACACATAATCACAAACGACAATTTTATTGGCCAGATCTTACTTACCGTTACCTACTTTGACAACGTTTGCAGCTTGGGGTCCCTTTGGTCCGTCTTCTATTTCGAATTCGACTGTGTCTCCTTCATTTAAAGACTTGTAACCTTCTGCAACGATGGCTTTGTAATGTACAAATACATCTTTTTTGTCGGGAACGGTGATGAATCCGAAACCCTTAGCAGAATTGAACCATTTTACGGTACCTTTTTCCATTGTGTTTCCTTTCAAAAAATTTAATTAAAACAAACCCTTCAGAGCAAATAGTAAATCTGTTAAATTTGTTTTGAAATGTTCTCCCGTTTTACTGCAGTTATTTCAAAAGCTGAAATTGCGTTGTAATGAGGTTTATTCCCCTTGCGGCAAAACTTATTTCTAAAAACATAAACACATTTAATATTCACAGCAATATAAGTTTAATATATACAAAGTGCAACACATAATAAAAAAGTGTGTCATTTTTGACACACGGCTTGGTTTTGTATGAAATTCGACAAATTTTCAATATTATGAGATTGCAAATCCTTCCCGCAGAATCACGACAACCCGATTTTCTTTGCTGATAGTAATAAGTAAATATCTTAACTTTAAGTGATTCTCTAATCAATTAAGGGAATATTAATCGTGTCTTTGGAAAACCTTATAGCAGTTATAGGAGATATTCACGGATGCCTGTATACACTAAAAGCAATGTACAGCAGAATTGCTGCAGTAACGCAGAATGTTTACAGTGTCGGCGATATTATCGACAGGGGCAACCATATTTCAGATACTGTCCGGTTCTTCATAGATAATAACATATTTTCAGTGCGGGGGAACCATGAAGACATGCTCCTGAAAGCAATTGAAGATTATAACAGTATATTTGCCAAAATGCATATCGGCCATTCCCTTGCGAATTATTTTCGTAATGGCGGTAATTATACAATGAAAAGTTATATTGATTCAGATGAACCCGGTAAATTTGATGAATTTATAGAAGCAATTTCCTCATACGGGCATCTTGATTATATTAAGTCTTTTCCTCTAAAACGCGAATTTGAAAAAGTTATCATAACTCATGCCGGAATTATCAAAGGAGCGTCTGAATACAACATGCTCTGGAACAGAGAAATCCCTTCAGATTTAGGAAAACTTCAGGTTTACGGTCATACTCCTGTTTCAGAACCCGAAATATGTGAAAACAGGTACTTAAACCTTGATACAGGCTGTGTTTACGGAAGGTCTCTTACAGGGGCAATAATAAATACTAAAACGGGTGAAATAATAGAAATTCTGCAGGAAAAACTGAAAAAAGAAGACATTTCAGATACGTTACCCCGGATTTTCGGTTTATGAAACTTTTTGAAAGCCAAATAGGTTTTAATTTTTATGTAAATACGACTAATTTAGTCCTGTTTTGAAAGGTATTGAAAATATTGAACTTATATTCGATTGAATGATGTTTAAATTTTAAAAAAGTAAACACAAATATATCAAAAAAACATGAGTGACGACATAATTCTGGAAAAAATAAGCGGTGATTATGAATGGGGTTTTTCTACGGATTTAGACATGGAAATCCTTCCGAAAGGACTGAATGAAGATGTTGTGAAATTTATATCACGTAAAAAAGGCGAACACAGCTTCATGCTTGACTGGAGAATGAAAGCTTATAATCACTGGCTTAAAATGGAAGAACCGAAATGGCCGAATGTCAAATATCCGAAAATAGACTATCAGGATATTATATATTACGCAGCTCCGACTAAGGAAAATAAACTTAACTCACTCGATGAACTTGACCCGAAAATAAAAGAAACGTATGAAAAACTCGGAATTCCGCTTGTTGAACAGCAGTTCCTTGCAGGCGTTGCTGTTGATGCGGTTATGGACAGCGTTTCAGTTATAACGACATACAGGGAAAAACTGTCGGACCTGGGAATTATTTTCTGTTCGATATCCGAAGCAGTAAAAGAGCATCCTGAGCTTGTGAAAAAATATCTTGGCTCAGTTGTTCCTTACGCTGATAATTTTTTTGCTGCGCTTAATTCGGCGGTATTCAGCGACGGTTCATTTGTTTACATTCCAAAAGGCGTGCGCTGCCCGATGGAACTGTCAACTTATTTCAGGATTAATGCCGCGAATACGGGGCAATTTGAAAGAACGCTGATTATTGCAGACGAAGGCGCGTATGTCAGCTATCTTGAAGGTTGTACTGCTCCCATGCGCGATGAAAACCAGCTGCATGCTGCTGTTGTTGAACTTATTGCTCACGATAATGCTGAAATAAAATATTCGACGGTTCAGAACTGGTATCCGGGCGACAAGAACGGAAAAGGCGGTATTTATAATTTTGTTACTAAGCGCGGCATCTGCGGAGAGAATGCAAAGATTTCATGGACGCAGGTTGAAACAGGTTCATCAATAACATGGAAATATCCGAGCGTTATACTGAAAGGCGATAACTCAATCGGTGAATTTTATTCAGTTGCGCTTACGAATAATCACCAGCAGGCGGATACAGGAACGAAGATGATTCATCTCGGCAAGAACACGAAAAGCAGGATTGTATCAAAGGGTATTTCTGCCGGTGTGAGCCAGAACAGTTACCGCGGGCTTGTGAGAGTCGGAAAGAATGCGGAGAACGCAAGGAATTATTCTCAGTGCGACTCGCTTCTGATGGGCGACAGGTGCGGAGCACATACGTTTCCGTATTTCGATATTAAAAACAAGAATGCCACCGTTGAGCACGAAGCGACAACTTCAAAAATCGGAGAGGATATTATTTTCTACTGTAACCAGCGCGGTATTTCCGAAGAAGACGCAGTTGCGCTAATAGTAAACGGTTATGCAAAGGAAGTGTTAAACCAGCTTCCAATGGAATTTGCGGTCGAGGCTCAGAAACTCCTGCAGATATCGCTGGAAGGAAGCGTAGGGTAAAGCAGTTAAGAGTTAAGAGTTGAAAAACCAATTAACAAATACACAAATACACAAATACACAAATACACAAATACACAAATACACAAATACACAAATACACAAATACACAAATACACAAATACACAAATACACGAATACACGAATACACGAATACACGAATACACGAATACACGAATACACAAATACACGAATTAACAAATACACGAATACACAAATACACGAATTAACAAATTAACAAATATACGAATAAACAAAGCATATGTTAATAATCAAAGACCTAAAAGCGAAAGTTGAAGGGAAAGAAATTTTAAGGGGGATTAACCTTGAGGTTAAACC
>Ga0209450_10001523_pt1 | contig 11642 bp, 13 predicted proteins | sample FrelakmetLWP11LW_FD_187149 | JGI IMG/M metagenome (GOLD analysis project Ga0209450, IMG submission 187149) | Freshwater lake sediment microbial communities from the University of Notre Dame, USA, for methane emissions studies - LWP11 LW (SPAdes)... | ecosystem: Environmental > Aquatic >... | reverse complement strand
GGCCCGAACGAACGCTGCGATCCGGTGCAGGGGAAGTACGCCCATGCGAGCGCGTAGAACCGATTCCGGTCTTCCTGAGCGCCCCGTGCCGACGTGGTCACGCGCGGAGCGTTGAGCCGGTTGCGGTCTTCCTTTTCACCCCGTGTCGAGCGCCGCAGCTCAAGCGTTGGTGTGAGGCGGCTCCAATCTATCCGACCAGCCGCTGGCACCATCGCCGAACACCCGCTCGAGCAAGGTTCGCCGTGAATCGTGCGGTTCCTCCGCGCGATTCACGATGCGCGCGAGACCCGGGGTGAAAAGGAAGACCGCAACCGGCTCAACGCGCGACGCTGCAGCTGCCGACTGGCAGGTGAGAGGTCAGAACCTACGCAGCCGCCTCAGCCTTGAGCCGTGCCGCCTCTTCGGGACCGAGGAAGCTCTCGATCCAGCGCCGCGACAGGTACAGCAGCGGACTCAACGCCACCGCCGCCACCATCTTGTAGCAGTAGTTCACCGTGCCGACCGCCAGGAACAGCGAGATCGGCCACTGCTGCGGCCCGAGCACGAACGCGATGTAGAGCACGACGAAACTGTCGACCAGCTGCGAAACGGCCGTGGAGCCGGTCGCGCGCAGCCAGATCCAGCGTTCACCCGTCAGCTGGCGGATGCGGTGGAAGATGCTGACGTCGATCACCTGGCCGACGAAGAACGCGGTGATCGAACCACCGATGGTCCACAGGCCCTGGCCAAACACGCTGGCGTAGGCAGCCTGCATGTCCGGGACGCCGCGCTCCTGGTTCACCGTCACCCACCAGTCGGCCGGCGCCAGGTGGATCGAGGCGTATGCGAACAGGAAGCCGTAGGAGATCATGCCGATGGCGGCATAGGTGATCAGCCGCACGCCGCGGCGGCCAAAGTACTCGTTGATGACGTCGGTGAGGATGAAGACGATCGGCCAGATCAGCACGCCCGCCGTGAAGCTCAGCGATCCGGTCTGCCCGAACAGGTTCCAGCCGAAGGGCGGCAGGCCGAGCGTCGTCTCCAGCGCGAAGATCTTGACGCCGACGAACTCGGCGACGACGGCGTTGCCGACGAAGAATGCCGTCAGGATGATGAACAGCCGCGTCGAGCGCGAGCCGAGCAGGGACACGGACATCCGGCGACTCCCGGGACCCTGGCGACGGGTCGTCGGAGCGGAGCTTACACCGGCCGTTATGGACTGGAGGCCTGCACCTCAAGCGGCCCGCGCCTGCGCGGGCGCGGCAGCAAGATCAATCAGCGTCAGCCAGGCGCTTGCGCAGCAGCTGCAGGACGCCCTCTTCCCAGCCGAAGTCTTCGGCTTCGTCGGGCAGGGGCGGCAGGTCGCCGACATGGGCCGCCACGCGGCTCAGCGTGAGCGACTCCCAGTCGTCGGGGATGTTCTGCCGGTTCGGATCGTAAGTGGCCTCGGGCATCGTGCTCGGCTCCCCGGGAAATCGGTTTCCCTAAGGCCGCCAAGGTACGCCGCCTTTGTGACAGTCGGTGTGAGGCCGGTCACGAACCCGGGGGCGGCGCCCTCGCTACTCGCGGTCGCCGTCGTCCGGCAGGCCGCCCCGACCCTTGACGATGCGCATCAGGTCCCGCCTCTCCCGCTTGTCCGGGCGGCCGGTCGAAACCGGTCCCGCCAGCCGGTTCAGCTCGCGCACGTGCGCCCGGGCCGCTTCGCTCTCCGGGGTCTCCCGGTAATGGCCCCGGGCCTCCGCAGCCGGCCCACGCCGCGCTGGAATCGACAGCACGTCGACCAGGAAAAGCTCGCGTTCGCGCGTGATCTGCAGCCGGTCGCCGACCTTGACCTGGCGCGACGCCTTGACGCGATCGCCGTTCAGCTGCACGTGCCCGCCATCGACGGCCTCCTGTGCGATGCCGCGGGTCTTGAAGAACCGGGCGCACCAGAGCCACTTGTCGATGCGCAGGGAACCGCCCGGCCCGCCCGGGTCGCCGTCATGGTCTGCGCCGTCGCCGTGACGGCGCGGCGGATCGTTTCTGCGGGGTGTCACGCCGCGATTATAAGGCCCTTATAATCCGCGCTCCGCAGCCCAAGGCGCCCCAACCCCATGGATCGTGGCTTTCTCGACCGACTGGCCGCGCAGACCGACGAACTGAAGGGTTCCGGACTGTTCAAGCCGGAGCGCGTGCTCGGCTCGCCGCAGCAGCCCGTCGTCAGGCTCGTGGACGGCCGCGAGTTGATCAACCTCTGCGCCAACAACTACCTGGCGCTGGCAAATCACCCGTCGATCCGCGAGGCCGCGCACCGCGCGCTCGACCGTTACGGGTACGGCATGGCCTCCGTGCGCTTCATCTGCGGCACGCAGAGCGTGCACAAGGAACTCGAGGCGCGCCTGAGCGCGTTCCTCGGCATGGACGACACGATCCTGTACTCGTCGTGCTTCGACGCGAATGGCGGCCTGTTCGAGACCCTGCTCGACGAGCAGGACGCCGTGATCAGCGACGCGCTCAACCACGCCAGCATCATCGACGGCATCCGGCTCTGCAAGGCACAACGCCTGCGCTACGCCAACGACAACCTCGACGAACTCGAGACGCGGCTCAAGGAGGCCGCGGGCGCGCGGGTGAAGCTGATCGCGACCGACGGTGTCTTCTCGATGGACGGCGTGATTGCGCGGCTCGGGGAAATCTGCGACCTCGCCGACCGCTACGGCGCGCTGGTGATGGTGGACGATTCGCATGCCACCGGCTTCATCGGCCACGGCGGCCGCGGCACGCCGGAGTTGCGCGACGTGATGGGACGCATCGACATCCTCACCGGCACGCTCGGCAAGGCGCTCGGCGGCGCGGCCGGCGGCTACACCTCGGCGCGCAAGGAAATCGTCGGCTGGCTGCGCCAGCGCTCGCGCCCGTACCTGTTCTCGAACAGCGTTCCGCCCGTCATCGCGGCGACCACGCTGCGCGTGCTCGACCTGGTCGAGGACGGCGACGAACTGCGCGCGAACCTGCGCCGCAACACCGCGCATTTCCGCCGTCGCATGTCCGAAGCCGGCTTCACGCTCGTGCCGGGCGAACACCCGATCGCGCCGGTCATGCTCGGCGACGCGGCCCTCGCCGCCCGCTTTGCCGAAAAGCTGGTGGAGCGCGGCGTCTACGTCATCGGCTTCTCGTTCCCCGTGGTGCCCATGGGCAAGGCGCGCATCCGCACGCAGATGACCGCCGGGCACACGCTGGAACAGCTGGACCGGGCGGTCGACGGCTTCATCGCCGTCGGCCGCGAACTGGGCGTCATTCGCTGAGCTGAAGGATACGACATGAAGGCACTGGTCAAGGCACAGGCGGCCCCGGGCATCTGGATGGAAGACATCCCCGAGCCGAAGGTCGGGCCCAACGACGTGCTGATCAAGGTCCGCAAGACGGCCATCTGCGGCACGGACATGCACATCTACCTCTGGGACCAGTGGGCCCAGAAGACCATCCCGGTCCCGATGGCGGTCGGCCACGAGTACGTGGGCACGATCGTCGAAATGGGCAGCGAGGTGCAGGGTTTCACGGTCGGCGACCGCGTCTCCGGCGAAGGCCACATCACCTGCGGCTACTGCCGCAACTGTCGCGCCGGGCGCCGCCACCTCTGCCGCAACACCGTGGGTGTCGGCGTGAACCGCCAGGGCTGCTTCGCCGAGTACCTCGTGATACCGGCATTCAACGCGTTCAAGCTCAACGACGCGATCACGGACGACGTGGCTTCGATCCTCGATCCGTTCGGCAACGCGACCCACACCGCGCTGTCCTTCAACCTCGTTGGCGAAGACGTGCTGATCACCGGTGCCGGCCCGATCGGCATCATGGCCGTCGCCATTGCGCGCCACGTGGGCGCACGGCACATCGTGATCACCGACGTCAACGATTACCGGCTCGACCTCGCGCGCAAGATGGGCGCGACGAAAGCCGTCAACGTGAGCCGCGACTCGCTCGACCAGACGATGACGGACCTGGGCATGGTCGAGGGCTTCGACGTCGGCCTCGAGATGTCCGGCAACCCGACCGCGTTCCGGGACCTGCTGCGCACGATGCACCACGGCGGCAATGTCGCGCTGCTCGGCATCCCGCCCGGCGACACTGCCATCGACTGGAACCAGGTGATCTTCAAGGGCCTGATGCTCAAGGGCGTCTATGGCCGCGAGATGTTCGAGACCTGGTACAAGATGTCGGCGATGCTGCAGAGCGGCCTCGACATCACGCCGATCATCACGCACCGCCTGCCGATCGCGGAGTTCCGCGACGGCTTCGAGATCATGCGCAGCGGGCAGTCCGGAAAAGTGATCCTGGACTGGGCCGCCTGAGGCCTGGCGCCACCTTCCCGGGCTGGCGGCGGCACAGGTTGCCGGTCCCGCCGCCCGGCGCAATCCGCATTGTCGGCAGGGGCCTGCCGGACGGGAAAGCGGATAAAATCAAGCATCCACCGCAGTCACCTGGAAGCGAAGCCATGCCCCTCGTCTCGATGCGCCAGTTGCTCGATCACGCCGCCGAAAACGGCTATGGCCTGCCGGCATTCAACGTCAATAACCTCGAGCAGGTCCGCGCCATCATGGAGGCGGCCGACGAGACCAACAGCCCGGTGATCATGCAGGGCTCGGCCGGCGCCCGTAAGTACGCCGGCGAGGCGTTCCTGCGCCACCTGATCCAGGCCGCGATCGAGTCGTACCCCCACATCCCGGTGGTCATGCACCAGGACCACGGCCAGTCGCCGGGAGTCTGCATGGGCGCCATCCGCTCGGGCTTCTCCAGCGTCATGATGGACGGCTCGCTGCTGGAAGACGGCAAGACGCCCTCCTCCTACGAATACAACGTCGAGACCTCGCGCAAGGTCGTCGACTTCGCGCACTCGATCGGCGTGACGGTCGAGGCCGAACTCGGCGTGCTCGGCTCGCTCGAGACCATGAAGGGCGACAAGGAGGACGGCCACGGTGCCGAAGGCACGATGACGCGCGAGCAGTTGCTCACCGACCCGGACCAGGCCGCGGACTTCGTCAAGAAGACGCAGTGCGACGCGCTTGCCATCGCGATCGGCACCTCGCACGGCGCCTACAAGTTCACGCGCAAGCCGACGGGCGACATCCTCGCCATCCAGCGCATCAAGGAAATCCACGCGCGCATCCCGAACACGCACCTGGTGATGCACGGCTCGTCGAGCGTGCCGCAGGAATGGCTCGAGATCATCCGCAAGCACGGCGGCAACATGAAGGAAACCTACGGCGTCCCGGTCGAGGAGATCGTCGAGGGCATCAAGCACGGCGTGCGCAAGATCAACATCGACACCGACATCCGCCTGGCGATGACCGGCGCCATCCGCAAGCACATGGCGGAGAAGCCGGCGGAATTCGACCCGCGCAAGTTCCTCGCCGATGCGCAGGTCGCGGCCCGGGGCATCTGCAAACTGCGCTATGAAGCGTTCGGTTGCGCGGGCCAGGCCGCGAAGATCAAGCCGCTGTCGCTCGAGAAAATGGCCGAGCGGTACAAGAAAGGCGAACTGAACCAGATCGTCAACTGACGACTGCCCGCCGATGACGGACCTGTTCGCTCCGCTGGGCTTCGCCCACGGCCCGGGCATGAAGAACCGCTTCATGCTCGCGCCGCTCACCAACCTGCAGAGCCATGCCGACGGCACGCTGTCGGACGACGAGTTCCACTGGCTCACGTTGCGGGCCAGCGGCGGATTCGGCCTGACCATGACCTGTGCTTCGCACGTGCAGGCACGGGGCCAGGGTTTCCCGGGGCAGCTGGGTTGCTGGTCCGACGCGCATGTCGCGGGCCTCACCCGGCTCGCCGCGGCGATCCGCGCGGCGGGCAGCCTCGCGTTCGTGCAGCTGCACCATGCCGGCATGCGCTCGCCGCAGGAACTGACCGGCACGCAACCCGTGTGCCCGTCGGAGGACGCGGAGACCGGTTCGCGCGCCTTGACGCTCACCGAAGTCGAGCAGCTGCGCGACGACTTCATCGCTGCGGCAGCGCGTGCAGAGCGCGCGGGATTCGACGGCGTCGAACTGCACGGCGCTCACGGCTACGTTCTCAGCCAGTTCCTGAGCGGCACCCTCAATCGCCGCACCGATCGCTACGGCGGCTCGCTCGAGAACCGCAGCCGGCTGGTGTTCGAGATCGTCACCGGCATCCGCGCCCGCTGCCGCCCGGACTTCACGCTCGGCATCAGGATCTCACCGGAGCGCTTCGGGCTCGAACTCGGCGAGATGCGCGACGTCGCACGTCGCCTGCTCAGCGACGGCCGGCTCGACTTCGTTGACCTGTCGCTGTGGGACGTGTTCAAGGAACCGAACGAGGACGCCTTCAAGGGCCGGCCGCTCATCGACTGGTTCACGGACCTCGAGCGCGGCGCAACGAGGCTGGGCGTCGCCGGCAAGATCATGGACGGCGCGACGGCACGCAGGTGCCTGGCACACGGCGCCGACTTCGTCACCATCGGCCGCGCGGCAATCCTGCACCACGATTTCCCGGAGCGGGTCCGGGCGGATCCGGACTTCACGCCGGTTGCGCTGCCGGTGTCGGCCGAGCACCTGCGGGCGGAAGGCCTGAGCCCCGCGTTCGTCGGGTACATGAAGACCTGGAAAGGATTCGTGGCCGACTGAAACGCTCAGCCTCCCTGCGGGCGACCCCTTCCGCAAGCGGGAGAGGCGGGAATGGTCAGCTGCCCCAGTCGATGAAGCCGGTCCAGGCCGTCAGCAGCACCAGCAAGCCGAACCCGATGCGGGACCACGCGAACGGCACGAAGGTGTGCGTCGCCACGTAGCGCAGCAGCCAGCGCACGCAGGCGAAGGCCGAGACGAAGGCCGTCACCATGCCGACCGTCCAGATGCCGGCGTCGTCCAGCGACAGCAGTTCGCGTTCCTTGTACAGCGAATACAGTGACGCGATGCCCAGCGTCGGAATCGCCAGGTAGAACGTGAACTCGGTGGCCACCTTGCGCGACAGGCCGAACAGCATGCCGCCGATGATCGTGGCGCCCGAACGGCTGGTGCCGGGGATCAGCGCGAACGCCTGCGCCACGCCCACCTTGAGTGCATCGAGCGCCGTCATGTCGTCCACCGAGTGCACGCGCACCTCGTGACTGCGCCGCTCGGCCCACAGGATGATGAAGCCGCCGATGATGAACGCGGCGGCGACCGTCGGCGCGTTGAACAGGCTCGCCTTGAGGGCCTTGCCGAACAGCAGGCCGAGCAGCGCGAGCGGCAGGAAGGCAATGCCGATGTTGAGCAGCAGGCGCCGCGCGGTCGCATCGCGCGTGGCATTCGCGAGCACCGAGCCGATCTTGGCGCGGAACTCCCACACCACCGCGAGGATCGCGCCCGACTGGATCACGATCTCGAACAGCTTGCCGCGCTCGTCATGGAAATCGAGCAGCGTCGCCGCGAGAATCAGGTGCCCCGTGCTCGAGACCGGCAGGAACTCAGTGAGTCCTTCGACGATCCCGAGGATCGCCGCCTTCAGCAGCAGCAGCGGATCCATGGGCGTGCTCAGTCCAGCGAACAGGCGAGGCAGTACATGTAGAGGTTGCGCGGGTCGCTGAGCCGCGCAATGCGGTTCAACTCCGCCACCACCGGCTCCAGGCTGAGCGGCAGTTGCGGCAGCATCGACCGCGGCAGCAGCGGTGCCAGGATCTTCGCCAGGCTCGCCCGCATGCGCAGGCCGAGCGCCTCGCCGATCCCCACTTCGACGTCGAAGTGCACCACGTCGAAGTCCTTGCCGAGCTTCGCGAGCCTCGCGGCAAGGTCGACCGCGTCCTGGAAACCGCCGAGCTGGTCCACCAGGCCGAGTCTCTTTGCATCCGCGCCGGACCAGACGCGGCCCTGCGCGATCGCGGCGATCGCGGCGACGTCCTGCTTGCGCGACTTGGCCACCATGCCGATGAAGCGGCGGTACTCGTGCTCGATGCTCAGCTGCAGGATTTCCTTGGTCTGCTCGCCCATCGGGCGGACCGGGCTGAATTCGCCCGACAGCGCAGTGGTGCCGACGCCGTCCACGTGCACGCCCACCCGTTCGAGGGTGCGCTGGAACGTCGGGAACATCGCGAAGATGCCGATCGAACCCGTCAGCGTCGCGGGGCTGGCAACGATGCGGTCCGCATCCATGGCGATGTAGTACCCGCCGGAGGCGGCCAGCGTGCTCATCGAAGCGACCACCGGCTTGCCGGCGGCCTTGAGTTCGTCGACTTCGCGGCGGATGACTTCGCTCGCGAACGTGCTGCCGCCCGGGCTGTCGATGCGCAGCACCACGGCCTTGACGTCCTCGTCGAACCGCGCGTCGCGCAGCTGTTCGGCGAGCGTGTCCGAACCGACCGTGCCGGGCTGCTGGCTGCCGGGGAGAATCTCGCCCGCCGCGATGATGACGGCCACCTTGTCGACCGGCTTCTTCGACAGCGCCCTGGAGGAATGGACGTTCGCGAGGTACGACAGGTGGTCGATGCCCTTGTACGAATGCGTGTCTTCGTCCGTGCCCGTGATCTCGGCCAGGCGTTCTTCGACGCGGTAGCGGCCTTCGAGCTGCGTGACCAGTCCGGCATCGAGCGCGAGCTTGGCCAGGTCACCCTCGACCTTGCGCAGCGACTTGCTGGCGTCGTCGGCATAGGCCTGCAGCCTGGCGGGCTCGATGCCTCGCGCCTTCGCCACGTCGGCCTTCCACGTGCCCCACACCGAGTTGAGCCAGGCGAGGCTTTCCTCGCGCTCGGCCGCCGACATGTCGTTGCGCGTGAACATCTCGACTGCCGACTTGTACTGGCCGACACGGAAGACGTTCCAGTCGATCGACAGCTTGTCGATCGCGTCCTTCACGAACAGCCCGTAATTGGCAAAGCCGTCGATGAAGGCCATGCCCTGGGGATCGAGGAACACCTCGTCGGCGTGGGCCGCGAGGTAGTACTGCGGCTGGTCGTAGTATTCGCCGAAGGCGATGACCGGCTTGCCGGCCTTGCGGAAGGCGTCGATGGCGGCAGCGACATCCTGCAGCTTGGCAGTGCCGCCGCCGTCGAGCCCGCCGAGGTCGAGGTACAGCGAACTGATGCGGTCGTCTTTCCGCGCCGCATCGATCGCGTCGACGACGTCGCGCAGGCGGGTCTCGACCGGCCCCTGGCGGAGCACGTCGGCAATGGCCCGCTCGAGCGGGTCGCCCTTGAACTGCTCGACCAGCGGACCCTGCGGCGCGATGATCAGCGCCGCGCGGTCGGGAACGAACGGGATCGGCCGCGAGAACAGCGAGCCGATCACGCCGAAGACCAGCAGCAGCAGCAGCAGGTGCAGGATCTTGCGCAGGCCGTCGAGGCCCAGCCAGATCCAGTGCAGCAGCTTGCGGATGGCACGCATTCCCGCGCGCCCCTGCCGGGTCAGACCTTCTCTTCGATGCGGGCGGACTTGCCCGTGCGGTCGCGCAGGAAGTACAGCTTGGCGCGGCGGACGTTGCCACGGCGCTTGACCGTGATCGCGCCGAGGGCCGGGCTGTAGCTCTGGAACACGCGCTCGACGCCTTCACCGTGCGAAATCTTGCGCACCGTGAACGACGAGTTGAGGCCGCGGTTGCTCTTGGCAATGACCACGCCTTCGTACGCCTGGACGCGCTCGCGGTCGCCTTCCTTGACCTTCACTTCGACGACGACCGTGTCGCCCGGGCCGAAGTCCGGAATTTCGCGAGTCATGCGCTCGGCATTGATCTCGGCAATGATGTTGCTCATTTCTTCACCTTAAGTCTCGGTTCTGTCCCTGCTCTCGTGGCGTCGCGTCCTGCTCCGCCTGGTATTCCGCGAGGAGCCTGCGCTCCTCGGCACTCAAATCCCGTTGCGCCAAAAGGTCGGGCCGGCGCTGCCACGTGCGCCCCAGCGCCTGCTTCAGGCGCCAGCGGGCGATCGCGGCGTGGTTGCCCCCGACCAGCACCGGCGGCACCGCGCTTCCCGACCAGACTTCCGGCCGCGTGTAGTGCGGCCAGTCGAGCAGGCCGTCCGTGAACGATTCCTGCACCGCCGAGTCCGCGTCACCGAGCGTGCCAGGCAGGAGCCTCGCCACTGCATCGATGACCATGAGTGCCGGCAATTCACCGCCACTCAGCACCACATCGCCGACCGAGACCGATTCATCGATGCACTGCTCGACGAACCGCTCGTCCACTCCCTCGTAGCGGCCGGCGACGAGCACCAGTTCCGCCAGCCCCGCGAACTCGGCCACCTTCCGCTGCCTGAGCGGGACGCCGTCCGCGGCGAGGTACACACGGCGGGCCGCCGGCACCTTTCGTGCCGCCTCCGCCATGGCGAGCCGCAACGGCTCGGCCTTCAACACCATCCCGGGTCCGCCGCCGTACGGGCGGTCGTCCACCGTCTTGTGCACGTCCGTGGCGAATTGCCGCGGGTTGATCGTCTCCACCACCAGGACACCGCGCTCGAGCGCCCGTCCCAGGACTCCGAATCCAAGCGCGTGCTCGACGAACTCGGGGAACAGCGTCACGACGACGATGCGCATCGACCGTGCCTCCGTTCCCGTGTCGCCGGTCAGTCGTCCGGGTGCCAGTCCAGCGTCACCCGGCCCGCGCCGTGGTCCACCGCGAGCAGTCGCTCGGGCACCACGGGCACCAGCCTTTCGCTCTTGCCGTCCCGCAACACCATCACCGGGTGCGCGGGCATCTCCAGGAATCCGTCCACACGCCCGAGCGGCACGCCTTCGCGGTTCACCGCATCGAGCCCCAGCAGGTCGTGCAGGTAGTGCTCCTTGGGCCCGACGGCGGGCAACTCGGAACGGTCCACCTGGACCTCGGCGCCCGTGAGCGCCTGTGCAGCTTCGCGGGTGTCGATGCCTTCCAGCCGCACCGCGATCGCCTGCCCTGCCCGCTTAGACTCCAGCACGCGCAACACGCGTGACTGGCTGCCGTGGACCAGCGTCCACTGCGGATAGCTCGCGATGCCTGCCGCGGGCTCGGTGTAGGACGTGACCTTGACCCAGCCCTGCACACCGTGCGGCGCACCGACCCGGCCCAGCACCACGGCGCGGGGGCTGTCAGGCCCGATGCGCGCCGTCATGTCGAATCCGGCGTGACCGCGGCCTCAGGCCGCAGCCGCGACCTGGGTCTTGCGGTAGCCCTTGAGCAACTGCTGCACGCGGTCGGACGGCTGCGCACCGACGCCCAGCCAGTAGTCGACGCGCGGCAGGTCGAGGCGCAGTTCTTCGCTGTTGCCACGCGCGACCGGGTTGAAGAACCCAACCTGCTCGAGCGAGCCGCCACCGGCGCGGCGGCTGTCGGTCACGACCACGTGGTAGAAGGGTTCCTTCTTGCCGCCGCGGCGCTGCAATCTGATCGTCACCATCTTGTCGAAGCCTCAGGTTCGCGGCCGACCGCAAGGGACTGCGTCCGGCCAAAAAAGAGCCGCGAACTATAAACAAAATTCCTGAGAAAAGAAATACTTGTGAGGCCCTACGGGCGGCCCTCGCCCGGGCCCCGGCCCAAGCCTCCCCTGCGAGCGCTGGGGAAGGGGCCGATCAGCGCAGTCCGGGGGGCATGCGGCCTGCCATCGACCGCATCATGCGGCCGAGGCCGCCCTTGCCCATGCCCTTCATCATCTTCTGCATCTGCAGGAAGTTCTTGAGCAGCCTGTTGATTTCGGCCACCTGGGTGCCCGATCCGGCGGCGATCCG
>Ga0209450_10001522_pt1 | contig 11642 bp, 11 predicted proteins | sample FrelakmetLWP11LW_FD_187149 | JGI IMG/M metagenome (GOLD analysis project Ga0209450, IMG submission 187149) | Freshwater lake sediment microbial communities from the University of Notre Dame, USA, for methane emissions studies - LWP11 LW (SPAdes)... | ecosystem: Environmental > Aquatic >... | reverse complement strand
CGCGCGGTCGAAGCCTGGGACGGGGCCGCCGCCAAGGCCGGCTTCGAGCGCGCCCTGCTGTTCGACCCCGGCTCGCAGGACGCGCAGCGCGGCCTGCGCGCGGCTGCCGGCATCGGCAAGCCCGGGTTCGTGTTCCGCGACCGTGCCGGCGACAAGGCGCGGGGTCCGGAGATGGTGGTGGTCGCGGGCGCTCGACTCGCGGTGGCGCGTGGCGAGACCACGCTGGCCGAGTTCCGGGCCTTCTGGGCCGACGGCGGATCGACCGCGCGCCGCGATCGCCCCGCGTGCCGCGACCGCGAGTCGTTCTTCCGCTCCTCGCGCTCGCGCTCGTTCGAGAAGCCCGACGTGGAGCAGGGCGGCGACCACCCCGTGGTGTGCATCACCGCTGGCGATGCCGAGGCATACGCCGAATGGCTGACCCGGCGCACCGGCAAGCGTTACCGGCTGCCGACCGCGGCCGAGTGGCTGGCGCTGGCCGCAGGCGCGCCCGCGCCCGCGGATTGCAAGGCGAACCTCGCCGACGCGGCGTTCCGCGCCAAGTACCGCGACAACGACGCACTGGCCTGCGACGATGGCTTCGCCGCGACGTCGCCCTCACGTCGTTTTGATGCCTCGGCGGGCGCTGTGTACGATATCGCCGGCAACGTCCGCGAATGGGTCGCGGATTGCGCACCCGGCTGCCGCGAGCGGACCGCGATGGGCAGCGCCTGGCACAGCACGGCGGACGCCGCCGATCCGCGCCAGCGCGAGGCGTTCGGCGCCGACGTGTCGGCGAACACCGTGGGCTTCCGCGTGGTGCGGGAGATCGACTGACGGGGCGCTCCCCCGTCGATGGGCAGGACCGAAGATGAAGCTGCTGTTCCCCAACGGCGAGCATGCGCCGCATGAACTCAAGGATGGCGTGACGCGGGTCGGCAGCGGCGCCGGCAGCGACATCACGATCGTCGCGCCCGGCATCGCCCACCAGCATTGCGAGATCACCTGCCGCGGCGAATCCGGTAGCGTGCGGCCGGTCGGCGACGGCAGCGTGGTGGTCGTCAACGGGCGCCAGGCGACGGCGGACACACCGATCAAGCCCGGCGACCTGGTGCTGTTCGCGAAGGTCGGCGCGCGCGTGGTCGCGCTCGACCGCCCGGCCGCGGCGCCCGTCGCGCCGCCGAAGAAGCAGGACGCCGAGGACGACGGCCGCACGCGCGTGCGCATGGCGCTGCCGAAGTTCGTCCTGCGCGGCGTCAGCGGCACCACCTTCGGCAAGACCTACCCGCTGTTCGGCACCGTGACCGTGGGGCGCCACAGCGAATGCGACATCAGCGTTCCGGGCGAGGAGATCTCGCGCCACCACGCCAAGCTGTCGGTTATGCCGGACGGCATCGCGGTCGAGGACCTCGGCTCCGCCAACGGCACCTTCATCGCCGGCAAGCGCGTGCACCAGGGCCTGCTCAAGCCCGGCGAGGAACTGCGCCTCGACACCGTGCGCTTCCTGCTGGTGGCCCCCGGCATGGAGGTGCAGCAGGCCGCCAAGCCGGCCACGGCGCCGGCACCCGCGGCCGCGCCGCCGGCCGAGAAGGGCGGCGGCGGCATCGGCTGGGTGGTGCTCGCCGTGCTCGCGGTCGCGGCAGTCGGCGCGGCGGCCTGGTACTTCGGCCTGCTGGGCTGAAGCCGGGTCCGCGCGATCAGCGCGCGAGGTCGATCCGCATCGAGAGGTCGACCGCGCGCACGTGCTTGGTCAGCGCGCCGACCGAGATGTAGTCCACGCCGGTCTCGGCCACCGCGCGCACCGTCGCCAGCGAGACGCTGCCCGAGGACTCCAGCGGCACGCGCCTCGCGGTGCGGCGCACGGCCTCGCGCAGGTCGTCGAGCGCGAAGTCGTCGAGCATGATGCGGTCCGGCGCGCAGGCGAGCGCCTCGTCCAGTTCGGCCAGGGTCTCGACCTCGACCTCCAGCAGCAGTCCCGGCGAGGCCGCGCGCGCCGCGCCGATCGCAGCCGCCACGCCGCCGGCGCAGGCGACGTGGTTCTCCTTGATCAGCATCGCGTCGAACAGGCCGATGCGATGGTTGCTGGCGCCGCCGGCGCGCACCGCGTATTTCTGCGCGAGCCGCAGGCCGGGCAGGGTCTTGCGGGTGTCGAGGATGGTCGCCCCGGTGCCGGCCACCGCGTGCACGAAGGCGGCTGCGACCGTCGCGGTGGCGCTGAGGGTCTGCAGGAAGTTCAGCGCGCTGCGCTCCGCCGCGAGCAGGGCGCGCGCCGGGCCTTCGAGCCGGCACAGCAGATCGCCGTCGGCGAAGCGCTCGCCGTCGTCGCGCGCCCAGTGCAGGCGCACGTCCGGCGCCAGCCGTTCGAAGCAGGCCTGCGCCCAGGCGCGACCGGCCAGCACGCCGGCTTCCTTGGCCACGATCCGCGCCGTGGCGCTGCGCGAGGCCGGCACCAGCGCGGCGGTGGCATCACCGGTGCCGATGTCCTCGGCCAGCGCGCGCGCCACGTCGTCGTCGATCACCGCCCGCGGCGGCAGCAGCGCCGGCATCGGGCGTCAGCGCGGGAAATCGGCGAACTGGGTGGTGCCGATGCCTTCTTCGGGCAGCATCACCGGGATGCCGTCGTCCACCCGGTAGACGACCTTGCCGTCGGTGGTGACGAGCCCCGCGCTGAGCGCGCCGGCCACCGCCGCGCCGGCCACCGTGCGCACGCCGCCGCCCGCGATCTCGCGGTTGATGTACTCCAGTTGGCGCGTCGCGAGCGCGGCCACCGGGACCTTGCTCACCGGGCAGCAGAGGAGGTCGATCAGGCGCTGGTCGATGCCCATGGCGTGGCGTGCGTGCTCCGGCGGGGACGGCGCTAAGATAGCGTTTTCGACGGGTCCCGGCCATGAGCGGAACTTCAGCGGCGGCGGTGCGCGTGGGGGTGGTGATGGGCTCGCGCTCCGACTGGGAAACGATGAAGCCCGCCAGCGACACGCTGGAACGGCTCGGCATCGCGCACGAGGTGCGCGTGGTCTCGGCCCATCGCACGCCCGACCTGCTGTTCGCCTATGCCGAGCAGGCCGCGGCGCGCGGCCTGCACGCGATCATCGCCGGCGCCGGCGGCGCGGCGCACCTGCCCGGCATGCTGGCCGCGAAGACGGTGCTGCCGGTGCTCGGCGTGCCGGTGCAGTCGAAGGCGCTGTCGGGGCTCGATTCGCTGCTCTCGATCGTGCAGATGCCGGCCGGCGTGCCGGTGTCGACCTTCGCCATCGGCCCGTCCGGTGCGATCAACGCCGCGCTGACCGCCGCGGCGATCCTCGCCCTGCACGATCCGGGCGTGGCGCAGGCGCTGGCCGACTTCCGCCGCTCGCAGACCGAGCAGGTGCTGGCCAAGCCCGACCCGCGGGACTGAGCCGATGGCGACCACGATCGGCATCCTCGGCGGCGGGCAATTGGCGCGCATGATGGCCCTGGCCGGCGCGCCGCTCGGCCTGCGCTTCCGCGTGCTCGACACCAGCGGGGATGCCTGCGCCGGCCAGGTCGCGCCGCTGGTGCAGGCCGACTGGAACGACTTCGACGCACTGCGCGCCTTCGCCGACGGGATCGACGTCGCGACCTTCGACTTCGAGAACGTGCCGGCGCAGACCGCGCACTGGCTGGCCGAACGGGTGCCCGTGTTCCCGTCGCCGCGCGCGCTGGCGGTGGCGCAGGACCGGCTGGCCGAGAAGCGGCTGTTCGAGCAGTTGGGCATGGGCACGCCGGCGTTCGCGGCGGTCGACTCGCGCGCCGACCTCGACTCCGCGCTGGCGCGGATCGGCGCGCCGGCGGTGCTCAAGACGCGCCGGCTCGGCTACGACGGCAAGGGGCAATACCGGCTGCGTTCGACTGCCGACGCCGATCCGGCGTGGGCCGCGCTCGGCGGTGTGCCGCTGATCCTCGAGCAGTTCGTGCCGTTCGATTTCGAATGCTCGGTGGTCGCGGTGCGCGGTCGCGACGGCGACTTCCGCACCTGGCCGCTGACCCGCAACTGGCACGCCGACGGCATCCTCGCCGCCAGCCTCGCGCCGGCGCCGGGCGATGCGCGGCTGGCGGACGCGGCGTTCGCGCATGCGCGCGCGCTCGGCGAGGCGCTCGACTATGTCGGCGTGTTCGCGCTCGAACTGTTCGTCCACGGCGGCCGCCTGCTGGCCAACGAGATGGCGCCGCGCGTGCACAACTCCGGGCACTGGACCATCGAGGGCGCGCAGGTCAGCCAGTTCGAGAACCACCTGCGCGCGGTGCTCGGCCTGCCGCTGGGCAGCACGGCCTCGCGCGGACCCGCGGCGATGCTGAACTGGATCGGCGAGTTGCCGTCGCGCGAGCCCGTGCTGGCCGACCCGGTCGGCCACTGGCACGACTACGGCAAGTCGCCGCGCGCCGGCCGCAAGGTCGGGCATGCGACCTTCGCCGCCGCGGACCCGGCCGGGTTGCGCGAGGCCCTGCAGCGCGCCGGTGCCGCGCTCGGCCGCGTCGAGCAGGTCGCGCCGGTGATCGCCGCGCTCGGCTGAGGATTCACTCGGCCGCGAAGGCGACCACGTGCTCGAGGTCGGTGCGCAGGCCGACTTCGGTGCCGGGGGCGTGCGCGTGGTGGCTGGGGAACAGCGCCTCCACCTCGGTGCCGTCGGCGAGCCGCAGCCGGTACAGCGTCTCCGCGCCGCGGAAGGCGGCATCGACCACCCGCGCGCGCAGCGGGCCCGCCGCGTCGGGCCGCAGGTCGTCGGGCCGCAGCAGCACGCGCACCGCGGCGCCCGGCGGCAGGGCCGCGCCGGTGGGCCGCAGCGGACCGAGCACGGTGTCGATCGCGCCGTCGGTACGCACGGTTCCGGGCAGCAGGCGGCCGCCACCGACGAAGCCGGCGACGAACGGGGTCGCCGGCCGATGGTAGATCGCGTACGGCGTGTCCCACTGCGCGATGCGTCCGGCGTGCATCACCCCGACCCGGTCGGCGAAGGCGAACGCCTCGTCCTGGTCGTGGGTCACCAGCAGCGCGGCCACGCCGAGCGCGCGCAGCACGTCGCGCACCGCCTCGCGCAGGCGAACGCGAAGGCGCGCATCGAGGCTGGAGAAGGGCTCGTCGAGCAGCAGCAGGTCGGGGCGCGGGGCGAGCGCGCGCGCCACCGCCACGCGCTGCTGCTGGCCGCCGGACAATTCGTGCGGACGGCGCGTGGCGAGGCCGTCGAGTTCCAGTCGCGCGAGCAGGTCCGCCACCCGCGCGGCGCGCTCGTCGCGCGGCAGTGCGCGCAGGCCGAAACCGACGTTGCCGGCCACGTCCAGGTGCGGGAACAGGGCGAGGTCCTGGAACACGAAGCCGATCGCGCGCCGTTCGGGCGCGAGGTCGATGCCGTCGCCCGCGACCACCGCGCCGCGCAGGACGACGCGCCCGGACTGCGGGCGGTGGAAGCCGGCGATCGCGCGCAGCGTGGTGGTCTTGCCGCAGCCGCTGGGGCCGAGCAGGGCGGCCAGTTCGCCGCGCGCGAGGGCAAAGTCGACGCCATCGACCACCGGCGCGCCGCCGATCCGGCAGGCCAGCGAGTCGACGGCGAGCAGCGGGGCGTCGGCGCGCATGCGACGGTGGCCGCGCCGGTGTTGCGGCGCGGCCGGCGGCCCGCTCAGCGCATCTGCGCGGCGACGAAGTCCCAGTTGACCAGGTTCCAGAACGCTTCGACGTACTTGGCGCGGGCGTTGCGGTAGTCGACGTAGTAGGCGTGCTCCCACACGTCGCAGGTCAGCAGGGCGCGGTCGGTGGTGGTCAGCGGCGTGGCGGCGTTGGAGGTGCTCACCAGCGCGAGGCTGCCGTCGGGGCGCTGCACCAGCCAGGCCCAGCCGGAGCCGAAGGTGCCCAGCGCAACCTTGGTGAACTCCTCCTTGAACGCGGCGAACGAGCCGAACGCGGCCTTGATCGCGTCGCCGAGCTTGCCGCCCGGTTCGCCGCCGCCGGCGGGTTTGAGGCAGTTCCAGTAGAACGTGTGGTTCCAGACCTGGGCTGCGTTGTTGAACATGCCGCCGGCGGACTTGCGGATGATGTCCTCCAGCGAGGCGTTCTCGAACTCGGTGCCCTTGATCTGGTTGTTGAGGTTGGTGACGTAGGTCTGGTGGTGCTTGCCGTAGTGGAAGTCGATGGTCTCCGCCGAGATGTGCGGCGCGAGCGCGTCGCGGGCGTAGGGCAGGGCAGGCAGTTCGATGGCCATGGCGGTCCTCGCGGTTGCGGGTAGACGGGACCCCGGAGTCTATCAGCGCATCGCGAAGCCGGCGTCGCGGGCGGGCACCCCGCTCGGCTAGAATCGTGGGTCCTTCACCCGCTGGCGCATCGCGCCGGAGCCCACGATGGACGTCATGGAACGCATCCGCGGGATCGTCGAATCCCATCCGGTCGTGCTGTTCATGAAAGGCACGCCGCAGTTCCCGATGTGCGGTTTCTCCAGCCGTGCCGCGCAGGCGCTCGCCGCCTGCGGGGCGCGCTACCACCCGGTCAACGTGCTCGAGGATCCCGAGATCCGCGCGCACCTGCCGCGCTTCGCCAACTGGCCCACCTTCCCGCAGTTGTTCATCAACGGTGAGCTGATCGGCGGCTGCGACATCACGCTGGAACTGCACCAGCAGGGCGAACTCGCGCGCATGGTCGCCGAGGCCGCGCGCGCCTGAGCCGGCGATGATGCAGCGCATGCCCGCCAGTGCGCTGGCGCCCGCGCCCGGCGCGCTGGCCGGGCGCGTGGTGCTGGTGGTCGGTGCCGCCGGCGCGCTCGGGTCGGGTGCCGCGCTGGCCGCCGGTGCCGCCGGTGCGACCGTGGTCCTGCTCGGCCGCAAGGTGCCGCCGCTGGAGCGGCTGTACGACCGCCTGCAGGCCGCTGGCGCCCCGCAGCCGGCGATCTACCCGCTCGACCTCGGCGGCGCCAGTCCCGACGACCATGCGGAACTCGTTGCATCGATCGAACGCGAGTGCGGGCGGCTCGACGGCGTGCTGCTCGCCAGCGCGCACTTCCAGGCGCTGGCGCCGCTGGAGCTCACGCCGCCCACGGAGTGGCTCAAGGCCCTGCACGTGAACCTGGGCGCCCCGGGCTTGCTGCTCGCGGCCTGCCTGCCGCTGCTCAAGCGCGCCCCGGACGCCGCGATCGTGGCGGCGCTCGACGATCCCGACACCTGCAACCGCGCGTACTGGGGCGGCTACGGGGTCGCCAAGCAGGGACTCGCCGCCCTGCTGGGCGTGCTCGCCGACGAACTCGAGAACAGCAGCGTGCGCGTGCACGGCCTGTTGCCGCCGCCGCTCAAGAGCGCGTTGCGTGCCCGCGCATGGATCGCCGATCGCGATCCGGCCGCCGAGGACCCGGCGCGCGCCGCGGCGGCCGCGGTGGCCCTGCTGGGCGCGCAGGGCGCCCCGTTCCGCGGTCGCATCGCCGATCTCCGCACGCCCGCCTGAGGACGCGCCATGGACCTGTGGTCGGCCGCACTGCTGCTGTTCCTCATCATGGACCCTTTGGGGAACGTGCCGCTGTTCCTGTCCCTGCTGCGCGACCTGCCGCCGGCGCGGCGCCGGCTGGTGCTGCTGCGCGAACTGCTGATCGCGCTCGGCGTGCTGTTCGTGTTCCTGTTCGGCGGTCGCTGGATCCTCGAACTGCTGCAACTGCGGCAGGAGGCGGTGAGCATCGCCGGCGGCATCATCCTGTTCCTGATCGGCATCAAGATGATCTTCCCCTCGCCCGAGGGGCTGTTCGGCGAAGCGCCGGGCGGCGAACCCTTCATCGTCCCGCTGGCGATCCCGCTGATCGCCGGTCCGTCGACCATGGCGGTGCTGCTGCTGCTGGGTGGCCAGGACCCCGGGCGGCTGGGCGAGTGGTCGATCGCCCTGCTGGTGGCGTGGGCGGGCACCGCCGCGATCCTGTTCTCCTCGACCACCCTGTACCGCTGGCTGGGCATGCGCACCCTCACCGCCTTCGAGCGCCTGATGGGCATGTTGCTGGTGGCCCTTTCGGTGCAGATGCTGCTGGACGGCGTCGCGGCTTACCTCAAGGCGTCCGGGGTCGGTTCATAAGTCACTGATTTTGAAGGGTTCCGGATCGCGTTTTGCAGGGCTGTTACAAAACTGTCATGCGCTAGCGTTAAACTCCCGTTGCTGAGTCGGCGGGATGCCCGCGTCACGGACGCCCGACCGGCCACGATCCTCCCCGCGCCAGGGCCGGCGCCACCGGCGTCGAGCCGGGCAGGACCCCGCAAATCCCGGCGGCACGCCGAACAGGGGCGCGTCGTCTCCGCAGCAATCCAGCCAGAAGGTAGAACCCATGTTCAAGCGAACTGCACTCGCGCTCGGCGTGATGGCCGCGATGGCGGCCGGGGCCCCGGCTTTCGCCCAGAGCACCTCCGCTGCTCTGTCCGGCCGCATCACCGACCCCTCCGGCGCGCCACTGGCCGGCGCCACCGTCGAGATCGTGCACGTGCCCTCGGGCAGCCGCCGCACCGTGACCACCGACAGCGAGGGCCGCTTCAACGCCGGCGGTCTGCGCGTCGGCGGCCCCTACACCGTGTCCTCGAGCGCCGCTGGCCGCCAGAGCGCCCAGCGCAACGACGTGTTCCTGAACCTCGACGAGGTCAACTCGCTGACGCTGGCGCTGGCCGGCGAGCAGGTGCTGGAGGCCGTGGAGGTCGTCGCGTCCGCCGCGACCCTGACCTTCAGCCCGGACAACATGGGCGCGCGCACCAACATCACGCGCGAGGAGATCGAGTCGTTCCCGTCGATCAACCGCCAGATCCAGGACTACGTGCGCTTCGACCCGCGCGTGGTCGTCAACGACAAGGCTCGCGGCTCCATCTCGGCCGCCGGCCAGAACGAGCGCTTCAACAACATCAAGATCGACGGCGTTCCGACCAACGACCAGTTCGGCCTCAACCCGTCCGGCCTGCCCTCGCTCAACCAGCCGATCTCGATCGACTGGATCGAGGAGTTCAATGTCGGCATCTCGAGCTTCGAGGTCACCCAGGCCGACGCCACCGGCGCCAACATCAACGCGGTCACCAAGTCCGGCGGCAACGAGTTCTCGGGCGCCGTCTACGGCACCTACCGCAACAACGACATGGTCAGCGACGAGCCGACCGAGTTCCTCGGCTTCGACGACGAGTGGACCGCCGGCGCCTACGTCAGCGGCCCGATCATCGAGGACAAGCTGTTCTTCTTCGTCGGCTACGAGGAGTTCCAGCGCTCCTCGCCGGGTCCGGACGTCACCATCGCCAGCGGCAACGCGGCCACCGACGTGCGCGGCCTGACCCAGGCCGACCTCGACCGCATCGCGACCATCGCGCGCGGCTTCGGGCTCGACCCGGGCGTCGCCGGCGGCGTGCCGGATCGCGAGAACAGCGACGAGAAGGTCATCGCGAAGATCGACTGGAACATCAACGACCAGCATCGTGCGATGTTCCGCTACAACAAGACGGACGCGTCGGAACTGATCCTGCCCAACCTGAGCCTGAACGCCTATTCGTTCAGCTCCAACTGGTACACGCAGGAAATCGCGTTCGAGAACTACGTCGCCGCGCTGTACAGCAACTGGAACGACGTGTTCTCGACCGAGTTCAACGTCTCCTACAGCGAATACGACTCGCAGCCGCTGTTCGACACCCGCGCCCCGGCCGTGCGCGTGGGCGTGAACAACAACACCACCGGCGTGTTCTTCGGCACCGAGCGCTCGCGCCACGCGAACATCCTCGGCGTCGACACGCTGACCGCGTATTTCGCAGGCGACCTGTTCCTCGGCGACCACACGGTGCGCTTCGGCTTCGACTACGAGGCCAACGACGTGTTCAACCTGTTCCTGCAGGACACGTTCGGCGCGTACAACTTCACCAGCATCGACAACTTCGCGGCGCGCAACTTCGCGGCCGCCGGCTCGCCGTTCGGCGGCGTCGGCTACCGCCTGCAGTTCCCGATCGACGGCAACGTCAATAGCGCAGCGGCGCAGTTCGAGCTCGCCACGCTCGGCCTGTTCGTGCAGGACACCTGGGCCGTCAACTCCAACCTGACCCTCAGCTACGGCTTGCGCGTCGACGAGCTGATCGCCAACGACGAGCCGGCGTTCAACCAGGGTGCGCTCACCACCTTCGGCTTCGACAACACGGTCACCGCCGACGGCGAGACCACGGTGCAGCCGCGCATCGGCTTCAACTACACCTTCGACACCGAGCGTCCCACCCAGTTGCGCGGTGGCGTCGGCCTGTTCCAGGGCTCGGGCCCGCTGGTGTGGCTGTCCAACACCTACTCGAACCCGGGCGTGCTGACCCGCGTGCTGCCGGTCGCCAGCGGCACGGGCTTTTCGGCCGATCCGAGCAATCCGCTGCGCCCGACCGGCACGCCGCCGGCCTCGCTGGTCGACATCCTGGCGCCGGACTTCGGCCAGCCGACCGTGTGGAAGATGAACCTCGCGTTCGAGCATGAACTGCCGTGGTACGGCCTCGTGGCCAGCGCCGAGCTGCTGCGCACCGTGGTCGAGAAGGGCATCCGCTACGAGAACCTGAACCTCGGCGCGCCGACCGGCACGTTGCCGGATGGCCGCCTCGTCTACTGGACGACCACCGCCACCACCGGCTTCAATGCCACTGGCCCGGTCGGCGGCACCACCAACCAGGCGCGCAGCCGCCGCAACCTCGGTTTCGACAACGTGCTGCTGCTGTCGAACACCGGTTCCGGCGCCGCGACCAACCTGACCCTCGCGCTGGAGAAGCCGTTCTCCGACGACTGGGGCGCGAAGGTCGCCTACACCTACGGCCGCTCGACCGATGTCAACCCGGGCACGTCCTCGGTGGCGTTCTCGAACTTCACCAACCGCGCCGTGTTCAACCCCAACGAGGCCGAAGAGGGCACCTCGATCTACGAGACCCGCGACCGCTTCCAGGGCCTGCTCACCAAGCGCTTCCGCTTCATCGAGAACTACCCGACCACGGTCGGCCTGTTCTACGACGGGCGCGAGGGCCGTCCGTTCTCGTTCACCTTCGTCGGTGACGCCAACGGCGACAGCATCAACGGCAACGACCTGTTCGCGGTGCCGACCCCCGGCAACATCGCCTACACGGGCAACTCGACGGCTGCCGACCGCGCCGCCTTCGAGCGCTTCGTGCGCGAAGTGCCGGGCCTGGCCGACAACCAGGGCCGGGTCGCCGAGCGCAACTCGGAGAACTCGCCCAACGTCAACCAGTTCGACCTGCGAATCACGCAGGACCTGCCGGGCTTCTTCGGCGACAACCGCGCCCAGCTGTTCGTCGACATCCAGAACGTCGGCAACCTGATCAACAAGGACTGGGGCCAGATCGACGAGGTGCTGTTCCCGTACAACATGCAGATCGCGCGCTTCGCCGGCGTCAACGCCGACGGCCAGGTGGTCTACGACGTGGCCAACTACGTCAACGAGGCCACCGGTGCGGAAACCTTCCCGCGCCCGGGCCGCCGCGACACGGTGGGCGAGTCGCGCTGGACCATCCAGGTCGGCTTCCGCTACGAGTTCTGACCGACCCCGCGTCGGGATGGGCGAACGGCCGGCGCAAGCCGGCCGTTTGCTTTTCCGGGGCCACGGCGTGGCCTTCCTTGACCCGCGGTGTCGCGTTCCCCGATGCTGTCGCCCAGCCCGCCACCGGGCCACCGCCCGCCATGGTCAACCCGAGCCAGATCG
>Ga0209450_10001521_pt1 | contig 11644 bp, 9 predicted proteins | sample FrelakmetLWP11LW_FD_187149 | JGI IMG/M metagenome (GOLD analysis project Ga0209450, IMG submission 187149) | Freshwater lake sediment microbial communities from the University of Notre Dame, USA, for methane emissions studies - LWP11 LW (SPAdes)... | ecosystem: Environmental > Aquatic >... | reverse complement strand
CGCCAGTTCATTGTTTTTGTCATCGTAAACGGTTCCACGCTTCGGAACGAGGGGAATCTGAACATGATGCTGTTGAGCCGCTAGCTTATAAAGCTGCTCCTTTTTCAGCACCTGGAGCTGAAACATTCTCCCCGCAATCATGACAAAACAAACAGAGAGAAGGCAGGAAAGAAAGATGATTCGGACCTTGAACCAATTGATCGATTTTCGTTTCATCGAATCACGATCACCTGTTCGGGTTTGGGTTTGGTCATTCTCAATTCTTCCACGGCTAATTTTTCAATCCGTATATAGGATTTGAGTGTGGCGATCTCCAACCTCAATTTTTTATTGGTTTCGGTCAGCGCCCTCTCCTCTTTCAGGACATTCGAAATTTCGTACCCGAGTTGGAGAACCTGAATTCTTGACCAAACGTAGAACAAGCTGCCCCCAATAAAAAAAAGCATGAGGGCCGTGAAAAGGATGATGAGACGCAATTTTATTCCTTTCGGTCTAGCCTTGGAATCTTCCCCTGTCCAGAGGATTCGATCTTCATTTCTGTTCATGGTTTTTACCATCGTAAACTCTCTGGGCTTCCTCACACTCTCTCCGCACACCTCAGTTTGGCACTGCGGGATCGCGGATTTCTTCTCTGCTCTTCCTCAGAGGGTGTCACTGGTTTTTTCGTCAGGATGCGCATCTTTTCTTCTTTCTCCAGTCTTCGAAAGGTCTCCTTGACCATACGATCTTCAAGGGAGTGAAAAGAGATGATGCACATCCGTCCTCCCTTTTTTAAAAACACCCATCCGGTTTCCAGTATTTTTCTCAAATTCTCCAATTCATCATTTACCCTGATACGAAGGGCTTGAAAGGTTTTGGTGGCAGGGTCGATTCTCCGAGTATGAAATCGTCTGGGAATGGCATGGTGGACGATCTTTCTCAATGTCTGGGTTGTGTCGATGGGTTCTCGCTCTCTCTCATGAACAATGGCTTTTGCAATTTTCTTGGCCCAACTCTCCTCCCCGTAGTGAAACAAGGTATATTCCAACTCCTCCAATGAAAGGCGGTTGATCAGATCGGCGGCCGTTTGATCCATCCGTTGATCCATCCTCATATCCAAAGGACCCTCCCCTTTAAAACTAAACCCCCTCTCCTCTTTCTCTACCTGAAAAGAAGAAAGTCCCAAATCGAGCAGAATCCCATCCACAGATTCACCTTCGATGAGGTCAGGAAGAGAGACAAAATTTTCTCGAAATATTTTTACCCTTTCATCAAAGGACAATAACGCATTTCTTGCTTCAGAGAGGGCATCCTCATCCCATTCCATCCCGATGATGACTCCATCCGGTGTGGTCCGTCTCAATATTTCTGAAGCATGCCCGCCTCCTCCTAAAGTGGCATCCACATAAGTGCGGCCAGATTCACATCTTAAAAATGTCATCACCTCTTCCACCATCACAGGAATGTGTTTCAAAATTTCAAATCCTAAATTCCCAGATTCGCCAGGGTTTCCCTGACCTGGTCAAAACCTCCCTCAACTTGTTGGACAACTTCCAGCCAACGCTCCTTGGCAAATATCTCTATGAATCGTCCTTCACCCACCAAGACAATATCCTTTTGAAGATTTGCATAATCTCTTAAGGTCTGAGGGATGAGGAGTCTCCCATGTTTGTCGATGACACAATCGATGGCGCTCGAATAAAAATATCTCAAGAACGAACTCATCTCCTTTCTCATGATGGAAAAGGAACCAATCTTTTGCTCCACCAAAAGGTTCCACTCCTCATTAGGAAAAGCGACAAGGCAGCCGTCAAAGTTGGTGATGACTAATCGGTCATCATATTTTTTGTTGAGGATCTCTCGAAATTTTGAAGGAATGCTGATGCGGCCTTTAGAGTCTATGGAATGCTCATACCTACCCCTGAACATTGTTTCATCCCCTCCATTTTAGGAAGCCATACCACCTTATCCCACTTTTTACCACTTGGGATGTAGAAATATCCCGAATAATTAAATTTGTCAAGTAAAATTTTATAGTTAATTCAATTTTACATTTTTGTTCACAAGACCCCAACATCTATTAAAACAGGGACTCATTTGCCCTATATTTAGACCCTTTATCTCTTATTGGATGTTTATGACGAGTATACCATCGTGGAACCATGAAAATGGTCTTTAGGTTAGGGTTAGGAAACCCACCTTTGTACCTTTCTGGATTCAAGACCCGTTTTGTATAATGTCAAAGAAAATGTTTAACGGAGACGAAGCTCGTATCGAAGCAGGGACCTTGAAAATAGAAGCTTGAGTATCCAGTATCGAAAAAAAGAGATTCGATACGAGCTTCAACAACGATACTCGGTCTTCCCTCGCCACTAGCATCCTTGGCCGCTGAACAGGCTCTCTGGAAGGTGGGCGTTATGCTCTATGCACTATTCAATTTATCTGATTTGACAAGGCTACCCATCCTGTCTAAAATGGATTCGATGGCATCCGAAGTGATAAAGAAGAGGGTAGAAAAACTACGTGAGGAGATTGAATATCACAACACCCTTTACTATATCCTTGATCAGCCGGAAATCTCCGATGCTCAATATGACCGCCTGTTGAGAGAACTTGAGAAGCTTGAGGAGGAATACCCAGAGCTTCGTTCTCCGAATTCACCTACACAAAGGGTTGGCGCTTCTCCTTTAGAAGCTTTCGAAATCGTCAAACACACCCTTCCCATGCTCAGCCTTGCTAATGCCTTCGACGAAACAGAGGCAAAGGATTTTGATAAACGTGTGAAGAAGTTTTTAGGATCCTCTGCAGATATTGCCTATGTGGCAGAACCCAAACTCGATGGATTAGCAGTTGAACTCGTTTATGAGCGGGGACAGTTTGTCGTGGGCTCCACTCGTGGCGATGGTGTCAATGGTGAAAACATTACCCAGAATCTTCGCACCATTAAGACTATCCCTCTTCAACTCATTCGAAAAGAAATTCCAGCCCCGGAGCGTTTAGAAGTTCGGGGGGAAGTGATCATACAACTCAAAAAATTCAAGGAACTCAATCGAAAACGAGAGGAGATAGGAGAATCTCTTTTTGCCAATCCAAGAAATGCAGCTGCCGGATCGGTTCGACAGCTTGACTCAAAGATCACTGCAGTGCGACCTCTGGAAATTTATTGTTATGGCCTTGGGGAGGTAAGAGGTAAAAGTTTTAAAACCCACTGGGAAATTCTCCAAACCCTTCCCAAATGGGGTTTGAGGACGAATCCCAATATTCAGAGATGCCACAATATAGACGAAGTCTTGAAATACTATGACAAGATGAACGAGAAGAGGGAAACTCTTCCCTATGAGATTGACGGAATTGTGATGAAGGTAGATCGCCTCGATCTCCAAACAAGGCTCGGTGAAATCTCCCGAAGTCCCCGTTGGGCATTGGCCTTCAAATTTCAGCCCAAACAGGAAACTACAAAAATATTGGACATCATCGTCCAGGTTGGAAGGACTGGAGCTCTCACACCCGTGGCTTTGATGGAGCCAGTGAAAGTGGGAGGGGTTGAAGTCAGTCGGGCGACGCTTCATAACCAGGATGAGATTGATAAAAAAGATGTGAGAATCAGTGATACCGTTGTCATCCAGAGGGCAGGAGATGTTATCCCTGAGGTAGTCCAGGTGATTACTTCAAAAAGAAAAGGGACGGAAAAGAAGTTCAAGATGCCATCGAAGTGTCCGGTTTGCGGAGCAGAGGTGATCAAAGAGGAGGCGACTCATCGATGCATCGGCCTAGACTGTCCTGCCCAATTGAAAGGACGGATCAAACACTTCGCCTCCAAACGAGCCATGGATATCGAAGGCCTTGGCGTCAAACTGATTGATCAGTTGGTGGACAAAGGTTTGATCAAAGACGTCGCAGACATTTACTACATCAAAAAAGAAGAACTTATCGAATTGGAGCGAATGGCAGACAAATCAGCCAAAAACATCATCGATGCCATTGAAAAAAGCAAAACCAAACCCCTGTCAAAGTTTCTCTATGCCCTTGGCATCCGTCACGTTGGTGAAACCACTGCAGAAGACCTGGCTGGCCGTTTTTTACGGTTAGACGATTTTTTCCACCTCTCGGAAGAAGACCTTATGGAAATAGAGGGGATAGGACCTGAGGTTGCAGCCAGTGTTCATCAATTCTTCGGAGATAAGAAGAACAAGGAATCGATCGAATTACTGAAGAAGGCCGGGGTGAAGGTGATTGAACCAAAGGCAAAGGAGAAGGGAAAACTGGCAGGAAAGACCTTTGTCTTTACGGGGACCCTCAAGGTCTTTGGCAGAGATGAAGCACGAAATATAATAGAGTCTCTCGGTGGGATGACTACCTCCAGCGTCTCCAAAAAAGTGGACTTCGTTGTGGTGGGTGAAGACCCCGGTTCCAAATCTGACAAAGCTAAAGAATTGGGGATTAAAATCCTGACCGAAGAAGAATTTAAAAAGATGATCGGATAATTCCAGTAGCCCTTGATTAGAAAAGGTAGTGTTACTCCCTGCCCGAAGTCGTGATTCTTGAATATTGCCCCACAATGCTACATTTCAAGCGAAAATGTTGACATATTACTCCTTTTTACATATATTCAACTCACCCCAAAACAAGTTCTCATCGCAAGAAATTAACTGCGGGGGTTGTGACCAAGATTGATCGTTAGGATCAGGTCAAAGGATGGTGGATCGATTGTCGCTCACATTCGAATGGGATGAAAAGAAGGCAGATGACAATTTAAGGAAGCATGGGGTGAGCTTCGATGAAGCGAAGACAGTTTTTAATGATCCCTTTTCAGTAACAATTGATGATCCAGATCATTCAAGCAACGAGCAGAGGTATATCGACATTGGATTGTCTTCAAAAGGAAGATTAATTGTGGTATCATATAATGAGAAAGGCGAAACGATACGTATTATCAACGGCAGGGAAGCGACAAAGAAGGAACGGAGAGAATATGAAAACAAATAAAAAAAACAAAGTTAATGAAATAAGAGAAGAATACGATTTTTCCGCTGGGGTTCGAGGAAAGCATTTTGAAGCTTATCGGAAAGGACATACCGTCAAAATTGACAAGCGGGATGGAACAGTTGAGGTGCATTACTTTACTCAAGAAGACGGAGCAGTCATGCTTGACCCAGACATAAAAAAGCATTTCCCCGACTCCAAATCCGTGAACAAGGCCCTTCGCTCTCTTATTACGGCGCATTGATCTACCTTTTTGCATGTTTCACCCTGTTAACATTGCATCTCCGAAAGATCTCGGAGTCAATATTCGTGCTATCTGCACTCCCTTTCTGGACAATTGAGTGAACCTCTCGACTCCCCGGCCTAAAGGCTGGGGCTTGCTCGAGGTTCACCCTGAGCCGCGCTTCTTCGCCCCGCCTTCAAAGGCGGAGCTTCGCGCGGCCGAATGGGTGAAAAATTAGCTGGATCCTTGATAACAATGAAAGATGTTAAAAAGGTTCTTCTTGTAGCTGTCTTTCTTCTGACTGTGGCAAGCATCGTTGGCTGCCACCCGCTATTGAAAAAAGAAGCTCAGCGGCTCGAAGAATCTCTCAGACAGGTTCGCTTCTTCCTTCCCGAATTCCGCGACGACATGGAGAGTGACTCTCTGACCCTCGCCATCAGGAGAAACCTTGAGTATCTAGATCGCCTCGCACCTGAGACAGTATTTCACTACGGGCCTCACGACTTTACTCGCCAGCAAGTACGAGAGAGCCAAGAGGCTTTCTTGAATCTCCTTTCTAAAGGGCTTGATGCAGAACAGCTGAGTAGGGAGATCAGGAAGAGGTTTCAGGTTTACCGGGCTACGGGTCAGGTTGGAGACAGGAGAGTCCTCTTCACAGGATATTATGAACCCATTTATGAAGGGAGATTGGTTCCTGACGAATCCTTCAAGTATCCCCTGTACCGGCAACCGGATGATCTAATAAGAATCGATCTTTCCCTCTTCAACGAGAAGTTTAAGGGAGAGAACATCATAGCGAGAATTGAAGGCAAAAAAGTCCTGCCCTACTATTCCAGGTATCAGATCGAGGCAGAAAGAGTTCTGAAAGGCAAAGACCTCGAGATTGCGTGGCTAAAAGACCCTCTCGACGTATCTTTTCTCCACATTCAGGGATCAGGCAGGCTGAGGCTCCCTGACGGGAAGGACTTATTAGTTCACTACCAGGCCTCCAATGGCCGACCCTACCGAAGTATTGGGCGGTACATGATCGAGAAGGGATTTCTCAGACGCGAAGAGATGTCCATGCTAGCCATAAGGAAGTACTTGACTGAGAACCCAGGAATCATTGATGAGGTTCTTAATTACAACCCCTCTTACGTCTTCTTTCGAAACGTGGAGGACGGTCCCATAGGCAGTCTTGACGTCCTTCTAACTCCGGGGAGGTCGGTTGCCTTAGATTCTAAGATTTTTCCAAAGGGAGCCCTTGGATTCATTTCTTGCCAGAAACCCCTCGTCAATGAAAAGGGGGATATAACTGGATGGACCCAATTCTCTCGTTTTGTCTTAAACCAAGACTCAGGTGGGGCGATCAAGGGAGCCGGGAGGGCGGATATCTTCTGGGGAAGCGGCCCCTACGCCGAGTTGGCCGCAGGGCACCTGAAACATGATGGGGAACTATACATCTTAATCAAGAAGCCTTAAGTAAGGTCCTCTGTTCTCTTTTATTAAAGCACAGTATAAAAATTGTGAACCCTGCTCCAATTTTCTCCTCTTTCAACTTCCCGCTTTTGCAAGGATGTTTCGAATGGGTTTTGCGTTGAGAAAACCTTCTCGAAGGTTCCGGTCGGACAGGCCGTTTGCTGTCTTGTAGATGAGTTCAGCCGCGGCGCCCCATTGCTCTCTCGCTTCGCTTCCACGCTGCAACTTGTCGTAAACCGATGCCAAGGAAGTGTGCGCCTCCCAAAGCCGCCTTGGATTTCCTACCTCTTTAAGAATCATAATCGATTCGCTAATACTCGAAATCGCACGGTCGAACTCGTTGCGTTTCATCTGAACTTCGCCAATTAGTCTCAAAAATCGTCCTTCAATCTTTTTCGTATGTTCTCTCCGTGATATTTTAAGATTTTTAATAATTATTGCTTCTGCTTCATCAATGTTGTTGCGCTGCAAGAGAATCAGAGAGGCCAGGAAATCCAGCCGGGCCTCCCAACGGTCTCGCGCCCTATAATAGTCAGGGCTCTTCGATTCTTCTTCAAAAGGTGTCATACGGGTCCTAACTTCTTCTGTTTTCCCTTGATCGAGCATATTCTCCATCAAGTTGACGTTGGCTTGTGCAACGATCTCGGCAGCGATCGAGCCTCCCACCGGATATTGTTCCATAAGTTTACGTGCAATCGCCTCACTTTTCAGGTTCCATTTCCAAGCCACTTCAGGATGATGAATCTCGCCGTAGCAGTAACCCAGAGTGTTGTAAAGCCTCCCCAAGTGAAAGGCGCCTCCAAATCTTTCACAAAGATCAATTCCGTATTTGAGTGCTGCGAAGGCATCTTCTATACGACCTATCTCAGCAAGAGAAAGTCCCCGGAGGAATATAAGGCCTGAGAGTTGGCCAAGGTTAAACATCTTACTGAGCGTATCAACCATTCCCTCTGTTAATTCAATTGCTTTGCCGGGTCTGCCCAGCCATCTCTCCGCTAACGCTCGCAGCCCATGAGCACGGACGACTGCACGTGGGTTCCCCGACTGAAGGGCCATTACCTCAGCCTCGACTGCCATATTGTATCCTTCATGCCGGTATCCCAGGTTACCCAAATAGAACCCCTTAATTGATAAGATTTGACTCTCGACCCCTTTATCCCCAACCTCTTTGGCTCTTGCAATCCCTTCTTCATAAGATCTGATTACTTCTTCCTGCTTCATAGTCGTAAACGCCTTCGCCCATGCAATCTCCGGTAAAATCTCCATTTCATCTGTGATCACACCGTGTTTTTGGCAGACTTCTATGGCTTTTCTATAATTCTCCAGTGCTGTATTAATATCACCAGTATCAACGCTGGCCGAGGCCAGTCCTTGGTGAATTCTCCTCTCTTTATCCGGATCCAGTGAAGTATGGGCGCTTTCTATCACTTTCAGTGCTTCCCTAAAAAACTCGCATGCCGCTTGGGCAGCCTTATTTTGATTCGATTTTTCTGCCGCCAACACTAAATACTCGATGGCCTTCTCTGCCTCTCCACTTCTCCCGTAATGATGGGCAAGCAACTCGTAGTGTTCGGGAAGCCGATCCGGATAGAGTTCTTCGATGGCCCGGGCAATCCGGCCGTGGATCTCCTGACGCCTCTGTTTAAGAAGACTCTCGTAAGCCACCTCCTGGGTGAGAACATTTTTGAAGATATACTCCAGCTCCGGGTAGAGGGTTTTTTCATATAGGATCTCGAGCCCCACCAGGTTCGTCAAGCGAACCCGCAGCTCCTCTCCTAATTCCATAATGCTCTTGAGGAGGCGAAAGGCAAAATCCTTCCCAATGACACTCGCCACCTGCATGGTATGTCTTAGGTCCTCACTCAAACGGTCCATTCGGGCGGCCAACACGCCCTGAATCGTGTTCGGGATCTCCAATTGATCGATGGGACGATTACCGATGTATTGATCGCCCGACTTCACAAGATCCCCTCGATCGAGAAGATCTCGCACGATTTCCTCGACGAAAAAAGGATTTCCTCCGGTTTTCTCCACGATCTTCTTCTCAAGCGCTGGGTCCAGAGGCAGCCCACCTAAAATATTTCTCACCAACCGAATAGAGGCATCAAAACTGAGTGTCTCCAACCCCAGTCGCTGATAATGGGTGCCCTGGGCCCAAGGCGGGGCGCCCTCGGGACGATAGGCTGAGATCATCAGGATCTTGTGGTCATGAATGCAGTGTGAAAAATAGGTGAAAAATTCTTCGGATATTTTGTCCATCCAATGGACGTCCTCCAGGAAAATAACCAAGGGCTTTTCCTCACTCATGGCAAGGATAAGGTTTTTTACGGCTTCGAAGGTTCCATACTTGCGGCCTTCGGGATCGAGGATATTGAATCTCGGATCGTCTACCTTGAGTGATAGGAGATTCCTGTAAAAAGGGAGCATCGGGGCAAGGCCATTTTTAGCCCTCTCCATGATTCGATTCCCGACCTCCTCTTCACTCATCCCTTCTGCGATACCCAAGCACGATTTGACCAGATCGATCACCGGACGAAAGTTGATGTTACGACCGTAAGGGACGCAAATGCCGGTAAAAAAGGCCTCATCGGGCCCTAAAACTCTTTGAAACTCATAGACAAGCCGGCTCTTGCCGACCCCTGCCTCGCCAACGACATCCACCACTTGAGCCTCGCCATCTTTCACTCTATCATACACCGACCGGAGTGTTTCCATTTCAGCCCGACGGCCGACGAGATCGGTCACCCCCTTCGCCAAACCTACGGCAAATCGTGTCCGAATATCAGGCATTTCAGAGATCAGTCGATAGAGATGCTGCGGCTGGGCTTTACCTTTTAAAGATATTTCTCCTACCGATTCTTCTTTAAAATAGCCTCGGGCGATATTGCGGGTTTCCTGGCTCATCCAGATTTCTCCAGGTTTTGCCGCCTGCTCAACACGGGCTGCGAGGTTGGTCGTATCACCAATCGCCGTGTAATCCATTCGTAAATCATCCCCGATGGAGCCAACAACCACCAGGCCTGAGTTGAGCCCAAGGCGCATCTTGAAATCCATGGTGTGCTCCTTCCTCACCTTTTCGCCATACTCTACCATCGCTTTCTGAATAGACAGGGCGGCATAACAGGCACGCTGAGCATGGTCTTCATGAGCAATGGGTGCACCAAAGATGGCCATTAATCCGTCGCCCGTGAATTGGGTAATCGTGCCTTCCCATTTATGGATTTCACTCATCAGGATGTGAAAGCATCCGTCCACGATCTGGCGTACTTCCTCGGGGTCGAGCTTCTCAGACATAGCCGTGTAGTTGGCCACATCGGCAAAAAGCACCGTCACGAGTTTCCTCTCACCCTCAATGGAGCTGCGTGTGATGAGGATTTTATCGGCCAAAAACTTTGGAGTGTAGGATTTGGGTTTGGAATAATCGATGGGAGGCCCTGTTTGAAGTTCTTCAAGAGTATAGCCACATTTTCCACAATATTTAAAATCATTCGGATTGGAAAAATTACATTTTGGACACTCTTTCTCTAATTTAGCTCCACATTTGCCACAAAATACAAACCCGTATGGACTTTCAAACTGACACTTTGGGCATTTCATTTTTATCCCCTTGGAAGAATTCATGGTGGGTTTTGTTAAATTAAAATTGTGCTCCTAAGAGAACAGACCATTTTATTAGGAACCATGGCCGAAGAGCATTTTTTCCCTTCTTTATACTAATCACTCTTTGAGGTTAAAGGTTTGATGGGAAATGTAAATTTCAGCAAAAGTGTATTAACATTCGAACAACAAAGTCAATAAGAATTTGCAAGTGGGATATTATAGAAAGCGAACCTTTTTTACTGCCGTGGAGACGACAAAGACTCTGACATTGTTGCTCTTCGGATCGGCCGGAAAGAGAAAAAAACCCGGTCGGCTTGGGTCGTAGCCCAAAGTTGTTCCGATGAGGACTTCCCCATCTCTAAACGTCACTTCAATTTTCCGACCAGAGGGTTTTTCTCCTTCTTTATATTCCTTTCGCTCTTCATGAATTGGATTTCCAGCAAAATCCCGAACGAAGAAAACTGCCTTCAGTTCTTTTATAAGCACTTCGGCTGCTTCACCAGATGGTTTAGCAGCCGAATAAATATGAAAACGGTCTTTGTTTGGAAAGAAATCTTGACTAAAGCCTTTGACTCTCTTTCCATCGATATATCGTGCAACCACCTTTATGGGTTCCATTCAGGTTACCTCCTTAATTTGACCTCTGCAAAGATGCCCCTTATTCTTATTCCCCGAGAACACTCCTTTGAAAAAACCTTAGTAAAAAAATCTACCCATCCAACTCCAAAACATTCATAGCCACTTCTTTTTCTTGAAGTAAATCAGCATTGAAATGCCAATGAAAAGGACGACGAGCCAAATAGCAGGGTAACCCCATTGCCACTCCAGTTCCGGCATATATTTAAAATTCATGCCATAAATCCCCGCGATAAAGGTGAGGGGCATAAAGATGGTGGCGATGATGGTCAATACCTTCATCACTGCATTCATTCGATTGCTAATACTTGAAAGATAGATATCAAGCATTCCGGAAACCATGTCCCGGAAAGTCTCGATGGCATCGATTACCTGGATGGTGTGGTCATAAACGTCTCGGAGATAGATCCGGGTGGACTCTTTCATCAGCGATGATTCTCCTCTTTCAAGCCCGCTCACAACCTCCCTCAGAGGCCAAACCGCCTTCCTCAGGAAGATCATCTCTCTTTTTAATTGATGAATAACCCGCAAGGTTTCGGCGGTTGGACGGGTGACCAGCTCCTCTTCTAAAAATTCTATCCTTTCTCCAAGTTTTTCCATGATGATAAAATAGTTGTCCACGATTGAGTCTAACAAAGCATAGGCAAGATAATCGGCTCCCAATTTCCTGAGGCGGCCCTTACCATTTCGGATTCGCTCTCTAATGGGATCAAAGACATCGCCTTCCATCTCTTGGAAAGAGATAACGAAATTCGAACCTAGGAT
>Ga0209450_10001520_pt1 | contig 11646 bp, 10 predicted proteins | sample FrelakmetLWP11LW_FD_187149 | JGI IMG/M metagenome (GOLD analysis project Ga0209450, IMG submission 187149) | Freshwater lake sediment microbial communities from the University of Notre Dame, USA, for methane emissions studies - LWP11 LW (SPAdes)... | ecosystem: Environmental > Aquatic >... | reverse complement strand
TCTCCGGACTTCGATATATAATAATCGTATTCAGCTAACCTGCCCGTTATCCCTTCCTGAACGTCAATTACAAGCAAAGCAGTTTTTACAGTATCCTTTTGAACAATAGGTTTGCCTTCCGATATCAGGGATGCAACATTTTCCCAGATTATGTAATTCACAATGATAATTAATATGCCTGACACCGGAATTGCAAGAATTGAAAAAATTATCTTTTTCATATTATGACTAATGTTTGGGAAACATTATAAATTTACAAATCTTAAGATATTAATACAAATAACTATGTGACTCTTTGATTCAGGAATTCGGATAATGAAAAATAACATAAAATGACCTGAGCAGAATCGGGAATACGTTCCGGGATATAAATGTATTCCCTGTCTCTGCCCCTGCCTGCAGCAGGCAGGTGTTGCAGATCTACCTGGCAGCAGATCTACCTGGTGTTGACAGGCAGATGCAGAAGGCAGGTGTTATCTATTTACTTTTAACTCAAATTATTCAGCATATCCGAACGAACTGCAACTTTTACTTCCTTCTTGCCTGAAGTGTTTATTTTATTCGGCGGTCGTCCGGTCAATAATGATTGAGACCTTGCTAACCGAATTTGCAGGAAATCCTCCCTGTTTTGCGTGTTCACGAACCATATCTTAATTCAGATATCATTAGCTTTCACATTTTATGTTAATTTTTCAATTCGTTTATAATGACACATAGAAAAGATACAAATAACAAAAGGGGCTTTCGCCCCTTTGTGTTATAAAATTTATATGATAAGATTTATTTTATCAGCATCATTTTTGATGTTGCGGAATAATCCGGTGTTGTAAGTTTTGAAACGTACGCACCGCTGGAATACTTTGAGGCATCCCACTGGACCTGATAGTGTCCCGCATTCAGATTTTGATTAACAAGTTCATCTACTTTCTTTCCGCTCATATCAAATATTTCAAGTCTTACGATGTTATACTTTGGAATATCGAATTCTATGTTTGTAACAGGATTGAACGGGTTCGGATAATTCTGCGAGAGTTTATACTGTGCCGGTATTTCACCAAACGGGTCAATCCCCAGTACTGTATTCAGGTCAAACGTCCAGCAGCCCCTGCCGTGCGTTGCGACGAGAATCATTCCGATGGTTTGTTTGTACTTCATATCATAAACTTCGACCATTGGAAGGCCGCTGCTGAATGAAATCCAGTTTACTCCTTCGTTAGTTGACTGGAAAACTCCGAAGTCTGTTCCGACGAATAACATTCTCGGAGACAGGGTCCGCATGACTATGGAGTTTGCCGCTATGTTTGGAAGATTTCCCGTAATACTATTCCAGTTAAGTCCGCCGTTAGTTGTTTTCAAAACGTGTGTTGTGCCTGTGCCGCCAAGTGTTGCATAGCAGATATTATCGTTCGTGTTATCGACTATAAAATCACTTATGTATGGATAGCCCGTCTGTACAGCCCAGTTCGCGCCGTTATTTTCAGTAACAAGAATTCTTCCGTTCGATGTTCCGATATAAATTTTATTTATGTTTGTTGCGCTGATACCGATTGCAGAAACGCTTCCGCCAACGATTGTTGTGGTTGCAATCTGAGTCCAGCCGCTTGACGATGAAGCAGTTTGTGCATTAGTTGTTTTCCATATATCCGCTCGTCCAAAAACGATTGTGTTGTGGTCGCCCGGCGCCATTTCGTAAGGGTTATAGAAAAGTCCGCCCGTTGAACCGCTCGGAGTGATGCTTGAAAAACTTACACCTGAATTGTTTGAACGCTGAATTGAACCGTTTACGTACTGTCCGTAAATATAATTTGTGTTTACGGGGTCAACTATTGTATATCCGCCGTCACCTGTGGTGCGCTGAATCCAGTTGCTTCCGCCGTCTGTCGAAGTCATTTTATTATTATCCTGTGTACCTCCCTGAAATGAGAGCAGGTTAGTCGGGTCGTAATCAGCGCTCTGATACTGAAGAGTTGAAAGTTTCTGGTTTAAGTCTGTCCAGTTATTTCCGTCATTAGTCGATTTATAAACACCTCCGTCAGAACAGCAATAGAGAACAGTTCCGTTGTATTCAAGTCTGTGAACATCAGCGTGGCAAAAATTTCCCGGCGATGAAGATGCCCATGCTGATTTTTGAACAAGTGAAGTTCCTCCTGTTGTTGATGAATAGCAATCCAGTCCGCCGACAATAACATGGTTTTCATTAGTCGGTTTTACGATAACCGCGTTATCATACCAGCCCTGTGAACTTAGATAATTTGGCGTTGAAGCCTGCAGCGTCCACGTTGTACCTGCGTCTGTTGTTCTGTATAAACCAAGCAACGACCCGCCCGAAGATGCCGCAATACTTGCGTACAAAACATTCACGTTGTTCTTTGCAATTGCAAGTTGAATCCTTCCCATACTTCCCGGAAGACCTCCCGCAAGGGTTGTCCACGTAGCACCCGCGTCAGTCGATTTTAAAACCTGTCCCGCGTTCGTACCGCCGTTTGATATATAAATAATCTGAGAATTATTCGGATTAATAATTACACAGTTTACGTTTGAACCGCCATTCATATTTGTCCAGCTAATACCGGCGTTTGTTGATTTAAAAATTCCGTTGTTGCCGCCCATATAAACTATGTTTGAATTGAACGGGTCTATTGCCATATAAGAACACCTGTTGCCTACCTGCGATACAGTCGCCACCTGAAACCACGTTGCACCTGCATCGGTTGATTTATAAATTCCGTTTCCGTACTGACTGTCGCCGGAATAATTCAGTTCCCCCGTTCCAAGATATAAAATGTTCGGGTTAATCTGGTCAACAACTACATCACCGCAAGCGAGAGTCGGCAGGTTGTCCGTTAATATCGTCCAGTTCACACCGCCGTCAGTAGTTTTCCATATACCGCCCTGTGCCGCAGCAATATAGAATATGTTAGGATTTGCAGGATGGAATGCGATGGAGTTAGTTCTTCCGGAAATATAGTTTGCATTAGTCCTCTGGTAAAATAATCCAATCGGATTTATGCTGACCCAGTTAGTTGCGCGTGTTTTGCTTTCAGACAGATTTTTGTCTTCCGGGATTTTCGATTTTTGTAGCACTGCATTTGAATAAGCATCGAAGGCAATCTTCATACCGGGGCCTCCTGCGCGGCGGGTAAGAATAAACTCTTCTCTTTCGAGAATACTTTCACCGGATTCGTTTTCTTCATTTTCCTGAGCGAAACAATAATCCGCCTTATAAGCAAACATCAGGAAAAATAATGCGAGTAAAATTGCATTAACTTTCATATTAAAATTATAATTTATTTAAATTTGATTCTATGTTTATTATTGTAAATTATATATTTCAAACTTTACAAGATATTAAAAAGTGAGGGGTAATAACGGGCTCGGTACAAATGAAATCAAGAGCAGCGGCATCTAAAACGAATGTGCATTATTGCATCAGCGCTATTACGGATATATATATTATAGAATTATATATCTCTTCACTCTTTTTGTATATTGCAGGTATTCTTCACCGTACTGCAAACTGAGGTACTGTTCTTCCTTAATCATTATAAAATGATGGATAATCCATGAGCCTGTGAATGCAAGAATATTTAGATAATGCGGATTGAAAAGGCATGAGGAAAACAATATGAAAATAAATCCTAAATAAAACGGATGCCGGCTTACCGAATAAATACCGTTAGTCTGTAATTTGTGATTTTCAGAAGAAGATAAACCGAAAACCAAATCTTTATTCAGTTTAAAAGTAGAAAGAAATAATACAACCGTTCCAGTAATTAAAAAAGTAAGCGCGATAAACTCAAAATATCCGGGAAGGACTATAATTCCATATATATTTACATTTAATCCTTTCAACAGCAAAAATGTCAGGTTTACAACCACCAGCATTTTTGCAAGTACAAAAAATAAAACGGGAATCGGAGGCCGCCCAATTAATTGCTGTTTTTTAAAAATTGCCCGGGTAATAACGGAAGCAATCATCAGAATTAATGACAAAAAGATAATTAGTACTATTATTGCAATCATAACTGTATAAGCTTAATTATGATGAATATATGCCATGTTTGAATTTCTTATTCAACAGGTAACTGTTTGCGGCGAAAATGCTTTGGGGAGTTCTAAGCAGCGTTGTCGTCCCACGTTAAAATAAATGCCAATATACAAAAATAAAACTTATCTAACCGTCTGCCCAAATAGATTTTAGCAGCTGTTGTGTGATGTACATTTTTAAACTTTCACATTCCAGTCTTAACTCGTTGAAAAAAAGCTAAAAACGTCATTATAAGAAATAAAATAATAGAAATTATTGAATATATCTTTCCAGATAGTGATGCTATTCCAATCATTCCACCTGTCGCTGCAAAAAATAGTGCCGCATAAGCAATAATCATCCATCTAGTGTTTCTAAAATCCACTTTAAATATATAGTCAAGGAATAATTCTACTAGAATGAAAGTCAACATAACACCTAATTGAATATAGTAAATTGTTGGTCTATTCAGCTCATTCGCTTTAAACAATAAATATATAATTGGCAAAGAAGTTAAAATAAATATCATTCCTATCCAATATTCGATTTTTGAGAAACCTAGTAATCTGAAAATAAAAATCAAATTACATGCGGTTAATATTATCAACGCAATAATGGTTCCCAAATAATCTGCTTTATCAATGCCCATAGTATCTCTTTTTATATAGCACACAACGGTTTGGGTATTGCCGAAGGCGGGGATTTTTGTCACTACCGCTAAATTGAGCTACAAATGTTGAATTACTTCCTTCTACCCAATAGTATTGAGTCTGCCCCGCTTTTGCTAATACCTTGTTATCGGCAGTTATTAATTGCCGCCTTCAAGTTGTTTATTATACTCTTCGGTTAAAAAATATCCCTTAGAATTTTTTATAAGACCATCTTTCCCAAGTTGCCGCAATTCATATCCGCTTATTTTTACCTTATTCCCTTTCCCGCCCGGACCGGCATCTGTGCCGGTTAAGGTCCAATGAAATTTAACACCGTTTGCTTCAGTTGTTAAACTGTCAAAACTCACCTTTATATCGGGGAATTTGGTCATAAAACTTTTCGCAACTTTGGATATGGCATCTCTTCCTGCAGCCGGATATCCCTCATTTACCTGCAGGGTTCCGGTTTCCTCAAAAAACATGGCAACAAATTCAGGTCTCTTACTACTCCAGACCTGGGCATAGCTGCGTGCAAATAGATTCAGAACAAATTTTCTTTCTTCTTCCGGCAATCGATGGACGGTCCAGGCAATTAAGATTATTCATAATTAGTTTGTTTTATTGCCGGTAACGATTCCGTAATTGAAAATGTTGGGAGTTAAATGCTGATTTCGTAGCCATTATTAATGAACTTTGTAGTGAGCGAAACCCTTGCTGTCGCATCATCAGCCCCAATATTTTCAACCAAATGTTAGTGGTCAGGGCTTCATCAGTCAAATTATGACCGGGTCTTAAGTCTAATATGTCACACCCGGTGTTTTTTGCAAATAGGTGGCATCACTTAACTGGCATAAAATGAAATGAGCTACATCTGCCCTTGAAATCATTTTTGTAAGAATATAATTTCCAACATTAGCACCGTGCTTGTAGCTACCACGTTTTTTTCCATTTGTAAGCTGGCCAGGGCGGACTATCGTCCAGTTTAACTTGCTGCTTTGAATTAATTTTTCCTGTTTGGACTTATCCCAAAAGTAGAAAAAGATGATAAAAGGAATTACAAAAAGAGTGTAATACAAACCAAGCTTAAATCTACTATCATTTATTCCAAGAGAAGTAACACAGATGAACCGGTCCACATTGCGCTTTTCCATTGCATGAATAATGTTTTTTGTCCCTTCTGAAAGAATGTATGTCTTAATAAAATATCTTTTGTGTCCAAGTGCTGATAATACTGCATCCTGTCCTTCAACAACTTCCTGTACTTTTTCAAAATCAAGAACATTTCCTTTTATAACGCTAAGGTTCTGATGTGTAATTTTAACTTTTTCAGGATTACGTACAAGTGCAGTCAAAATATGTCCCTGTTCCAGGGCTTGCTTAATAAGCTCCTTTCCGGTTCCGCCCGTTCCGCCAATAATTAAAAGTTTCATTTTATATTAATTGTTTAAAGACGATAAGGTTTAACAGCCTTGCCGCCATCTTATGAGTGTATTTGCCTTAAGGGATTGCGGGGTATTTTCCTGTCCACCGACACGAAAGTTTGAGCGGGCAACAATGTTTGAATACCCACTGAAACCCTTATTGCATATAGCCTTTGTTACCGCCAGTTTTTATTTGCTTTCTATCCATTCATTCATTGTATTAAGAGCCAATTCAAAATTTCCAGTCTGGCAATGGTTTTCTGCATGTTCTTCTTTTGTGAATATCCTTCCAGTAACGGATTTTGCATTAACCAAAGCCTTTAATTGCATTTCATGCATTTTTAAAGGAATAAAATGGTCATTCCTGCTGGTCAAAATCAGAACGTCTTGCTTTACAAGTTCTGAATGGATATTCTTTTCATTCAATTGGAGGTATAAATCCAAAGCTTCCAAAGGTTTGGTTTTTTTAGTGATATACTTTAAATGGTCAACCACCCATGATGCCATACCTTCTCTTTTTTCAAACTTCATAACTGCCATACGGTTCATAAAATTTGGCCAATGTTCCATACACCATATATGAATTTTGCGAAATATTGGTGGCATGCTTTTCATGTAATCTATTGCATGTCCTGTTGTAATCACTCGTTTAATTCTGTTTTCAAAAGCAGAAGCACGTAGACAAAACCAACCGCCCATTGAAATACCAATCAATGTTACATCTTCAAGTTGAAAATAATCAAGAACTGCTTTCGTTGGTTTCTCCCATTCAATGGTTATTGGAATGTTATACTTTCTTAATGTGGCACCTTGCCCAGGTCCTTCAAATCCAATAACATCATAACCGCGATTTGAAAAGTATTTCATCATGGAATAAAATTCTTCAATAAAGGAGTCAAAACCACCATGGATAACAATAGTACCTTTCTTTTTATCAGATGAAGGAATTCTTAGTGCAGACAAAAAAGTGTTTTCATATGGAACTTTGTGTTTTTCTATTACATCACTATCGATAGCTTTGTAAAATAGATCAATAAACTTATCGTACAGAATTTCTTTATCTGGATCAGTTGATTTAATAAAGAATTCGGCTGCTCTGTAAAAAAAAGCAGCATTCATTAATCTATCTTCGGATACCGCTTTTCCAGCGAGTTTTAGCATTTCTCCTTTCCAGTCTTTAAAAGATTTAATTCTTGACCCGACTTCTTTCAAGTCTTCAAATCTGGCATACCCAAAAGAATACGGTCGATTCAGTTGAAAATTAAAAAGTTGTTTTTTGTGAAACTTCTCGTAACCAACTGGAAATATGAGATCTTGTTTACTCATTTTTTTTACATTTATATGATTCAGGGTATGAAGCTAAGAATTCAATGATTTCATTTGGGTATCCACTTTTCTTTAAACGGGCATTGACGTATTTTAGATTTTTCTCTTTGCTGTAATTTTCAAAAAGACTGTTTACTATACCTGTACTTTCTGTTTCAGCCTCTAACATCATAATAGGTGAAGGGCATTCAGATTGAAACTTGTTTAAGTTTATAATTCTTATTGTTGTATTTGATTTTGTTTTGAAATAAATAGTCTGGTTTCTAAGGTCAAAAACAGTCGTAAACTGCGTTCCATAGTTCTCATCAACATTAGCATTGTCAGGAGGTGGATATTTATTGAATCCTATATTGTTTAATAGTTCAAATGATGAACTAATAATATTATTTTTTTTGGATGATTCGTAATTTTTAAGATATGAACAACCGATTGCCATTATCTCTTTCACTCCAAAATTTCTTTCAGGTATAATATTATTACCACCAAAACCCTGGTAATCTTCTAAGTATTTTAATGATTTTTCGTAATTGTCATTACTTAAGATTGAGAAAGGCATTGTTTCATTTGTGTAAACGACCAATTTGCCCTGTATATGCTCTAAAATTGCAGTATTGCCTTGAGCATCACAAACAAAATAATGCTCTCTTGTAGTTGATTCGTCCGAAATTCTTACTTTGTCCGCTGTACTTATTACTTCACTGGTGTTTGCACAATTGTCCAGTATATAGGTTATAAACTGAATCTGGTCAACTACTGGTCTATCATCTTTAGGTTGATATTTCGCCTCTGAAAAACCCATGTGTCCGATTGCAAGTCCTTTTTCGTTCATTCCGCTAACTGCAAAACCAACCCCAAGAACATTAAAGGTGATACTTGAATATTTGGCTGTCCATTTTGGGCTTACTTCGTCTTCAAATTCGAACCCCTCTTTATAAACATTTCTAGGATTGAATACTATCATACAATTACTCAAGACGGCATCATGATTCCGACAAAAAACAACTGTGTCAGCTGTTTTTAAACTAAAGCACGAGCATTCGGAAGAGACTTGTGAAAGAATAGGTGAGGAAATTAGAAATTGAAATGATAATATGAAGAATACTGATTTCATTAGTTTTGAATTTTATCACTTATCAAAGTTACTTGATAGTAAAATTCTTTCAGGTGAAATGTCAATTAATTCATTATCCTTAATCTCAGGATTGTTCTTTTTAAATGACTCAACAATACTGTATCCAATGGCATAAACGCTACCATATGGAATCTCATTTGATCCGTAAAATATCTTGTCGTTTGTAATAGATCTACGTTTATTGAGTTCAGGTTTTATTAAATTCCAAATCCTTTTCTCTTCTGATTTACTCAACATGTTTAAGAAAGGATGATTTGCATTTGGGAAAAGTTCCATGGCAAAAGATTCTGCTTTCCCTTCTAAAATAATATACTCTAATGGTGTAAAATCTGAAGTATTAAAGTTTCTTGATGTCCAAACACTATGATGATATTCGTGTGCCAAAGCATAGGGTAATAGCTGCAGCCAATTATTAAAAGTTGGGTCAATTGTAATAATAATTTTGCCGGTTCCAACAGTTATAGCATACATTCCTGTTCCATATTTCTTGAACATTTCTCTATATTCTGGATTTGCCGGGATCAACATTATTTTTGTGTCTGGACCCGGCAGCGCTTTCGTTATTTTTTGGTAAGCAGAATCTAATATTGATCTGAAATCACTACTTTTTAATATTTTAAGTTCCTCCTTCAGATTTTCATCGGGTGTTATTTCCTTTTTCAGTGCATCGAAAAGGAACGGATACTCAACATTATGCCCAAATTCATTTTCAATTCTTCTAAAAACATTTCGAGAGTAATTATTCTTGTTATCAATATAATTCTCAAATATTTCAAAGGCAGTTAGTAATTCGAATCGCTGGTTATTTACTATTATCTTCGACCTCTCGAAGTCGGGTTGACTACTTTGGCAAGAAAAAAATGCAATTGAAATTATTATGTAGATTATTTTTTTCATTTTGTCTTCGAATAATGACCCCTAATTGCGTCTTAAAATTGGCGGTAACGGTTTGCGGCTTGCTGAATGCAACAATTCTCACCACAAATATTTATAGGAAGCAGAAATGTTTCATAAAAGTACGTCAACCGACACTTTCCAAACCGCTGTTAGCGGAAGTTTTTTGCTTGTCATTTGTAATTTTGTATATTATTATAAATATAAGACTACCTATAAATGTCCACAGTATATCGTTAAGGTCAAAAACTAAATCGGAACCATCCATTGCAATAACAACGCTTTCTTCTAATGTTTTCATAAGTTCGGTTTATTTCACGTAATAGAGACCGGCTTCGGGACCCAAAGGTAATCCTGTTAATACCCAGATTATTATCAGCAGTGTCCAGACAATGAAGAAAACAAATGAGTAAGGGAGCATTGTTCCGATTATTGAACCTATGCCCGCTGATGAATCATATTTCTGGTAGTACACAATTATCAAAGCAAAGAAACTCATCATTGGTGATATAACATTCGTTACGCTGTCGCCGATGCGGAATACTGCCTGCGATAGTTCAGGCGAATATCCAAGCAGCATAAACATTGGAATGAAAACAGGTCCAAGGATTGCCCATTTTGCTGATGCACTTCCCATAAAAAGATTTATAAATCCGCTGAATATTACAAAAAGAATTATTAGCGGTATAAGACTTATATCCATTGTATGCAGAAGACCTGCCCCTTTTATCGCAAGTATGAGCCCGAGGTTGCTCCATTTAAACCATGCAACAAACTGTGCGGCAAAAAATACGAGTACCAGAAATGAAACAAGACTTTTAAAACTACTGCTCATTCCGTTTATTACATCGCCGTGCTTTTTAAATGTTTTGGTTATGTAACCGTAAACTATTCCGCAGGAAGATGCTGTCAGAAATAACACTGCAATAAACCCTTTTAGCAGTGGAGAATGAAGCACGGAATTATCTTCACCTCTCAGAAATCCATGGTCAGGAATAAGGCCTGCGGCAAAAATCGCCAGCCAGATAATAAGGACGAACAAAACCCATTTGAGTCCCTTTTTTTCTGCGGGAAGAAGCGGTTTAATCTCTTCCACTTCAACACTTCCGCTGTATTTACCAAGACGCGGTTCAACCCAAACATTATTAACCCACGTTCCTGCAAAAGAAATAACAAAAGTAGAGACAAACATAAAATAATAGTTGGCTGTAGGCATCACATAATATTCAGGGTCAATAATTCTTGCCGCCTCAGTTGAAAGACCAGCCAGAAGCGGGTCGATGGTTCCAATCAGAAGGTTAGCGCTGAACCCTCCGCTTACACCTGCAAATGCTGCGGACATACCTGCTATTGGATGACGGCCTAATGAATGAAAGATTACACCTGCAAGCGGAATAATCAGCAAATAACCAAGGTCAGAAGCAACGTTGGACATTACTCCTGAAAATACTACGATAAAGGTTACCCATTTCTGCGGGGCTCTTATCAGTAATGCATTGATGGAAGTTTTTATAAGCCCGCTGCTTTCGGCAATACCTATACCGAGAATGGCTACCATAACAATCCCGAGCGGAGCAAAACCTGTATAGTTGTCAACCATTTTAAGAAGTATCTTATGCAAACCCTCAACTGAAATCAGGTTTATGACTTTAATCGTTTCGCCCGTTGCCGGATTTACTCCCTGCCATCCAAGATAATATCCTAATGCTGAAACCACTAAAGTAATAATTGCAATACTTCCAAACAAGACAGCCGGATGAGGGAGTGCGTTGCCTCCCTTTTCAACAAAGTTTATAAACTTGTTTAGTAAATTATTAAAATATTGCTTCATCTTTTGTTCTTAAAATAAATTTTTCTGATAATCTATTATTAAATTTTATACTCCTGAATCTTCTCTATTATATAATGTGTTTCCTCTGCCGCCATCCCGCCTATTGCCAAACCGCTTTTTGCGGCTGGCATTTAATCCGGTTTAGTATTTGTCTTGTTAGTTGGGACTTCATTTTTAATCTTCAAACTTTATCAGATTATACATCACGCTTTTGTATTCCATTTCGCCATAAGTAAAATCTCCTTCGGGTTTCTGATAAATCAACTTTGCTTTGCTTGGCAAAAGGTATCCGTTTATCATTTTGTATTCTTCAACCGGAGTTGCCCAGGGATAATTGTTGTATTGGTTTCCGTCCGTTTCGTAGC
>Ga0209450_10001519_pt1 | contig 11649 bp, 6 predicted proteins | sample FrelakmetLWP11LW_FD_187149 | JGI IMG/M metagenome (GOLD analysis project Ga0209450, IMG submission 187149) | Freshwater lake sediment microbial communities from the University of Notre Dame, USA, for methane emissions studies - LWP11 LW (SPAdes)... | ecosystem: Environmental > Aquatic >... | reverse complement strand
CTATTTCGACTATATGGCGTCTAATGGGAAAAAGGGGGCGCCGCCGGCCCGTCGCAGTGCGGCCTATCCCGAAAGTGGCTTCTATTTCTTCAGATCCGCGTGGAGTCCTGACGCTGTCTTCATGCCGGTCAAGTGCGGGGCGACGGCCGAATGGCATAACCAGCCGGACAACGGGACCTTTGAGCTCTTTGCCTATGGCCGGAATCTGATGACGGATTCGGGGTGCTACCTGTACGGCAGCACGTCGCCGGAAGAGCAGCGCTGGAGGGCCTGGTTCCGCGGCACCAAAGTGCATCAGACACTGACGCTGGATCACCGCGACATCAACTGCAAGCCGACCTGTCTCTTGTGGAGTGAAACCCCGAACCTCGTGGCGCTTGTCGTGGAAAATCAGAGTTATGCCGGACTCAAGCATCGTCGCACGGTGTTGTTCTGCGACAACCGTTACTTTTTGATTCACGATGAAGCGAGCGGTGGCGATGCAGGCAGCGTGCGCATTCATTTCCAGTTTGCCCCGTGTGAGGCGGAGATCGAGAACCTGACCGCGCGCACATGCTATGGAACAGGCGCCAATCTGCTCGTGAAAACGTTTGACCTTGGAAAACAAATCGCCCTCGAACAGGAAGAGGGCTGGATTTCATACACCATCGCAAAGAAGGAGTCCCGACCCGCATGGAGTTGGATGATCACGAAAGCGGCCGGAGATGATCGCGTGGCCTTCCTGACGGCACTCGTCCCCTCCCGGGAAGGCACTGCTCCGAATGACGTGGAGGCCGCCGTGAAGATGGAGGGGGACTGCCAGGTCTTCACTCTGAAAGTGGGGCCAACCACTCGCGAGATTCGATTGAATATTCCACAAAAGACCGCTCTGCTTGAATAACGAACCAGATACCAATAATTCCCGACTTCCAGTCATTGAAACTTTGCGCAACAATGACTTCCACTGATTGGAACTGACGAATCCAATGAGAACTAAAGGAGCAACTATGAGACACACCCTCACACTCGTCACCGCCCTGCTGCTCACGCCGCTGGCCGCGCTGGCTGGTGATTCCCCGCAGATGGGAGCGGCTCCACCAAACTCCTCTCCGACCGTCCAGCGGCAGGGCTCGACCCTCTACGATCCTGCCGAACCCTACGACGTGGATTTGCCGGTCTATCCGGCGGGCTATGGCGAGGAGGAGAAGCAGGCGCAACGCGCAGCGGGTATCGCCCTGGTCAAGGAAGTCCATGACGCCATCCGCGCGAAGCGTGCCGAGTATCGCGCCCAGCCCGGCGTGTATCGTCTGCCCAAGGGCGCGAATTTCGATATCGGCAGGTTCGGCGCGTTCACGCTTCATCTGCCGAATTGCGAAATCATCATGGAGTGCGTGGAGAAGCCGCTCTTCCCCCTCTGGAAGGTCGGGTCCTTCACGGTCGTCGGCCCGGTGGCAGTTGATTTCGATCCGCTGCCGTGCTCGCAGGGGCGCATCGTCGCCAGCGACTATGAACGACGACGCATGACGGTGGACATCTTGCCGGGCTATCGCGCCCTGGAGGCCGGGACCAAGACGACGGAAGTGTTCTACGCCTACAGCCCCGCGGGCATCTGGCTCCCCAATCCTTCATGGTCACAGTTCGAATGGAAGGACGCAGAACTGAGCGCAGGCGGCCGCACCGTGACGTTCTCCACTGGCAATGATCTGACACGCGATTATTGGGATCGTCTCTACAGCCCCGGCAACCTCGCCGCCTTGGGGTATTGGCCTGCCTGGCTCTTTATCCTTGATGAAGTCGCCAATGTGACGTTGCAGGACTTGGATTTCTACGGCGGCCTTTTCTGCTATGGGAACGCAACCGAGACCTGCACCATGACCCGTGTGCGCGGTCGAAGGTGTCCCGGCACAAACCGCCTCTATGGCGGCGGAGGCTGGCAATCGGGCACGCGCAAGTGCCGGGTGACGCTGGACGGTTGCGAGTTCCGGACCTCGTATGACGACTTGCTGGACATGGCTTCCAGCAGCATGGCCATGGTGTGGCAGCAGACGAGCACACGGGAGATTGTCGTCTGGGACAACATTTGGCACCGCTACCAGGATGACGAGCCTGGAAGCCTATTCGAGTTCTACGAGAAGGATTTCACGCCCATCACGAACGCCAAGCTTGTGGCGGCTCAGCGGGTCCCCGACGCCGAGGCCGAGCCTTGGATTGCGCCTGCGGCGGAGCTCATCCGCACCGAGCTGAAGTTCAGGGACCTGACCGGCTACCGGGCGTTCTGGCGCCTGAAGTTCGACAAGGATCTCACCCTGGACCCCGGCACGCTCGTGGAGGACGTCGCCGACCGCCAGATGGAGCTCGTGATGCGCAACTGCGTCTGGTCCGACGCGGGCGTTCGCGTGATGATCCAGGGCGGCAAACGGCTCCAGCTCACAAACAATCATTTCGTGCGTCTCGCCGGGGGACTGGACGTGAAAACCGAATCGTGGTGGTGGCAAGGGGCCACCGTCAACAATGTACTCATCGCTGACAATGTCTTCCTCGACTGCAACTACGGGGCGCTGTGGGGTTCGGGTAGTGCTGCCATCAGTGTTCACAACGGCACGCCCCCCATCTCCGGTTTTCCCGGACGCTATCCGAACAGCAACATCGTCATCCGCAACAACCGCATTGAAGGCTCTAGTGCCGGGGCCATCCTCGTCCAGAACAGCAACAATGTTCAGATCACTGGCAATGAGTGCCGAAACCTGTTTCAACTCAAGCCTCCCAGTGCCGCCATTGCCGTTACGGGGTCGGGCGATCTCACCATCACGGGCAACCGGGTTGAAAACTGTCCGGCGCCCGCCATCAAGGCCGATTGGATCGATGGCCTGCAATGCAACGAAAACAACGCCTCCAACCTGGGAACCGCCGAGAAGCCTGCGGTCATGGTGGACCTTAGCCATGTGCGCAAGGCCACGGTGCAAGACAACCGCGTTGAACGCTCCCGGCTTGAGGCTGTCGTCCGCCTGGCCAACGGCACCAATGTTCAGACCAGTCGCAACGCAGCCAGCGATGCGCCATCGGTGCCGGCGTTGGTCAACGACGGGAAGAAACAACCATAGAGCAGACGGAACAAACAGCCGATGCCAACGGACGCATCCTCCTGCCGGCCGCCAAGGCGCGGATTCACGGGGCGACGCCGAAGGATGAGCAAAGCGGAGCCAAGGACCAGATCGGTTACTGGAACAGCGCGGCGGATTTCGTTTCATGGAACATCAAGATCACGAAGCCTGGCACCTATGCCGTCGAACTCGCCTATTCCTGCACCACGTCCGGCAGCGCGTTTACCGTCGAGGTCGGCGGGCAAAAGCTGCCCGGCACCTCCACCTCGACCGGCTCGTGGGACACCTACCGCACCGACCGACTCGGCACAGTGAAATTCGAAAACCCCGGTAGCTACGAACTCGCCGTCAAACCGAAATCGCCGCAGGAATGGAATTCCATCGGCCTGAAAGCAGTCACGCTCGCACCGGGCGCAAAGGAATAGACGCATCCAATGGTCACCAAGGGCATCCCCCGCACCGCGCAGATTCCGCCCGGCAACTGGAAGGCCGACGACGGCACCTCGGTCACCGGCCCTATCGAAAATTCCTTCGCCGTCCCCCTCCGTCGTCTGCTTTACTTCGAGCGACAGTAACGTCCGTGAACAGACTCACAACCATCACGCTCACCGTCCTGCTGCTCGCCCCGCTGGGCGTGCTGCACGCCGCCGAGCTGGTCTCCCGCGTGTATCAAATCGGCCCCACACGTTCACTCCACACCCTCCAGGAGATCGCGGGATCGCTCTCCCCCGGCGATCTGGTCGAAGTCGATGGCGGCAATCGCCTCCCAGGCGGAATCGTCTTCAGCCGTTCAGGCACCGCCGAGCGCCCGATCACCATCCGCGGGGTGAAGGTCAACGGGCGGCGTCCGCTGATCGCCGGCGGGCGCGACGTCATTGACTTCACCGGCAGCAACTATGTCTTCGAGGGATTCGAGATCGCCGCAGCGGAAAGACGCGGCTTGAATCATCGCGCTGACAACATCACCATCCGTGACTGCATTGTCCACGATTGCCCGAACGGGATCATGTCTTCCGACCATGCTTCCGGCAACCTGACCGTGGAATACTGCGAGGTATTCCATTGTGGCCGTGGCCAGGTCGAACACCAGTTCTACATCGCCACCGACGAAGAGAAGTGTCCCGGATCGGTGTTCCGGTTGCGCTTTTGCTACATCCACGACGGAACGGGCGGCAATAACGTCAAGTCCCGCGCTGAACGCACCATGGTTTACGGCAACTGGGTCAGCGATGCATTCTACCACAACCTCGAATTGATCGGCGCGGATCCTGCCGGTGGCGTGCCAGCCGATCGTGCCCGGGAAGACGGGGAGGTGGTTGGCAACGTCCTGATCGCCTCTCGATTCGGGCGGAATGTCCGGGTCGGTGGCGACGGCACCGGCGAGAGCAACGGTCGCTATCGCTTCTTGAACAACACGTTCATCCACCGTTTCGCCAAACCCGAGTCGCATCTCCACGCCCGTTTCGGTGTCGAGAGTGTTGAGATGCACAACAATGTATTCTTCCTGCTTTCTGGTGCGGTGTTCGACGATGCCAGGGCGGAGTGGGCCGGTGGCGTTCGGCGGGTCAGTGGCACGGCCAACTGGGTCCATCGATCAGCTCGCTCCGTTCCCGCCGAGTGGACGCGGACGATCACGGGCCTGGAACCTGGGCTGGCCGGACTTGAAACCGGCCAGTTCCGCCCGCTGCATGGCTCTCCCCTGATAGGCGCAGGAGTCAGTGATCCTGCGAGTCCGCCCGGCGCACCGTTTCCGAATCCCACGCCTTCTGCGGCTCACCATCCACCGGAAGCGATGCTGCTGCCGGTTGGCGGTGCCGAGTTTCGCGATGATCGCCCCCCGGACATCGGAGCCTTTGCCGGGAGTTTCCGGCCCGGAGGGATTGGACGGGAGACTTCCTCCAGGAACGCGCCCCAAACTGCCCCATACGGGACTGGCCAAACGCGATGAACACATTCTCCCTCACCCTGCTCACCGCGCTGCTATTGGCTTCGCAGTTCCCGGCTCCCGCCGCCGACGGAGTGGTTGTGTATCCGCCCGTGCCAGTGGCAGGGCAGGTTGATGATTTGCTTTCGCGGATTGATGCGGGCCTCGTCGCCGATGTGGAAGCGGATGCGCAGGCTTACCTCGATGCACGCGCGGACACGAGGGTCGGCCCGGTGCTTTTCGACATTGAGCGATTCACCAAGGTGCAAGAGGACGGGAGTGTGCTCGTCAGCTCCTACTGGGGCCGCGCGCCGATGCTGGGCTACCTGTTCTTCGACGGCTACGATCTGCTCGGCGATGAGAAGTATCGCCGCGTTGCGCTCGACCTCGCGGACCACTATCTGCACATCCAGGAGCCGGAGGGATTCTGGCACTATGCGCACTTTGTGAAGCGTGACGGCACGACCTCCCGCCTCGAAATGGCCGAGGCCAATGGCCGCGGCGATAACGAGAATGCCCCCGGCCGCGTCGAATGGGAATGGCTGCGCAAACTGCGCATCGCTCAGGGGCACTTCACTCCCGAGCAACTCGCCACCGGCGGCCAGCCACGCTTCTCCGGCGACGGCACGCATGCCGTGAAAGTCGCAAACTGGTTCGACATTCCCTGGACCAAACTGCCGTCGGCAAAACTGTCGCAACAAGAGGAGCTGCTGAGATGAGACGCCTTCCATCTGAAATATAAGGCAAGCACATGAAACACACACTAACATTGTTTACCGCCCTGGTGACCTGCGGCTCGCTTCTCGCGATCTCCAGTGAGGCCGGCGAGACTTCGCGGGCTGCTTTCGACATGGTCGAACCGCGCGTGCCGGACAAGCTCTGCCCGGTGACTCTCAATGGGCAGGAACTCGGCGGGGAGATCGATCGCCGGCTCCGGAACCTGATTGATCAGAACTACATGGTGGTGGACCTGGACGGCTGTTGGCTCGACCATTTCCGCCACCGCACGGAGCGCGGCGACAAGTCGCACGTCTATTACGGCATCGGCAAGGTGCTCGACGCGGGCAGCCTGTTCAGCGCCTACACGGGAGACCCGAAGGTGGCCGCGCGCACGCGCCACATCGTTGACGAGCTGGTCAAGTCGCGCGACGCCGACGGCTATCTGGGATTTTGGAAGGCCGAGCCGGACAACCGGCAGAACCACATCAACTGGATTCTCCACGAGCAGGAATACATCAACCTGGCGTTTGTGCGGCATTACCGCTGCACGGGTGATCGCCAGTCGCTGGCCCATGCGCGGGTCATGGCCGACTACATCCTCAAGACCTTTCCCACGCCGCAGCATCCGTGTTACGACGCGGGCGCCATCTGCACGGCGGGCCTGCCGGAAGGGATGCTGGAACTCTACCGGGTGACGGGGGACCGGCGCTACTTCGAGTTTGCCGCCGATGTGCCGCACGGAAACAATAGCGGCGAGATCCAACTCGCGTCGCTCCGGACCTGGGAGCAGGATTTCAGCCGCCGCCCGTGCCACGTGTATGTCATGCTCGCGCGTTGTTATGCACAGACGGAGCTTTACCGTCTGACCGGCGAGGAACCGCTCCTGCACATGAGCCATTTCATGCGCAACGAGCTGCTGAAGAAGGGGGCGGGTGGGATGCTGGTCACCGGTTCGTGCTCCGAGGGTGAACACTTCACCTACAACCAGAACGGACGCGGCGATATCGGCGAATCATGTGTCACCGCCTACATGCTGCGCTGGATGGACAGCCTGTTGCGGCTGGAGGGCGACCTGCGCTACGGCGACCTGTTCGAACGCGCGATTTACAACGCGCTGTTCGCCGCCAACTCGCCCGACGGACGCTGGATTCGCTACTTCACGCCGTTCACCGGGGAGCGCAATTACGACACGCGCGATTTCTTTTGCTGTTGCGGGAACTATCGCCGGGCGGTGGCGGAGCTGCCGCAGAAGGTGTACTACCGCACGCCGGCCGGCGGCATCGCGCTGAATTTGTTCACGCAGTCGAAGAAGGCGTTCGACGTGAAAGGGCAGACCGTCACGCTGCTGCAGGAGACCGCGTATCCGAACGACGGCGAGGTGAAGCTGACGTTCTCCACGGAGAAGCCGGTCGCGTTTGCGTTCCGATTCCGGACGCCAGCGTGGTGCGATGCCGTCACGCTACGGGTGAACGACGCCCCCGCAGTGACGCTCGACCCGCAACGGCAGAAGCTCGGTGGCCACACGCTCGACCGGACCTGGAAGGACGGCGACGTGGTGCGAATCTCGATGCCGATGAAGTGGCGCTTCCTGCGCGGCCGCGCCGTGCAGGACGGCCGGGTGACGCTGCTGCGCGGCCCGGTCGTGTATTGCGTCGGCAAGGACCAGAACGCCGAACTGCTCAAGAAGTGCCCCGACCCGCGCGACCTGATGATTGACCCCGTTTCGCTCGCCGGGCCGGTGAAAGATGATTCGATTCGGCCGAACGGTCTGAAAGTCGCCGCCAAAGCCTGGCTGAAACCGGATGCCACCGGCGAGAGAGTGGACGTCACCCTGACCGAGTTCATTGATCCGAGCGGTCTGGATGTCTATTTCCGCGTGCCTAACTTGGCGGACACTGCGCCGGTACGGCTGATGGACGACGAAATCGTTTCGTGGCCCAACGAGTTCGTCAACGCGCATGTGCTGAAGGCGTTCTACGGCCCAAAGGCGAAGGGCGACATCGAAGCGGCGTTTGAAATCCGTGGCGACGTCGTCGCGGACCTGGCGGCGAATTACGTCAACCCACGCGGTCGCACCAGCGTGCCCGCGGAGTTCCCCGACTCCAGCGGCGGGCGTTGGGCCTGTTACAACTGCGCGAACGGCGGGCTGCTCTCCACCGCCGCGCCCGGCGAGGTGAAGCCCCTGAACTCGCAATTCAAGGCGTTCGGTTCACCGATGGGCTACGCCTACGGGCTGGAGAACCAACGCGACCAACTCGGTTTCGTGTCGAATTACGCCCCCAGCGACCGGCAGGAGGACGCCTGGCGCGCGCACTACACCGAGAAGATGTTCGATCGCGTGCTCGCAGCTGCCGAGCGGCCCCGTTTCCTCTACACCCACCCGGTGGCGGACACGGCGCGTTACAACGTCTTTCGGTGGACACCCGCAGACGCGCTGCGCAGCAAGGAGGTTACGCTTTGCGGCAAGCTGTTCTCGAATTTGGGCAACGGCGTCGAACTGCGCGTCATCCGCTGGCACGATGACACGCGGCACGAGGTTCTCGCCACGTTCAACACCAAGGACCTCAAGGTGGGCGCGAGCGGTGCCGCCGAGTTCCTGCTGCGGCTGCAACCCGGCGAGGTGGGCCGGCATCTTGACTTTGTCCTGCACAACGCCGGCAGCCACATCTGTGACGCGAGCGCGCTGCAAATCACCGCCTACACCAACGTCTCACGGACCGCTCCCCAAACCGACGTGACGGAGAAAGTGCAGGCGAAATATCACAACCGCCTCGTGACGCCGCTGGGTTCCTACGCTCAACTTTTCGGCGATCCTGCGTCCAGTGTGGAAAAGACGCTGAAGGTCAAGCTGAACTACTGGCAGGACGGCACGGTGAAATACCTCGAACTCCCGCCCGACTCGCCGCTGGACCTTCGCTTTCCAGAAGGAAAAAAATGAAACCCACCCTCACACTCCTCGCCGCCCTGCTGCTGGCGCAGTTAGCTGGAGCGATTGGCATGGAACTCCAAGCCGCTGAAATTGCGGCCAGACGCGCGTCTCAAACCTACTACGTCTCGCCCTCTGGTTCCGATGACCACGAAGGGATCACACAACGGGTTGATCATCCATCTGCCCGCGACCAAACCCTGTCAGTTTGCCTATGGCCTCAAGGTCATGGGGGAAAATTTGAAGGCAGCATCGCCTATGAAAAGAAAACCATGAAACACACTTTCACCCTCCTCACCGCCCTGCTATTGGCACCGACAGCCGCGTTACAAGCTGCCGAGTTCTACGTCGCGACCAACGGCGTGGACACCAATCCCGGCACGTTGGAGCGGCCTTTCAGGACCATCCAGAAGGCCGCCGAAACTGCACGCCCAGGCGACACGGTTGCCATCCGTGCTGGCACCTATCGGGAGACGGTTGCGCCGCCCCGCTCGGGCGAAGCGGAGCGCCCGATTACCTTCCGCAACTACGAGCAGGAAACCGTGGTGGTGAGCGCGGCGGACCTTGTGCCGACGAATGCGTGGACGGCGGACGGCAAGTCGGTTTTCCAAGCGTCCGTGCCCATGCCTCTGGGGACCGACAATCAGTTGTTCCTCGACGGCCAGATGATGATCGAAGCGCGGTTTCCCAACTCCTCGCTCGATGTTTCGCGTCCGGTCAAGTTGACCGCGAAGTCGGGCAGTTTCACCGGCACGCGCGACAACGCCATCGGCACCATCCATCACGATGCGTTGAATCAATCGCCCGATCACTGGGTCGGCGCCTCGCTCCAGATCGCGCTTGGAAAGGTGTGGATTGCAGAAACGGTGAAGGTCATCGCCTCGGGACCGGGTTGGGTCCGCTTCACCTTCCACGAGGGCAGCGATTACCAACCCCGCGTCGGCAACACCTTCTTCCTCACCGGCAAGGCTTCCGAGGTGGATGCGCCGGGCGAGTGGTTCTTCGATCCGGCGGCTAAGACACTGCGCTTTCGCCTGCCCGGCGACGATGATCCGGCAGCCCACGTCGTCGAGTTCAAGGCCCGAAACTTCGCCTTCGATCTGCGGGACAAGTCGCACATCGTCGTGCGGGGTTTGAAGCTGTTTGCCGCCACGATCATCACGGACAAGGACAGCAGCTACATTGACCTCGACGGACTCGACGCGCGTTATCTCTCACACTTCTCCGAGTTGGTGCGTTGGAAGACGGGTCTGACCAATTCCGGCATCATCCTGGACGGCAAGTCGAATTCGCTCCGTAACAGCATCCTCGCCTTCAGCGCCGGCAACGGCGTGACGCTGCTCGGTTCGGGTCACACCGTTTCCAACAACATCATTCACGACGTGGATTACTCCGGCGGCGTGGGCGCGGGCATCAACACCGGCGGCGGTTGCAGCGGCGCGGTCATTTCGCACAACACGATCTACGCCGTCGGCCACCGGATGATTGACATGGGCCACCTTCAGGCAGGGTTGGTCCAATACAACGACCTGTCGCACGGTGGCATTCAGATGACGGACTTCGGCGGCGTTTACGCCGCTTCGACCGACGGAAGGGGGACGCGCGTCTGTTACAACCAGATTCACGAAACCGATGGGCCGAGCAACGGCCTGAAGCACGGGAACAACTCCAAGGGCATCTACCTCGACAACGGCAGTTCGAACTACGTGATTGACCACAACGTCACTTGGAACATGGACCGCGCGTTGATCCTGAACTCGCGCGCGGACAAGCCCGAGATGAACCGGAACATCCTCGTTCTCAACAACACGCTGGCCGCCTCGGACTGGAGTCTCGGCTGGAAGCATTGCCCCACTCCGGAGACCCTGGTGGCCAACAATATCTTCCTCGCGAAAGCCGCGCCCGGAGTAGGCGCGGCGGTTTCGCATAACCTGTTCAGCGAAACGGACCCGCGGTTCGTGACCGGTTCGCGCTTTGAATTGCAGGCCGATTCCCCCGCCCGCCGCGCCGGTGTGGCGCGTGCCCCTTACGCCTCGGGCACAGACGGTCAACCGCCCGACCTCGGTGCCTTTCCGTATGGCGTGAAACCGTGGACCGCAGGTTCGACGCTATGGGAGGCATACAAACGCAACACCCCGAGCAACGTGACTCCAGCGACGCCACCGACCGCCGCCCCTGTGCCCTGATCCCATTCTCATGAAACACACCCTCGCACTCTTCACCGCCCTGCTGCTGGCACGACTCGCCGGACTGGAGGCTGTGGCTGCCGATGCTCGCCGCGCAGACCTCTTTCGGGATCCCGCTCAACCAATTGAAACGCGTGTGGCTGATTTGCTTTCCCGGCTGACGCTTGAGGAAAAAGCGATGTTGCTGGATCACAAAGGTCCGACGGTGGAGCGCTTCAACATCCGCTCGGATCAATGGAACCAGTGTCTCAATGGTGTGAAGTGGGACCGGCCCACGACGCTGTTTCCGGTCTGTGTGGCGATGGCGGCGACTTGGGACACGAACCTTGTGCAGGAAGTGGCCGACGTGCTCTCTGATGAGGCGCGGGCGATCTACAATGGCTGGCATCTCGACCCCAACGCGCCCGGCGAGCACAAAGGGCTGATTTACCGTGCGCCGGTGATCAACATCGGGCGCAATCCGTATTGGGGACGCAATCACGAGGCGTGGGGCGAGGACCCGTTTCTCACCGGGCGCATGGGCGTGGCGTATGTGCAGGGATTGCAAGGCAGCGATCCGCGCTACTTGAAAACCGCCGCGACCTTGAAACATTACGCGGTCAATAACGTGGAGGGGAATCGCACGGCGCTTGATGCGAAGGTGAGCGAGGCGATGCTGCGCGACTACTGGCTGCCGCATTTTCGCGATGCCGTCGTTGAGGGCAAGGCGCAGTCGCTCATGGCCAGCTACAACGCGATCAATGGCACACCGAACAACATCAATCACTGGTTGCTCACGGATCTGCTGAAGAATGAATGGCAGCACGAGGGATT
>Ga0209450_10001518_pt1 | contig 11653 bp, 11 predicted proteins | sample FrelakmetLWP11LW_FD_187149 | JGI IMG/M metagenome (GOLD analysis project Ga0209450, IMG submission 187149) | Freshwater lake sediment microbial communities from the University of Notre Dame, USA, for methane emissions studies - LWP11 LW (SPAdes)... | ecosystem: Environmental > Aquatic >... | reverse complement strand
TAAAAAGATTGAATCAGATGAACAGGGTTTTGTGGAACCTTATATCGAATTGTCCGACATTTTCTCATTAATTACGATTGAACCTCAGAAATTCCAGTACATAATTAAAAAGAAGAGCAAAGATAATTGACAGATTACCTGATAAATGAACTGAAAAAACTAAGAGACGAAATAATAAAACTGGATTTTAAAACAGTTTATATTCTTATCTCGGTTGCGTTTATTGTTTTTATTTCATTAACTTTTTCCAGTCCGGCTTTTTATCTGGATCATTTCGGGAGCAGTAAACTTTCTTCAAGGATTTACTGGTTTCTATCTGATGGCTTAATTATGTTTCTCGTTCCTGTGCTTTCCGTTAAATTTATATTCCGGAAAAAATTATCGGATTTCGGTCTGGCAATCGGGGACTTTAAATTTGGGATAATTTCTTCCGCTTTATTTTATATCGTAATGCTTATAATAATATGGATTGTGTCTGCATCACCGGAATTTATTGTCACTTATCCCCAGGGCGGTGAAGAACTCAAAAAGAACTTTCAATTACTTATTATTTACGAACTTTGCATATTTGTGTATATGCTAGGATGGGAATTCCTGTGGAGAGGATACATGCTATTTGGGCTTTTCGAGAAACTGGGATATTATTCTATATTTATTCAGATGATTCCGTTTTTTATCTTGCATAAGGGAAAACCCGATATAGAACTTTTTGCATCGATATTTGCAGGAATCATTCTTGGCATTCAGGCTATAAGGAGCAGGTCATTTATATATTCCTGGATACTGCACTGCACTGTAATGTTAAGTGTCGATTTGATATCAGTTCTGAGGTATAAGTTTAATATTTATACAATTTTTTAAATACATTATTATGAAACTTACTGTTAATATTGATCATATTGCGACTATACGGGAAGCAAGGGGTGAAATTGAACCCGATCCTGTAATTGCTGCGGGAATCTGTGAACTGGCTGGAGCGGAAGGCATTGTATGCCATTTGAGAGAAGACAGAAGGCACATAAACGACAGGGATGTGAGATTGCTGAGGGAAGTTGTCAGAACCAAACTTGATTTGGAAATGGCTGCGACGGATGAAATGGTTAAAATCGCCTGTGATATACTTCCGGATCTTGTTACTCTTGTACCTGAAAACAGAAAAGAACTGACAACCGAAGGAGGACTGAATCTGTCGATAATGAAAAGCAGGCTGTCGGAAGTAATTGACGAACTTAAATCGAAAGATATTCTTGTCAGCCTTTTTATTGACCCCGAACCTGCCAATGTAGATAAGGCACTTGAAGCAGGAGCTGATATTATTGAAATTCACACGGGTAAATACGCTAATACATTCGAAGAAAAAGCGCTGATTAACGAACTGGCAAAAATCAGCACAGTCTCGCGTATGGCATCAGAAATTGGACTTATTGTTACCGCAGGCCATGGTCTGAATTATAATAATATTCTTCCGTTCAGGAATATTCCGGAAATAACCGAAGTAAGCATCGGGCATGCAATTATTTCGAGAGCAGTTTTTACAGGGCTTAACGATGCTGTTAAAGATATGGTTAAATTAGTATCTGGTATATGAAGAGTGTTCTGAAAGCCCTGAATCTGTCAAAGGAGTATAAAAAACGAAGGGTGGTTGATAATGTTTCGGTAGATGTAAAACAGGGCGAAATAGTGGGTTTGCTTGGTCCGAACGGTGCAGGAAAAACAACCACATTTTATATGATTTGCGGTATGGTTAAACCTCTTGAAGGAGAAATTGAAATGGACCTTGAAAATATTTCCAGATATCCGATGTATAAAAGGGCAAAAGCCGGTATAGGTTATTTGCCGCAGGAACCTTCTGTTTTCAGAAAGATGACAGTGAGGGAAAATATCATCGCGGTTTTGCAGTTTATGAATCTAGATAATGATGAAATATTAGATAAGTGTGAAAAACTTCTAAAGGATTTCAACCTGAATCGTATTGAAGATTCAAAAGGGTATACGCTTTCAGGTGGGGAGAGGAGAAGAACTGAAATCGCAAGGGCGCTTGCATCGGACCCGAAATTTATTCTTCTTGATGAACCTTTTGCAGGAATTGATCCAATCGCTTCGGAAGATATCATGAATATCGTCGCAGACCTTAAAAACCGAGGAATCGGAGTTCTGATAACAGACCATAATGTACATGAAACACTGTCGATTGTGGACAGGGCTTATATTCTCATTGAAGGTAAGATTTTCCGGTCGGGTACTGCACAAGAACTTGCTTCTGATGAAAAGGTCAAAAAACTTTATCTTGGTGAAAGTTTCAGTCTTGACAGGTACATGATGATGCAGCGGGAAAACCAGTCTCAATAAAAAATCTGTTCTAGTCGTTTTTCGGTTTAGCTTTATCCGGTTTTTTTGTTTCCTTTTTACCGGACAAGGATATGTCTTTTGTCCCCGATTCTGAAGCAGGTGATGTCTTCTTTTTTGCGTAATCCGTCAGGTAGAAACCTGAACCTTTGAAAATCAGGCCTGCCGGAACGCTAATCATTTTCACAAGTGATTCATGTCCGCAGTGTTCGCAGAGTTTCAGAGGTTCATCCTTAATAGACTGGAATATCTCAAATGTTTTTCCGCAATTTTCGCATTTATAATCGTATGTAGGCATATTATTTCTTTTTATATTTATATGTTTAAAATTTTCTTTTTGGCAATCTCAAATTCCTCTTTTGTTATAAGGTTCTCGTCATACGCCTGTTTCAGTTTCTTCAGTTCTTCAATATTGAATTTCGGATTATTGTCAGTTGCTTTTTCCCGTCCTTTATCGATTGCTGAGATTGCAAGCAATTCGTTGACCTTTAGTGTCCTTTTGTTTCCGTCTCCGCAAAGATACGAAAAACTATCGTAATTATTTTTCAGCTTGTTGACATTTTTTATGTACTCTTCTTTCTTGTCTCCCGGAATTATATTTTCGATTTCCTGTGCCAGTTCACGTACTATCTTGTACTGATATGTTTCCACTTTCCTTTTTGCTTCACCGGAAATTGATACTTCCTCGGGCTTGTAAATATTTTCGTAATAATATTCGAAAATCAGCAGCAATTCGGAAAGACATCCTTTTGCAGTTAGTTTATTCTTAACGTTCTCAGCCTGCTTCAGAATCTTTAATCTGAGTGAATCAAAGTTTTCCTCCTCATAAAGCCTGTTAATTAACCGCGCTTCAATTCCGAGCTGTTCCGTGCGCCGCACTGTTATCCCTTCCTGCATTGTATATTTATATACGGCTTTCTTCTCCCCGGTTATTTTTTCAGTTTCTGTGTCAATTTCAAACAAATTAAAGATTAATCCAAGTATGTATGCTTTGTAAGATTCATCCAGTCTTTTTTTCTCTTCGTTCGAAAGCGGAATGATGTCGTTGTAAATGTAGTAATTCTTATTATTGTGTAAATCAATATTTGTATTTCGGCTCAGATTCTTGTAATAGTTTTTCATTTCCTCGGATACCGTGTATGAATAGAATAACGGAAAACCAGCCCACTCTGAATAAAATGTGATTGAGGAGTTTTCAGCTGAATCCTTGAATTCAACATTATTTCCGCAGATTGAATATATGAGGTTTTTAAATTTATTAAAGGAAGGAGTGTTTGTTCTCACACCGACGTAGAATTTCTTTGCTGAATCATCCAGTTTGAATTTCCCGGGGACTTCATTTATACGCAGCCATGGGAAAGACTGGTTTAACATCCCTCTTATCTTGGATTCGCTGCGCAATATGTCTTTTTCAAATAGGATTTCTGTGATATTATAGTCATTCCTTATTCCTTCGAACTGCTTTTTAGCAAATTTCAGCATACTGTTTTCGACTATTTTCGCATCGCTGTCTTTCAGAATATTAACAATGTCCGTTACATCCGATGCATTTAGTTCCTTCAGAAGTTCAAATGCAAGCAGTTTTATTCTGTCGGTTGCGTTCTGTCCGCTGCCGATATAACTCGTATAATACTCATTTCTAACATCGTCTGGCTCATAAATATGCAAATTGAAACTGGAATCCTGCTTCTGAATAAAATATTCGTATTTTCGTCTGAAATTCTCTTTCAAAATTCCCAGATTACCTGTGAGTTTATTAATGTCGCTTATTAATCCCGTGAAAACAATCTTACCGTCGTCTGTTTTAACTCCTCTTTCAATTAATGCCAGAATCCGCTGGCAAATTTCCTTTGCATAATATCTCGAATGAAGTTTAATCAATGCATCATAATATTCTTCAAGAACTTTCAGCAGTTTGTCCAACGTGCCTTCCATCGCGGCTTTACGGAGTATATTAATCTTTGACCTGGATTCATCTTCCCTCAAATCCTGCATCCTGCTTTTTACTTCAGCTTCAAGCCGTGCAACCAGAATCTGTAAGTCCTTAATTTCCTTTTCAAAAGTTGGTATATAATCGAAATTTCCGTTTGTAAGAATAAACTGCAGTCTCCTGAGAAGGCTTATACTGTAAAAAACTCCTCTTGTAGAATCGTTTATCAGTGAATTAATTTTCTTCTCAAGTTTCCCGATTATATTCCTGTCCCTGTCTCCGATAATGTTATTCAAAATATTTGTGCGGTTGGAATATACCTGCGAGTAGTAAAGTCCCTTTCTTGTTATATCGTTATCATCTTTGAAGTTAGTATCAAATTTTTGCTTTTCATTCGTCAGGTACATTGACCATTTGTCGCTTCTTTTACCGCTTAAGAGTTCATTCTTAAGATTATTCAGAAATGTTTTTGTCTGCGATTGCAGGGATGATTTTTCTCCCATGCTGTAAAGCGAGTTTAACAGCTGGTGTTTTGTGTGTGATTCTGCAAGTCCCAGCTCAGGAAGCATTTCTTCTCTCAAGTATTCATCAATTGTGCTCTGTGAACCTTCTGCGTAAGTCAGGTAATAATTAATGATATCTTCGCATAATTTATATGAACACGACAGGATAATTCTGTCAACCGGTATCGAAATTGTTGATTGTCCGAGTGTAGAGTATTTCCTTGAATATGTGTTTTCAGTTACAGTGTTGTCGTCCGGATAAAGCCGTTGTTTATACTGGACTAAATTTACCCTCACACCGCGTTTGTAATTTGCAAAATCAGAATTCGAAAAATCCTGGAATATAGTGTCGGCTATCATCTTGTATATGTCACGGTTGCTTATTTCTGACAAAGAAAGGTTTTTACAGTTTTCTCCGTCAATAAGATAAACGTCATCATATACTCCAGGTTGAAATTTCAGTGTCTCGCTTCTTTTCCAGGATACTTTAAAGGTATTCTTCAGATTATAATGCTCCAGTTCTTTTAACGCTGCATATCCGTTTGCATAAACCCTTTCCTTTCCGTATCCCTGGAAAATTTTTGGTAATACCAGGTAAGCAGAAGAAACGGCCTGATTTCTGAATAAATGCCTTATAAGAAAACCGAAATCCAGAAACATACCTGATCCTGTTCCTCCGCTAACGGATGTTATTATGTAAACATTTATCTTTTCAGTATTAACATTCCTGATGTTATGCTTATCCTTTACGAGGTTTATCGAACGTGAATCCGTAATAATTGATTTTGCAGATGTAAGTTTATGCGAAATTTCATCGTAATTATGGTAAAATGCCAGCCTCGCAGCAGGTCTTATCTGTCCCGCTCCTGTATTCATTGTTCCGAGTTTTCCGATTTCACCCGTTGTATTAAGCCATTCCTTTATATGCGGAATATCATTTATTCTGTGTATGTAATCTGACGGGTTTACTGGATTGAAAATTTTTTCTGATGGTTTGAAGTCTATTTCGTTTATCAGGTAATCTCTCTCTCTTGCAATTCCGCTTTCCTCTGCAGGCGCATTATCTGTATCTATGTATAAATATGATGTTATCGGAAAATCATTCAATGACCCGTATTTCTCAACGAACTGTCTTCTTATGCGAAGCATTACTTCTTTTCCTGTCCCACCCAGTCCAATAAGGATTGTTGGCATGAATTCCTGAGTCTTAAGCTCGAGAGAACCTTTCTCTATTGTTGTAATTTCTTTGTCTTCGGGTAATTTAAAAGGATCATCCATAATAAATTTTTTAATAAAGTAAAATAACTATATTACATTTTATTTGCAGTGAATAAGTTTTATGGAAGTTTATATAAGAAAAGGATACCGGCTGATTTTTCCGGTATCCTTAAACCTGATTTCTAGAAGCCGCTGATAGTTTCCCCGCCGTCTATGTGAATTACGCATCCTGTCATCCAGTGGGAATTTCTCTTGTAATTATCAAGAATAAAATCGGCAATGTCATTCGGACTGGTGAGCCTGCCTTGCGGGTTTCTCATTAAAGCCATATTAATTAGTTCTTCGTTCTTGGGAATTTTTCTTAGTGCAGGAGTATCTGTTACACCTGCAAGCAAAGCATTAACGGCTACCTCTTTATGACCCAGTTCTAGTGCTAATTGCCTGACATGGGATTCAAGACAGGCCTTGGCTGCGGAAACAGCTCCGTAGAATTCTATAACCCTTGAACCTCCTGAGGATGTCATTGCATAAATTTTCCCTCCGGGTTTCATTAAATCATTTCTGATTATATCCTGTGTCCAGTATACAAGGCTGTGAGCCATTACGTCAACTGTCATTTCCATCTGTTTCTGGTTCATCATTTCGCCCGGCTTATCGCTGTCTATGAATTTTCTTAATGTTCCGAATGCAAGCGAATGTACCAGTACTTTTATTGTAGGATTCTCTCTGGATTTGAATATTTCCAGTATTTTGTTTAGAACATCGACCCGTTTATGCGGGTCTGCAGCATTTATGTTGAAAAAGTGTGCTTCCGCTCCCGTAGCTTTTATTTCCTCAATTTGTTTCTCTACGTCGGGCATGGTACTCGCCCTGTCTAAATGTATACCTATAATGTTAACCCCGTCTTTTGCAAGCGTCATTGAAATCGCTTTACCAAATCCGCTTGATGCACCTAGTATTAATGCATAATATGTTTCTTTCATTTTATTGTTATTTACTTTTCAGTGCTATTATACACATTATTAAACTTAGAATGAACAAAAAAATCAGTATTGTCATGAACGGCGCTGAAGACCATAAACCTGCCACAATACCCCACACTATAAAAAGCCATATAATTGAAACGGTAAAAAACAGGCTCCAGCTCAGCAGCAGTGATTGCCTTGTTGATTTTGTTTTATGAAAGGTTCTGAACAGTGTTTTCACGAACAGAAAGAAAAATAAAACTAAACCCCCAGCTGAAATAAGGAAATAAACGAAAAGGGTAATGTTGGTAAACCGAATTTTGTCTTTATCTGCTAAATTTATTAAAGAGTCTGTTTTGACGACGGAAATTCCCGTATCGATCTGATTTATAATCTTTGATGTAGTATCAATCTGTAATGTATTGATACCTGATGAATCCTTCGTTGGTTTGCCTTTTTGAAGGCTGTCAGTTTTTTTTGTCTGTGCAGATACAGCAACAGTAAGAAAAGTAAGTATAATCAGAATAAATATTTTTGTACTATACTTCAATCTCTTCTCTCTTTTCGATGTAATTGGTATCGTAATTGTAATCCCTGAATTTCTTATCTTTAAGTATACTTTTGAATAAAGGGATAGTTGTTTGTATTCCTTCTATTATGAATTCATCAAAAGCCCTCAGCATTCTGGTAATTGCCTCTTCTCGTGTGTTAGCAAGGACGATTAGTTTGCCTATCAGTGAATCGTAGTATGGAGGGATAGTATATCCTGAATAACAGTGAGTATCTATTCTTATCCCGTGACCGCCGGGTGCATTAAAGGCTGTTATGAGTCCGGGTGAAGGCCTGAAATTATTATTAATGTCTTCTGCGTTAATCCGGCATTCTATTGCGTGTCCAAGAAGTTTCTGATTTACCTTATTTATCTTTTCCCCTGCTGCTATTTTTATTTGCTCTTTTACTAAATCCAGTCCGGAAACGGCTTCTGTAATAGGATGCTCAACCTGAATTCGAGTGTTCATTTCCATAAAATAAAAATCTCTGTTCTTGTCAACCAGGAATTCAACTGTACCCATGCTTTCGTAATTTACAGATTTTGCGGCATTCACCGCTGCTTCTGCCATCCTCGTTCGCAAATCGCTGTCAAGCATCGGTGAAGGTGTTTCTTCTATCAGTTTCTGATGTCTTCTTTGAATTGTACAATCCCTTTCGCCTACATGTGTGATATTTCCGAATTTATCTCCCATAACCTGAAACTCGACGTGCTTAGGATTTTCAACCAGTTTTTCAATATACATGCTGTCATCACTGAATGCAGCCATAGCTTCGTTTTTTGCTATTTTCCATGCATCTTCAAGATGGCTCGGTTCCCTTACAATCCTCATTCCTTTCCCGCCACCGCCTGCCGAAGCTTTTATCATTACCGGATATCCGATTCCATCTGCTATTACTGCTGCTTCTTCATAGGTATCTACTTTGCCTTCGCTTCCGGTTACAAGCGGGACATTCATTTTCTTCATAAGTTCTTTAGCAACGGATTTATCTCCCATTTTCCTTATCATGTCAGGAGTGGGACCGATAAAAACAATATTTGTGTCAGTGCATATTTCTGCAAACTCCGAATTTTCAGCCAGAAATCCGTAACCCGGGTGAATAGCATCAGCATTGGTAATTTCGGCTGCTGCAATTATTCTCGGAATGTTCAGATAACTTTGAGATGCCGCAGCAGGTCCGATGCATACTGCTTCGTCTGCAAACCTTACGTGTAATGAATTCCGGTCGGTTTCGGAATATACAGCAACGGTTTTAATCCCCATTTCCTTGCAGGACCGGATTATCCTTAAGGCAATTTCCCCCCTGTTGGCTATTAGTATTTTGTTAAACATTTTTCTCCTCTCGGATGAGCTTAATCTTTTTCAATTAGCATTAGCGGCTGGTCGTATTCAACAGCTGTTGCATTTTCTACCAGAATCTTAATCACTTTTCCTGAAACTTCGGATTCTATTTCATTCATTAATTTCATCGCTTCTATTATGCAAATCGTGTCACCGGTTTTGACGTGTTTTCCAGTGTCTGTGTAAGAGTCTGAATCTGGTGATGGAGACCTGTAAAATGTGCCGACCATAGGTGAACGAACTTCGTATAAATTCTCTTTTGGGATTTCCGGGGTTTTTGCTTCGGATTTTGTTTCAGGCTGGCTGTTGGCCTGAGGTAATGCAGTCTGAATATTTTCAACTGCAGGACTTTGTAGTTGCGATGCAGCTGATATAACTTTTGGCCTCGGTTTTGAAAGACGGATTTTTGTCCCTTCCTCTTCAATTTCAAGATCTGCCAGTTCACTTGAGTCAAGCATTTTTATAAGTTTTTGCAGATATTTAAGATCCATTTTTATAATATATTAAATTGAAAAAATGTTTATTGTTTAACTCTTTCTATATATTCTCTTGTCCTTATGTCTATTTTTATAAATTCACCTTCGTCAATAAATAAGGGTACGTTAACAGTGGCACCCGTTTCAACAGTAACCTGTTTCAGAGCATTGGTAGAAGTGTTTCCCTTTACTGCCGGAGGGGCTGAAATAACTTGTAAAACTATATGCGGCGGTAATACAACTGATAGCGCTACCCCGTTATGAAAAACAATCTGGGCTTCCTGTCCGGGTTTTAAAAATTCCCCCTGGTCACCAACGATATTCTCCTGTAAATGAATTTGTTCATATGTCTCATTTTCCATAAAATAATAATCAGTATTATCCTTATATAAAAACTGATATACTTTCTGTTCCAGCCTTTCAATCTGTATTTCTTCACCGGACCTGAACCTGTTTTCTATCATTTTACCGTTTTTCAGATTTCGCATTTTAACCTGGTAAAATGCCCTTAAATTGCCAGGGGTTCTGTGTTCGACCTGTGAAATCTGGTGTAATTCACCGTTATATTTAATAATAATACCGTTTTTTAAGTCGGAAGTTGTAGCCATAAGATAAATCCCGAATAAAATTATATGATTTCAAAAATTATTAGTTGATAAATATAAACAAATAAGAAGCTAAAATCAATTTAAGATAATTATAATTTTTAAATTGAAATTTGTAAGTTTTATGAGTATTTTTGGTCAAAATCAACAAAAATTCATATAAATTTCAATAAACGGAGGTAAAATGTCGCTAAAAATCGGTATTAATGGATTTGGAAGAATTGGGAGACTCGTTTTTAAAAGAATGATGCTGACCGGGGGGTTCGAGGTTGTCGCAATAAATGATTTGACTGACCCAAAAACCTTGACACATTTGCTTAAATATGACTCTATTCATGGTAAATTCCCTGGTGAATTGGTACCCACGGAAAAAGGTTTTAAATTGAACGGTAAAGATGTTCTTATAACATCGGAAAAAGACCCGCTGAAACTCGACTGGGCCGGAAAAGGTGTTGACCTTGTTATTGAATCTACCGGAGTATTTACAACTAAGGAAAAACTTCAAATGCATATTACGGCGGGAGCAAAAAAAGTAATTCTGACTGCTCCTCCAAAAGATGATCTGGATGCTATGATCGTTCTCGGAGTAAATGACGATTCACTTAAGCCTGAACATAAAATCATTTCCAATGCTTCGTGCACAACAAACTGCCTCGCACCTATGGTTAAAGTCCTTGATGAAAATTTCGGTATTGAAAAAGGATTTATGAATACAATACATTCATACACCAATGACCAGGTAATGCTTGACCAGCCGCATAAGGATTTGAGAAGAGCAAGAGCCGGTGCGGTTAATATCATTCCGACAACAACCGGGGCGGCAAAAGCTGTAGGTAAAGTCCTGCCTCATTTGAAAGGTAAGCTCGACGGATTTTCACTGAGAGTTCCCACACCTGACGGCTCAATAACTGACTTTACTGCAATATTAAATAAAGAAGTTACAAAAGAAGAAATAAATGCGGCGATGAAAAAAGCGGCTGATTCAGGCCTGAAGGGAATCCTCGAGTACACTGAAGACCCGATAGTATCATCTGACATAGTCGGAAACTCACATTCATGTATATTTGATGCATTGTCAACAATGGCATTCGGCAGTCTTATTAAAGTAATAGGCTGGTATGATAACGAATGGGGTTACAGCTGCAGGGTTGTTGACCTTGCAAAAAGACTGGTTTAATATTTATTAACTTTTTCACTACTTGCAAGCGGATATGAATTTTTCGTATCCGCTTTTTTAGTTCGTAAATTTTTCGTAGTTTTACTTTACTCGAGGAATTTTATATCTTACAACCTGAAAAGTATAAAAGAAAATAAAAGTTTTTTTCTCTTACTTGTGATTTTATTCCTTGTAATGCTGTGGCAGTTTTTCTTTATTCTCTTCTATCCCGATCCTGACACTGACGCTTATGCCCATTTCATAATAGCGCGTGATATTGTTAGTAATCCTTTTAACCTCTCAATTCATTGGGTCTGGCTGCCCCTTTTTCATTACATTGATGCATTTTTTGTACTCTTAGGCGCCGGTATGCAGGTAATACGTTTTTTAAATGTTCTTTTTTGGTTCCTGATGCCGGTATTGACGTATATATTTCTTATATCAAAAAACACGGCAATAAAGTATGCATTGCCGGCAGCAGTTATAACAGCTATTTCACCTATCGGAATTCTAATGGGAACGACAGCACAGCCGGAACCTCTTTTCGCGATATTGATTTTAT
>Ga0209450_10001517_pt1 | contig 11655 bp, 7 predicted proteins | sample FrelakmetLWP11LW_FD_187149 | JGI IMG/M metagenome (GOLD analysis project Ga0209450, IMG submission 187149) | Freshwater lake sediment microbial communities from the University of Notre Dame, USA, for methane emissions studies - LWP11 LW (SPAdes)... | ecosystem: Environmental > Aquatic >... | reverse complement strand
AAATTCCGCCCAGACCGGCGAGCGTTCGGCCAGGCAGGTTGTCAAAGGATCCATTGGACATAAACAGGACCACATCGCCGGCCTGACTGAGGCGCAAAAACTCGTCAAGGAGCAGGGCCGTGTTCGCGAAATAAAAAGCTCTCAGGCCCTTCCGCTTCAAGTCCTCCACCAGTCCTGCGGAGGAGAATCTCTGCTCCACCGGAATCTTCTCCGTCATCGGGGGCTCGGGGATCATGATGAGATCTGCTTTGTCAAAAGACACAGCATATTGTTCCTGGAACACGTTTCGACGGCTGGAATTGGATCTCGGCTCGAAAACGGCAACCAGGCGCCTGTGCCTGTACTTTTCTTTTACGGCCTGGATCGTCTCCTTCACCGCGGTGGGATGGTGAGCAAAATCATCCAGGACAAGAATACCCTTTGCCTCGCCCTTGACCTCCTGGCGGCGTTTGACGCCCTGGAAAGTTTCGAGGCCCCTCAGCAGACTTCCGGTCTCTATACCCAGAAACGCGGACAGGGGCAGCGTGGAAAGAAGATTGGAAACGTTGTGCCGACCATAGAGGGGAGTCCTTATCTCGACAACGCGGCCGTCCCTGTTCCGGGCTCTCAGAAAAGTGAAGTCCTTATGGACCGCGATGTCGCTCGCCTTCCAGTCCCTGCCGTTTTCAAGAGAGTAGGTGACCAACGGGCAGCTCGCGCGTTCCGCTTCAGCCATAACGACCGGGTCGTCGTGGTTGGCGATCAGAAGACCGTCGGAGGGGATCAACCGAATAAGCTTTTGAAAGCTCTGCCTCACATGGTCTAGGTCCCTGTAGATGTCGGCATGGTCGAACTCGATGCTGGTGAGAACCGTGAGCCAAGGTGCATAATGAAGAAATTTCGGACCCTTATCAAAGAAAGCCGTGTCGTACTCATCTCCTTCGATCACAAAGTGGGGGCCTGCTCCCAGTTTGAAGCTTTTGCCAAAATTCCGTGGAATCCCCCCCACCATGAAACTTGGGTCCAAGCCGGCGCTCTCGAGAACCCAGGCGATAAGCGCGGTCGTTGTGGTCTTCCCATGGGTGCCGCAGATGACAATGGACTTCTTGCCCTTCATGGCAAAAGCCTGAAGCGCCTGGGGCAGAGAGAGATAAGGGATACCCAGCCGGGCAAGCTCAACGGCCTCGGGATTGAGCTTTGTAATGACGTTGCCGACAATGACCAGGTCCGGCGTTGGGTGAAGGTTTTCCGGTTTGTACCCCTCAAGAGCCGGTATGGACAGGTCTTCCAGAAACAGGCTCATGGGAGGGTAGACATTCTGATCAGAGCCTGTCACAAGATGGCCCTCTTGCTTGAGGATACCGGCCAGAGAGGCCATAGCGGTTCCGCAAATTCCCATGAGGTGGACATGCCGCAGCCGGCCCGGGAGGACATTGAGTTCAGGGGAAAGGGCAGCGCCTGGGGCTGAAGTCTGGTTTTGAGTTTCCATTGAAAAAAGTGTTGCTATTGCTTAGATTCAGTGATAAAAAAATAATTTCTGTTTTTTCAAAGGAGACGAGTCATGTCCAAAGTATGCGACATTTGCGGGAAAAAGCCTATTTTGGGTTACAATGTGAGCCACGCGCACAACAAAACGCGAGCCCGATGGTATCCGAATCTGCAGAGAGTGAGAGCCGTCAAGGAAGGCCGGACCACGAGGATGAGAGTCTGCACCAGTTGCCTTCGCTCGGGGCTGGTGACCAAGGCCTAGAACAGGCTGCTGAAGAGTGACAAGTAACAAGTAACAAGTAACGAGTTGCAATATGAAAACATGGAATTTTCACTCATGACTCGTCACTTCTCACTCGTTACTTTCGTTTGGTGCCTTGCATCTGACCGTTTTTGAGCAGCCTGCAAAGCAAGTGCCTTTCAACAACCTGGCAGTGGTCATGCCCTCTCCACAAGAAGAACATTCTTGATTTTCTTGATCGCCCCCAGAATTTCCTGCAGTTGGTTATAATTTTCAACTTCAATCGTGAAGTGAGAAATCCCTTTTCTGTCGTCCGTGGTCTGGATGTCGGCCTGCAGGATGTTGGCGTCCTTCTGCGTCAAAACAGTGCTGATGTCGGCCAGGATCCCTTTCTGGTCCGAAGTGACGACTTTTAGCCGGGCGACAAACACGTCGTGATCCGTGGGTTCCCAGACCACGTCCACCACCCTCTCTCTTTCCGCATCCAACAGAGTCCCACAATCCCTGGTGTGAATGGTCACCCCACGGCCCCTGGTCAAGAACCCAACCACCGGTTCGCCGGGCAGGGGATGGCAGCAGTTGGCCATCCGGACCAGCATTTCATCGAGCCCTTTCACCTTGATCCCAAGGGTGCTCTTCTTGCGCTTGATCCGGGAGACCATCTTGCTGACAAGACTTTCACGTTCTTCCTTCTCCTCTGTGCCGAGCCTCGCCCTGAGGCGGGTGACCACCTGCTTGGGGGACAGCCTTCCGAATCCAAGGTTCGCGTAAAGATCCTCCAGGGAGTGGAGGGAGAGTTCTTCGGCCACGACACTGAGTTCCTCATTTTTCTGCGTGGCGGAGAGCGCGATGTGGGATTGTTCCAAGGTCTTCTCCAGAATCTCCCGCCCTAGATTGACGCTCTGGTCCCTTTCCTGCCTCATGATCCACTGCCTGATTTTGGTCTTGGCCCTCGGGGTGACGACAAAATCAAGCCAGTCCTTGCTGGGGTGGTGCCTGCTCGACGTGATGATCTCCACGATATCGCCGTTCTTAAGCTGGTAGCGGATGGGCACCATTCTCCCGTTCACCCTGGCGCCGATACACTTGTCGCCGATCTCCGAGTGGATGCTGTAGGCAAAATCAATGGGCGTCGCGCCCTTCGGGAATTCCCGGACCGCCCCTTTGGGCGTAAACACGTAGACCTCGTTGGGAAAGAGGTCCATGCGCACGCTCTCCATGAACTCTTTGGGGTCGTCCAGGTTCTTCTGCCACTCCAGAAGCTGGCGGAGCCACGAAAACTGCTTTTCGTCGATCTTGCCGGCCGCCGACCCCTCTTTGTATTTCCAGTGGGACGCAATCCCTTCCTCGGCCACCCGGTCCATTTCCCAGGTCCTGATCTGAACCTCCATCCTTTGTCCGAAGGGGCCGATGACCGTGCTGTGAAGAGACTGGTACATGTTGGCCTTTGGGAGGGAGATGTAATCCTTGAAGCGGCCGAGCACGGGTTTCCACGCGGCATGGATGATCCCCAGGACCTCGTAGCACTCCTTGAGCGAATTGAGGATGACCCGGAATGCCACGATATCGTAAACCTGGCTCGGACTGAGGTTCTGCGCCTTCATTTTCTTGTAAATGCTGTAGAAGTGCTTTTGCCTTCCTTTAATGGTGGCCTGGATGCCGGCTTCCTTCAGCTTCTGGGAAAGGAGCTCGATCACCTCCCGGATGAATTTCTCCCGCGTGTCCCGTCTTTCAGCCAGTTCGGACTTGATTTTTTCGTAGATCTCCGGCTCCAGGTAGTAAAGGCAGAGGTCCTCCAGTTCCGACTTCAACCAGTAGATGCCCATTCTGCCTGCAATGGGGGCATAGATGTCGAGGGTTTCTCTGGCGATGGTCTCTTGCTTCTTCGCAGGGTGAAAGCCGAGGGTCCTCATGTTGTGAAACCGGTCGCCGAGTTTCACGATGATCACCCGGATGTCATTGGACATGGCGAGGATCATCTTTCGCATGTTCTCGGCTTTCTGCTCTTCGGTGCTGCTGAACTGCATCTTGCTGATCTTGGTGACCCCGTCCACGATGTTGGCAGTTTCGTTGCCGAAGAGACGTTCGATCTCGCTCAGTTCCGCGGCCGTGTCCTCGATGGTGTCGTGAAGAAGTCCGGCCACCACGCTGATCACGTCCATTTTCATCTGGGTGAGGAAGTAAGCCACTTCCAGGGGATGGGAAAGATAAGGCTCCCCGGACAGGCGCACCTGGCCCTGGTGGACCTTTGCGGAGTAGACGTACGCCTTTTCGATGAGGCTCACGTCCGCCTTCGGTTGGTAGCTGAGGACCTGGGAGGTGATGTCATTTAAGCGAATCATAGAGCTCTTTAACCTTAGCCGCGATGATCTTCGGAGCATCGTGGGTGGGGATCAGAACGCTCTCGGCTTCCGTGCGAAGCTTCATTTCCACGTAACCGTTTTTCAGGTTGCGGGCGCCGACATTGATGCGCACAGGGATTCCCAGAAGATCGGCATCTTTGAATTTCACGCCCGGCCTGAGGTCTCTGTCGTCCATGAGGACATCGAGACCCCGGTCCAGGAGTTCCCCGTAAATGGTCTCAGCCGTTGCAGACACCCCTGTCTCATGGAGCTGAAGGGGCAGGACCACCACTTCAAAGGGCGCAATGGGAACGGGAAAAATCATTCCATCCGCATCATGGTTCTGTTCAATGGCTGCGGCAATCGTCCTGGCCACGCCGATGCCGTAGGTCCCCATGATGATCACTTTTTCTTCGCCCTTCTCATCGAGATAGACGGCGTTGAGGGGCTTGCTGTACTTGGTTCCCAATTTGAAGATGTGGCCGACCTCTATCCCGCGCTTGAACTCGAGTTCCCCTTTGCACCTGGGGCAGGAATCCCCGGGCATGACCAGGCGAAGATCGTCAAACTGATTCGGCTGAAAATCCCGGCCCAAGTTCACATTCACAAAATGAACATCATGCTTGTTGCCCCCCGTGACGAAGTTCGCCATGCCCTTGAGGGCATGGTCTGCAATCATCTTCACCTTGAGCCTCACAGGGCCGGCAAACCCCATAGGCGCTCCTGTCACTTCGGCCACCAGACCGGGGTCAGCCAACTCCACGGAATCGGCACGGAGCAGATTCTTGAGTTTCACTTCGTTCACCTCGTGATCGCCCCGGATCAGAGCGGCGACCACCTCGGTGTCTGTTTTGAAGATGAGGGTTTTTACCAGCTCTTGGGGTGAAACGGAAAGAAAGGAGGTGACCTCTTCCACGGTCCTCATGTTCGGGGTTGCCACTTCTTCGAGACTCTTCAGGGCCCCGGTGGCAGTGCGGGCTTCTGGTCCGTCCCACCTCACTTCAGCCCTTTCCATGTTGGCTGCGTATTCGCATTTCGAGCAGGTGACGATCTGGTCCTCTCCTGTATCTGCGAGAACCATGTATTCCTGAGAAAAGCTCCCGCCGATGCTTCCTGAATCCGCGTCAACGATCTTGAATTTTAGGCCGCATCGCTGGAAAATGCTGCTGTAAGTCTGCCTCATGATCTCGTAGCTCTTGTCGGCGCCTGCCTCGTCCACGTCAAAGGTGTACCCGTCCTTCATGATGAACTCCCGGCAGCGCATGACCCCGAACCTCGGCCGGATCTCATCCCTGAACTTGAACTGGATCTGGTAGAAATTCACCGGGAGCTGCTTGTAGGAGTGGATCTCTCTTCGCACGAGATCGGTGATGACCTCCTCGTGGGTGGGCGCCAGGCACGCTTCATGGTTGTTGCGATCCCTGAAGCGCAGGAGTTCCGCACCGTAATAGTCCCAGCGGCCGCTCTCTTTCCAGAGTTCTGCCGGGTGCACGGCAGGCATGAGCACCTCGATGCCGCCGGATCGATTCATCTCCTCCCGGATAATTTTTTCCACTTTCCTGAGGGACTTGAGCCCGATGGGCAGGAAGGTGTAAACCCCGGAAGTCAGTTTCCTGATCATGCCTGCACGAAGCATCAACTGGTGGCTGATCACTTCCGCCTCTGCAGGGATTTCTTTGTAGGTGGGGATGAAGTAATTCGTGTAGCGCATAGCCCTCTAGAACCTCATGTCAGTTAGTAACGAGTGACGAGTGACAAGTGACGAGTATCGTTTCTTCTTGTCACTTGTTACTCGTTATTTTCTTCACCTCTTCGATCAACACCCTTGCCATGTCCTTTTCCGGGACTTTTCGGACGAGCCGTCCTTTTCGGAAAAGGACCCCCTGGTGCCGGCCGCCTGCAATACCCACATCCGCTTCCCTGGCTTCACCGGGGCCGTTGACCACACATCCCATGATGGCCACTTTGGGAGAGGAGGTCATTCCGAGGATCGCCGTTTCCACTTCCCGAACCAGGCCGAAAAGATCAATCTCACACCGTCCGCAGGTAGGGCAGGAGATGATCTCCGGCCCTCTGTGCCTTAGGTTGAGGGCACGAAGGATTTCGTAACCCACCTTCACCTCTTCCACAGGATCGGCTGAAAGAGAAACCCGCAAGGTGTCCCCGATTCCCTTGGAAAGAAGGATTCCGATACCCAGCGCGTTTTTCACGGTGCCGGAGATGAGCGTTCCCGCCTCCGTGACGCCAAGATGGAGAGGATAATCCACCTGACGGCTGAGCAATTCATAAGCCTTGACGGTGCTAAGGACATTGGAGGACTTGAGCGAGATTTTGATCCGATCAAACCCCAGGCCCTCGAACAGACGGACGTGCTCCATTGCGCTTTCCACCATGGCTTCCGGAGTGGGATGTCCGTGCCTTTTGAGAATCTCCTTTTGAAGCGATCCTGCGTTGACCCCTATCCGGATAGGGACATCCCTCTCCTTCGCTTCGCGGATGATTTTTTCAATCGCTTTGCGGCCGCCGATGTTTCCCGGATTGATCCGAAGCCCGTCAGCGCCGGCCTTCAGCGCAGCAAGAGCAAGGCGGTGGTCAAAGTGGATGTCCGCAATCAGCGGGGCGAGAACCCGCTTCTTGATCTCTTTGAAGGCCGCGGCAGCTTTTTCATCCGGTACGGCCAGTCGTACGATGTCGCATCCGGCGGCCTGAAGTTGAGCGATCTGACGGACCGTTGCCTCCACGTCTCGGGTGTCTGTGTTGGTCATGGACTGAACCGCAAGGGGTGCTCCACCGCCGACAGGCACCTTTCCGACATGGATTTGGCGAGTTTTCTTCCTTCGCATCTCCCTGGACCGCTAAGGTGATTGAACGCGAGCTGCGAACAAGCTGAACGCGGATAACAGCCGATTTGAACTCATCCAAAAAGCCAATTATAGACAGTATTGAGCCCAGGCCGGGGGGGTGTGGTCTCTGGCGAGCACGCAACCGGAAATGGACCCTTCCTGCCAACCGCCCACTTGCCCTTGAACCTTCCCCATCAAAGGGATACGTAAGCAGTATGCAGTAATCAGTAAGCAGTGAAAACCATGGAAACAGAATTACTGGAGACTGCTTACTGCCTACTGTTTACTGGTTTGGTGCGGCTCTAAAGAGACCACACCCCCCGGCTTGGGCTCAACTGCCTCTGAGCACCTTGGGAAGGAGCTGATTTCTATAACTTTAAACCAAGTTGGGCGATTAGGGAAGAGATTATTTGAAAGCCTTTACAAAGGGGGGAAAACCGATTAAGGTAACTTCATCTCACTGTCAGGCTTGGGCCTTGCCCCAAGAACCGAAGCCGTGCAGTGAATGAATATCGAATATCGAACGCCGAATTTCGAATGATGAAGTTATATCTTTTTGCTTTCCCTTCGAAATTCGACATTTCTTGTTCGACATTCTGCGGTTCGCTTTTGAATTTATCCGAAATTAGCAGAGAAGTGATAGGTTAAATGTTCGGTCTCAGGGAGGAAACGCATGCCAATAGCTAGGAAAATCCAGGCTTCCATTGAGAAGTCTTCGTGGATCAGGAAGATGTTCGAAGAGGGGATGGTCAGAAAGGCCAAATACGGCGCGGAAAACGTGTTTGATTTCAGCATCGGAAATCCCAACCTCGAGCCGCCGGCAAAATTCAAGGAGGTGCTCCGCGATCTGGCTGCCGACACCAGGGCGGGTATTCACGGCTACATGCCCAATGCAGGTCACGCGGAAACGAGAAAGGCGGTGGCCGAATATCTGAGCAAGCACAACCGGCAGGCTTTCGGACCCGACGACATTGTTATGACCGTGGGGGCCGGAGGTGGGCTCAATGTGGTTTTGAAGACCATTTTGAACCCGGGCGACGAGGTGATCATTCCAAGCCCTTATTTTGTCGAATACAACTTCTACCTGGACAACCACCAGGGCGTGCCGAAGATGGTGAGCACCCGGCCCGACTTCTCTCTCGACTTCGACGCCATAGAAAAAGCGATTTCGGAGAAAACCAGGGCGGTTCTGATCGATTCGCCGAATAACCCCACGGGGAAGGTTTACTCCAAGCAGGATCTGGAAACCCTTGGGAACCTTTTGACTGCTTACAGCCGGAAACGCGGGGAGCCCATTTATCTGATCTCCGATGAGCCTTATCGCAAGATCGTCTATGACGGGATCTCGGTTCCCAGCGTGTTTGATGCTTATCCGGAGACTTTTCTGGTCACGTCTTTTTCAAAGGACCTTTCCCTTCCCGGTGAGCGAATCGGTTACGCTGCAATCCACCCGGCCATTTCGGACAAGAAGTCGGTTATGGGCGGGATGATCCTCTGCAACAGGGTCCTGGGATATGTGAGTGCGCCGTCCTTAATGCAGAGGGCGATTTCCAGGCTTCTGGAAGAGAGCGTGGACATTTCCCTATATCAAAAGAAAAGAGACATGCTCTGCAATGGGCTGGCGGATTGCGGCTACCAGTTTACAAAACCCGGAGGCGCCTTCTATCTGTTTCCGAAGACCCCCATCCCCGACGATGTTGCTTTTGTGACCGCCTTGCAGGAAGAGAACATCCTGGCGGTCCCCGGAAGCGGCTTCTATGGTCCCGGCCACATGCGGATTGCCTACTGTGTGGACGACCGCACCATCGAGAAAGCCATGCCGGGGTTTGAAAGAGTGATTAGGAAGTTCAAGAAGTGAGAGAGGGTGGAGGATGGAGGACCGTCACGCCTGCGGCGTGACTTGAGGCAGTAACCGGCCGGCCTCCAGCCTTAGACCGTTAGCACGCGGAATTCTACGGACAACGGTCAACTGACCACTGACTACACGCAACATGCCACCTACAACACGCGCGAACGACTGTAAGGAGCTCGTTCTATGTACGCCAAGATGCTTTCCCTGCGATTTCCTCCGTCGGCCGTCAATGAGCCGATTGTGGCCAGCCTCATACGCAAGTTCGACCTGAACTGCAACATTCTCAAAGCCACGATCTACCCGCGAAAAGAGGGCATGGTCGTGATGGAGCTGAGCGGTCACAAAAAGAATTTCCAAAAGGGTATCCGTTACCTGAAAAGCATCGGGGTCAAGGTGGAGAGCATCGGCCAGGATATCCGGAGAAACGAGGACAAGTGTTTTCAGTGCGGAGCGTGCACGGCGGTTTGCCCGACAGGAGCCCTCTTTGTCCAGCGACCCTCCATGGAGGTGATTTTTGCCGGGGACAAGTGCAGCGCTTGTGAAATGTGTGTGGCCGCCTGCCCTGCGAAGGCAATGGAAGTCCGGTTTGACCGGAGCATCCTCGATTAGGCTCGTAGTGCAAATACACACGATGGACTCCTATTACAGTAAGCCAATCAAAATCCCCCCGTTCCCCCCTTTACCAAAGGGGGGGCAGGGGGGATTTGAGGATTCCAGATTCTGCCAGAATTGACCTACCTTGAAGACCCTGAACTCATGAGCACAAACCCTTCATCCGTTCTCATCGCCCTCAGCGGGGGAGGAGACAGCGCTCTTGCCGCAGCCCTGCTCAAGGAGCAAGGCTGGCAGGTCAAGGGGCTGCATTTTCTGTTGCCTGCGCCGGCCATCAAACGGACGGAAAGGCAGAATTCCGTTCGAAGGATCGAAGAGCGCCTGAAGATTCCCGTCTCCTATGTCCACCTGGAGGAAGTGTTTACCCAGAAGGTCATCGAGCCTTTCGTGGACGCTTATCTCGATGGGCTTACTCCCAATCCCTGCGTTGTTTGCAACCAGGGAATCAAGTTCGATCATCTTCTCCGGCGGGCGGACGAAGAGGAAATCTCCTTTGTCGCGACCGGCCACTATGCCCTGATCAGAAGGCCGGAGAATTCGCCGGCTGAACTGTGGCGAGGCGCGGACCAAAGCAAGGAGCAGTCCTACTTTCTCCATCGCCTCGAACAACGCCATCTCCTGAGGATGGTGCTTCCTCTCGGCGAAATGACCAAGAAAGAGACCCGCCGGCTCGCCGCCAAAATGAAGCTGCCGACTGTTTCAGAACCGGAAAGCCAGGAGATCTGCTTTGTTCCAGGGAATGATTACCGCCTTTTCCTTGAAAAGAACAAAGGGATGGGGATTGCAAAACGGGGAAAGATCGTGACAAAGGAAGGAGAGAAAGTCGGCGAGCACCTCGGCGCTTACCGGTTCACGATCGGCCAGCGCCACGGACTCGGCATTGCTTCGCCGCAGCCCTACTATGTGATGGAGATCAGACCGGAGGAAAACGAGGTCGTCGTGGGAAGGAAACAAGATCTCTTCTCCAGTAGGGTCGAAGCGGAATCCTTCAACTGGCTGGATGGGAAACCTCGGTTAGACAGAATGAAAGTCCTCGCTCAAATCCGCTACAGACACATCCCCGGCGCCGGGTGGATCGAAGGGATCACAGCCGAAGAAGTGAAATTCGAATTTGAGGAGCCGCAGTGGGGGATCACGCCGGGGCAGGCGCTCGTGTGCTATGACGGAGATCGAGTTCTCGGAGGCGGGTGGATCAGAAGAAGCGTAGAGCCGGGAGCAAAGAGCATTTAAAGAATGACAAAAACATTTAAGATCGTAACTCTCGGGTGCAAGGTGAACCAGTGCGAGTCCGCGTACCTAAGGGAGGCCCTGATGCAGGCCGGTTGGGTTCCGGCTGAAAAGGGCGGGCTGGCGGACGTGAACATCGTGAACACCTGCATCGTCACCCAGAGAGCCTCTTACCAGTCCAGACAAGCCATCCGAAAAGCGATCCGCGAAAACCCTTCAGCCCTGACCGCCGCTACAGGATGCTATGCCCAGGCCTTCCCGGAAGAGCTTTCCGGGATCGAGGGCCTGGATCTCGTTGCCGGGAATGCTCTGAAAGGACATCTGCACACAGTCCTCCAGGACTTCAGGAAGGGAGCGCCGATCTGTCTCTCCCAGGGCGACTTCAAGGCGTCTCTTTCTGAGGGGATCCTTCCCCTGTCCGAGCGGACCAGAAGCTTTCTGAAAGTCCAGGACGGCTGTGATTCCTTCTGCAGCTACTGCATTGTGCCCTTCAGCCGCGGACCCTTGCGAAGCCTTGAACCTCTCAGGGTGATCGTTTTGCTGCGGTCTTTGTCCGAGCAGGGGTACAAGGAAGTGGTGCTCACGGGAATCCACCTCGGCAAATACGGGATAGACCTGAGCCCTGCCACCTCTCTCAAGGAGCTTCTCGGCCTCATCGGGAAGGAGAGACTCCCCCTGAGGATCAGGCTCAGTTCCATTGAGCCCAAGGAGCTGGGGCCGGAACTGATCCGGATGGCGGCATCAGAAGAGTGGCTTTGCCGCCACTTTCACATCCCCCTGCAAAGCGGAGATAACGAGATTCTGAAGAGGATGAACAGGAACTACACTTCCGAAGAGTACGCCCGACTGGTCGAAGCCATTCACAGTCAGATCCCGCTGGCCGCCATCGGGGTGGACCTCATGGCGGGGTTCCCGGGCGAGGAGGATAAAGCCTATCGCAACACTTATGATCTGGTGAAAGATCTTCCCTTGTCCTATTTTCACGTCTTCCCCTTTTCCCCGAGGCAGGGGACCGCGGCCTGGGATTTCAACGACAAGGTGGACGATCGGGAGATCAAGAAGAGGGCAGAG
>Ga0209450_10001516_pt1 | contig 11655 bp, 8 predicted proteins | sample FrelakmetLWP11LW_FD_187149 | JGI IMG/M metagenome (GOLD analysis project Ga0209450, IMG submission 187149) | Freshwater lake sediment microbial communities from the University of Notre Dame, USA, for methane emissions studies - LWP11 LW (SPAdes)... | ecosystem: Environmental > Aquatic >... | reverse complement strand
GACCACCGGCATCATTCTGACCATCAGGACGATGCCGGTCTACCAGGCCAGCGCCACTTTCATCTATGACGCCAGCAGCATGATGTCCCAGACACTGGAGATGTCCAACGTCTTCTGGTTCGAGATGGATCCCATGCGGAACAACCAGATACAGATCATCGGGAGTCGCAGCATGGCTGAGGCGGTGGCTGACTCCATCCTCCGGTCGCCCAACTCTGACAGCCTCGTCGTTCTTCTGTATGGAGGGATGGTCCCGAGCTCCGGACTCCGCTCCTCGCTCATCAGCATGGTGCGCTCAAGCTGCTCTGTCGGCATCATGAAGGACACCGACTTCTTCGTGCTCTCGGCTGTCGGGTGCTCCCCGGTGGCAGCGGCGACATTGGCCAACCTCGTGGTCCAGACCTATTACCGGCGAAATCTGACCGAAGCCCGGGGCGAGAACGCAATGGTGAGGGAGTTCCTGGCCGGGCAGATCAGCTTCATGGAGTCGGAGCTGATCATGTACGAGGATTCTCTCACAGCCTTCAAGGAGGAGAATGGGATCATCGACCTCTCCTCCGAGACATCGAGACTCGTGCTCGAGCTCTCCACCCTCGAGACTGCAGCGGCGACCTCGGCCACCGAGCAGGGCGCGCTGGAGGCTCAGAGCAGTTATTACCAGCAGAAACTGGATGAGGGACGGCTCGGGCTCGCGGCAGACATGGCCAGCATGAACACCGCACTGATCAGCCGGCTGGAGATGGACATCTCCATCCTTGAGTCCGCCAGGACATCACTCCTGGCTGCCGGTGAGGCTCCGGACTCCCCCGCGATCGCGGACGTGGAATCGGAGATCGCCGCGCGGACCGGCGAGCTGAACACCGCGCTCGAGGATGTGGCCCTGGCAGCATACCCGTTCAGCCCGGCCTCATCGGTGCAGGTGCTTATCAGCAGCCTGACCACCATCGAATCCCAGCTCCGGGCGGAGCGGATCAGGGAATCGGCGCTGAGGGCTTACATCTCCGAGTACGAGATGAATATGGCTGACATCCCCGAGGTTGAGATGGACCTGGCCAGGCTGGAGAGGAGCAGGACGGTCAGCGAGCAGATCTTCCTCCTCCTCAGGACCAAGTATGAGGAGGTCAGGATCGCCGAGGCCGGCCAGACCGGCAATGTGATGATCATGGATACAGCGCTGCCGGGTCTTCTCATCGCGCCTGATGTAAGAAAGAATCTGATGATGGCCATCTTCGCCGGACTGGCGCTGGGGATAGGCCTTGTTTTCCTGAAGGAGCAGCTCGATACCACAGTACAGAGTCCGGAGGATATCGAGGCTCTTGGCATCCCCGTCATCGGACTGGTTCCCAGGATCGCAAGGCCCGAGACCGGCAGACTGATCATGGTGACCTCACCCAGGGAGGCCAGCAGCGAGGCCTACCGTGATCTCCGGACAAGCCTTCGCTTCAGCATGACGGACACGGGCATCCGATCCCTCCTCGTGACCAGCGCCGGACCTCAGGAGGGCAAGTCCACGACGGCCGGAAATCTGGCCGTGGCCATAGCTCAGACCGGAAGCCGGGTTCTCCTGGTCGACACCGACCTCAGGAGACCGGTCATTCACAACCTCTTCGGAGTTCCCAGGGAGCCTGGCTTCTCCGAAGTGATCGCCGGCCTGGAGACGCTGGAGAACGCGGTCAAGAAGACATCAGTGGATAATCTCACCATCCTCACAAGCGGCTTCATTCCCCACAACCCATCGGAGCTGCTCGGAAGCCGGAAGTTCGTTGCCCTGCTGCACCAGGCGATCGAGGCATACGACATGGTCATCTTCGACAGTCCGCCGGTCGCCGTGGTCACCGATGCCATTCTCATCAGCCCGGAGATGGATGCAACCCTCCTTGTCGTCGGAGCCAAGACCGTCGACCGAAGGGTACTGCAGGCGGCGTGGCTCAAGCTCGAGCGGACCGGTGCGCATCTGGCCGGCGCCCTCCTCAACAGGTTCGACCCGGTGAAGATGTACACTTCCTACAAGTACTACACGTACAGGTATCACTACTACTACGACGGCCATGAGCGGAAGAAGCGAAGGATCAGCACGCTTACCCGCGGGAAGCGCAACCACCCCGAGAAGTGAGCGCCTGAGCGCGCCGCAGATCAGGCGCTTCGCGCTTCCGGGGACGCCGAGCCGGGCGACTCCATTCCTCACGCAGGATCGTCATTTGATCTCCCATTGTACGATCCGCGGATAACCTACTCTAAGTAATTGTACCACATGCATATCCATGCTTGCCTGAGTCCGTCTCAATTTGATGGTGGGATGACATCCCATGTAATAGCTTGACAGTGGGATACTATGGGATAGAATTGAGCCGGAGGAAAACCCATGAATGACTATACGGGCCGACATGTGCACACTCTCGACGACAAGGGCAGGGTAAGCGTTCCCTCTCAGTTCAGGAAGCTGCTGCCGACGGAGGGGCTCTTTCTGGGCAAGGGCATGGAGGGGAGTCTCGTCCTCTACCCGCCGGAGAAGTGGGAGAAAGTGCGCCAGGGCTTGATGGAGCTTTCCCGCAACAGCCGCAGGAACAGGGACATCATCCGGGAGGTCTCCCAGTTCATCAAGCCGGTCAGCATCGACGCCCAGGGGCGGATTTCGATCCCGGCTGACCTTCTCGAGATCTCCGGCATTACCCACGAGGTTGTCTTCCTCGGCTTTCTCGACGCGATCGAGGTCTGGTCCGGCGAGAGGTATGCCAGGATAGAGGATTCCCGCGGGGCTTCCATCGAGGATTCACTGGCAGATATCGATATAGAGATCTACTGAGCCATTGCTGACTGCTGTCGGGAGGTCTGGTTCCCATGTACTCCGCGAGACCCGAACCAACGCTGCCGGGCTACAGGAGCAGCGCTGGGCGCATTTCCGGTCGCACGCACAGACCGGTGATGCCCTCGGAAGTGGCTGACTTCTTCAGGAGCATCGCGGGTGATGGGCTTCTGGTGGACGGCACGGCAGGGGCAGGCGGACACATGGCTCTGCTGCTGGATGCCTGTCCTGAATCCAGGCTGCTTGGTGTGGAGCGGGACCCTGTTGCCGCAGCGGCACTTGCGGAAAGGTTCAAGGGGGAGGAGAGGGTCACCGTGAGGAATGCCAGCTACACCGAAATTCCGGCCATCATAGGCGGGCTCGGCCTGGGTGGCGCCTCCGGAGCACTGTTCGACCTCGGCCTCTCCACGCTGCAGCTGGATGACCCTGCAAGGGGCTTCTCCCATTCGTCCGACGGGCCGCTCGACATGCGTTTCGATCAAAGCTCCGCGACGACCGCCGCCGATCTGGTGAACGGCCTGTCCAGGCGCGATCTGGCCGACATCATCTACCGGTATGGCGAAGAGGGCAGGAGCAGGAGGATCGCCGACGCCATCGTGGAGGCCAGGCCGCTGCGCTCCACGACGGAGCTGGCTGCGGTCGTGAGCGGATCTGTACGGGGCAACCCCGTGAAAGTACTCTCCCGCGTATTTCAGGCTCTGAGGATTGCCGTCAATTCGGAGCTGGACCATCTCGAGACGCTGCTGGAAAGCCTTCCGGGCTGGACTGTGAGCGGGGCCGGATTGGCCTGCATCACCTTCCACTCCCTGGAGGACAGGCTGATCAAGACCTTCTTCCGTGACTCGCCTGATTTCCGCCCGAGCTCGCCTCCGTGGGCTACGGCCACCGCTGAGGAGATTTCCGCCAATTCCAGGGCTCGCTCGGCCAGGCTGCGGACCGGGGTGAGGCTGTGAGGTCCGGCGCAAGACGCATCCTCCTCGGCGTTGCGGGAGGCATCCTCCTCCTGATCGTGGCGGAAGTGGGCATCTACAACTGGCGCCTGGCCCTCGCCATGCGCTGCAAGGGGCTTGGCGACCGCCTGCGGGAGCTGGAGTGGAGGCGGGACGAACTGCTGGTCGACAGGGCCGCCCTTCTGAACCCCGAGAGGCTCGAGCAGGTGGGGGATTCCCTGGGTCTTGGTCCTGTGGAGCTGACGAGGTTCGCAGTAGTTGCTCTTTTCCCGGAAGACGAGGAAGGTGAGCCGGTTGTCTGCATGGAGTGACGAGATGTCGCCCGCAAGGCGCTCGGCCCGCATTCACATGGTGATGATCCTTGCCGGGCTCGGGTTCCTGACCGTCACGGCCAGGCTCTTCAGCATACAGGTACTGAACCATTCCGCCTACAGTGACGCCGCGGACCGGCAGCACATGTCCAGCGCGGTCCTGGAGGCCGGCAGGGGGAGGATACTCGACCGGAACGGCTTCCTGCTGGCTGGGAACCGCACGGTGGTTTCCTTCGAAGTCTACTGGCCGCAGGTTCCGGAGGAGACCCGGGACCAGGTGGACAGCCTCGTAGCTGGACTCGGGACCTACGCCATCGTCAGCCTTCCACTGGAAAGAAGGTCGGGAAACCAGATCCTCGCCGTCGACGTGCCCATCGAGGAGGCCCTGAGCCTCATGGGCAGCGTGCCCGCGGGGACCAGCTTCAGGGTCATGCAGGAGCGGACATACCCTCTCGGCGACCTCATGGCAGGCATCATCGGACGTTACAGCACCGACGGCTGCGAGGGGCTCGAATCCTGGCTGGACGATGACCTCCGCGGGGTGGACGGTGAGCTCCTGGTTGAGAGGAGCGCAGCGGGGAGGTTCAATCTGGCCGATCCCGAGGCGGAGAGCACTCCCGCGGTTGATGGCGTTGATCACATCCTGACGATTGATTCGAGGTTCCAGTGCATCGTGATGGAGGAGCTCGCCGCGATCCTGGAGGAGTCCAGCGGAGACTGGGCCGCTGCGGTTGTCATGGATCCCTGTACAGGGGAGATCCTGGCTGCCGGAAGCGTCCCCGTCCGTGCCGAGAGCGGCGCCCTTACCATGAACCACTGCTTCCAGGGCTACCATGAGCCCGGTTCCACATTCAAGATCGTCACCTATTCCGCTTGCATAGAGGAGGGCCTTCTGTTGGAGGATGCCCTCTACGACTGCTCCGCGGGATACATCTCGATCGCCGGCCACAACATCTACGACTCGCACAGGATGGACGTCCTCACCGCCGAGCAGGTCATCACCCTGTCGAGCAACGTCGGAACCGTGATGCTCTCGCAGCTCCTCGAGGACAGCGTCCTCTGCAGGTACTGCAGGGACTTCGGCTTCGGATCCTATACGATGGTGGGATACCCGGCCGAGAGCAGAGGCATCGTCCCGGACCCCTCCTCTCCGAGCTGGTCGAGCCTCTCCTCGGCACAGATCGCCATCGGACAGGAAGTCACGGTCACGCCGCTCCACCTTGCCCTGGCCTACTCGGTGATCGCAAATGGCGGGAGCCTGTACTACCCCAGGTTGGTGGCCGCCACCTGGAACGGCACCGGCTGGGAGGAGACTCTGCCCGTGCTGAGATCACACCCCATCTCGCAGGCGACCGCTGATGAGGTCAGGAGGACGCTCACGCGAGCCGTCGAGGAGGGAACCGGAATGAGCGCCGCCGTTCCCGGGGTCACGATTGCCGGCAAGACAGGTACCGCCGAACGCCTCTCCAGACCGGAGGGAGGCTACCTGAGCGCCTTCGTGGGGATGGTCCCCGCCGAAAATCCCGCCCTTGTCGTTGCGGTTGTGATCGACGGCCCGGATTACGCCCACAGGTGGGGCAGCATGGCTGCAGCCCCCGCGTTCTCGGCGATGGTCTCCAGGATGCTGTCCGTGGAGCCGGAGCTCGCGCTGGGCGTGCGGGCGGAAGCGCCTCTCATGGCGGAAGTCTCGAAATGAGGCTGGACGCACTTCTCAGGGGCAGCGGAGTGGAGCTGCCTGCCGGCTCGGACCTTCTCGAGATCAACTCCATCACGGATGATTCAAGGAGCGTGGTCCCGGGCTCTCTGTTCGTGGCAGTGGACGGATTCGAGACCGACGGGCACCTCTTCGCGGCGCAGGCTGCCGGCAGGGGCGCCGCGGCCGTCCTTGCGGAGCACCCGGTCCCCGATTGCCCTGGCACCGTGCTCGTCAACGGATCTGGGAGCAACAGGACGCTGCTGGCGGAGCTTGCCGCGCGTTTCTACGGACGTCCCTGGGACGACCTGATAACGGTCGGGGTCACCGGGACCAACGGCAAAACCTCAACGGCCAGGATGCTCAAGTGGATACTCGACTCCGCCGGATTGAGAAGCGGACTGATGGGAACCGTCGGCCATGTGGTCGGAGGTCTGGACCTGAGGGCGACGGTCACCACTCCCGGCTCGCTCGAGACTACCTCGCTGATGCGCCGGATGCTGGATGCGGGCGACAGGTGCTGTGTCATGGAGGTTTCCAGCCACGCTCTGGCTCTGTCCAGGGTGGAAGCCATCAGGTTCGACTCCGCCATCTTCACGAACATCACGCATGATCACCTCGACTTCCATGGGACGATGGGCGAGTACCTTCATGCGAAGATGCACCTCCTGGACCTCATGAAGGAGGGCGCCCGCGCGGTCATCGGTACCTACTCCCCCGGATGGCCGGAGGTGCCGGGGGCGGTGAAGTTCGGGATGGATGCCTCGGATGACGTGAGAATGTCCGATGTATGCGTAACCCCCGCCGGGACATCCTTCTCCGTGACCATCGATGGAGCCTCCGTGCCCGTCCGCATGCGCACTCCCGGAAGGTTCCACGCGTACAACGCCGCAGGCGCACTGGCCTCGGCCGCCGGGCTCGGGCTGGACGTGAGAGCCGCAGCGGACGCTCTTTCCGGATTCCCGGGGGTACCGGGGAGATTCGAAATCGTGGATAAGGGGCAGCCGTTCCTCGTCGCGGTGGATTACGCCCACACCCCCGACGCTCTGGAGAGGGTTCTCACTCAGGGAGCGGAGTTGAAGAGCGGGCGTCTCATCGTCGTCTTCGGCGCCGGAGGAGACAGGGACAGGACCAAGAGGCCTCTCATGGGCAGGATAGCCGCGTCTCTGGCTGACGTCGTCGTCGTTACCAGCGATAACCCGAGGACCGAGTCCCCCGGGGCGATCATCGATGAGATTCTGGCGGGCGTCGAGCACGGGGGGTCTGAAGAAGGCAGCCTCCTGGTGGAGCCGGACCGCGGGAAGGCGATCAGGACCGCTCTCGGGCTGGCGCAGTCTGGGGATGTTGTCGTCATCGCCGGCAAGGGGCACGAGGATTACCAGATCGTCGGCGGTGCGAGGAATCACTTCGATGACCGGGAAGAGGCGGCATCGGCGCTTCTCGAGCGGAGCAGCCGATGAGACTGGGAGAGCTGGCGGCGACGGTTGGAGGGAGCCATCCCGGCAGTTGCGCATCACGGGCGGTGACCGGCGTGGTCACCGATTCCAGGCAGGCCGCTCCCGGCATTCTCTTCTTCGCGCTCGGTGGTGAACGTACCGACGGACACCTGTTCGTCGACAGGGTGCTCGCATCCGGAGGCTTCGCCGTCGTATCACAGGGTTCCCCCCGCGAGGGCGTCATCGTCGTGGAGAGCGTCGAGAGGGCTCTGACCGAGGCGGCATCGTGGCGGAGAAGCCTCATGTCCTCAAGCGTCATCGGCATCAGCGGGTCGAGCGGCAAGACCACCACCAGGATGCTGCTGTGCTCCGCTCTCGGAAGCTCCTTCTCCGTACACGGGACTTCCGGTAATCACAACAACCAGATCGGGCTCCCGGTGACCCTTCTCAATACTCCGGAGCCGGACCCTGACATCGTGGTCCTGGAGATGGGCATGAATCATGCCGGCGAGCTTGCCGACCTCTGCAGGACAGCCCGGCCTGACCACTGCCTGGTGACCAACATCGGGACAGCGCACATGGAGTTCTTCGGTTCCAGGGAAGGGATTGCCGCGGCCAAGGCGGAGCTCCCTGCCGGCACCGCGCCGGGCGGGTTCTGCGTCATCCCTGCCGGAGAGCCGATTCTGGCCGAGCAGGCCCGCAGGACCGGTCTGGTCGTCCGGACAGCCGGACCCGGCGGTGACGCGTGGGCCGAGCCTGCTCAGTCAGGATGCCTGCTCCAGCCATGGGGGATGAGGCTCGATCTGTCTCTCCGGGGGAGCCACCACTCCTCGAATGCCGCTGCGGTGATGCTGATGGCCGAGCTCCTCGGCGCATCCCTTCCCGAAGCCGCGAGCGCCATGGAGGCCGTGCAGCCCATGCGCGGCCGCGGCAGGACAGTCAGGTCGCGAGGCATCACCATTCTCGACGAGAGCTACAACGCCAACCCCGACTCGACCGCGGCCTGCCTGGACGTGCTTGCTGGCATGAACGGCCCCAGGGGCGCCGTCCTTGGCGATATGCATGAGCTGGGTGCGGACTCCAGGGCGTACCACCGGGCCATTCTGGAGAAGGCTGAAGGCCTCGATCTGGCATTTCTCATCCTGGTCGGTGAGATGTACGCCTCGGCCCTCCAACCCGGCGGAAGGACCCGGATGATCACCGCGGAAGACTGGAGGGAGGCCCTCGAGCATCTGCGCGCTGAAGCTCCATCCGGCTCGACCGTGCTCGTGAAGGGTTCCAACTCCATGAAGCTGGATGAACTGGTACGGGCGATGGAAGGGGACAACTGATGTTCTACTGGCTGCTCTACCCGCTCCGAGACTCGGTGTCGCTCTTCAACCTGTTCGGTTACATCACGTTCAGGGCTGCCGGAGCAACATTCACCGCCATGCTCATCGCCTTTGCGGCCGGCCCGGCTGTCATCAGATTCCTCCGTCGGCATCAGCTCGGGCAGACCGTTCGGACCGACGGTCCGCAGACTCATCTGGCGAAGGAGGGCACGCCCACGATGGGCGGGCTCCTGATTCTCATGGCCGTACTTGTGCCGGTGCTTCTATGGGGTCGTCTTGACAGCAGGTCCCTGCTCGTGGTGCTGGTCACCACCATCTGGATGGGTCTCATCGGATTGCTGGACGATTACCTCAAGGTCGTCAGGCACTGCTCGAAAGGGCTCATCGGCAGGTACAAGCTGATGGGGCAGCTGGTTCTCGGGCTGGCCGTAGGGGCATGGCTGTGCTACAGCCCGATGAACCCGGGCGATCCGACTCCCCATCCACCCGTCTTTCCTTCCGTTCGATCGATCGACCTCGACTCCGCGGAGACGATCGATATTCGCTCCACCGAGACCACTCTGCCCTTTTTCAAGGATATCCGGATCGAATTCGGGCTCCTGTACATCGTTTTCGTGGCTCTCGTCCTGGCGGGGACCGCGAACGCCGTAAATCTCACGGACGGGCTCGACGGTCTCGCCACCGGGGTGAGCCTGATCTCGATACTGACCTTCGGAGTCATGGGCTACCTGCTGGGTCACATCAACTTCGCGGGCTACCTGCAGTTCTCCTACCTCCCGGGGATGGGTGAGATCACCGTCTTCGCGGGAGCCATGGCGGGCGCCTGCCTCGGATTTCTGTGGTTCAACGCCCCTCCGGCATCCGTATTCATGGGGGATACGGGATCACTCGCGCTTGGCGGCGCCATCGGTTCCATGGCCGTAGTCACGAGGACCGAGCTGCTGCTGGCGCTTGTCGGCGGGATCTTCGTCGCCGAGGCGCTCAGCGTGATGATCCAGGTGGCGTGGTTCAGGAAGACGAAAAGGCGTGTGTTCCGGATGGCGCCTCTCCACCATCACTTCGAGATGCTCGGCTGGGCCGAGAGCAAGGTCGTAGTGAGGTTCTGGATCGTAGCGGCCATACTGGGGCTGCTGGGTCTGACGACGTTGAAGATCAGGTGAGGCATGAATTACTGGACTGAGGGCGGAAGGCGCATTGGAGTCCTGGGGTTGGGCAGGAGCGGGAGGGCAGCCTCCGAGCTCCTGGTCGCCAGGGGCTTCACCGTGGTCGGTCTCGATGAGGCCGCCGGACCCTTCGACGTCCCGTCATGCGCGGAGGTCGTGACAGGTCACGAGGCTGCAAAGGCCCTGCCCGGGCTTGATGGTCTGGTGGTCAGCCCCGGGGTGGATCCCCTGACCGGAATCACGGCAGCAGCCATCGAGATGGGTCTGCCCGTTGTCGGCGAGGTGGAGCTGGCCTTCAGGAATACCTCAGTACCGGTGCTGGCGATAACCGGGGCGAACGGCAAGACGACTACCTCCGAATGGCTGGGGCATGTCCTGAGGACCGCCGGGGTGGAGGCCGTCGTGGCCGGCAACACCGGGTACCCCTTCTGCACCGCCGTGATCGAGAGTCCTCACGCGGCGGTCTACGTTGTCGAGGTGAGCAGCTACCAGCTCCAGACCACATCCCTGTTTCACCCCGTGGGCGCCGCCATCCTCAACATCACCCCGGATCACCTCCAGAGGCATGGCGACATGGAGGGATACAGGCAGGCAAAGTCCCGCATATTCATGAACCACGGCCCCGGAGACATGCTCGCGCTGAACAATGACGATTCGGGATCCATCCCCCTGACGGGGCGTACCGGCGGCATGGAGTGGCTCTTCAGCACGAAGGGTCCTGTCCCGTCAGGGGCCTTCGTGTCGGGGGGCATTCTCTACTCCGTCCAGGACGGAGAGAGGGTGGAGGTCATCCCGGTGAGCGGGATCGGGCTCAAGGGGGAGCACAACCTTTCCAACGCCGCCGCAGTGGTCTGCCTCGCCATGAAGGCCGGTATCGAGCCGGAAGCGATGGAGGCCGGGCTGGCCGGTTTCCGTGGGGTCCCTCACAGGATCGAGTGGATCCGGTCGCTTGAAGGTGTAGACTGGTACAACGACTCCAAATCCACGAATCCGGATTCCCTTGCGGTAGCGCTGAAGAGCTTCAGCAGGCCGCTGGTCCTCATAGCGGGCGGGAGGGCCAAGCTCGCCGATTACACCGAGCTCGCATCCCTCCTCAGGGGAAAGGTCAGGTCGATCCTACTGATCGGCGAGGCCGCGGGAATGCTCGAGGAAGCCTGGGACGGAGCGGCGCCGATCTCCGTTGAAGGCGACATGGAGATGGCTGTTCGAAGGGCATTCGAGACCGCCCGCGCCGGGGATGCGGTTCTCCTCTCCCCGGCCTGCGCCAGCTTTGACCAGTACTCGAACTTCGAGGAGCGCGGGGAGCACTTCCGGAAACTCGTGGAGAAGCTCAGTTGATCACCGCATCCGTCAGGCCGACGAGGGCGAGGAACTGGATGCTCATCTCCGTGGGCATCCTCCTGGTACTCGGCACCCTCGCGGTCTTCACCGCAAGCTCCTTCCAGTCGCTCATGCTCACGGATTCCCGGTCCGGGACGATGTTCCTCTTCCCCCACGTCAAGAAGGTTCTCATCGGCGTGCTTGCCGGACTCGTTGCGTATCTGCTGCCGCCCGGTCTGCTCAAGACCGTGAGCAGGATCTTCTACGTACTGTCCATGGCGATGCTCGCAGCCCTGCTGATCCTCAAGGGAACCCACTGGGCGCCGGTGATCAAGGGAGCAGCCAGGTGGATCATGATCGGCGGCTTCACGCTCACCCCGTCCGAGATCGCGCGGTTCGCCTACATACTGCTGGCCGCAACCCTCATCTCCGAGGGAAGGATCAGGACGAGGAGCGGCTCTGGCGTTACGATTCTCGCCTCGCTGGCTCTTGTTCCTGCCGCCCTGATCGTCATGCAGCCGGACTTTGCTAGCGCCGTCTACCTGATCATCATGATGATGGTCATGCTGTTTCTCTCCGAGGCCCGATTCAGGGACATCTTCCTTCTCGTGCTCCTCCTCCTTGGCGCTGCGGCGGTACTGGCCTTCA
>Ga0209450_10001515_pt1 | contig 11656 bp, 13 predicted proteins | sample FrelakmetLWP11LW_FD_187149 | JGI IMG/M metagenome (GOLD analysis project Ga0209450, IMG submission 187149) | Freshwater lake sediment microbial communities from the University of Notre Dame, USA, for methane emissions studies - LWP11 LW (SPAdes)... | ecosystem: Environmental > Aquatic >... | reverse complement strand
AGATCGGCGACCGCTTCAAGATCACCCGCGAGCGGGCCCGCCAGGTCGAAAAGGAAGCCCTCCGGAAGATGCGCCAGGTCATCGGAGACGGGGAGCCGGAAACGGCTCGGGCGTAAATCCAGGGTATAGGGTCCAGGGGGCAGGGTCCAGGGAAAAACAAGACATTTGGAAAATGAAAAAGCCCTCACCGATGAGTCGGTGGGGGCTTTTTTTTGTTTAAAACTCCTCGCCGGGGGCGAAGGCTGCATTCTCGAAGCGGGTGAATTTTTCCTGGAACACGAGCTTGATCGTTCCGACGGGTCCGTTTCGCTGCTTGCCGATGATGACCTCGGCAAGGCCCTTCTCGGGGTTGTCGTCGGACTTGTTGTAGACCTCGTCGCGGTACAGGAAGAGGATGACGTCGGCGTCCTGCTCGATGGCGCCCGACTCGCGCAGATCGGCCATCTGGGGCCTGCGGCTCGTGCGGTCCTCCACCTTTCGGTTGAGCTGGGAGAGGGCCACCACGGGCACGCCGAGCTCCTTCGCGAGCGCCTTGAGCGAACGGCTGATCTCCGAGATCTCCTGCTCGCGCGTGTCGGCGTAGGCGCTTCCCTTCATGAGCTGCAGGTAGTCCAGGACGATGAGCCCCAGGCCGTGTTCGGCCTTGAGGCGGCGGGACTTGGCCTTCATCTCGAGCACCGAGATGGAGGGCGTGTCGTCGATGAACAGCCGGGCCTCGGAGAGCCTCCCGGCGGCCGTTGTGAGCTTCGGCCAGTCCGACTCGCCCAGGAACCCCTTGCGGATCTTCTGGGAGTCCACCCGGGCCTCGGAGGAGAGCATGCGCATGGCGAGCTGCTCCTTGGACATTTCCAGCGAGAAGACGGCCACGGGAACCCCTTCCTCGACGGAGCAGAACTGGGCGATGTTGAGGGCAAAGGCCGTTTTCCCCATGCTGGGGCGGCCGGCGATGATGATGAGATCCGATCGCTGGAGCCCCGAGGTCATCTCGTCGAGCTTCGTGAATCCCGTGGCGACGCCCGTGATGAGCTCTTTTCTCTCGTAGAGGCGTTCGATCGTGCGGAAGCTGTCCTTGATGATGTCCTTGAGGGGGTAGAAGGAGGGCCGGACCTTGTTCTGGGAGATCTCGAAAATGGCGTGCTCGGCCTCGTCGAGGACGCTGTCCACGTCGGCCCCGGCACCGTAAGTGCGGTTCAAAATCTCCGTGGCCGTGCCGATCAGGTTTCTCAGGATTGATTTTTCCTTGACGATCCGGGCGTAGTGGCTGATGTTGGCCGCCGAGGGGACGTTGTCCACGAGCTGGGAGAGGTACACGGTGCCGCCCACGGCGTCGAGCTGCTTTTTGTCCTTGAGGTGATTGCTCAGCGTGATGAGATCGATGGGCTGGCTGCGTTCGGAGAGCTCCAGGACCGCCGCGAAGATCTTCCGGTGGGCGTCACTGTAGAAATCGGAGCCCGACATGAGCTCCAGAACCGGATTGATGGCCACGTTCTCGAGGAGGATGCCCCCGAGGATGGACTGTTCGGCCTCCAGGTTCTGGGGCGGCACTTTGAGGATTGAGATGTCGAGCTCTTTCATAAAGGCACGGGTACCAGGACAAAGGAAAAAGGATAAAGGTTAAGAGCACGGGACAAGAATTGTTTACAGCCCCCGGCTGTAAAAAGCAAGAGGCTCTCTGAGCCTTCTTCTCTTTGACCTTTCGCCTTGATCCTTTAGCCTTGCTCTTCCACGACCTTTACCGTGATGTCCGCTGCGATCCCCGGGTAGAGCTTGATCTTGACGGGGAATTCCCCGAGCTGCTTGATCGGCTCGTCGAGAACGATCTGCTTGCGGTCCACCTTGAGCCCCTTTTCTACCAGGGCATTCTCGATGTCCTTGGCCGTCACGGAGCCGAAAAGTTTCTCCTGGTCCGCCGTCTTGCGGGCGATGGTCACCGCCACGCCGGCAAAGCTGGCCAGCATGGCTTCGGCGTTCTTCTTTTCCTTTTCGGCGCGTTTGGCGATGAGCTTCTTTTCGTGCTCGATCTCCTGGGCGGACTTGCTCGTGGCTGCAATGGCGAGCCCCTTCGGCATCAGGAAGTTCCTCGCATAGCCGTCTGCAACCTTTATCGTATCCCCGCGCTTGCCGAGGGATTCAACGTCTTCCTTCAAAATGACCTTCATTTCTTGCCTCCTTCGTTGATGACTTCTTTTTGCCGGTGTCGGACTAATGGAAATCTTCCGCAGGATGTTGACGAAGATCGGAAGATCCGAAGTGAGGAAGAGCGGATAAAAAAAGAAAGAATGATGTCGACTCCGCTCTTCTGCTCTTCCGCGCTTCCTAACTTCCTGCGTTTAAAAGCGCTTCGCCCCTCAACCCTCGGCCCTGAGTTTCTCAGGCCGTCGTGTCCTTCACGGGGCTGTTCATCTTTCTGAAGTCGACCCAGATGTCAAACAGGCCGACGGCGGAGATAAAAACCAGCAGGTACTGGTATAGCACAATCAGGGCGTAAAAAAGGGCCCGGAGGTATCTCGGAATGTTTTTCTTCCTGAAAAAGAACTGGACAATCGAAAGTCCCTGGAGGAGATAGAGAAAAAGCAGAATAATCATGGCGTTGAGCCCGACGATCTGCGCGATTTCCTCGGGGACGATCATCAGGACCCCCGCTGCGATGACGAACCAGACGACCCAGTCCGGGATCTTCCAGCAGGTGAGATCCCCGAAATCGGGGAACGAGGGGTCCCGTCCCTGGAAAAACATCCGCATGCCGAGCACGTTGAGCCAGATGAAAAAGGTTGTGCTCGTCAGGAACAGCGCCGCGCCGTGCGCCACGATCCAGCCCGCAACCTCGGGGGCGCCCTCCCGCAGAGCGTCGATCTGCTCCTGGGGGATTCCGATCTCCTCGTAGAGCGCGATGCTGTACTTGATGCTGTCGACCACGTACCCCCGGACAATGTCCAGGATGCCTCGTTCGAGAAGCTGACCGTACCAGGCCAGAATGGCGACGATCACCGCGACAAGTCCGGCAACCGACAGGCCCACCGTTTTCTCGATCCCGTATCGCCTTCTCAGGACTTCGGGGATGATGACTCCCGCCGACCCGAGCACCAGGAAGAACGGGAGGCTTTCCACGAAACCGCCGATCCGGAAAACGGCTACGAGAAGACCGAAAGACAGGGCGAACATGGCGATCCCGGCAATCCGGCCCATCTTCCAGTAGAAATAGGCGATCGGAAGCGGAGCGAACAGGCTGAATATAAAACCGACAATGGGGTTCAGGACCACGAGGAGAAAGAAACCAGTCGTGATGCCTACGCCCAGGATAAATTCCTTCACGCTGAAGTTTCTGCCTGCATCCAAGTGAACGCTGTCCTCGAATCGCCGATTTCAGACCGCAGCCGCCGCCCGCCGTTTCTGCACAGGCGTCGCCGCTGTCAGCCTTCCGTTACCATGAAGGGCAGCAGGGCGATGTTCCGGGCGCGCTTGATCTCGACCGTCAGCGCCCTCTGGTGGAGCGCGCAGTTGCCCGTGATGCGCCTGGGGATGATCTTCCCGCGTTCCGTCACGAAGTACCGCAGGGTGTCCACGTCCTTGTAGGACATTTTCATGTTCGAGTCGGTGCAGAACCGGCAGACCTTCCTCCGGTGGAAGACTCTACGGTCGGATCGCGGCCTGCCGGGCCCGCCTCCCCCCGGTCCTCTCGAATCTCTTCCGCCCGGACCACCTGTCCTGGGCCGGCTGCCCGTCGTGCTGTCTGAAGGCGTTCTCATGTTGTTATCCCTCCGTCGTGGCTTCCGACGTCGCGGTCGGCGTTGCGGTCGTTGTCGTTGTAGCGGATTCCGCCGGGATGATTGCAGCCGGGGGAGTATCGGACTTCAGGGGCCCGGCCAGTTCTTTTTCGATCTCTTCCGCCGTAATGCTGTCGGCAAGTTTCACGGACATGTACTTCAGGACCTTGTCGTCGAACTTCAGGATCCTCTCCACCTCTGCGACGATCTCGCGCCTGCCGGCGAAATCGATGAGGATGTAGAACCCCCGGGCCTGCTTCCGGATGAGGTAGGCAAGCTTTCGCTTTCCCCATCTCTCGACCTTCAGGACAGTCCCCTTCATGTCGGTGATGATCTTGCTGTAGCGGTCGATGATGGCGGTGATTTCCTCGCTGGACAGCTCGGACTGGACGATGAACAGAGTTTCGTAACGCTTCAAGTCTTTTGACCTCCTTTCGGCTCTATAGCCCGGGCACGGGGTCCGGGCAAGGAGTGCCTGATTATGAAATTTTTGAACCTGTACTCTTATACCAGATAAAAGGAGAAATCAAGCCTTTTGTGGCTGATGGTCTCCTTCCGGTATCAGGTCAGGAAAGGGCCTTTTGCGCCGTCAAAATGAGGCTTGACAGGATTCGGGCCTTTCCCTATCAAAGGGGGTACCGGGGATCGCTCCTCGAATCGTTCATGCTCCTGAAAGGGGAGGATTGCAGATGATCAAAAAATGTTGGCTTCTGGCTCTCGCCGGGATGTTAGCCCTGTCCGTGTCGGGGTGCATGGTCACGGAAAGCACCTATCTGAAAAAGGTGGAAGAGGCCGGCAGCCTCGAGCAGGGGCTTGCCACCTGCAAGGAAGAAGTCGTGCGGCTCGGGAAACAGAACGAGGAACTGTCGAAAAAGGTCCAGGACCAGCAGGGGCAGATCGGTCAGCTCGAGAAGAGCCGGGAGGAAAAGGTTCAGGAGGTCAGCAAGACCTATTCTCAGATGATCGAGAAAATGAAGTCCGAGATCGAAGACGGGCAGGTGACGATCACAGAGCTACAGGGGAGGCTCACCGTGAACATGGTTGATGCCATCCTCTTTGATTCGGGGAGGGCCGACATCAAGCCCGAGGGCAGAGTGATCCTGCAAAAGGTGGCCGAGGTCATCGGCCAGGTGGAGGACAAGGCGATCCGCGTCGAGGGGCACACGGACAATGTCAAGGTCGGCGGCGCGCTTACCCGGGCGTTCCCCTCGAACTGGGAGCTCTCGGCGGCCCGCGCCATCAACGTGGCCCGGTATCTCCAGCGGCTGGGAGTCGATCCCGCCCTCCTGTCCGCAGCCGCCTACGGGGAGTACCGCCCCGTCTCGGAGAACGAAACCCTGGAAGGGCGTGCAAAAAACCGGCGGATAGAGATTGTCCTGGTCCCCAGGGACTAGCGCGCTGTTGACCGGGGCATAACGTGGCGAAGAGCGGAAGATCGGAAGCGAGGAAGAGCGGATAACAGAAGAAACGAATAGAGCATCCACTCCGATCTTCTGCTCTTCCTATCTTCCTCACTTCATGATCTCGTGGCCGGCCTGTCAAACCCGGTGCCGGGCGACGGGGTCCTCGAATGAAGAATGATACAAGATGCGTCATTTTGTGCCGGACCTGCCGCGATGGGGCGGTGCGACTGCTGGAAAGGAGAATGAAGGGATGAAGAATCTGCTCGCGGGGATAGAAGAGGTCCTTCTCATGGGGCCGGGGCCATCCTGTGTGCCCCCGCAGGTCTACGAGGCGATCAGCAAGAAGACCCTGGGGCATCTCGACCCCTGGTTCCTGAAGATCATGGACGAGCTCAAGGAGCACCTCCGAGAGCTCCTGAACACGAAGAACAATCTGACCGTCCCCATCTCCGGGACCGGGTCGGCAGGCATGGAGGCCTGCTTCGTCAACCTCGTCGAGCCCGGCGACAAGGTGCTGATCCTGATCAACGGCGTCTTCGGCGTGAGGATGCGCGAGGTCGCAAGCCGGCTCGGCGCCGAGGTCGATGCCCTCGAGTTCATCTGGGGCACACCGGTCATCGTCGATGACGTGGCAAAGAAGCTCAAAGAGAAGACCTACCGGATCGTGGCGGTGGTCCACGCCGAGACGTCGACGGGTGTGTGCAACCCCGTGGAAGAGATCGGAGCTCTCCTGAAAGGCTCCGACACGATCTACCTCGTCGACACCGTGACGAGCCTGGGCGGCATCGAGGTCCGCATGGACGACTGGGGGATCGACGCCCTCTACAGCGGGACACAGAAGTGCCTGTCCTGCCCGCCGGGACTTGCCCCGCTTTCCTTCTCCGAAAAGGCCATGGCCAAGCTGGGCGCACGCAAGACCAGGGTCCCCAACTGGTACCTGGACATCTCGCTGATCGCAAACTACTGGAGCCAGAACCGCGTCTATCACCACACGGCCCCGGTCAACATGGTCTACGCCCTTTACCAGGCGCTGCTGCTCATCCTGGAGGAGGGGCCGGTGCAGGTCTTCAAGCGGCACCGGGACACCCACCAGATGCTCGTGAAGGGCCTCGAGGAAATGGGCCTCAAGATGGTCGTCGAAAAAACCAGGAGGCTCCCCATGCTGAACACGGCCTATTGCCCGGAAGGCATTGACGAGCTTGCCGTTCGGCGCAGCCTTCGCAGCGATTACAAGATCGAGATCGGCGGCGGGCTCGGGCCCCTGGCCGGGAAGATCTGGCGCATCGGCCTGATGGGACACACGGCCAGGAAGGAAAACGTGGAGCGCTTCCTCGACGCACTGCGTAAGGTGATTTGATGATGGTTCCCCCCCTTTGTGAAAAGGGGGGGCGAGGGGGGATTTGATTTGGCTGAACATACGGGCGGAGATCTCTCCGCCCGCTTCTTTTTGCCCTGTCTTCTGTCCTTTTCGACAGTCAATCAATGAACCAACTAACTAACTTTCTTTCTTTCCCTAAAACCTGAAACGTAAAACCTAAAACCCGCGTAGCGTCCCTACTCCGGGCACGCCGCTCCCTTCTTCACCCACTCGTGCATCTTTGCCGAGAACTCCTTGTGGCTCATCTTCGGGACCGTCCGTCCCTCGCCGGGGTTCCATCCCCACAGCACCAGCGGATCCTTGTCGATATGATCGATGACCTGCTCCCCCGTCCTGCCGCCGTTTTGCTTCGGGTCCTTCAACTGGCGGCACAGCTCCCCGGGCGTGCGGCCCTGGAAGACCATGGGCATGCCCTCCGGCGGCATGTGCCAGTTGGCAACACCGGGTGCCCCTCCCGGTTTGTTCGCCTCCCCGTGGCAGAGCGTGCAGTTCATCGCCCCGGCCCCTTTGCCCGCGGGTCCCCGCTTGACGTTGAACATGTGGGGCTGCGAGTCGTCCCGAATCAGAGGTGCATCCCCCGAGGGGTGACAGTTCTGGCAGCGGGGGTGGAAGAGGACTTCAGCGACCTCGGCAAACGCCTTCTTCGCTCCTTCTGCGTCCTGATTGTCGGCGGTGGCCCGGTTCAGGCAGGAGAACAGGCCCGCCAGGACGATGAAAAGTCCTGCAACGAGGATGACAAGGAAAGGCGTTTTCATTCTTCCGTGACTCTTGAGGCTTGCCATTGCGAGCTCCTTGGGTGCGGGTGTAAGGGACTGACCTGTTGTGCATCGGCGCGTCGGGGTATCATTATGGAAGATGATAGCAGAAAGAGATGGGGATGACAAAAAAATAAGACAGGCGAGTGTGTGACGGCGCAAAAAATCCCCCTCTCTCCCCCTTTTGTAAAGGGGGATGTGAGGGGGATTTGAGGTTGCAGTTAGTGCAGAATGTAGAACGCCGCGATGGCGATACTGCTGACGATCACGGACCAGAGGATCGTACTGCCCAGCTTGCCGGCGTTCCAGGACTCCGGCTTGACCGCGCCTGCGAGCACGAACCCCAGCACGATGAAAAGCCCCAGGACGACCACCCCGTGGGTCGTCCAGTGGTGCCCCATCGTGTCCGCCATCGCTTTCTTGAAAGGCGGCGTCATTTCCTTGAAGATGACCAGCAGCGCGTTGAGGATGCTCATCAAGGCCGTAGATAGGCCGAACCCGATTGTCGTTTTGTCCAGTGTTGTGTTTGTCATGGCACAACCCTCCCCATGTATCCCACGATGACGCCCCTGCTGATGATGGCTCCCGAACCGTCCACGGCGAGTCCGATGAGAACGACCAGCAGCGTGGCAACGAGAAGCAGCTTGCGGTTTTCGGGCACCATGAGGTCATTGCGGTAGGCGATGACCGGCAGAAGGATGCTCAGGAAGAGCAGGGCGAAGAACACATGCTCCTTCCACTCCATGAAAAACGTATGCGCCCAGGACCACTGCCCCGCGCGGATGATGGCCCTTTCGGCGGGGTAATGGACCACGTACCACCAGCCGCCGATGACGTAGGACAGGATCATGGACAGGGCCGTCCAGAGGCTCAGGCTGCGGATCGTGGGGAGGTTCTTCTCGCTCGCATTCAGGACATACACGAGAAGTGCCACCGCCAGGATGATCCCCAGCACGCCGAACAGGACGTGCACCATAACGGAGACCTGGATTCCAAATAGTGACATGGGTACCCTCCTTTTGTGGGTTAAGGGTGTGTGCTCGTCGGTCTCTGATTTTATTATCGACGCGATTGTTGTCCGGAAGGATCTTTTCGAGCGGGGTTGACGGGTTGCATTTCGCCCGTTTTCCGGGCGAAGCCTCTTCAGGGTTCCGTCGGGGGTTGAACAGCCGCTTGGCGCGGTGCTCGGTAAGGATGAACCGTTGACGCGGTCTTTATATAAAGGATGAGGCCTGCCGTGTAAAAAGTCAAGGGGGGCCCTCAGCTGTTTTTCCCGTCGTTTTGCTCGCCTGCATCGCGATGACGGAGGCGATGACGAGGGCGGCGCCGAGGATCTGCCACATCTCCATCGTTTCCCCCAGCAGCAGCCAGGCGATGAGCCCCGCCGTGATCGGCTCCAGGGTGGCCGTGATGCTGGCCCGGGTGGCGCCAATCCGCTTGATTCCCTCGGTGTAGCAGATGAACGCCAGGACCGTGCCGAAAAAGGCGATGAAGAGGACCCATCCCCACTGCGCGAAACCCGAGGGCCGCAGAAACGCGCTCAGGGGTGCGTGGAAGATGTTCCAGGTCACGGCGGCAAACAGAAGCCCGTAGAAGACGACCGTCCAGGGAGGGTATCGCTTCATCCCGTACTCGCACCGCACGGTGTACCAGGCAAAGGTGACGGCCGAGGCGAGTGCCGAGAGCAGCCCTGCCCGGTTCATGCCCAACAGATCGAGGCTGTATCCCCCCACGACGAGGTAGCAGCCGAAAAGGGAACCGGCCATGGCGGCGAAAACAATGGTCGGAAGCTTCACGCCCAGGAAAAACAGCGTGTAGAGGGCGACGAAGATGGGCGCCTGGTACTGGATCAGGATGGCTGCAGCCACCTGGATCTTGCTGATGGCAAAAAGATAGGTGAACTGGACCGCCGCGAGCCCGACGCCGAGGGTGACGAAATAGGCAATGTCGCGCCGTTCAATCGCCAGCAACGAGCGGTCGTGAAGCAGAATCCAGCAGAGAACAATGCCCGTGGCGAGCGTCGTGCGCAGCTGCACCAGCTCGAAGGCGGTGATGCCGCTCAGGAACAGGTACTTGGCCGCCGTGCCGGAAGAGGCCCAGCAAAGGGCCGCCAGTGCGGCGAAGAGATAGCCGGACCGGGAGAGGCGCTGCTGCGTCACGGATTCTTTCCCCTCAACCGACCCACTTCACGAAGACGTCCATGTCGGCCCTCTGGCGCTCGAATTGATTGATGGGGGCTTCACGCTCCGGGTAGCCGATGGCGGCCCCCATGATGACCCGCCTGTCCCCCGGGATCGAGCCGTGCCTGCGCAGCAGATCGGCGTAGTGGACGGAGCTTGCCATGATGCACGTCCCGAGTCCCCGGTCGTGGGCCGCGAGCGCAATCGTCTGGAGCAGCAGGCCCACGTCCAGCATGGCGTACTCGACGAGGACATCCGTCGGGACGGTGACGACGATAAGGCAGGGCGCGCCGAAGAGGGCGCCCATGTTCAATTGATGCTGTCTGCGGCCCTCCTTGTCCTCCCGCTTGAGCCCCAGGGAGGTGACGACGGCCCTGCCGACCCCCATGTACCGCGCTTTCATCTGCTCCGGCCAGGTCTCCGGCATGGGGACGTCGCTGCGCAGCGGCTCTGCGCCGGCCATGCCTGCCACATTGGCCTTGCGGAAGGCCTCCAGGGGCTCCCCGGTGATCACGGTGATCTCCCAGGGCTGGGTATTGCCCCAGGAAGGCGCCCACCGGGAGATTTCGAGGAGCTCCTCGAGGACGTTCCTCGGGATCGCGTCGGGTCTGAATTTCCGGATGCTTCGTCTTCCCCGGACGGCGGCTTCCAGTTCCATGTCTTTCTCCTTTCAAGAGGGGTTTTGTCGGAAAATTAATTTATCCTACATGAAAATCGCATTCGAGGATACCCTCGAAAAGAAGGGGAACAGGCAACCGCCTATTGACAGAACGTACTGCTTTCCCCTAACGTAGAAACCATTGTGAGATCATGAGTGACAATGTGAACAGCCAATTTGAATATCGCTTCGGGCCGGACGGGCAGTGGCGCATCCTCGTTGCCAACACGAGGGAGCTTCGGGAGAAGGCCTTCCGGCTTGTCTACGATGTCTATATCCGGGAAGGCTACGAACTGCGCTTCGGGCGCGAAAGCGGCCTGTGGTGCACGATTCACCACCTGCACCCGGCCACGGCGATCTTTCTGGCCGAGAAGGAAGGAAGGCTCACGGGCTCGGTGACGGTGATGCCCGATTCAAGGCTGGGGCTCCCGACGGACCGCATCTTCCCTGAGCCGCTGGCCGATCTCCGCAAGGCCGGTCGTCGTCTGAGCGAAATCTCCTCGCTTGTCGTGACCGAGGAGCCCGGGGGCATTCCCCCCGAGCTGGCCATGCACCTGTATCGATTGGCCCACCTGGCAAGTCTGCGCCTGCTGAAGAGCACCGACATCGTCGCCTCCGTCATGGACCGCCACAGGGACTTCTACTCGCGTTTCCTGCTCTTTGACGAGGTGTCCGAGGCGCCCCGCCTGAGCCCGAAGACGGGCCAGCAGGTCGCCTACGCCCGCCTCAACCTCGAGACGATGAAGGAGCGCTACCGGGATCGCTATGCCCGGGCGAAAGGCAGGCGGAACCTCTACCGCTGGTTTTTTCAGAACGAGGATGAGCCGGACATGGTCGATTGGTTGCGCCGCAGCCGCTCGCCCATGACAACGGAGGATCTGTACTATTTCGGCGCGAAAAAGACGAACATCCTGGCCAAGGCCGGGCATGATGTCATCGCCATCCTCGAGGAGGAGTTCCGGCAGGCAGATGCCGTCACCGACTGAAAGGGAAGCAACCCATGTGGAAAGACATCGTCGACCGCCAGCGGGGCATCGTCAACTTCACCGATGAGCTCACCGAAGCGATCGGGCGGACACGGGTCCTCGTGGCCGGGGCCGGGGGCAACGGCGCAGTGCTGGATTTCCTCGTCCGGACGGGCTTTCAGCGCTTCGTCGTTATCGACTTCGACGTTGTCGAGGCCACCAACCTCAACCGCCTGCCCTTCATGCCGGATTCCGTCGGGAAGACGAAACCCGAGGCCTGGAAAGAGTATCTGCAACGACTCAACCCCGACTGCGACGTGACCGTCCACTGCCGCAGGGTCACGAAAGACGATGAGGCCTGGCTTGCCGAGGTCATCTCGGGAGTGGACATCGTGGCCCTGGGGATGACGGACATCGAGGCCAATTTCCTGATCCCCCGGGTCTGCCACCGACTTCGCAAGCGCATGGTCGTGGGCCCCGGCACATCGAACTGCTGGGCCGTGAGCACCCTCACCCACACGGGTCGCGTCTCGCTGGAGAGCGTGGGCCGTTT
>Ga0209450_10001514_pt1 | contig 11660 bp, 10 predicted proteins | sample FrelakmetLWP11LW_FD_187149 | JGI IMG/M metagenome (GOLD analysis project Ga0209450, IMG submission 187149) | Freshwater lake sediment microbial communities from the University of Notre Dame, USA, for methane emissions studies - LWP11 LW (SPAdes)... | ecosystem: Environmental > Aquatic >... | reverse complement strand
TCTAATCCACGAATTACCAGGATTAAACTAATTCCCGAATATCTATCCGGCAATTTGTCAGCTTACAATAGTTTTGTACCATTGATAATTGCGCATCGATAATTGCAAATTACTTCTGCGCGACTAAAACTATGCCTGTGCCTACTTTGTTGTCCGATTTTGTGTCGAGCCACATTAATATAAGGATGAACCAGAGGGTAAACAGATAATAGAACGGTAATATAAGGATTAATATTTTTGATGCACCTGCAATCAGTATCGGATACTTGATACCGAATCGCCATGATATTGTGCCGAACTTTCCGTAAGTGTAAGTGAAATGCGTGACTTTCAGTCCCGCTCTTTCGAGCTTTGAAATGATATCTTCTTTTGAGTAACCATTCCTTGCATGCTCTTCAATAAAACTTTCATCGTGCTCGTCATGAACATCACTTCCGCCGAGGTTTGAAGGTGTGTTAATCAATAACCGTCCTCCCGTCTTTAATGATGATGCGAAATTTTTCAGAACAAGTTCATCCTCAATGATATGTTCCATAACGTCAACGTTAAGTATAAAATCGAACTTTTCTTTGAATTCGATTTTTGTCAGGTCTGCAACTTCAAATTTTGCGTTCCTGAACTTTGTATTTTCAAAGAAATAGTTGCAGTCGTTAACCTGCTCATCTTTGACATCAACTCCCAGTATTCTGCAGTTCGTGAAATACTTTGCCATGAAGTATGAGTACTGCCCGAATCCCATACCGGCATCGAAAATTTCGAGAATATCATCTTTCTTATACAAAGTTCTTATCATGTTTCTCACATGCCATGAGCGGAGAAACATTAAATCAAGAAGTTTATAAAATATTTTTCTCAGGAAAACATTTCCTGATACCAATCCGCCGAAAACATTTTTTACCGGGTCGTATTTCATCTGTCTAATATTGTTTTTACTGTATTATAAATCATTTCGCCCGTAACAAGTTCCATACAATTCGGCGTAAAGCCGCATGTGTTCTTGTAACAGACAAGACAGTCTATTTCCGGAACGATTTTTGATACGGTTCCGTAGTCCTCAATTTCTGCGCTCGAAGTCGGCCCAAATATGCAAACAACCTGCTTATTCAGCGCTGTTGCGATGTGTAATGCCAGAGTGTCACCCGTAATCAGCACATCAACAAGTTTGATATACGAAGCAAGTTCGCGTAGCGAATTTCTGCTTCCTGTATCAAAAATATTCTTTGATAATTTTGAAAGTTCACGGTTCAATTCTGTTTCGTTCATCCCGCCGAACAAAAGGAATGCGCAGTTATATTTGCCTGCAAGCTGTTTAATAACGCTTTCGTAGCCTTCCTGACGCCATTTTTTGAACTGCCACCTGTCACTCGCTCCGGCATTGATGCCGATTATTTTGTCGAAATTACCAAGCGAGCGGGATACAAAAAATTCTTCACTCTTTTTGTTTTCACTTTCCGACAGATTGAATATGATTTTTCCTTTTTTATAATCGAGCGAACAAATTTCGTGAATGATTTGCTGGTATGATTTCGTGTTTTTCTTCTTGAGCGAATCAAAAGCGCCCATTTCAAACCATTCTTCAGCTTCGGGATTGAAAGGAAATACTTTTCCTTTGCCATTGAGGCCGTAGCCGATTTTCACCGGAGCTTTTGCAAAAGATGCAAACGAAGAACTGACTGGCGACGGGTCAAGGTTTATAACAATGTTAAATTCTGTAATTGATAAATCTGAGATAAGATTCGGCGATTCTACTGTTATTACTTCATCAACCAGCGGATTCAGTTTAAAAATGTCCCTTGCGTTTTCCTTTGTAAGCCAGACGATGCTTGAATCGGGATATTTTTCCTTCAGCGCGTGGAGTACCGAAGTTGTGCGCAGGACATCACCGATAGCGTCGAGTTTGATTATCAGTATAAAATTGCCTGCTTCTTTATAATGAGGGCAGACCGAACAGATAATCTTGTCCTCTTTGTGATATTTGCAGGGCCGGTCTCCCGGAAAATATTTGCAATCGCTTTTTAAAATCATTTGTTTGTGTTTAGAATTTCTTCAATCAAAGAAGGAAATTTACTGAAAAGATTGTCTTTAAGTTTCTCTTCTATATTTTTCTTGTAATCTGTTTTATCTTTCGCATTATCGAATTTTTCAACTGCTTCAGTGATTGCCCGGGGACTATCCGGAGCGACAATGTAACCTGTTTTGCCTTCAATCACATCCTCTGCAAGCCCGCCGACGTCTGTAACAATTACAGGTTTCTGGAATCCGTACGCGATATTCAGCACTCCGCTCTGTGTTGCCGAGAGATAGGGGAGAACAACTATATCCGCAGCTGAATAATATTTCTCTACTTCCTCGTTCGGAACGAAACGCTGAACTATCTTAACATAATTTTCCAGGTTCAGGTTCTTAATCTGCTCAATGTACCTGCCGGGCGAATCATAAAACTCGCCGACTATAAGCAATTTAGTGTTCTCATGATTTCTTAAAATCTGTGGCATAGCGTCAATAAGAACATTAAGCCCTTTGTATTTTCTTACGTATCCGAAGAACAGTATTACCAGATCATTTTCATTATATCCGAGTTCTTTCTTTTGTTCATTACTGTCAATGCCCTTTTCCAGATTGTAACAATCGTAAACAGGCAAAGCAGACCTGTAAATTTTCTTGTCAGCATAATTTTTAAGCGTTTCTTCAACAACTTTTGAAAGAGCAATAAAGCAATCAGCATTTTTCAGCCCGATTTTTGTAAGGAACCTGTCAATAAACCTTGCTTCATGAGAAATAACATTTTCTGTTATGAATACAATCCTGTTTTTATATTTCTTCCTGATTAACTGCGATATCATCCTGTGCGACGGCCCGAAAAACGGATTCCACCAGTCGAAAATTACAAGGTCAGCATTCAAATTTTTAATAAAATTTGCCGTTTTGAACCATGAAAACGGGTTTACGGAATTAATCAGGCGCGTGCTTTTGACTTCCTTCAGAATATGCCCGCTGACGTCGTTCTGCGTTGTACCGGGAAAAAGAATTGACGGATACAGAAGTTTATAATTTACAACTTTGACGTCGTAATAATCTTTCAGCAAATCATACAGGAATGAAACGTAAAGCGAATTTCCCCCCCTGTAAGGGTATGCAGGCCCTACGAGCACTATTTTCTTTTTAACCGGCAATTTAAGTCTATAAAATCAATAATTTTAAAACAGAATTGGCAAATATAATTTTTTCGTAAACCAATTGTAATTCACTTTGTAATTAGTAAGTTGGAAATTTGTTAATTCGGGAATTGGAAAACAGAAAATAGAAAACAGAAAACAGTTGAAGAATAAATGCAAATATCAAAGCTTAAAAGTTAAAACACCAGAAAATAGAAAATAGTTGAAAATTAAGTGCAAAGTGCAAATATCAAAATGCAAAACGCTTGATGCCGGGAAAAAGAAAGCAAGAAAATTTAAGACGCTGATTAACGCAGACTTACAATAATAATGTTTCTTTATATCATTTTCACTTTAACCATAATAATCATATCTTATCATCGTCGAAATCTGTTAAAAATAACAGTTAAAATCATTTCTTTAATCAAATCTGTGTATGCTTATATTTTTAAATCTTATTTAATAACCACCATCTTCTGGAATTTACCGGGTTTCACCGCGCTGCTAACCGAATTATCAACGACTATCATACGGTAGAAATAGACACCTGACGATAGGTTTGCTGCATTAAAATTCACTTCGTGAAATCCGGCGGGAACCTGCCCGTCAACGGGACGGGAGATTTCACGTCCTAACAGGTCATAAATCACAATTTTAATGTAAGAAGTTCCCGGAACAGTGTATTGAATAATGGTTGAATTGTTAAACGGATTCGGATAATTCTGTGAAATTGTAAAATCCCGGGGCATTGGAGCGGACATGCAATTATATAATTTTTTTTCAATGTCCTTTATGAAAACGATATCGGCAATGTCTGAAAGTCTTTTTACCTGCGTTACCGAATTCTCATTTGAACTTCCCAGTGCAATCATCTGAGCGAAATAAATCCTTTGAGTGTCATTAGGGAAAATTCTTAAATTATCTGCACCTGTGTTTAGATGAAATCTTTTATCCCCGCCGTAAACCTGAGGAACATATAAACCCGTATCATTACCTCCGCAATTATAAATATATCCTTTCTTTCGGGTCCAACCAGTGTTCAATTCTGGATCTCCTGAAAAAACATATTTGGTTCTTACAGGAGGATTAAATGCAGGATTCATATACGGGGTTTTATCCATTTTATATCCCCGCATATAGTTGTAAGCTCCAAATGGAATTCCGCCTACCTCCCATTCACATGCTCCGCCGAATAATCTGCTATGAGTAAAAGATGTCATGTACAGTGTGTCTCCTGTCAACCTGTTAACAGGTCCGCGGAGTAAACGCATTCCGTATGCTCCGAAAGTATTAACAGAATCTGCACTGTAAGCAAATCCAAGATTTCTGTTTGTGTCACAACCTATGAATTCTCCCGCATTACTCTGGCTGTACATGATATCAGGGTCACAATACATGCCGAAGTAAGTGCTGTCCCATGAATATTTATTCTTGTTAATTATTTCGTACCTGAGATACAGAATATCAGGTAGTGAAATATTATAACCCCAGCTTGTAAGCCGGACTTCCGCTATTAACAGCGGGTCAACTACTCCTCCGCCAAATCCTTCACCGATATTGTGATTGTCAACATCCATATCGGTCATACATACAAAGATTGTCTGAGCTGATTCAGGCACGCCCGGTTTGTCTATGCCTGTTTCATATATGCAGTTATTATTTATGTCTTCATACGGTGCTCCGTATGGAATCATTTTATACCAGTTTGCATAATCCGGATTTGTCCATGTATTGTCGTATGAACTGACCTTATAGATTTTAAAGTCAGAATTCGTAATAAATAAAGAGTCGTTAATATATCCAGGCGCAAGTTCTCCTCTATAAGAACAGGCAAACATACCAAACCCTCCGTTAACATAAGCACAAAGATTCAATCCAGAAGTGAAGCAGTATGTTTCTGCCGGATTACAGTGCCATGTAAGGCCCGGTGTATTAACAGTTCTCATATCATTATTGAATACTCCGAAGCTGTTGAAATAAGTACAGATATTATTGCCGGTAAATCTTGAAGTCTGCATAATTGCAAAGGAGTATACCTCAGGATGAAACAAACACATTAAAAACACAAAAAGCAAAGTTTTGGTTTTCACGGGGTTATTTTTTGCTTATAGAATAATATAAATATTTTTCCGTAATATCAACTTCAAAATATTGAACATAATACTTGAATTATTCTGAATGCCGGTAAAAATATATTCAAAAATAAAGGGAAATAATCTGTTTTTGTGGAATTTAAATGGGGGAATATTGTTATAAAAGGACTGATATTCAAACACATTTATTAATTAAACTAAAAAAGGTAAAAGGTAAACAATGAAAAAAATTCTCTTTCTTTTAATCGTAATTGCGGGACTTTCTTTCTTCGGCGCGAAGAATTCATCCGCTCAGGCATTAACTTTTGACGTAGTAAACAATACAGGTGTGACGCTGGTTGACGTTTATGTAACACCCGCAGAAACAAACAACTGGGGAAATGATATTCTTCCGAACAACCTGTTTGAAGCCGGTTCGACTATCTCGGTAACAATTCCGGCAACTTACGGCGAAACATGTATGTTTGACATGAAAATCACCGACGGTGAAGGCGGTCATATAACCTTTACGGGTATTGACGCCTGTAAATTAGTTACTCTTCAAATAAACGGTGACGGAACTTTTAATTATACGGCATTAAAATAAACCAATTTTTTTAGCATAGTAAAAAACCGGATACTATCCGGTTTTTTGTTATACAAAATCTGCTGAACATCCTTTTTTTATCGCCGGGGCAAGTTACATTGTTGCTCATCTTTTTGTCCGCTTGTTTTTGCTATTAACGCATAAGTTCCGAATAAATATTTATATTGATAAACTTCTGAGCCGGTACATTCTTAAATCAAATATAACTCAAAGGTCCTGCATAATTAATCCACTGAAAATTATAAGTGCAACAGCTTTTAAAGGACAGATTTATAATAAAATAAATCCTGTTAATTATTATAATAACATATTATATTGGAAAATAAATTTTCATTATTAATCAATTAACAAATTAACATATTTATGATTGAAGATCCGATTTACGGTATGCGATCGATAGTTCTGGTCACAATATTAATGATTGCATCATTCCTTTCATACTTTATAGCTTCAAAACTGAATCAAAAACGCTCACCGGGACAAACGAATGAAAAAGCAAAGGATTTCGGGCCGATACAGAGTGCGCTTTTCGGACTGTTTGCACTGATTCTGGCATTTACATTCAGCATGTCTGCGGGAAAATACGAAAAAAGAAAAGATATTATCGTTCAGGAGGCGAATAATATCGGTACGGCAATACTCAGGTGCGATTTATATCCGGACTCATTGAGAAAAGAATTCAGGAAAGATTTCAGGGATTATCTCGATGCCCGTATTGCATACTTTGATGCGGAATATGATAATGATAAAATCGAAGAAGCGAACAAAAAAACAGAGAAATATTATTTGAGCATCTGGAAACGAGCATGCGAATTCGGCAGAAATTCTCAGAACATGGTTATGACAAATCAGATGATTCCGGCCCTGAATGATATGATAGATATTACAACAACCAGAGAATCGGCAAGGATAGACCATATACCCGAACCTGTAATTTTGCTTCTTTTTACTCTCTGTATCACGACAACTTTTATTCTCGGGTTTTTTCACACGGTCAAAAAATCAGGAACTATTGATTTGATTCTGTTAATTATAATGACATCAATTACAATTTATACAATACTTGACCTTGATAAGCCCAGAAGAGGAATCATTACAGTAGAAAAGCAAAATCAAAAGATTGTTGAACTTAAGAAGATGCTTGTTGATTGATAAATTTATTATCTGAAATTAATTTATCGGTAAATTCATATTGTTTCACTCTGTAATAACCCGAATAATTTTAAACAGCGCATTATCAAATGCCTGAATTCGGATAAAGATCTGAATATTTAAAGAAAAAGAATAACCGGATATAATCCGGTTATTCTTTTAAACATATTTTTTAATATGCACTCTTTTACAATCCCAGTTCCGACTTGATTTCCATCATGATTTCTTTCAAAGGCGGAACGTTTGCGAACCATTCTTTGCCTGTTATTTCGTTGGTACATGCTGCATAAACATTTGAGATAGCTTTTTTCAAATTCGCAGGAAGGGGTTCGGGTTTAACTGCACAAATTTCCTTCCAGCGCTGGCGGTCTTTCTGTTTTGCCTCGTCAATTGCCCTGCTCCATTCTGTATCCCTGTAATAAATCCTTGCGATTTCCTTGCTGACGGGAAGTCCTTCATATGTAAACCTGCATTCATCCAGCGTTCCGAGTACGTCAACCACCATTAGCCTGCGGTTAAGGTCGTATCCCACTTCGATTTTTCCATCTTCATTTTTCAGCCCAATGCGCGAAAATTCGTCTGTAATTATTTTATTCACTTTTGACGTCAGGTCTTTCAGTTCCTGAATTTCCTTTTCATTCATTCCTGAAATCTCCCGCGCCTCGTCCCATTTCATATACCTGTCAGTGATTTCAAGTTTTGTCGAAACATCATAAATAGGTTTACCGAGTTTCTGGTTCGGTTCGGGCATAGTGTCAAGTCCGAGGTCCTGCGGAGTAATCTCACCGTTTTTCAGTCTTTTAAAAACGCTGCTTCCCGGCGGCAAATCATTTCTGTATATAACCTCAAGCGGGATAAGGAATCCGCCTTTTTCGTTTTTATACATCGAATAATCGTATGTATTTCCTGACAATGAAGGTTTCACAACACGAAGGAGTTTCATTTCCATTTCGTTTGAAGGATTCCTCACATCCGCAAGTTTTTTTGCTTTTCCTTCTTCTACAAGTCCTAAAAAGTGAGTCGGTATTCCCATTGATTCAAGTTTCTCGAAGAAGTAAGAACCGAGTACGGCTATTGCGGCTCCTTTGCCCGGAATCCGGTCGGGCATTTCCCCCCAGTCAAAAACAGAGTACCTGTCCGAATAAATGAATCTTCCGATGCCGTGGCTGTCATGCGAAGCTTCCTTAATGACTTTTAAATCTTTAACGCTGCCCATTCTGTACCTCCGCATCGTCTTTAAAAAGAGTTTCCCGGTTTTTATTCTGAAGTTCCAGAACCTTTTTTCTTATATTCTCGTCAGTCAAACCGAAAATTTTTGCGACTGCGAGGGCAGCATTTTCCGCTTCGGTGACTACCATCGGAGCAACGCCCGAAGGCATTCTGAGGCTCGAATATATGTCATTTCCCGCGAATTTATCTCCGTAGGGCGGGCATGCGATTACGGGGCAGTGCGTCTGCGCATCCGAGAATCCGCTGAGAGCATTGCTCCTGCCCGCTACTGTAATAAATACGACGTTTTCCTTCTCGTATTCTTTTATAAGTTCGTAACATTTAAGCGGTACTTTATGCGCGGAAGCAATTCTGAGCACGCTGTCGATGCCAAGTTCACCGAGTGATTTCGCAATTTTTTTCGACCAGTCAAGATCACCTTTGGACCCCATTAGTATTACTGCTTTTGCCATATGTTAAATTTATTTAATTATTTATTAATTATCCTGAATATAATTTTAATTCTTTAATTATTTAAATACGCAGAAGTATTTAAAAGTTTCAATTTATAAGTAATATTTTCAAAATTAAAGATAATTTAATACTGCGCTTTACGCGATTTGTAATTTTAAGATAATCAGATGATAATTCATTTAATAAAAGCTACACGGATTCCTTTTTCCTGCCGTACATTCCCGATAACGGCACTGCTGTCAGTCCGTGCAGGAGAATACTCAGCAGAACAGTAAGCACTATGACCGAAATAACGGGTTCAAAACCTTCGGAACCGATTTTAATTACCATAAGCAAAAGGTAAAGCACTGATGCAATTCCCCTCGGCCCGAACCAGCCAATGAACAGAACATCAAAACGAGGGAGTTTTGCGCCTATAAGACTGACGGCGACTGGGAGCATACGGATTATGGTTAAACTTAATACAGCATAGAGCCATGCTGAAAAATCCCAGTACTGCCATACCATAGGTACAACAATCATCCCAAACAAAAGAAAAATTATAAGCACAAATGCCTGGCTTTCAGCTTCTCCGAATTCCTTAAGCCGTTCCCGTACATTTTCAGTTTTTGTTCCGAGCATAAGTCCCGCAAAGAATGCCGCGATAAATCCGTTGCCATGCACCATTTCCGCGAGGGCAAAAGCCAGTATTGCTATTGCCAGAGCAGCAAGGCTCTGAAATGTATGGTTCATCCACTCACGGGTTGAAGCTTTGTCAACAAGCATTCCGCCGAACCAGCCGACCAGTCCGCCTATTACCGGACCGTAAATAAACTGTTTCAGAGTAAAAAGACCCCAGTATGAAAAACCTGCTCCGTGCGATTCTCCTCCCGCAAGCACGGCAAGGCAAACAAGAATCGGCGGTAGAGCAAGACCATCATTCAGACCGCTTTCGACATTTATTGTGCGCCTGATTTTTTCCGGAACAAGTTTGCTCGTAACGACCGCCTGGCCGAGCGCTGCGTCAGTTGGCGAAAGAATCAAAGCCATCAGCAGAATAAGCCAGATATTAACTCCCGGGAAAAGCGGAATGGCAATCAAAGTTCCCAGAACCATGGTAACCGGCAGACCTATCAGGAGAAGTCTCATCGGAAGTCTCCGCTCTTTTATCAGCGCCTTCAGGTTAATTGTCGAAGCATCAACAAAAAGAACCAGAATCAGCGCAAGTTCGGCAATGATTTTCACGAAGGGAGCTTTCACGCCTCCGTTCAGAAAATCCACAGAGAAAAAACTTGCGAATATGCCTATGGTGACAAAAATCATCGGAGGCGTTACAACTGATTTTTCCGCTGCCTTTGAAAAGAGTCCGTACGCGAAAAACAAAAGGGCTGCGAAAGCAATTATCGGATAATCGGCCATTTGATTTTTATTAATTATCTGCAATATATAATTTATAACCGATAAATTCATTGCATTGTTATTCGTCATAATAATCAAAACCGGGAAATCAGTTACGGCTGAGTTGATTTCGTATATTTGCAGGTAAAGCATTCGGATTCAAATATTGCGGAAACAGGAATATTAATGAAGAGGATTTAGGATTGAAACAGTAACATATTATCTATAGATTTTATCCGGGTTTATTTGTTTTTTTGTAAAAACCGTAATATTCTGATAATTTAAATTTAAGTCTGTCAAATGAAAAAAACATACAAAGTTCTTTTTACAATTCTTTCCGTCTGGTTTTTATCACAATTATACGCCGGAAGCGCAATATCCCAGGTAACTGACATAGACGGTAATGAATATACTACTTACACAGTCGGTAATTATGTCTGGACAGTTACAAACTTAAACGTTGAGCGTTACAGGAACGGAGACCCGATACCGCAGGTTCAGGATATGAAAGATTGGGTAAGCCTTAAGACAGGGGCGTGGTGCTGGTTCGAAAATAATTCTGAGAACGGTATTGTTTACGGAAAGCTGTATAACTGGTATGCGGTCAATGACCCGAGGGGACTTGCGCCGCAGGGATGGCATATTCCGTCAGTAGAAGAATGGAATGCGCTCATTGAATATTTCGGGGGGAAAGAAGAGGCAGGAGCAAAACTGAAGAATTATGAAATCTGGGAAAGCCCTAATCTTGGAGCGACATACACATGCAAATTCAAGGCCCTGCCGGGAGGATTCAGGCAAAAGAACGGAGAATTTTTTGGTACAGGCAAATACGGCGGTTTCTGGATGTCAACAGTGAACGACGAAGGATTAGCGTGGGCAGCATATATGAACAATAATCTGAAGGATATATTTCTAAATCCTTACGATAAAAATGTCGGACTTTCTGTAAGAGTGGTGAAAGACAACTAAGATAAAAAATAAAACATTAAAAATATAAAACACAGATAAAATATATTAATATATTTGACCTGTAATATTTCTTATCCCAAAAAGGTTTATTAATAAAAATACCGGGAAAGTATCCGTTTATAAATATTTATATAAGCGTATTACTTTCCGAAAATCTCCTTAAAAAATTCTTTCATATCTTCCCATGATTTTTTGTCGGCCTTTTCGTCATAAGCCGCCCCCTTTGAAACATCGCTCCCTGATTTTGGGTTCGTGAAACTGTGGACCGCTCCTTCGTAAGAAATGATTTTATAATTTGCACCTGCATTATTCATTTCTTCCTCGAATGCTTTTACCTGTTCCACAGGTACGAAAGGGTCTGCAGCGCCGTGGCATAAAAGTATACGGGCTTTAACATTTTTTGTACCTGACGGGTCGGGACTGTCCAGTCCCCCGTGAAAACTTACAACTCCTTTGATATCTGCACCGCTGCGTGCAAGTTCAAGAACAACTGTTCCGCCGAAGCAGTATCCAATAGCACCGATATTATTTACATCAGCAAGTTTTTGCTTCTTAAGTTCTTCCAGCGCAGCTGTGATTCTGCTGCGCATGAGTTTTCTGTCGGATTTATAAATTGACGCCTGTTTACCGGCGTCCTGAGGGTTA
>Ga0209450_10001513_pt1 | contig 11660 bp, 8 predicted proteins | sample FrelakmetLWP11LW_FD_187149 | JGI IMG/M metagenome (GOLD analysis project Ga0209450, IMG submission 187149) | Freshwater lake sediment microbial communities from the University of Notre Dame, USA, for methane emissions studies - LWP11 LW (SPAdes)... | ecosystem: Environmental > Aquatic >... | reverse complement strand
CGAAAACCTGCTGCTGGCCACATTGCTGGAAACCTGGCTGGGCAAGGGGGTCGGCTGCAAACTGTGGCCGTTGCGCGACCAAAGCGACCTGACCTATGGCGTGAACGCCGAAGTGTTGCTGCAGAAGGAAGCCATGCTGCTGAACGTCTATTTGAAAACCGGATGTCCGCGTGCCGATGAGGCACTGAAAAGCCTGCAGCAGATCCTGCGGGCGGTCTACGAACATGGCATCAGTGAAGGCGAATTTTCCGCCGTCAAAGCCTACGCCCAAGCCGATTTCTGGCGCGAAAACGAGTCGCGCGAGCGCCGAGCCGCAAACCTGGCTTTCATGGAAGGCCTGGGGCTTTCCCATCGCCTGGCGGGAGATTTCGCCGCGCGGCTGGGTGCGGTCAAACTGGATGAGTTGAACCGCTTTGTCCGCGACTGGCTGGCTCCGGAACGCTGGTTCATCTTGCGCATCGGTCCGCAATGAATACTCTCAACAAAAGAACCGTAGCGCCGAGGGCTTGATTTTATCTGCTGGAAAATGTATAAAGTGAGATGGCAATAAAATTCTTTTCCCATGGCGCTTGCGGAGAGGTCACCGGTTCCAAGCATTTTTTGGATATCCACGACCGGCGGCTGCAGATCGATTGCGGCATGTTCCAGGGCCGGCGCGACGAGGCCTACCAGAAAAACAAGCAGTTCCCGTTCGACCCCAAGGCGGTCGAGGCCCTGGTCTTGACCCATGCCCACTTCGACCATTCGGGCGCCCTGCCTATCCTGATCAAGAAAGGGTTCAACGGCAACATCCACGCCACTTCGGCCACCCGCGACATCGCCCAGATCATCCTGCTGGACAGCGCCCATATCCAAAAGAAAGACTACGAGTTCATCCTGGAGAAGTCACTCAAGCATCCGGAGCGCAACTTGATCGCCTATGAGCCGCTGTATAGCGCTGAAGAGGCCATCCAACCCCTGAGGCATTTCGTCACCAGCGACTATCACCGCCCGTTCCAGCCCATCGAGGGGGTGACGGCCGAATTTTTCGACGCCGGCCACATCATGGGCGCGGCCATGGTGCACCTGACCATCGGCGGCAAGCTGCGCATCGGTTTCAGCGGCGATCTCGGCCGCCCCGGACTGCCGATCATCCGGGATCCTGAAATCCTGCCGGCCATGGATTACCTGGTCCTGGAAGGGACCTACGGCAACCGCTTGCACAAATCGATCGGCCTGGCCAAGGAAGAACTGGCGGCGATCATCCACAAGGCCAAGACCCGGGGCGGGAAGATCATCATCCCGGCCTTTACCATCGAACGCACCCAGGAGCTGATCTACCTGATCCATATCCTGCAGCAGGAAGGCAAGATCCCCGTCCTGCCCATTTTTATCGATTCACCGATGGCGGTCAATGCCACGGCCATTTTCAAAGTTCATCCCGAATGCTTTGATGACGAAATGATCCGTTTGTTCGTGGCGGCCAATATCGATCCGTTCGGTTTTGACAATATCCGTTATGTATCCTCGAATCAGGAGTCCAAGGAAATCAACTCGTTTTCCGGCCCGGCCATCATCATTTCAGCCAGCGGCATGGCCGAATCGGGCCGCATCCTGCACCACTTGTCCCGCCATGTTGAAAACCCGGCCAATATCATCGCCATCGTCGGTTTCATGGCCGAGCATACCCTGGGCCGGAAATTGGCGGAGCGTGCCCGCACCATCAAGATCTTCGGGCGCACATACAAGTTGAATGCCGAGGTCGCCACCCTGAACGCCTTTTCCGCCCATGCCGACTACGCCGAGATCAGCGTGTGGCTGAAAAGCCACGACCTGAAGCGGCTGAAAAAGGTTTTTCTGGTGCACGGCGAGGCCGATGCCCTGAAAAACCTGAAAAAAGTACTTCTGGAAATCGGCATTCCCCAGGTGGAGATCGTCCGCTATGGAGATGAGTTTGCGCTGGATTAGGCGGGAAACGAATCCACGCTGATGGAAACCCTCAGTTTCAACGGCATCTCCTGCCAGGTGCTGCGTCGCAACCGACGCACGGCGCGCCTGGTTTTTCATGGCGGCCATTTGCGGCTGGTGCTGCCCCGCAGCGTCGATCCGCTGCCGGTCATCGAGCGGCACAAGCAATGGATCCTTGAAAAAGCGGAATGGTTCCAGCGCCAGCGGCTGCTGGCCGGGCAATTGGACCTGGAGCAGCGTTCCAACGAGTCATTTATTGACCTGGTGCGCGACCTGAGCCGGCGCTATGAAAAAACCCTGGGCAAACCTCCGGCGGGCATCGGTTTCCGGAAAATGAAAAGCAAGTGGGGGAGCTGCAGTTCAAAGGGGAAAATCTCGTTGAACACCTGGCTGAAGGCGCTGCCTGACGAATTGGTCGCCTACGTCGTTTTTCACGAGCTGGCGCACCTCAAGGTGCGCAACCATGGCCCGGCCTTCAAGGCCCTGATCCGCGCCGAGTTCCCCGATTTCCGCTCCCTGGACAGGCAGCTCAAGCTCTACAGCCTGAAAATCCTTTAAAACCCCGTCAACTTGACATTATCCGGGCGAGCCGCTATACTTTTTGCCAATGGCAAAGGCGAAAAAAGATAATTCGGAAAGCAGCGAATTGTCGCTGAAAAACGAAATATTCGCCATTTTTTCCCTCTTTTCGTCGTTTTTTCTGATCTTCAGCCTGGTCAGTTTCACGCCGCTGGACCCCAGTTTTTTCCGTTCCGTGCACGGCCGGGTGGTCCATAATTTCGGCGGCCGGCTGGGAGCCGAGCTGGCGGCTTTTTTGTTCAATCTTTTCGGCGTGGCCGCGGTGCTCTTCATTGTCATCGCTTTTTTCCTGACCGCCTATTTTCTTTTTAACCGCCGCATTTCCAATGCGGTCAGCAAGGGCATCGGTTTCTTTTTACTGCTGATTTCTTCGGCGGCATTGTTGACCAACCTCTGGCCATGGTTGTTTCTGGACGGCGAACCGGTCCGTTCGGGGGGGATGATCGGCCTGCTGCTCAACAACCTGTTCAGCGGCCAGATCAAAAGTTTTTTTGCGGCCTTGCTCTTCCTTTCACTGATGGCCGTTTCCCTGGTGCTGATCGCCAAGATATCGATAAAAAATTGCATCATTTTTATCTGGGATTTTTTCAGCAGGCTGGCCGCCCGGCTGGCCGTTTTTGTAAAAAATAGGATCGACAATATCCGCAAGAACAAAAACCGCCAGAAAGTCCAGCAAAAATACGTAGCCGAGGGGAATTTTGTGTTCCAGGGCAAGCAGCCGCTGAAAGAAAGGGAAAAGGAAAGGGAATTCCCATCACGGCCTGAAAAAAAATCCCTGATCAAGCAACCCAGCAAGTTTCCCGAGGAAACGGCCTTGTTCCCCGAATTGAAAGAGGAATTCGCGGCCGATCCCAAGTATCAACCGCCGCCCCTGACCTACCTGGACGCGTCCAGCCAGAAAAGCCAGATCGACATTGACGAGCTGGATGAAAAAAAACTGGAGCTGTCGCAGCGGCTCAAGGAGTTCAGGATCAGCGGCGAGATCATCGAATATACGCCCGGTCCGGTCATCACCACCTTTGAATTCGTCCCTGATGCCGGCGTCAAGGTCAAGGATGTGTCCAGCCTGACCGAAGACCTGGCCTTGGTGGTCAAGGCCCAGTACGTGCGTATTGAACGGATCCTGGGCAAAAAAGCCATCGGCATCGAGATCCCCAACAACAAGCGCGAGCTCATTCATTTGCGCGAATTGCTGGAAACGCCCCATTATCAGAATTCGGCTTCGCCGCTGACCCTGGCTCTGGGCAAAACCACCAGCGGCGATATTTTTATTTCTGACCTGAAGGACATGCCGCATTTGCTGATCGCCGGCGCCACCGGCAGCGGCAAGAGCGTGACCATCCATTCGATCATTCTCAGCATTCTATACAAGGCGTCCCCGCAAACCGTCAAGTTCATCCTCATTGACCCCAAACGCATCGAGTTGGCCATCTACAACAACCTGCCGCACCTGCTCACGCCGGTCGTGGTCAATCCCAAGCTGGCGAAGAACGCCCTGGATTGGGCCGTTTTTGAGATGGAGAACCGCTATAAAAAACTGGCGATCCTGCAGGTGCGCAATATCGAACAGTACAACAAGAAACTGGAAATGCTTCTGCAAGCCGATGACGGCGAACTGGAAAACCTCGAGGAAAAGGAAAAGCTCCCCTACATCGTGATCATCATCGACGAATTGGCCGACCTGATGATGGTCTCAGCCAGGGAGATCGAGGACGATATCGCCCGTCTGGCCCAGAAGGCCAGGGCGATCGGTATCCACCTGATCCTGGCCACGCAGCGGCCTTCGGTCGATGTCATCACCGGCACCATCAAGAACAATTTCCCGTCGCGCATCGCCTTGGCGGTCCCATCCAAGCATGATTCGCGGACCATCATCGACCAGATGGGGGCTGAAAAACTGCTGGGCAACGGCGACATGCTCTTCCTGCCCCCGAAAACCGCCACCCTGATCCGCTTGCACTCGGCCTATGTTTCCGAACCGGAGACCGTGCGCGTCGTTAATTTTCTGGCCAAGCAGGCCAAGCCGGAATTCAACACCCAGGTCATCAAGCCCAGCGCCAAGAAAGATGAAAAGCTTGAAGAGCAGGAGCTGGACGAGTTATTCTTCGAGGCCGCCGAAACCGTGATCGCCACCGGCCAGGCTTCGGCATCCTATCTGCAGCGGCGGATGAGCGTCGGGTATGCCCGGGCCGGGCGCCTGATCGACCAATTGCAGGAAAAAGGGGTGATCTCGGCTTCCAACAGCAAAAACCAGCGCGAGATCCTGATGGCCCTGCCGGACCTGGAAAACATCAAAAAACAGCAAACGGAAACAGTTTGAGCATTTTGCGGCGCCTTATTTATAAAGGTTGCCAATATACAGGGGAGGGCGCGATGAATTACTATGCGAATAAGCGGGTGTTGATCACGGGCGGCGCCAGCGGCATCGGAAAACTGCTGGCTTTGAAAATTGCGGCGGCTGGAGCCCAAGTCGCCATTTGCGACATCGATGTGGAAGGAATGGACAGAGTGCGCAGCGAGGCCGCGGCAAAAGGCCTCTCCCTGCTCTGTTTCACGACGGATCTTAGCCGTCGCGAGCAGATCGATACGCTGGCCGGCGAAGTAGGCAAGCAACTGGGCGGAGTGGATATCCTGGTCAATAATGCGGGCATTGTTACCGGCAAGCCATTCATGGCATGCAGCGACAGCGAGATCGAACGTTCACTGGCCGTCAATATGCACGCACATATATGGATGATCCGGGCCTTCCTGCCCGGAATGATCGAACGGAACGCCGGCCACCTGGTGACCATCGCCTCGGCCGCGGGCATTGTCGGCGTCGCCCGGCTGGCCGACTATTCGGCCACCAAGTTCGCCTGCTTCGGCCTGGACGAGGCGCTGCGCGGCGAATTCCGCCAACGCCGCCAGCGCATCCACACCACCGTGGTCTGCCCGTACTTCATCAACACCGGAATGTTCGCCGGGGTGAAGACCCGCTTTTCCTTCCTCCTGCCCATTCTGAAACAGGAGCGGGTGGCCACGCGTATCTTTAAAGCCGTGGCCCACCGCCGGCGGCGCTTATTAATGCCCCTGCTGGTCTATGCGGTCGGGCCGCTGCGGTTGCTGCCGGTGCGCTGGATGGATTTCATCGCCGATCTGCTGGGGATCAACCGCGCAATGGATCAATTTCTAGGGAGGTCTTCGCATGACTGATCAATCAACCACTCCATGCACCGATCCGGCCCGGGGTGAGGTTTTCGCCCATTCGCCCCTGACCCGTGAAGCCGATGTGGCCGAGCTCATCGCCCGCAGCCGCAAAGCGCAGTCCGAATGGGCGGCGCTGCCGCTGAGCCGCCGCCTGGCCGCCTGCCGGCGATTGCGCGACCATATGCTGGGGGATGCGGACGCCATCGCCGCCGTGATCAGCCGCGACAACGGCAAAACCCGGGTGGATGCCATGAGCACCGAGGTATTCCCGGCGCTGATGGCCCTCACATACTACATGAAAAAGGCGCGGACCTTTTTACGACCGACCGGGCTGGGCAACGGCAATTTGCTGTTGATCAATAAGCGCAGCCGTCTGCTCCATCATCCCTACGGCGTGATCGGCGTGATCTCTCCCTGGAACTATCCCTTTGCCATTCCATTCTCTGATGTAGTGATGGGACTTTTAGCCGGCAATGGCGTCATCCTGAAGGCCGCCAGCGAGACCCAGGCCGTCGGCCGCAAATTGGAGGAGTGCTTCCTGAAAGCCGGATTGCCTGAAGGACTGTTTGCCTATGTCAATTTGCCGGGAGCAACCGCAGGGAAGGCCCTGCTGCAGGGCGGGGTAGACAAACTTTTCTTCACCGGTTCTGTTGCCGCCGGTAAAACACTCATGGGCCTAGCCGCGGAAACGCTGACGCCGGTGGTGCTGGAGCTGGGCGGCAACGACCCGATGCTGGTCTGCGCCGACGCCGACTGTGAACGGGCGGCGGCCGGGGCCGTCTGGGCCGGTTTTCAAAACTGCGGCCAATCCTGCGGCGGGGTCGAACGCATCTATGTTCACCGGGCCGTGTATGAGCCTTTCATGAAGGCGTTGAAACGACGGGTGGAGGCCCTGCGCATCGGTCTTGACGACGATTATGGCTGCGATCTGGGATCGATGACCCGGGCCGCGCAGCGCGACAAGGTCGAAGCCCTGGTTCAGGACGCCCTGGGCAAAGGCGCCATTCTGTTCGCCGAGAGCCAGCCGCAGTCCGTCCCGGCCGCTGGCCTGTTCATGCCGGCGCGGGTGCTGGCCGACGCCAGCCACGAAATGCGGCTGATGCGCGAAGAAATCTTTGGTCCTCTGGTTGGCGTGATGCGGGTTGAAAATATGGAGCAGGCACTGGCGCTGGCCAACGACAGCCGGCTGGCCCTGACCGCTTCGGTGTGGACGCGCAGCCGACGCCATGGTGCGGCCTTGGCGCGAAGGCTGCACGCCGGTGTGGTCATGGTCAACGACCACCTGATGAGCCACGGCCTGGCCGAGACGCCATGGGGAGGGTGGAAGGAATCGGGCATCGGCTGGACGCATGGTGAAACGGGTTTCCAGGAGATGTCGCGTTCCCAGGTGATCGTACAGGATTATCTGCCTTTCGCCCGGCGTAATATGTGGTGGCATCCCCATGATCGCCGACTCTACCAAGGACTGCGCGGCGCTTTGGATGCTCTCTACTCCCGCAATATTGGCAGGCGCGTGAAGGGTTTATCACGCCTGCTGAAGATCGTTCCCCGCTATTTTAAAAAATAATCCGCTTGCCTTCAGCAGAATAAATGTTTTACCCTGCCCGGGAGTATACTATACGGCGGCAGGAGAAGCATGATTGAAACGGATCTGATCCGCAACGCCCGGCTTGGCGATCGCGACGCTTTTGTCGGACTTGTCTCCAGTCATGAAAAAAAACTGCTGGCCCTGTGCTGGAACATGCTGGGCGAACGCGAGGAGGCCCGCGACGCCGCCCAGGAAACCCTGCTGCAGGCCTTCGAGAATTTTTCCCGTTTCGATCCCGAACGAAGCTTTGTCAAGTGGCTGCTGGGCATCGGGGCCAAACGCTGCCTGGATCGCCTGCGCCGGCGCAGGTCATTTCAAAGATATTTCGTTGACCGGGCCCGGGAATGGCTCAGGCCGGCGGCCGCGCCGGAAGCCAATGAGGGCCGTGCCGGACGGCTGCTGCAGAAGCTGTCGGCCCGGGAGCGGGCGGTGGTTTCGCTGTCGGTATTCGAGGATTTCAGCGCCCGCGAGATCGCGGCTATGTTGGGCTGCTCGGAAAATACGGCGCGCGTTCACTTGTTCAACGCCCGCCTGAAACTGAAAAAGGAGGTGGCTGATGGCATGTAAATGGGTCCGCTTCGCCTACCGGGTTTTGCCGCTGCCGGTGTGGCGCGCCTTCCTGCTTGACCGGCACATCGACGGCTGCCCCTCCTGCCAGAGTGTCGCCCTGGGCGCTGCGGCCATGCGCTCTCTGGGCGTCACGCCAGCCGACCTGCCGGCCGAGCCCCCCCTCTCTCCCTGGGCCGTCCGGCGCGAACGATCCCGGGCCAGAATGCTGTGCAGCAGCTGGAGCTATGCCATTGGCGTTTTTCTGGTTGCGGCCATGCTGTGGGTTGCGGTCGCGATCTTGCGCATCGTTCCTCGCGAAACGCTGGCTCAAGGGAACGTTGCCGTGCTGGAAATGGAAGATGAACCCAACGTTTTTGCCGTTCTCGATGCCAAGATCGGCAATGAACCCGCCCGGCCAATGGTATTCAAGCCCGGTCCAGCGGGGATGACGATCGTCTGGTTCGAAAAAATAAAAAATTAGCATCAGGAGGTTGATTATGAAAAAAACAGCGATGATCATCGTGATATGGATGTTGGTGATGGCTTTGCCCGCTTGGGCCGACATGACCCTGAACATCAAGCTCAATTTTTTCGGCCCGGCCGCGGTTGGAAAGGGCGGAGCGGCAGTGACCACCTCGTTCTACCTCAAGTCGATGGTTCAGCGTAACTTGCAGGTCCCTTTTTCAACCGCCGACCTGAAAGCCGAGCTGCAAAAAACCTTCAATGTGCCGGGGATCTCGCTGCTGGCCGAAGGCGACCTGGTGTGGCGCTCGGGCGGCGAACCCTCGGTCATGCAGATCGTGCAGATCGACGGCCGGGAGATCGCTTTGGTCCTGACCCCGCTGCCCAAGCCCGGGGTGGTGAATTTCAAGGTCGGCGTGGTCGAGGAAAGCAATAAGAACAGCATCAAGAACATCCTGCTTGACACCGAGATCGTGCTGCCCGACGGCGAAGTGGCCATGTTGGGCTTCCGCGACGCGCGGGAAAACAGCTATTTCATCGCTTTTTGCGTGCAGGGGCGTGAAGAGAAAACAAACAAAAATGTGATCCGCTTGTCCGCCAGCCAGGCGCCCAAAAAGATCAAGGACGTCAAACCGATCTATCCCGTGAAGGCACTGCAGAACAATGTCCAGGCTGTAGTTGTAGGAAAGATGGCCATCGATACAACGGGTCGGGTAATGGATGCCGAAGTGATCTCCGGGCACCCGTTGTTCAACGACGCCGCGCTGGTGGCGGTTAAGCAATGGGTATATGAGCCCTATATTTTGAACGGCAAGGCCCAGGCCGTGGCCATTACGTTTACGGTCAGTTTTCTCCTGGACGAGAAATCCGGGGTCACTCAGAAGGAACCGGACGCCATCGACCGTGTCGAGGGCCCCAATCGTCCGCGCAAGGTCAAGGATGTCAAACCGGTCTATCCGTCCGAGGCCCTTGAAAAGAAGATTCAGGGAATCGTAGTTTTGGAATGCGTTGCCGATGAAACCGGCAAGGTCATCGATCTGCGCATGATCAAGTCTCCCGACCCGATCCTGACCGACGCCGCCATGCAGGCGGTCAAGCAATGGGTGTATACGCCTTATTTGAAGGATGGCAAGGCAAAAAAAGTAGCCTTTACGGTCACGGTGAACTTTTCGCTTAAAGAGGAATAAGATTACTCAGCGGCTGCGATTGAGGACCAGGAAGCGGCGCTCCAAGCGCCGCCCTTCCTCATCGATCAGCACCAGCAGGTGCCGGCCCGGTTGCGGGTTGACCGCGACCTGGTGGAACTGGCTGGTGGCGTTCAGGTAGTTGTCGTCGAGGTGCCAATAGATGGTCGTTTCGGGGCGGCGGTGAATGGCTTCGAACACCACCTGGCCCGGTATGCCGTCCAGGTCCACCGGGATATACACGGCGGTGTTCGCTTCGGGATAAACCAGGCTCATAACCTGGCCGCCGACCTCAGCCTGGATCAGTTCCGCGCAGTCAGGCCGGTACGGCGGCAGGGCGCGGTATTCGGGGTGGTAGCGGCGGAAGTAGTACTCCTGCAGCGGCGGCAGGACGAACCAGGGAATATGGACCATGCTCTCGACCGGTTCGCAAGCCGAATCGACCCGGTAGCGCCGGCCCTGTTCCAGGTGGACCATCTGATGGTAGGGACAGCCCTGGGTGAAATGGCTTTCACGCGGCATGGGAACGGCAATGGCCGGGCAAAGGTCGGTGGCCAGAAAACCGGAATCCCTACAGACAGAGATCTCCTGCAGCCAGAGATTGGGGGCCGGGATGGCGCCGCCGCTATCGAGGGCCTGCAAAATTTCAAAGAGGACCGGGGCGGTACTGGAAAGACCGGTCAGGTTGGCGTTACCCTCGCCATCGGCATTTCCCGCCCAGACGCCGATGGTGTAGTTTGGGGTCATGCCCACCGACCAGGCGTCCCTGAGGCCGAAGCTGGTTCCCGTTTTCCAGGCCACCCATTTCGAGGAATTGAATTGTTTCCAGAAACCTTCCAGGTCTGGCCGGTTCACCTCGGTCAAGGCCTGCAGGGTGAGGAAAGCGGCGGCCGGGCCCAGGTCGATCATGCGCAAGGGCCGGGGTTTCTCATCGGCCAAAAGACGGACCTCAGTTTTTCTGCCTGCGTCGGCCAATGCCAGCTGCACCAGTCCGGCGTACATGGCCGTGACCTGAAACAGCGTTCCTTCGGCGCCGCCCAGGATCAAGGTCAGGCCATAACCGCCCGGAGGCCGCGTCAAGGTGCTCATGCCCCATTTTTTTAAAATGTTGTAAAAGCGGGGAATGCTGTATTGCTGCAGCATGCGGATGGCGGGAATGTTGAGCGACCAGGCCAGAGCGTCCCGGGCAGGAACGGCGCCCCGAAAGCGGCGGTCGAAATTTTCCGGAATATAGCCGCTGAAATGGACCGGCGTGTCGGCGAGCAGAGTCCGCGGCGTTATTCCTCCTTCGTGCAGCATGGCGGCGTAGAGGAACGGTTTGAGGATGCTGCCGGTGCTGCGCGGGCTTTGGATCAGATCGATATCCTGGCCGTGCTCGGCCTGGCGTTGGCGCCAGACATTGCCCACATATGCCGCTACAGCTCCCCGGCGGTTATCGATGACCAGGGCGGCGAGATTGCGGATGTTCTTGGCCAGCAGTTTTTCGCCTTCACTGCCGATGATCCGCTGCAGAATTTCCTGCAGGCGCGGTTCAATCGCGGTCTGAAACAGGTATTCGTCCTTTTTTTGAGCGGCCAGGGTTGTCAACAGGTGGGATGCCAGACGCGGCGCGGATCGGGGCCCGGCCGGAATGCTTTCGGCCAGCGCCAGCGAATATTCAAGTTCAGTCAAAAAATGGCGCTGGCGCAGCCGCCGCAGCAGCCGATCCCGTTTTTTTTGCAGTGCCTGCCGACCCCTGGCATTTGTGATCAATCCCGGGTCGTTGGGGATGACGGCCAGGAAGGCCGCTTCGGCCCAGCTGAGCGCTTTGGCGCTGCGTCCGAAATAGAACCATGAGGCAGCGTCGATGCCGACGATGTTGCCCCCGAAAGGGGCGTTGGCCGCATACAGCGTCAGTATCTCTTTTTTTGAGCGGGAGAGCTCGAGGCGCAGGGCAAGCGCCATCTCCAGGATTTTTTCCAGGTAGGTGCGACCGCGGTTTTTGCGCGCCATGCGGATGACCTGCATGGAAATGGTGCTGCCGCCGCTGACGATGCGCCGGCGCCTGATGTTTTGTAGCGTGGCGCGGCCCACCGCCAACAGGTCGACGCCGGGATGATGGAAAAAACGCCTGTCTTCAACCTGCACCAGCACCTGGAAATAGCGTTCCGGAACGGATTTCAAAC
>Ga0209450_10001512_pt1 | contig 11665 bp, 8 predicted proteins | sample FrelakmetLWP11LW_FD_187149 | JGI IMG/M metagenome (GOLD analysis project Ga0209450, IMG submission 187149) | Freshwater lake sediment microbial communities from the University of Notre Dame, USA, for methane emissions studies - LWP11 LW (SPAdes)... | ecosystem: Environmental > Aquatic >... | reverse complement strand
GGGCTGTTGTCCGACAGTTCCATCAGGAGCAGGTCGGGGTAGCCGACGATCCCGCCGAGGATGTTGTTGAGGTCGTGGGCAACACCTCCGGCCAGGGTCCCGATGGCCTCCATCTTTTCCGAGCGGGCGAGCCTCTCCTCGAGGGCTTTCTTTTCCCGCTCGGTTCGCTTCTTTTCCGTGATGTCCCGGATGGTGGTGAGAATCGCATCCTGCCCGCTCAGGGCGATCCTGCTGGCGCAGATCTCGATATCGACGATGTCCCCGTCCCTGCGAATGTCCCGGATCTGGTAGGAGCGAAGATCGTGGTGCGGCCACGTTTCCCGGCGCTCGACGAGGATGTGGCGGTCATCGGGGTGGATGAATTCCACAACATCCCTGCCCAGGATCTCGCCCTTGTCCTTGTACCCGTGCAGGACCAGCCAGGCCGGGTTGACGTCGATCATATTGCCGACGCGGGAGACGCTCATCGCCTCCATGGAGTCCTCGAAGAGGGTTCGGTACTTTCTCTCCGATTCCATGAGCGCGTTTTCCGCCACCTTGCGGTCGGTGATGTCCCGCAGGATCGTCAATACGGCCGCCGGGCTTCCTGTTGCATCCCGCAGGGCCACGTTTGCGGCGCAGTGGTAGAAGGCCTCCTCTCCCTGACGGGTCGTGAGTGTCGTGTCGCTGTTGTGAATCTCTCCGTCCCGGAACGTCTGCAGCGCGTAGCAAGGATAGGGCTCGCAGGGCCACTCCCGTTTACACAGCACCTCGTGGCATTTCGCTCCGTCGCAGCCGAGGCCGAAAGACTCTTTTGCCTTGTCGTTGTACCAGACGATGTTCAGGTCCCGGTCGATCATGATCATGCTGTCGCCGACGGACCGGAGCATGGCGTTGAGCTTGCCCTCGCTCGCCCGGAGCGCCTCTTCGGAGCGCTTGCGCTCCTCCATCTCGCCCGCCAGCTGGAGGTTCGCCCGGTAGAGCTGCGCGGTGCGCTCCTCCACCCTCTGCTCGAGCTGCTCGCCCGCCTTGCGCAGCTTCTCTTCAGTATCCTGCAGGGCGGACACGGCGCTCTTGAGCTCCGTATTGACGCCCTCGAGCTTCATCGTGGCCTTCTCCCGGGTCCTCTCGAAGAAGTAGGAGAAGGCGGTGACGACGAGGAAGGAGGGGATGAAGCGCAGCTTGAAATCGCGCGAGTAGTTCGTGAGGGGGCTCGGCGGGTTTTCCCACATGAAGAAGGCAACGGCCGGAACGAGCATCAGCAGCGTAGCGGCAAGCCCCGGCCGGGAGCCGAGGATAAACGACGCGATCAGGGGGAAGGTGAAGTACCAGACGTGGGCCGTGTTGTTCACCCCGCCGGTGAAAAGCAGGTAGTAGTAGAGCACCCCGATGACACCGACGCCGCAATAGAAGGCCGTATTGTAGTCCTTCGTCCTGCGCAGATAGACGATCAGGTAGGCGAGGACAAAAGCGGCGCAGTAATCCAGCGCGGCGAGCCAGGGGTTTCTCTGGAGGTAGGCAAGCGTTCCCAGCAGGACGAGGTTGAGGATGCCGATCAGGGAGAAGGCGTTGAAAACGATGATCTTGCGTGACAGATCACGCCCCAGATCGTCGCTCATTCCGCCGCTGACCAGATCGAAGGAGATCCTCTTCAGCTCCTGCACGTTCACGGTCATGGTCTCGTTCCGCCCCCCCCCGGATAGGCATCGCATGGGCGATGTCCTGAAAATACCTCTTAACTAGCAGGTACCATGCCACTTTACAGCGCCTCGAAAAAAAAGGGAGCTCCGCAAACATGTTTAATTTCAGTGCGTTAGCGGTACATGCGGGATCCATGACGGTGGGCTTTCCGGGAGGACTTCCCGCCACCCCGCCATGTTCTTGACGCAGGCCGCTTCACGGCAGTGAAGGACGTGCGTCAGTGAAAAAAGTGGGGGAAGTGAAAGAAGTGGCAAGAAAGGAAAACGAAATGAACGAACAAGCGAAATAAACGGATTCTTGTTACCCAGTTCCCGCTGAGCCAATTACTGCCTGCGGTTGCCGGGAGGGCTAGCGGTTGGTGGACAGTCGGGCTTCGATCTGCCGGAGCAGGAGGGCCTGTTCGCGGCAGAGCCGGTGGGCTTCCGCGAGGGTCACTTCCAGGAACCGCACCTGGTTTCCGGGCAAGGCCTGGGCAATCTTCGAAAGGTCCGTCGAGATGACCGTGGCGATTTTCGTGTAGCCGCCCGTGGTCTGTTCGACAAGCAGGATAATGGGCTGGCCGTCGGCCGGCAGCTGGACGTTTCCCGCCACGGTGGGCTCCGAGATGATGCTCTGCGGAAAGCCCTCATCGTGTTGTATGGGCGGTCCCTGGAGGCGGTAGCCCATGCGGTCCGCCTCGGGTGTCACCTCGTAGATATTGCCGAAGAAGGTCTGAAGCCCTGACCGGAATGCTTCCTCCTGGGGACCGGCAACGGCCCTCAAAACGATTTCCGGCGGGTACACAGGGGCGAGGTCCGCGGGCAGTGCCCGGGGCCTGGCGAGGACTGCCGCAGGGATGCGGGCAAGCACGTCGTCCTTCTTCAGGGGCCTGCCCTCGACACCGCCGATCTTCGCCTTCACGCAGGTGGCGCGGCTTCCCATGACGACGGGCACATCGATTCCCCCTGTGACCGCGAGGTAAGAACGGCAGCCGCTTTTCGCCTGACGGATTTGGATGACGTCGCCTTTTTTCACCCTCACCGTTTGCCACATCGGGACGGGTTGCCGGTTCACCGTGAAGGCCATGTCGGCCCCCGCGAGGGCCACATCGGCTTCACCGAGGACTTCCAGTACGGGACCCATCAGGGTGATTTCAAGAACGGCAGCGCCGGCTGGATTGCCCACCAGGAGGTTGGCGATGCCGGTTGCAAAGAGGTCCAGGGCTCCTGACGGGGGAACCCCGCGGTCGATGAACCTGTAGCGGCCACGGTCCTGGACCGTCGTGAAGGAACCCGGCGAGATCGCGCGGAAGGCGTCCATCAGGTGCCCTCCTTCAGGCGGATTCGCTCGTACGCTTCCGCCGAAATGGGCACGAAGCGAACCCTGTCTCCCGCCTCGTAAAGAAAGGGGGCTTCCCGCTCGGGCGCGAAAAGTCGGAGCGGCGTGCGGCCGATGATCTGCCAGCCGCCGGGACTGTCGACGGGGTACATGCCCGTCTGGGCCTCGGCGATCCCCACGGAGCCGCCGGGAAGCAGGGTCCGCGGCGTCTTGCGCCGCGGCGTGTGGATGCGTTTGTCGAGCCCGCCCAGGTAACAGAAGCCGGGGGTAAAGCCGATCATGTAGATGGGGTAGTCCGTCGCCGCATGGATGGCGATGACCTCTTCCACGGTCAGGCCGTTATGCTGCGCCACGACCTCGATGTCGGGGCCGAACTCGCCGCCATACAGGACGGGGATCTCGACGATGCGAGCAGCCGGAATCTTGACCTCGTGGAGTCTTGCTTCCAGCTCGAGCAGAAGCGACAGAAGCTTCTCCGGCGAGGTGACCAGGGGATCATAGATCAGCGACAGGTTGCGATAGGCGGGTATAACGGCCTCGACACCCTCGGGAAGACTCGTCTTCAGAAGGGTTGTCATGGCCCGCACCTTTTCGTTTACGACGGGATCAATGGCATCGCCGTACTCCACGAGCACGGCCCGATCGCCGCTGATGCGGATGCGGGGTTTATTGTAGAGGTGCGACATGCAGTCTGCCGAGCCCATCGGGTTTTCCTGCCATGGTCACATCGAGGTGTCAGGTGACAGGTACCAGGTGGCAGGTCAGAAGGGGCAGGCAGCAGGAAATCCTGTTACCTGTTACCTGTTACCTGTTACCTGTTACCTGTTACCTGTTTAACGGTCACTTGACAAACTGGCTCATGGGAACAACGGCGATCCCCTCCCCCTCAATGGCGGAGCGGATATTTTTCACCAGATCCACCGCCGAGGGGTTGTCGCCGTGGACGCAGATCGTGTCGATCTGCATCGCGAGGACGCTTCCGTCGGTCGTGATGATTCTCCCTTCCTTCGCCATCCGAAGGGCCCGCTCGGCTGCCACCTTGGGATCCTTGATGACGGCGCCGGGAAGGCTTCTCGGGGCGAGCTTTCCCTCGGGCGTGTAGGCACGGTCAGGGAAGGCCTCGAAGGCAACCCGGATTCCCGCCTCCCTGGCGATCTTCGTGACGAGCGCCGCCTGGGCGCCGCCGAGGGCGAGATAGATGACGTTTTTATCGACTCCCGCAATGGCCTCGACAATGGCGCGGATGAAGGGTTCATTGCCCACGCTCAAGTTGTAGAGGCTCCCGTGGGGCTTCACGTGCTGGAGAGGCACGCCGTGGAGGGCGCAGAAGGCCTTCATGGCGCCGATCTGATAGGCAACGTAGTCGCGGACCTCCTCGGGCGAGCAGTCCATGTTGCGCCGGCCGAAGCCCACGAGGTCCGGGTAACCCGGGTGGGCGCCTACGCCCACTCCGTGCTCCTTCGCGAGCTTTACCGTCTTGAACATCACATGGGCATCCCCTGCGTGATACCCGCAGGCGATGTTTGCCGAGGAGACGTGTTTGATCACCTCGCCGTCCAGGCCCATGGTCCAGGCGCCGAAGCTCTCGCCCATGTCGCAGTTGAGGTCGATTTTTTTCATTTCCGCGCCCCCTTTTCTCACTTCATCTTGCTGGGCAGGTACAGGGCGATGTCGGGGAAGACCGTGAGCAGCACCGTCGCCAGCAGCATGATCAGGAAGAAAGGAAAGGCCGCCTTGGCGATGGTGAACAGGTCGTCGTTACTGAGCCCGCTGATTACGAAAAGGTTGAACCCCACGGGAGGTGTCACCTGAGCCAGTTCGATCATGACGACGAGATAAATCCCGAACCATATGAGGTCGAACCCGGCCGCCTCCACGAGCGGCAGGACCAGGGGCGCCGTCATGACGATCATCGAGAAGCCGTCGATGAGGCACCCCAGGAACAGGTAGAGGACCGTCAGGATGGCAATGAGCATGTAAGGCGAAAGCTGCATCGAGACGACGTATTGCGTGAGAGCCCTCGTGATCCCCAGAAACCCCATCACATTGGAGAGGTAGGAAGCGCCCATGACGATGAGCATGATCATGCAGCTTGTCTTCACGGAGTTGATGAGGCTCACTCTGAAGACTTCCATGGTGAGGCTCCGGGTGATGGCCGCGAAGAAGAAGGCCCCCACGACCCCCACGGCGCCGGCCTCCGTCGGGGTGGCCCAGCCCATGTAGATGCTCCCGAGCACCATGAGCACCAGGAAGACTACGGGGGCTATGGCGGGGATGGCCTGGAAACGGTCCAACCAGGTGAAGTGGTCATCTGCCCTGGGCGCGAGACTGGGTGTGATCAGGCATCGAATCAGGATGTAGCCGCTGAACATTCCCGCGATCATGAATCCCGGGATGAAGCCCGCGATGAAGAGCTTGCCGATGCTTACATCGCCGATGATGCCGTAGACGAGCATCATCATGCTGGGCGGGATCATGAAGCCCAGCGTCCCCGCGCCGGCAAGCGAGCCAATGGAGAGGGCGTGGTCGTACTTGCGCCGCTCCAACTCGGGGATGGTGATCTTCCCCACGGTGGCCGTCGTGGCCGCAGAGGATCCGCTCACGGCGGCAAAAAAGGTACAGGCCATGATGTTGACGTGGATGAGCCTGCCGGGGATCGCGTCCATCCAGGGCGCCAGCCCCCGGAATAGATCCGACGAGATGCGGCTCCGGAAAAGGATCTCCCCCATCCAGATAAAAAACGGCAGCGCCATCATGGCCGAGCCGCTCGTGTTGTTCCAGGCCACGTTTGCGATGATCGAGCCGAAGGCAACGTCACTGTAAAAAAAGAACCCGCCGATCCCCACGAGAAAGAGAGAGATGCCGATCCAGACGGAGCCGCCCAGGAAAAGGATGAGCAGCCCGCAGATCGTTGCCGCTACAGGTCCCATATCAAGTTGCATGATTCTAGCATCTCCATGAGCTTCAGGAACCGAGCATGCTTCGGTGGCCTGAAAACGTCTCGCGAATTCCTTTATTCCGCGCTTCCGACCTTCCTGTCTTCACATCACCGCCCCAGGTCATCGGCTTCCTCGAGAATGCGAAGCCCCTCCGTATCCTGGCGCAGCATGGCGAGGCCCTTCAGGAACTCGGCCGCAAACTGCAGGGTCAGGAGCAAGGACCCGACCGGGAGGAAGGCCTGCGGGATCGCCAGGTAGGTCTCCGAGATCTGCATGGACTGGGACTCGCTGACGACGGAGTCCCAGAAAAACTCCCAGGTGAATAGAGTGAGCCCCACGCAGAAGAGAAAGCCCACCACGAAGCACACCATGTTGTAGATGACGTGGGCCCTGCCTTTGATGAAGTGGGGCACGAACATCATCCGGATGTGGCCGCGCTCGCGAAGCGTATAGGCGAGGCCCGCGAAGGTCAGCATCGCCATGAGATAGCCCGTGTACTCGTCGGCGACGTACAGGGTGCTGTTCAGAAAGCTCCGGAAGATGATCTCGCCGACGGAGATGACGAGCGCCACGGTCATCAGGATCCCCGCCACCCAGCCGCCGATCCCGGACAGCCTGTCGATCAGGTTGATCAGCTTTTTCATATCTCTCTCAATGCCTGTCAGCGTTGATGAAACGCCCCAATGAAACAGGGACCACGGAACTCGTCACGAGCCGTGGTCCCCGCCATCGCCTTATGTCGAATCTTAAACCCCTAGCGGCCGACCTTCTTCAGGAAGTCCGCGTAAATCTTCTTGCCCTCGGGCGGCGCATCCTTGACCCAGTCGGCGCGAATCTTCTGCGTGATCTTCTCGAGATCCGCGATCATCTGCTTGGAGGGCGGCACGGTCTCGATGCCGTTCTTGTTGCTGATGGCCTCCATGTCCTTGTCCCACTTGGGGCCGCGCTCCCACATGATGGCCTCCATCTCCTTGCCGGCCTTCACGAGGGCGTCCTGCTGGCCCTTGGGGAGCTTCCGGAAAGCGGCCAGGTTGACGGTCACCATGTTCGTGGCGATCGTGATGTTCAGGGGCTCGAAGTACTTGAGCACTTCCCAGAACTTGGCATCCACGGCGGTGGGCGTCGAGGTCATGACGGAGTCGATGACACCGGTCTGCAGGGACGTGTAGACCTCGCTGAAGGGCAGCGCCAGCGGGGTTGCCCCGACGGCTTCCATCACGAGGGCGCCGTTCTTGTCGTACGTGCGGGTCTTGAGGCCCTTCAGGTCGGCAATGGAGGTGACCTTCTTTTTCGTCCAGAGGCCGGCTCCCGGCCAGGGGGCGATGTAGAGGATCTTCTGCTTCCACTTCCCCTCGGCCGTCTTGTCGAAGGCGGGCCGGGACAGGTCGATGAGCATCTTCAGTTCTTTAAAATCCCGGACGAGGAAGGGAAGCGTCACGATCTGGAAGACCTTCTCGTCGCCGGCCACGCCGCTGATCAGCATATCGGAGACGGGCACGAGGCCGTCACGGACGACCTTCAGAAGCTCGGGGCCCTTGTAGCCCAGGGCGCCGCCGCTGCTCACCACCAGTTCGAGCTCGCCGTTGGTGGCCGTCTTTACCTTCTCGGCAAATTCCGTCAGCCCGACACTGTGGTTGTTCTTCGGGGGCCATACCGAGTTTGCATTCCACGTGGTCTTCGCGAGGCAGGGCGTTGCCAGAAACGCCGCCGCGACAACCAGGACAATCGTGAGCGTCCAAATCTTCTTCATAGATCGCCTCTCCTTTTTTGAAATTACGGTTCGGTGTGCGCTTGAAACGTGATGGGTCAACGTCAAAGTGGCGCTGATTATAGAAGGTTGCCCCGGCCAAATCAAGGGCAAACTGAAAAGAAATAGCCTTTTACAATCATTGGGTTGAGTTAATATCGGGCAGGCCGGAACCGAGGACATCGTACCATTTTGGTAACGGGTCGAAAAGGTATCCCGAAGCGCCGTCTGCAGAAAATAAAACTAGAGCAAGTCCTCGACACTGATTCCAAGGTCCTTTTGCAGTTGATAGAGGAAATCCTTCGGATCGACAAACGCCTTGGTATCTTCCAGGGTTATTTGTTGGCTGAAATCGAGGTCGTTCTTGTAAAATGAGTCCGCCAACTGACGGGACAACTCTTCATTTTCAAACACAATCGCCGATTCACTGTTGAGTTTCCTGCTGCGCGGATCCATGTTGTAAGAACCGACAATCGAGAGACGGCGATCGAAAACGGCATATTTGGCATGGATGGTCCCTTCGGTTTGATCGTTGGCGTGGGTCCGGCGACCTTGCCATTCCCAGATTTGCACGCCACCCCCATCACAGGACCGGACGACGGGTTCATCATTTACGACCAGCATATCATCATAGTAATCGCGTCCCACGATGGTCAGCATGGGCAGATCGTTGGTTCCGGGACTGTTGGTCAATATGATGACCTTTACGCACCTGCGTGCGGCATCCTTTACGGTCTCGATCAACGCTGCCGACGCAACGAAGTACGCATTGGCGATGAGTATTTCATTTTTTGCCCCTTTGATCGACTTCAGATAGGACTGTTCAATATAGGTTTCACCAAACCGCGGCCGGTTCTGAAAAAAGCGGCTCTTTGCATTTTGATATTTCAGGTCCAGCTTTTTATCGGCCAGTTCACGGACAATCTTGTCCAACCGTTCATCGGTGAAATGCCTCATATACAGCTTGCTTGTCTTCTCCATCACGTTGCGGGTGGCTTTCCAGTATTTGTTGGTGTTGAAAATGCCGCGGCTTTCCTTGACTTTGATAAAATACTCATAATTGCGCTCAAAGGTTGTCACCATGTCTTTGATGACATCGCCCCTTACAATCACATCCTGGTCCCGCCAGTAACGGCCGGGCTCTTGAGGATCGATGCGAAAATATTCATTGGCAATATTCAGTCCCCCCACAACAGCCACCCCGTGATCGGTTTCACCGTCGATGATCCACATCTTTTCATGATATCGCTTGTTCGGATCGGTTGTTTTATCCGGAGCGTCGTGGCTTATCACGGGCAGTTCGTTCACCCACTGGAGATAAAAGGTTTCGTAGCCTTCCACTTCAATGCCGTGCTGCTTCAGATCAAAATACATCATCTGTGTCTGGGGTCCCGGATTTGACATGGCATCCACAATGACCCGAACATCCAGCCCCTGGGCCTTCTTTTCCTTCAATAATTCAGCAATATACAAACCGGACTCATCGCCCGTGAAGATCAGGGCCTGGATGCGAACGGAGGTATCTGCATTCCTGAGGGTCTGGATGCGTGCGGCAAATGAATCGTCACCATTGGGCAAGACGGCAATACGGCATGTTTCAGGGGAATGAACCTTGAATAAACCGCTGATGCCAACTTCCTCGTTAGAGCTGCCGACAAATTCCCCGGGGGCGTCGAACGGCGTTCCCCGGATCGCCGAGACCTGCACCGCGCCTCGAAGCGCCGTTTTCCTCGCCGTCCCGTTGTCGCTCGCGGTCCGGGCGGACGCGCAGGAGAGTGTCGTGAGAAGGATGACGGCCAGGCCGAATCGCGCGAGCTTGCTTTTCATCGGTCGCACCTTGGAGTTACTCGGAAATCGGTCACGGACCGCATTTCCGCACAGGAGCGCGGGGGCGCCTCTGCCATGTTGACATCGGTCGGCGCCCCTGTTAAGAAATCACGAGGGAACACCGAAAAACCATTCGCGGGACTCTTCCATGCGCTTTTTCACGGCCCTGCTGCCTGTCGCGCTCGTTTTCCTTGTGACCGCCTGCGGCGGAAAGCCCGCCCTGCCGCCGGTTGCCGACACGGTGCCCCTTATCCTGGCTCCGATATCCAAGACGCAGACCGTGGATGCGCGCGGGCGTTTCCGGGAGATTTACTGCACCGTTCGCGAGGATCACGGCAGGACGCTCCCCGATGACCGGCCCTGCGACGAAGCCCTCTGGAGGCTGGCCGAAGAGCCTTCGGCTTCGAGGCGTCCCGTCGACCTGGGGAAATCCCGGCTCAACCTGCGGATCCTGGTCGTGCCCGGGCTCTTCAACGACTGCCTCGATCCGATGGTCTCCGTGTTCTCCGACGCCCTTGCCCACCTGGAAACCATCGGGTTCAAGACGGGCCGCATACCCATCGAGGGCCGGTCCGGCTGCGCCCGCAACGCGCGCCTGATCCGGGACCATCTTCTTTCCGCAGCCCTCGAGCCCGGCGAGAAAGCCATCCTCGTCGGCTACTCCAAGGGGACCCCGGACATCCTGGAGGCCCTGGTCGCCCATCCCGAGGTCCGTCCGAGGGTCGTCGCCGTCGTGTCTGTGGCCGGGGCCGTGGGAGGCAGTCCCCTGGCCGATGAACTGGCGGATTTCTACCAGTCGCTCCTGATGCGGCTCCCCGCTCCCCATTGCCCGGCGGGGGACGGGGGCGGGATGGAAAGCCTGAGGCCCCGCGCGCGCCACCTCTGGCTGTCGAAGAACCCGCTTCCGGAGGGCATCCGCTTCTACTCGCTGGCGAACTTTGCCGACCGGGAAGACATCTCGGCGGTCCTGCGGCCGAAGTACGATCACCTTGCCCGCATCGACACGCGAAATGACGGCTCGGTGATTTTCTACGACATGATCATCCCCGGGAGCACGCTCCTCGGCTATGCCCGGGCGGATCACCTGGCCGTCGCGATCCCCGTCAACCGCAGCTGGCCGACGCTGTCGGCCGGATTCATGGACCGCAATGCCTTTCCGCGGGAGGTTCTCCTCGAGACCCTGATCCGCTTCGTCGAGGAAGACCTCCTCGCCACCCGTTGAACGAGACCGTCCGCGGAATCCCCGGCAACTGCACGCACCCGCCCTGTCAATCCATCCCGACCGTCGATGACGACCGGAAGAACCCGAGGCGCCGCCGCTCGCTCTCCGGGGTCCCGGGCTGTGTTTCTTCCGGGGTCATTTCGTGGTCGAGTTTTGCCGCAATCGCGGCACGGCACGTCATGTACCCCTTGGCCCGCGGATCCTCGATATCGTCGAGCTGCCGCTCCACGGCGTCCACGAATGCCGCCTTCTTGCGGTAAAGCGCGATCGAGGCAGTGAGGTAGTCCCACTTGGCCTCGCGCAGCGAGACGGCACAGTCGCGTACGGTTTGGCCTTCGCAGAAAGCGGGCGCCCGAATCTCCGAGAGTTCCTCCACCGTTGCGCCCATGTCGTCATAGAGCTCGATGATGACCTCGAGCAATGCGTCCTTGTAGGGATGCGCGGCTTCGTAATGTTTCATCATGGCGTTGTAATTCGCTTCGAACTGTTCCGCCTCGTCTCCCTCTTGCTTGAGGGCTTTGCCGAAATGCTCGTGAGGGTGCACGCCGCCGAGGTGTTTCTGCCGGGCCCTGTCGTGAATCTCGGCCGGGTCGGTGGACTCGTCGATCTCTTCCGGATCGACGACACCCAGGTCGGCCATGCCCCTCAGCAGCCACTCGACGAGAGAGCCCCTGGCTTGCTTCTGCGTCTCGACCTCGGCGATATTCTTCTGGGTCAGCTGCGCTACCGGAATGCCCGCCTGCCCGCAGGAGGGCCTCGTCCACGCATCGAGCAGCTCCTGGTCGTTTTCGACGGGCGTGGCCGCCGACGGCAGAAGCTCCCCGGTGACCCGGATCCGCCTTGCCTGCGGGTCGTAGGCAAAGGAAACCCGCCGGTAGGCCAGGGGCCAGTCGGACAGCGAGCTCACGTTGAGCTCCAGCAGGTCCCTGCCGC
>Ga0209450_10001511_pt1 | contig 11673 bp, 9 predicted proteins | sample FrelakmetLWP11LW_FD_187149 | JGI IMG/M metagenome (GOLD analysis project Ga0209450, IMG submission 187149) | Freshwater lake sediment microbial communities from the University of Notre Dame, USA, for methane emissions studies - LWP11 LW (SPAdes)... | ecosystem: Environmental > Aquatic >... | reverse complement strand
ACTTCGATCCATTCCACCTGGGCATAGCTCTGCAGGCGCTTCAAGTAAAAGGCCTCCCCTTCCGCCAGAAACGGGGACCGGGTTCGATCCGCAACAATGATTCTGATTTTGATCATGCGAAACTAACACGAACGCACTAAACGGATTGTCACTTTGCTGATTCATTCAAAATCCCCCCTATCCCCCCCTTTAGTAAAGGGGGACGAGGGGGGATTTGTGCAGGAATTCCATATCGCTTAATGCCAAATCCGCCGTCGCGTGTGCATCAGTGAAAAGTCTTTTTCCGGTTCTTATTCTGAACCAGCCACTTGGCCAGGGATTTGACTGCAAGGGTGATTTGAGATTGCGCCAGACGGTAATGGTAGGGAGAGTTTCCGAAAGGATCCAGGATATCGTCCTCCCACCCTCCTGCCACATACTTGCCTAAGAGCTGCACTTTCAGTTTCGCTTCGGGCCACAATTTCTCAAGGTCGGCCTCATGCCTCCTTTCCATCACCAGGACGAGGTCGGCCCAGTCCAACTCCTGCTTGGACATCTGCCGCGCTTCGTGAGGTTCGAAGGAGACCCCCACGCTGGAAAGATACGCCGTCATTTGGGGATCCGGCGGACTTCCCGGAAAAGCGTAAAGCCCTGCGGACAAGACAGAGACCTCCTCAACCTTGAGCGCTTTGAGCTCGCTTCTGAGCAAGGCCTCCGCGAGGAAGCTCCTGCTCACATTTCCGCTGCATACAAAGAGGATATTCATCTATTTTTTCTTCAGTTCCAGAATCCTCGCAATCTCAGCCACCGTCTCATCGATAAAACGCTTCATGTCCTTCCCCTGAAGCGGCTTGCCCGGCTCGGGGAATTTCTGCAGCTTCTCCGGTTTGATCAGGGAGGGGGCGTTCTTGAGTTCCTCGCGCGGCGTCACACCGAATTCCGGCGGGAAGGTGTCCTGAAAATACATATCCTGAAAGGTGATGAATTTGAGCATGTGTGCCGTGGAGTCAAGGATGCCTGTCTCCTCGCGTCTGACAAACCCTTTCTCAATCGCTTTCTTGAAGCCGGCCATGGATTCCCCTCCCTGCGTGCAGGCTACATTTCCATTCCGGTTGGCAATCATCATGGAATCCATGATCTCCTGCTCCGTCACCTGAACCACGAAGATCCGTTTTTCTCCGGCTGCCTGGTTGTAGGCCCTGGCGATCTGGATAACCCTGGGCATAGACACAGGGTTTCCGATCATGGCCGCCTGGGCCACGCTCGGTTTCACGGTCACAGGGACAAAGCTTCTCTTGGCTTCCTCCTCTTCCAGGTAATACCTGTATACCGGATCCGCATGCTCGGATTGGACTCCCACAATTCTCGGGAGGCCTTTGATAATTCCAGCCCTGTAGAACTTGAGGAACCCGCTCATCACCGCAGTGATGTTCCCGGCATTTCCGATGGGCAAAACCACCGCCTTGTCCTTCACTTCATAGTCGAAGTCCTGCGCGATTTCGAAAGAAAAGGATTCCTGGCCCAGAATTCGCCAGCTGTTCTTGGAGTTCAAGAGAGCCACATGATAGTTCTCCGCCAGGTTTTCAACGACCTTCATGCAGTCGTCGAACACTCCGGGGATCTCGAACACCCTTGCTCCGCTCCCAAGGGGCTGAGCGAGCTGCTGGGGCGTGACCTTGCCATGGGGCAACAGGACCGCGGACCTGAGAAAACCTTCCAGGTACGATCCATAGAGAGCTGCTGAAGCCGAGGTGTCTCCTGTCGATGCGCAGACCGCAAGAAGATTGCCGATCTTGTTTTTCGCGGCAAAAGTGTTGATGAAACTCAACGCACAGGCCATCCCTCGGTCTTTGAAGGAAGCGCTGGGATTGAGCCCATCGTTCTTGAAGTAGAAGTCCGCCCCCACCTGTTTTTTCAGTCTAGGATTCGCTTCCACAAGAGGAGTATGCCCTTCGCCCAGGTAGACGATCTGATCCAGGGGAATCACAGGGGCGATGAACTCGTAGTACCGAAAGATCCCTTTGAGCGCTTGCACATTCAACATTCTTCTGAAATCGAAGATCTTTCGCCATTGATCGCCTCCCACGGCCTGCAGGCGATCCTGCTTCTTGTCTTCCAACATCAGGACACTTCCGCACTCAGGGCAGGTGTAGAGAAGCTGGCCGATGTCCAGTTCTCCGTGGCACCCTAAGCACCTGTAAACCATTTCCCCCTTGGGCTCCGGGAGGAGGAAAGGCCTTAGGTCTTCGGGAAATTGATCCAGTCTCATGACACGTTCCTTTGATCATCATTTGATGGCAAATTCAGGTACATGTATTACAATAGACGATAAATTGCAATCCAAACCTCTCAAGAAAATGGCCTCGCAGGAATCCCTTGAGAAGACTCGTGAAGAGTGCTAGGATTCTGCCGTGGGGGATGAGGGCTTTTGATATGCGCCACGCAGTGATCGAGCAGGTCAAAGAGGTTCTGAAGATAGAGGCGGAGGCCATCCTGAACCTGATGGAGCGGGTCGGCCCGGAATTCGACCGCGCCGTCCACATGATCCTGAAAGCCAAAGGCAGGGTCATTCTCACCGGCATGGGCAAATCAGGGCTTGTCGCCAGGAAGATCTCGGCTACCCTCAACAGCACAGGCACCCCTTCGCTTTTCCTACACCCTGCGGAGGCGGTCCACGGAGATCTCGGCATGGTCACTTCCGACGATGTCGTGATCGCCATCAGCCACAGCGGGAGGACCGGGGAGATCAACAGTCTCTTGCCCATCATCAAGACCATGGGCGCAAAAATCATCGCCTACACCGGCTGCCTGGATTCCCCCATGGCCGAGCAAAGCGACCTGGTCATCGACGTAGGCGTCGAGCGGGAAGCGTGCCCCATGGGTTTGGCCCCCACGGCCAGCACCACCGCGGCCCTTGCCATGGGTGACGCTCTTGCCGTGGTGCTCATCAATGCCAGACGGTTCGATCCAAAGGATTTCAGGAAATTTCATCCCGGCGGCAGCCTGGGAGAGAGACTCGCCACCAGTGTCAGAGAGGTCATGTTCACGGACGACCACATCCCCATGGTTCTGGTCGGCTCCAAGGTCCCTCAGGCCCTGAAGGAAATGGATGCCAAAGGAATCGGGGCAACGCTCGTGGTAGACAGGGACAGGAAACTGCACGGGATCTTGACGGACGGCGATCTGAGAAGGGCTTTGCTCAAGCACAAGAGCGTTCGTTCACTGAGAGTCGAACAGATCATGACCCCATCTCCGAAAATCGTTGATGAAAATCAGACGGCCGCAGAGGCTCTTGGAATTATGGAGCTATACGAAATTACCCATCTCTGTATTGTTGACGCCCATCATCGCGTCAAGGGGCTGGTCCATCTCCATGATCTTCTCGGCAGAGAGGAATTCAGACTCAATGGCGGCTCTAAGCTCACCGAGGGGTCTCATCGTAGACCTCCTCACCCCGCTTAAACAAAACGGCGACATCGACGGCCGCAGTTTGGGCAGGCAACTGGACAGGGTTCTACCCCATGTTCAGGCTGTTCTTATTGCAGGACCCTACCTGGGAGAAGGCGGAAACCTCTCGGCCGCGCAAAGAGCAGAGCTCCTGGAAAAGACCCTGGTCGTGATCAGGGGGCGGTTGCCTGTCCTCGTCTGGATCACCCAGGACACGGAACAGGAGACCAGAGAGACCTTGGGGCTCCTCTCCAAGACGCTTAAGACGAAAAAATACAAAGGTCAGGTCTGCTGGCTGGACACCCCGCTCTACTACCACAGCAACCGCGGGCTTGTTTCTTATTACCGCAATGTAACGACCTTGACCCGGGAATCATGGCTCCTTCACAATGATCCGGGACTCATCGACCAGCTGGCCCGGTCCTTCAAACGAAACAACATCCGTACAGCCATCTTAAAGGAAATCCTCGAAATCGAGGAGATTCGAGGACTCCTCTTTCTGGGCTCCTTGGACAGGGCCGGCAATTATCAGAAAGCGACGAGAGCAAGGCCTGATTTCAGGATCTATGATGGAGACGAGTTGCGTTTCCTGACCCACCCAAGCCTCAGCGGGGTTGTTTCGGCCGGTGCAAACCTTTCACCTAAGGCCTGGAGCAAAATTACAGAGGCTTCTCTCGGCCTCAGTGACGCCCGGGAGGATTACCCGGATCGCTTGCAGCAAATCTGGATTGCCGGCCAACATCTCCGAACGCTCCTTGATCTTTACAGCTCAAAAACTGTGCACGTCATCAAACAGGTGCTTTCAGAAGCAGGAATCCTTGAGAGCCCGACCTGCACCGTACAGGCTGAGGAGGTGGGAGAAGAGGTGAGGTCCATCATTGAGGAGATGAAGAAGTTCGGAGATTATACGCAGTAGACTGCTGTCGGCTGAAGCCGACAGCTTGAGGGACAAAGGGACAGAGATGCAAAGGCACATAGCAGAAGAACTATTCTGCTGATTCTCTTTATCCCTCTATTGCTTGATGCCCTTGTCTTTTCCTTCCTTTGTGCCTATGTGCCTTTGTCCCTTTGCTCCTTCTTCCCTAGTGCCCGCAGCAGTGGTCTCCGCAAGATCCCGCCTCTGCCATGGCTTTGATCACTTCTTTCGGCTCTGCTTCGCTGACCCTCACAATTTTCACCTTAAGATAGAAGGCGCCAACGCTTTCCAGTGCGGCCAAAGAGGAAACGAGCAGATGCTGGAAGAGGTCTGCGAGTTCCCCCCCTCTGACACGCAAACTGAGGACATCGCCCTCTTTCCTGTCGGCAAGCTGGAACTCTAAAGGACACAGCCCCTGGCTTCCCGCACCGAAGATGAACTCGAATGCGATCGGTCCCGCGGTCAAATCCGTCTTGTCAGGCCCTGTTCCTGCCTCCAAAAGCAAACCGATTTTCTTGAGAGGACCTATTGTCTGTCGTTCTTCATTCATGACCGATCTCCTTTTCCGGCTCAGAATAACGGCCGGTCCTGCTCCCCGCGCCGGGGACTTCCGGATGTCCCGTTTCTTCTTCAGTGGGACTACTATAAGAACGGATAGGGCCGATGACAACTCACAAGCAACGTCAAAGCACCTTGACTCTCCGCGCTGATGGCATTAAAACCACTTTGGGAACTGGTATAAATTTAGAAAACTAAGCGTAGTTATTTTCCTGTCATTTCGACCGAAGGGAGAAATCTTTCTTGAACCCATTCAAAGATTTCTCAGTCGCTTCGCTCCTTCGAAATGACACTCCTTTTATTTTGATTTGATACCAGGAATGAAAAAAGGGGAGGCAATGTTCATGAAACTGGATGATCTGTGTGTCAATACGATCCGCGTGCTTTCTGCTGAGTGTGTTGAAAGAGCCAACTCGGGCCATCCCGGAATGCCGATGGGTGCCGCCCCCATGGCCTATGTGCTGTGGACGAAATTCCTGAAGCACAATCCCCGTCATCCGGATTGGTTCAACAGGGACCGGTTCGTGCTTTCAGCAGGGCATGGATCCATGCTCTTGTACAGCCTTCTCCATCTCACGGGGTATGACCTCCCGCTTTCGGAACTCTTCAACTTTCGTCAGTGGGAGAGCAAAACCCCAGGCCATCCTGAATATGGGCTGACTCCGGGAGTGGAAACGACTACAGGCCCCCTGGGCCAGGGATTTGCCAACGGGGTGGGAATGGCCATTGCAGAGCGTTACCTTGCCGCCGCCTTCAACAGGCCCGGATACGAGATCATCGACCATTTTACCTACGCCATCGTGAGCGACGGAGACCTGATGGAAGGCATTTCCCACGAGGCCGCTTCTTTGGCCGGCCACCTCGGGCTGGGAAAACTCATTTACCTTTACGACGACAACCACATCTCCATTGAGGGAAGCACAGACCTGGCCTTTACGGAAACACGAACGCTGCGGTTCGAAGCTTACGGGTGGCATGTGCAGCAGGTTGAAGACGGCAATGACCTCGACGCCATAGAAAAGGCCATTGTTTCAGCTCAAAAGGAAACCCGAAAACCCTCCTTCATCGCTGTCCGCACCCACATCGGATACGGGAGCCCCAACAAGCAGGACAAGGCATCGGCCCATGGCGAGCCACTGGGCAAAGAAGAGCTGAAACTCACCAAGCAGAAGCTCGGGTGGCCCCTGGAGCCTGAGTTTCATGTTCCGGATGAAGCGTTGAAGGTTTTCAGAGCGGCCCTTGAACAGGGAAAGGCCGAAGAAACTCGATGGACCTACCTTTTCGACCGATACCGAAAGGCCTTTCCTGATCAGGCTAAGACGATGGATCAATGGATGAAAAGAGAGCTTCCTGAGGGTTGGGAAGCGGACCTTCCTGCCTTTCCGGCCGATCCAAAGGGCACAGCGACAAGAGCCGCTTCAGGCAATGTTCTCAATGCCCTGGCAAAGAGAATCAAAAACCTGGTGGGCGGGTCCGCCGATCTTGCCCCTTCCAACCAGACCCTGATCAAGGGCGAGGGGGACTTTCAGGCAGAGCAATTCGGCGGCCGCAACTTCCGTTTCGGTGTGCGGGAACACGGAATGGGCGCCATCCTCAACGGCATGGCGCTTCACGGAGGGCTGCTCCCTTACGGCGGGACCTTCCTCATCTTTTCCGATTACATGCGGCCGGCCATCCGCCTGGCCGCCCTCATGCAGCTTCAAGTCATTTATGTTTTCACCCACGACAGCATCGGCCTGGGAGAGGACGGCCCCACCCATCAACCTGTGGAACAGCTTGCGGCCCTGAGAGCCATCCCCAATTTGACCGTGCTCAGGCCTTGCGACGCCCCAGAAACCGCAGAAGCCTGGCGCTTTGCCCTGAACCACAGAAACGGGCCTGTGGCCCTGGTGCTCACGCGTCAGGGAGTTCCGGTCCTCGACCGATCTGTTTTCGCGCCTGCTGCCGGCCTTCAGCAGGGAGCCTACGTTCTTGCAGACCTCCCGAAAGGAAACCCGGATCTTCTGCTGATCGCCTCCGGTTCTGAAGTGCACATTGCGATAGAAGCGGCTAAGACGCTCGGGCAAAAGGGCATCCCATGCCGCATCGTGAGTATGCCGTCCAGGGAGCTGTTTGACAAGCAGCCTGAGTCCTACCGCCGGCACGTCATCGCTCCGGAGATCAAGGCTCGTATTGCCATAGAGGCGGGGCGAACTCAGGGGTGGTGGCGCTATGTGGGCGAGAAAGGAGACGTGGTAGGCATCGAACATTTCGGCGCCTCGGCCCCTTACAAGGTTCTCTATGAAAAGTTCGGCGTCTCCGCGGATCGGGTCGTGGAAAAAGCGCTGAAGCTCCTGGGAAAGTAGGGCCGGCCACTTCTCCGTATTGTTCGTGCGACTTGTCCCTCGTTACTCGTCACTTGTCACTGGTCACTTGATGTCCGCGTGATAGGCCTGCAGGGGCTTGGGGATGCCGTGCCCTTTTCGCACCGCCCGGATGCCCTTGGCCGCTGCCAGAGCTGCAGCCAGCGTAGTGATGTAGGGAACCTTGTAACGGATCGCCGATTTGCGGATGTAGGAATCGTCGCTCTTGCTCAAGCGTCCGCTCGGTGTGTTGATCACGAGGTGAATTTCGGCGTTCTTGATGGCATCCACAATGTTGGGCCTGCCGTCATAGATCTTTCGAATCGACTCGGCTTCGATCCCATAGTCGGCTAAGAACTTGCGCGTCCCCTCCGTGGCCTTGATCCTGAATCCCAGTTCAACGAATTGCCTCGCCACTTCGAGAACCCCCGGTCGATCCCGCTCAGAGACGGTGAGCAACACCGTCCCCTCCGTAGGAAGGACCTGCTGGGCCGCCTCCTCAGCCTTGTAAAAAGCCAGGCCGAAGGAATCGGCCATGCCGAGCACTTCGCCGGTGGAGCGCATTTCGGGGCCGAGAACAGGGTCCACTTCAGGCAGCATGTTGAAGGGGAAAACCGCTTCCTTGACACCGAAATGAGGAATCGGCTTCTTCTGAATGCCGAGGGCTTTGAGTTTTTTGCCAAGCATGAGCTGAGTGGCGATCCGGGCCATGCTGATGCTGCACACCTTGGAAACCAGGGGCACGGTTCTTGACGCCCGGGGATTCGCTTCCAGAACATAGACCACGTCATTGGCGATCGCGTACTGCATGTTCATCAGCCCGACCACGCCCAGCTCCACCGCAATCCTTTTCGTGTACTCGTAGATGGTATCCACGTGTTTGGGAGGGATGCTGATGGGCGGAATGACGGCCGCCGAGTCCCCCGAGTGAATGCCGGCCAGCTCGATGTGCTCCATGACCGACGGAACAAAAGCGTCCCCGCCGTCTGATATGGCGTCGGCCTCGGCCTCAATGGCGTTTTCAAGGAACTTGTCGATGAGAATCGGCCTCTCCGGGGTCACATCCACGGCCGCGGCCACATACCGCTTCAGCATCTCCTCGTCATGGACCACCTCCATGGCCCTTCCTCCCAACACATAGGAGGGTCTCACCATGAGGGGGTACCCGATGCTTTCTGCAATCTTGAGAGCCTCCTCCAGATTGCTCGCCATCCCTGATTCAGGTTGGGGGATCCCGAGTCTCCGCATGACGTGACGGAACCGATCCCGATCCTCGGCAAGGTCGATCGCATCAGGAGAAGTGCCGAGAATCTTCACTCCTGCAGCGGCCAGTTCCGCGGCCAGGTTGAGCGGGGTCTGCCCGCCGAATTGCACAATGACCCCCTCCGGCTTTTCCTTTTCATAAATGCTCAGCACATCTTCAACCGTGAGCGGCTCAAAGTAGAGCTTGTCTGAAGTGTCGAAATCCGTGGAAACCGTCTCCGGATTGCAGTTGATCATGATGGATTCATAGCCTTCGTCTCTCAACGTGAAGGCGGCGTGAACGCAGCAGTAGTCAAACTCGATTCCCTGTCCGATGCGGTTGGGGCCTCCTCCCAGCACCATGATTTTTTTTCGCGAACTGGTCTTCACCCGGTCCGGACCATTGTAGGTTGAATAGTAGTAGGCTGCATTCTCAACGCCGCTGACAGGCACGGCGTCCCACGCTTGGGCCATCTTCAGGGAGAGCCGTCGCTCTCGAACCTCCTTTTCCGGCAAGTTGAGGAGTTTTGACAGGTAGCGATCCGAGAAACCGTCCTTCTTGGCCTGACGGAACACATCATCCGGAAGACCCTTGCCTCTGAAGGTCAGGATTTTCTCCTCGAGCTCCACCATCTCTTTCATCTGCTCGATAAACCAGGGTTTGATGTGGGTCTTGGTGTAAAGGTCCTCGACCTTGGCCCCTTTGCGCAGAGCCTCGTACATGATGAACTGCCGCTCGCTGGTGGGCTCTGCGAGAAGGTCCATCAGTTCTCCCAGACTTTTCCTGTTAAAATCTTTAACAAACCCCAGACCGTACCGGCCTGTTTCCAGCGACCGAATGGCTTTCTGCAGCGCCTCCTTGTAGGTCTTGCCGATGCTCATCGCCTCGCCCACCGCCCTCATCTGGGTTCCTAGCTTGTCCTCAGACCCGGGGAACTTTTCAAAGGCCCAGCGCGCAAACTTGACGACGACGTAGTCGCCCCAGGGCGTGTATTTGTCCAACGTTCCCTCTCTCCAGTAGGGGATCTCGTCCAGTGTCAGGCCGCCTGCCAGCATGGAAGAGACAAGGGCAATCGGGAAACCCGTTGCCTTGGATGCAAGAGCCGAGGATCGGGAGGTCCTGGGATTGATCTCAATGACCACGACCCTGCCGGTTTGGGGATCGTGGGCGAACTGGATGTTGGTGCCCCCGATCACCTGGATAGCCTCTACAATGTCGTAGGAATATTTTTGAAGCCGCTTCTGAAGCTCCGGATCGATGGTGAGCATGGGAGCCACACAGAAAGAATCTCCTGTGTGCACGCCCATGGCATCCACGTTTTCAATGAAGCAGACCGTGATCATCTGGTTCTTAGCGTCCCGCACCACTTCCAGTTCGAGTTCCTCCCACCCCAGGACGGATTCCTCAATCAGGATTTGACCGACCAGGCTCGCCGAAAGTCCTCGACCGGCGACGGTTCGCAGTTCCTCCACATTGTAGACATGCCCGCCCCCGGTTCCGCCCATGGTGTAGGCAGGTCGGACCACCACGGGGTAACCCAGTTCAGCGGCGACCTTTTCAGCTTCCTCCACGCTGAAGGCCGGCTTGCTCTTGGGCATGTCGATGCCGAGCCTGTTCATGGTCTCCTTGAAGGCGATGCGGTCTTCCCCGCGCTCGATGGCATCCACGTCCACCCCGATCACCTTGACCCCGTATTTCTTGAGAATGCCTTTCCGATGCAATTCTGAAGAAAGATTCAGGCCGGATTGCCCTCCCAGATTCGGCAGCAGAGCATCCGGTCTTTCCTTTGCAATGATTTCCTCCATGGACTTCACGTTCAGGGGTTCGATATAGGTCGCATCCGCCATGCCGGGGTCTGTCATGATGGTAGCGGGATTGGAGTTGGCCAGAACAATTTCGTAACCCAGTTTTCGAAGCGCCTTGCAGGCCTGAGTTCCAGAATAGTCGAATTCGCAGGCCTGACCGATGACGATGGGACCGGATCCGATAATCATGACCTTCCGAACATCATTCCTCTTGGGCATGGAGTGCTCCTTTCTGCAGGGTCCACTGATCCTTCGCGGTTCATCGCTAAGGAAGGTTTAGATTTGGCATGGGACTATAGGGAAGCGGTCTATTTCTGTCAAGCTTATACAGGGATGGAGTATTTAAGGCAGACTTAAGGAAGCTATTCCTGGCCGTTTTCCGAGAAAACCCTGTTCCCGGAGCGAGTCAGGACGAAAACTGCTCGGGAAAGGTCCTTTTCCTTGATCAGAATCAGATCCGTGCTGTAGGTCGAAAGAGCGTAAATCGGGATGCCCTCTTCGGCCAGAGGAGCTGTCAATGAGGAGAGGATTCCTGTTTGGGAGAAATCCAACACACCCTCGATCCGCAAACAACGCCAGCTCTTGTTGCAGGTAATTCCGGCAGGAACGTTCTCTTCCTGGCAGACGACGGTCGTTTCAGACTGTGTGCGAGTTACAGACAATAAAACAGCTGAACCGGCCCAGGGGGGCAACTTCTCCTCCGGACCAAGACGGCATATGGCCAGGCGCTCCGGAAGAACGTAGAGATCAAGACTGCTGTCCACAGCCGCCTCCTCTTTTCATCAGCTCGCCTAAATGCTGCCGTCTCCTGAATTTCCCGCATCGTTTTCAGGCTCTTCCTCTTCTGAGGGCGCCTGTTCGAGCGTCCTGGAGAGATTTACGATCGATCTCTGAATGTCCCTGATCGATTGGGTCAGCTGCTCGATCGCTTTGACCTGTTTCTGGGCGCTCTCATAAGCCCGATGGCTTACGACAAGGCTCGCAAGGCTCGACACAAGGAGAAAAACAATCAGAACGACCAGCAGCCAGACGGTCCACCCCAATCCCTTTCGCTCAACTCTTCCCCCGCCGGCAGAGTGCTTTTCAGAAAGCTCAACTTCCGCGGGCTCGTCCCGGTGACTCTGCGCATCCGAACCATCGGGCTTCTGAATTGATTCCTCTTCCATGATCACACTCTCCACTTTTGACCCCCTCACCCCGACCCTCTCCCACCAGGGGAGAGGGGGCAGCACTCTGGGACGACAAGAAACTCCCCTCCCCCTTTGATGGGGGAGGGCAAGGGTGGGGGTGATGGACAATGGGCTCTGCTAAAGCAGATACTCAGGCTTCACATTCTGCAACGCATGAAAGATGTTGCCCTTGATTTTTCTGTTCCCGCGGTAA
>Ga0209450_10001510_pt1 | contig 11675 bp, 10 predicted proteins | sample FrelakmetLWP11LW_FD_187149 | JGI IMG/M metagenome (GOLD analysis project Ga0209450, IMG submission 187149) | Freshwater lake sediment microbial communities from the University of Notre Dame, USA, for methane emissions studies - LWP11 LW (SPAdes)... | ecosystem: Environmental > Aquatic >... | reverse complement strand
ATGACCCCGATCGAACCGGTGATGGTTTCCGGCCAGGCGAATATTTTGTGCGCCGACATGGATATCCAATAACCGCCCGACGCCGCCATGTCGGACATGGAAATGACCAGCGGTTTTTTTCTGGCCAACAGTTCGGCTTCGCGCAGGATCACGTCCGAGGCGACGGCCGAGCCTCCGGGGCTGTCGATGCGCAGCACGACCGCCTTGACCGAAAAATTATTCCGGGCCTTGCGCAATTGGTCGGCGACGGTATCGGAGCCCAGGACATCGCCGCCCAGCAGTGAGTCCCCCCCACTTTGGCCATTGGCGATCTCGCCGGAGGCGAAAATGACGGCTATTTTCTTGGCGCCGCTGAAAGGCTGCGGTGAAGTGGTTTTGGCGTAGGTTTTGAAGCTCACCTCGGGATACTGGGCTTTGAGCAGGCCATGCAGTTCATCTTCATAGCCGATGCGGTCGATCATCCCGGCCTTGACGTACTCTTCCGGGGGCAATGGCGACTGGTCGAGAATTTTTTTAACGTCCCCGGCGACGAGTTTGCGGTTGGCCGCGATGCCGTTGATCATGGCCTGGTACAGGTCATCGATCAGAGACTGCATGGATTCGCGGTGAGCCGGGGTCATGTGGTCTTCGCTGAAGGTGTTGCTGGCGGTCTTGTAATCGCCGACATGAAATATCTCGGCCTGGACACCCAGCTTGGAAAGGGTATTTTTCAGGAACATGGCTTCCGCCCCAATGCCGCTGACCCACAGCATCCCCCCCTTGAACATGATGACCTTGTCGGCAAAAGAAGCCAGGTAATATTCCTTCAATCCGCCGTCGACGATAAATGCCAGCACTGGTTTTTTACTGAGTGAAAATTTCTTGAGCAAACGCCCGATCTCCTCGATCTTGGCAAAACCGGTGTCCAGGGAGGATATCCTGAGCAGCACGCCCTGGATGCGCTCGTCAATGGCCGCCCGTTCCAGCTGGTACCAGAGATCCTGGATCGAGATGGCGCCGCTGGAAAGCCCGGGGAAGCGGCTGGGGGTCGTATCAGCCAAAGGACCGGATAATTCGATCTTCAAGACCCCTTTTTCAGGAATAAAAGGCTCCTGGTTGAACTGCAGGTAAATGAATCCGCCGATGATGAACAAACCCAGCAGGATGACGATGAACACCAGCAGGATGATGACAGCGCTTCGCTTCATGGTGACTCCTCGAAAGAATGTTGACTTGAAAGGTATTATACTGATTTTCGCGGCCAAAAGTTTAGCCGCTTTGACAAAACCGGCGCCGGAACAAGGAGGCGGATCACTTTTCCAAATGAGCGGGCGCCGCCGCCGTCCGGCGCAGATTCAGCCAGATGGCCAGGGCCATCATCCCTCCGCCGCCAATGAGGCGCAGCCAGTCGGCATGTTCTCCAAAAACCAGCAGCGAGACCAGCATGGCCAACGGGATCTTGACATTGTTGAAAACGGCCAGAGTGCCTGCCGACACCCGGGTGGCGCCGATATTCCACAGGAAGAACCCAACCCCGGAAGCCAGCAAGCCCAGGTATAGAAGGACCAGCAGTTGGCTGGAAGTTACCTGCAGATGGCGCGGGCCGGGATAAATCACCATGGCTAGGAAAGCGGCAGCCGCACCACCGAGATAAAGCCAGGCGAAGCCATCGCGGTCACGCCAGTTTTTGTTCGCGGGCAGCAGGCGCCGGTAAAATACCTGGCCCAGGGCAAAGCAAATATTGGAAGCCTGCACCAGGATAAACCCGACAAGCAGGCCGGACTCCCCCAGCCCGGAATAGACGATCACAAAAGTGCCGATCACGGCCAGCAGGGCCGTCCAGAAATGGAGCGGCTGCCAGCGTTTTTCCCACAGGTCGTCGGCCAGGGCCACGAAGATCGGCGTGAATATGGTGAACAGGGCCACCTGGTGGGCCGCCAGAAAACGGAACGCCTGGATATAAAAAACATACATCAGCCCGAACTGGACCATGCCGATCAAAAAAAGGCGCAGCGTCATGGCGGCAGAGATCCGGCGTGGACGCAGCAGGGCGAGAAAAAGAAGTGCGGCCAATGCCAGGCGGACAAAGGCCACGAAACTGGCGTCCAGGCCGCCGAGATAGTTTTTTACCAGCCCGAATGAAAAGGCCCAGATGGCCGAGGTGATCCACAGCAAAATCATGGGCAGACTATAGCAGAATCGGCTGATTTTGCAAAAACGCCGGATTGGCTTCTTCATTAGGCCTACTTGCAAAACCAGCGTGTTTGTATTATAAATAGATTGGACCTTAACAATATCATCATCCACAAGGAGGATGCCGTGGTCAATTACGAACCGAATTTTTCAAATATCGCCAAAAACATGAAGCGCTCGGAGATCCGCGAGCTGCTGAAGCTGACCGCCAAGCCGGGCATCATTTCATTCGCCGGCGGGCTGCCCGCCCCCGACCTCTTCCCCATTGACGACATCAAGGAGATGTCGCGCATCGTCATGGAGCGCGAGGGAAAAACCGCCTTGCAGTACGGACCGACCGAAGGCGACAATCGCCTGCGTGAGGAACTGGCCAAGCTGATGCAGAAAGACGGGGTGCAAGTCACCGGCAACCATATCCTGATCGTGACCTCATCGCAACAGGGGCTGGATCTGACGGGGAAAATTTTTATCGACCCGGGCGACGTGGTCATGACCAGCCGCCCCACCTATGTCGGCGCCATCCAGGCCTTCAATTCCTACGGCGCCAAGATGATCGGCATCGAGCAGGACGATGAAGGGACGCAGACGGCCCTGCTGGAGGCGGAGATCGAGAAGCTGGTCATCAAGGGCGTCAAACCGAAGTTCATCTACGAAATCCCCGACTTTCAGAACCCATCGGGCATCACCATGAGTCTGAAGCGGCGCAAGGAACTGATGCGCATCGCCGAGAAACACGACCTGATCGTCATCGAGGACTCCCCCTATCGCCAGCTGCGCTTCGAGGGCAAGACCGAACCGTCCTTGATGGCCATGAACCCTGAGCGCGTCCTCGGCCTCTATACGTTCAGCAAGATCCTGCTGCCAGGCTTCCGCCTGGGCTGGATGGTCGGCCCCAACGAACTTATCCAGAAAGCAGTGACCGCCAAGCAGTCGGTCGATCTGTGCTCACCGCCCTTCAACCAGGCCATCCTCTACGAATACCTGAACCGCGGCCTGCTCGAAAAACAGATCGCGATCATCACCAAGGCCTACCGCGAAAAACGTGATTTCATGCTGGAAAAACTGTCCCAGTACATGCCCAAGCTCCCGGGGCTGAAGTGGACCCAGCCCCATGGCGGCCTGTTCCTGTGGGTCACCATGCCGGAAAGCATTGACGCCGGCGAGATGTTCCACAGCGCCATCGAAAAAAAGGTGGCCTACGTGGTGGGCACGGCGTTTTACCCGGATGGCGGCGGCCGCAATGCGTTCCGCATGAACTTCTCCTATTCCAGCTTGACCGAGATCGAGGAAGGGGTGAAGCGCCTGGCCGGGGTCATCACCAACTGGAAAGCGGGCCAGGACACATCCATTATCACGCCATAGTCACACTCTGATTTCAGCCAGTTCTGCAAGCCGCTGAAATCAGCTAGTGTGACTATCCCCCTTGGGGATATGCAAATCAATCCCTAGCCTGTCAAGATTTATTCGGAAATGGTCAACGGCACCCAAACAACAGGAGATCCCCCGTTTTCAAACCAGTCGATCCCTTCGCTGACCATGTCGAACTTCAGCCAGAATTCCCCTTGGCCGTTGACGGCGGGCAATTCGATGGCTACGCTCTCCCGGTCGCCTTTGGCCAGCGGCCGGGGTAAAATGGCCCGGGCATAGTTCAGGTCAATCAAGTTTTTTTCCCGATCATAAAGCTGGGCACCCAAACGGACCAGGCGCCGTCCCGAGAAAGCTTGGGTGCGCCATAAAGCACCGCCGCGATTATGCACGTCAACTTCCAGCCGCGCCGGTTGACCCACGCGGGTCATGATCTTCTTGGTGCGGATCCTAAGGCCAGCCCTGAATCGATTGCCTTTGAGCGCCGACCCGATCTGGCTGCTGTCCCAGATCTCGTGCTGGATCCTTTTCCAGGCCGGACCACCCATGCGGTATTTTTCCGATGCCGCTCCGCAGGGGTGATCGGTGATCTCCCAGGTCAAGCGGTCGACGCCGATCTTTTCCGCCAGGCGCCTGGCCTTGCCCATCTGCCAGGCGGAATCGTTCCATTTAAAAAGGATGTAGCGCCAGTTGATGAAGGGCACTTCCCTGCCACTGCGTTTTTTTTCCCTGACCAGGGCCGCCATGTTCTTCAGCAATTTGAAAAAATCGCCGCCCTGGCGGTAGCGGCCATAAGTGCGCTGGTCGGCGCCGTCAACGGAAAACGTCACTTCGTCGATGGCCGACCCGGCCAGCCGGGCGATGCGCGCATCATCCAGCAGCAGGCCGTTGGTGCTGGTATACAAATAGATGTGGGGATATTTTTTTTTCACGTATTCGATCATGTCCAGGGCCTGGGGGTGGAGGAACGGTTCGCCGTAGTTGAAAAAGTCGAGGCGGATCAGTTTCGGGCCGATCTCATCCAGCAGGGAGCGAAACTCTTCCAGCGGGAAAAATTTCCTTTCCCGGGTCGCGGCAATGCCGGTCCCGGGCGCGCAGACGGCCTGGAAGCAGTTCAAATTGCAGACCACCGTCGGTTCAAGGAATATGCGCGGCAGAAACTCCTGCCGCAGCGGCTGCTGCGGGACCGCTTCATCGTCCCGCAGAGCCCGCTTGATCCCGCAGGGCTGGCAAAAACTGGAAAAACCGGAGTTCAATTCCTCCCGGATGCGCATGACCTTCGGGCTTTGCCAGATTTCGCCGAGGCTGTTTTGTTTTAAGGAACCCAGCGGCCTTTGGCCCAGGGGGTCGGCGCAGCCGCAGACCACCTTGCCGTCACATAGGACAACCAGTATTTTTGAGATCCAATCGCAGGTGAAACGGGGCACTTAACCGATCTTGTTCTTGACTTCGATCATGATCAGCTTGGATATGGCCTTCAGGGTCTCGACCACCCCATCTCCGCGTGAAGCGACCGCCTCGAGTACCGGCTCGTCTTTCTTGCGCAGTGCCGCGATCAGTTCATTGGCCGGCGTGACATTGGGCAGATCGCGCTTGTTCAACTGCAGGATGTAAGGAATGGTCGCGAATTCGAGCTTGTAGTCCTTCAGGTTGTCCAACATGTCCTGGATGCTCTCGATATTGGCCTCGAAGCGTTCCACCTGCGAATCAGCCACGAAAACCAGCCCATCAACGCCTTTCAGGATCAGCTTGCGTGACGCGCTGTAATAGATCTGGCCGGGAACCGTGTACAGGTGGAAACGGACCTTGTAATCCTTGATCGTGCCGAGGTCGAGGGGGAAAAAATCGAAAAACAGCGTCCGTTCGGTTTCCGTGGCCAAACTGACCAATTTCCCTTTATTGTCATTTTTTACTTTTTCATAAATATGCTTGATGTTGGTCGTTTTACCGCTCAACCCGGGGCCGTAATATACGATCTTAAAATTAATTTCCCTGGTTGAATAATTTAAAAATGACAATTTCAGTCTCCGAAAATGCGGTCGATGTCTTCATCGGAAACACCCTCGAAGGGCGAACCGCCGGGCATTTTGTCAGTGGCTTTCAGTTTCTTGTAAATGACCTGGAAAACCTTGGTCAGTTGTTCCAGGGCGCTGCGCACCCGAAAGCGCACCAGCCCCAGATTGGAGGTGTTGTTGAAAATGACCACCAGCATGGTGCGGTCGTTGATCAGGGAAATATGCAGGCTTTCCTGGCTGGATTCGTTCAAGATCGCGGCAAAGCTTTCGATCTTCAGCATCTGGGCGATGCTGTTGATCGCCGCGACACTGCCGGCGATCAGGGAGGAAATGGAATTCAGATTGATATCATCCATTTCACCTGAAGAGGCAATGCAGTGGCCTTCGGAATCGGTGATAAAAACAGCTTTGGCGGTGGTATTGGCTTTTAATTTCTGCAGCACGTCCTTGATTAAGATATATTCTTCATTATAAATGATAAAATTTTCTTGCATTGTTTACTTTTCCTTACTCATTCTCCCGAAAAGCGGCATACCATTTTTCATCAGCGATGATTATACCACCAGCGGGGAAAAAATACCACCGACTTTCCCTCAAGGGACCTCCTACTTTACTTCCGAACGGCCCTCAATGGCCTTGGCGATCGTGACCTCGTCCGCATAATCCAGGTCGGCTCCGATCGGCAAACCCAAAGCGATCCGCGAAATAGTGATTTTATACTGCCGTAGAATGTCTGTCAAATAATGGGCGGTGGCGCTGCCTTCGGTGGTCGGGCTGGTGGCCAGAATGACTTCCCGGAAAGCCCCATTTTTGATCCGGTCGATCAACCCGGAGATGCGCAATTCGTCGGGGCCGATGCCGCGAATCGGCGACAGGTTCCCCTGCAGGACATGGTAATAGCCGTTGTACAAACCTGTTTTTTCAATGGAATAGATATTGAAAGGCTCTTCGACCACGCAGATCTTTTCGTTGTCGCGGTCGGAGCTGGAGCATATTTCACAAGGGTTGACGGCGCTAAGGTTGTTGCAGTTCGAACAGGTGACGATTTTTTCCCTGGCTTGAACGATGGCCGCAGCCAGGGCCAGGGCGTTTTTTTTGTCGATCTTGAAAAGATAAAAGGCGATGCGCTGCGCCGACTTGCGGCCGATTCCCGGTATTTTCTTCAGTTCATCGATCAGCTGCGCCAGGGGTGGAGTGTAATGCACCATGGTCTTTCCAGGTCAGCTCCCGAAACGTACGGCGCCAGTCACAGCGCGCCGAAGGGGAAACCGCCAGGCAGGCCGCCGCCCAGCCCTCCCAAGTTATTTTTCAATTTGTCTTCGACTTTGGCCTGGGCGTCACTGACGGCGGCGACGACCAGGTCCTGCAGCATGTCAATATCCGCGGGATCGACGACTTCCGGGGCAATGCGCAGGGCTTGCAACCGTTTGTGGCCGTCCATTTTTACGGTGACCATGCCGCCGCCGGAGTTGCCTTCCACCTCCAGGGCATCCATTTGCTCTTCCATTTGCTTGGCCATGCTCTGGGCCATGCTCATCATCTGATTGATATTGGGAATCTTAGCCATCCTTTTCCCCCTTGACGCTCTCAATGGAAATGACGTTACCCTTGATCTTATCCTTGAGGCTTTTTATTTTTTTATCGTTTTTCAATTCTTCGACCACTTTATTCTCCTGTTTTTCCGGCTTGGGCTCCTGGAGGATGATCTCCAACCCGATCGACTTGCCCAGCAGCTGGACGATGGTCTGCTGCAAATAGGCCTTGCTTTCCTTCATCATTTTCCAGGCATTCTCGAAATTCGCGGCAACCTGGATCTGCAGCGTGTCGTTCTGCAGTTTCAGCGCCGAAGAACTCAACGCCGAAGCCAGGCGTGGCTTCTCGTTCTCAACCCGCTCTTTCAGGGCCGCGAGCAGATCCGCCGCTGCCGCGACCGGCATTTTTTCCTCTTTGGGCGCGGACATGACCGGTGGGCTGGGTTTGACATCCATTATTTTTTTCAAGTAATCCTCGATGCTGACCAGCGCCGAAAAATAGCTCAGCTTCAGGAACATGTATTCCAGAATAATCGAGGGGTTTTCCGTATAGCGTATGGTTTGATCCAGTTCCTTCACGGCGTTGAAAAATCGCAGCAGCTCGACTTCACTGACCGGTTTGATAATCTCCTTGATCTCGGCGGTGTTTTCCGGATTCAGGTTATGCAGCCGCTCCGAATCGGGAATGGATTTGATGACGATCAGATCGCGGACAAAGCGCAGGTATTCGCTGTAGAAATAGCGCAGGTCGGTGCCGCGCTCGATTAATTCGTTGATCTGCTCGATGATCCCCTTGCGGTCCCTGGAGAAGACGTGGCGGGTCAGGGTAATGAACGACACTTCGTCGATGATGCCCAAAATGGCCACCACGTCATCGTCCTTGACATCGCCGCTGGCGATGGCGATCGCCTGGTCCAAAATCTTTTTGGCGTCGCGCAAGCTGCCTTCAGCCGATTTGGAGATCAGGTACAGGGCATAATCGGAGATCTTGATCGCTTCCTTCTGGCAGATGCCTTTTAATACCTGCTTGATGACCTCGAAAGGAATGCGCTTGAACTCGAAATGCTGGCAGCGGGAAACAATGGTGGCCGGGATCTTGTAGAAATCGGTCGTAGCCATGATGAAGATGGTATGCTCGGGAGGCTCTTCGATGGTTTTGAGCAGCGCATTCCAGGCGGCATTCGAAAGCATATGCACTTCGTCGATGACCACAATGCGGTAACGGTTCTTCAGCGGCTTGTACTTGACTGTTTCCCTCAGGCTGCGCACTTCGTTGACGCCGTTGTTGGAAGCGCCGTCGATCTCCAAGTAATCGGTGGAATTGCCCTCGGTGATCTCCGCGCAGGTTGGACACTCATTGCAGGGCTCGATGGCTGGCCCTTTCTCGCAGTTGAGCGCCTTGGCCAGAATGCGGGCCGACGAGGTTTTGCCGACGCCCTTCATGCCCGAGAAGATCAGCGCCTGATAGACCTTGTTCATGGCGATGGCGTTCTGCAGCGTTTTGCAGATGCTGGCCTGGCCGATCAGTTCAGCGAATTTCTGCGGCCGGTATTTCCTGGCTAAGGCAAGATACATCGTTTTATTCCGTTCATAAAAAAGGCTCAGGAATTCCCGGACACCTGCGAAATTCTACTTATTGCTGCTACCTTTCGGTCCTGACAAGGTTCATAGGTTCGCACCGCCGGGCTCCTGAGCCATGTTTTCTTTTAGACCAGGGCCTCACGCGGCCCTGGAGAAACAGGCGTCTTCGGAGAGGGTGGGATTCGAACCCACGGTACCGTTTCCAGTACACACGCTTTCCAAGCGTGCTCCTTAAACCGCTCGGACACCTCTCCAGAACAAAAAGTCATTTTATAATTTATTTCTCCGAAAAGCAAGAGCAAAAACGCACAAACAGGAATCTAAAAATCGACCTTCAGTCCCAGGAAAACCATGGAATCCTTTTTGAACTGACCGAACTTGCTTTCATCGGCCTGGCCGGACAACGGCCAGAATGCCCCCAGATTCATCACCAGGGCGTCGGCAAAGCGGAATTCGGCCTCCGGCATCAGGGCGAATGCCGAGCCTTTGGCGGTCATTTCCAGCAGGCCGCCGGCCTTCAGCTTGATCTTTTCGTTGGCCGACTTGAACTCCAGCCGGCCCAGAAGATAATTGCTCAAATTGCCGAAAAACATCCCCTGCCCGATGCCGAGATTCTGCTGCGCCTCCGTCGTGAAGGCGAACTCGTCGAAAAACCCGTGCAGGAATTGCAGGTTGGCGTAGAAACCGCCGCCGAAATTGTAGTCCAGGCCAAGGACATACTTCCAATAAGCCGGTTCCAGGAGGCGGAAGCTGCTTTCAGCCGGGAGCAGCTGATCATTAACAATCAACGGTACGACCACCCGGCCATTGATGTTTTCGGGAATGATCAGCGCGCTTTCGGCCCAAAAGCCGATCCCTTTGAATTCGCCGGCGCAATCGAACCCCAGCACCTGCAAGCGCGGGTAATAAAATATTCCCTCCAGGGAGGAAAGGGCGGAGAGTTCACGCAGCACCGGCAAGGATGAATTGCCAATGTAATAAGAGAGGGCTAAATCAATAGCGAACAAATTGCGGGAGATGCGCAAGCCCAGTCCGGTCTTTGCCAACTCGCGGCCCCAGTAGGTCTGCACGGTAATGGTTTGCAGACCATAAAATTTCTGCAGCAGCGCTGTATAGCCGTACGGCATGGGCGAAAGGGGGTTTTGCAGCAGCCACACCAGCTGGAGTTTCGTTTTGCCCGCGTAGTATTCAAAATTCAAGGCCGTTTGCGGCCGGCGTTCGGCGAAATAATCGGGGTCGAAAGTGAAAAAGTTGGCCAAGTCGATGGGGTTGAGGTTGTCCACCACGTTCATCTTGTCAGCACTTCCCCACTGGATGCGCTGCTTGCCCAGGGTCAGATCAAGGCCCTGCACAAGAAAATCAGAAACCTTGACCTGGGCCTCATAGAGATTCAATTCGAAATATTCGCTGCTGAATGCGGAGCCGAGCGCACCGGCCTCCGGAAAACTTTGGCCGCCGAGCCGATCGCCGGGATAGGCATACGCATCGAAACGGACTAGGTAGGCGACGCGCTCGGAAACATTGCCGGCAAACGCCAGGCGCAGTTCCAGGCGCTTGCTGGCGAAATCAGCCGCCTGATGGGAAAAGAACTCCCCGGCGGTATTGTCCTCCATGAATGCCGAAGTGAACAGCTTGACGCGCCCGGAAAAATCGATCTTGGCCGCGGCCGGCGCCTGGGCCAATGAAAACAACAATAAAAGCGGAACCAGCGTTTTTCTTTTCAATGCCATGTTCGCCATCCCCTACAACCCCGATTTTTTAATGAAGCGTTCGGAAAAGATTTCATCCTGCAAATCCTGGTCCACCTTGATGTTTTTCATTTCCAGGACCGTGGAGGTCCTTTTTTTGATGTTGCTCATTTTTATCCGGGCCATGATCCAGTATTTCCCGGTTAACTGCGAGTTCTGTTCGGCCACTTTTTCAAGGTTCCCGGCCGCGTCAAAAAGCTCCATGCGCGTCGGCGTGCTGCTGCTTTTGCTCACCGTCAGGAGAATCCGGGCGTAGGGCTTGTTCGACCCTTTTTTCCTGAGCAGTTCGAGTTGCCACTCCTGGGCGTTTTCGGCGAGCAATCTCGGGTCATACGACTTGCTGAAAGCGGTTGTGCCCATGTCTTCATAGGAAAAATCCGAGCCCATGAAGGAGTCCTTCATGTTGGACGAGGCGATGCGCCGCGTGCGGTGGAATTCGGGGAGGTAAATGTACATGGAATCTTCGGCCAGCGCCAGAAAGCCTATCCCTTTGACATCGGCGGGACTGAGAAATTTCAAGGCCCGGGCGTCATCCTTGTCCTTGGTATTGCGTGACCAGGCATGGATTTCACGGATGCGGACCTGTCCCTTGTCCTGGATGGTCATGACCATATCCGCCTCCATGTCCCGGGGAGCATGCGCACCCATGGTATTCTCTTCCACGGCTTTGAGTACCGCCGCCGCATCGGCGGCCGGGAGCGAACCGGCCAGCCAAAGGATTGGCAGGAGCAGCAAAATAATTTTTTTTAAATCAGGCATGTTTTCCTCCTTTTTGTTTTTTGATCATGGGATTAAAGACCAGGATCGCGGCCGGCAGAAGCGTCAGCGCCGAAAGGGCCGCTAAAAACATCGAGCAGACCATGGCCCAGGCGAAATTACGCAGAGGCACCAGCGAGGAGAGGAGCAAGACGGCGAAACCCGCCATCACCGAGAGGGCATTGGTCAGGATGGCCTTGCCCTTGTCTAGGAACGCGCGGCGGATCGACTCCTCAGCCGCGAATCCCGCGTCACATTCGCTGATGAAGCCGTGTATGAAATGGATGGCGTAGTCGATGCCCACACCGATGGAAACGCCGCCGATCATCATGGTGGCATAATCCAGGGGCACGCCCATAAGGGCCAGCAGCCCGAACATCACCACGCTGGTGAAGATGATGGGCAGGGTGGAGATGAGGCCCAGGGAGAAGCTACGGCGCATGAGGATCATCAGGAACAGGGTGAGGACGTATGCCAGTAACAAGGATTGCAATAAGGATTTCAAT
>Ga0209450_10001509_pt1 | contig 11679 bp, 9 predicted proteins | sample FrelakmetLWP11LW_FD_187149 | JGI IMG/M metagenome (GOLD analysis project Ga0209450, IMG submission 187149) | Freshwater lake sediment microbial communities from the University of Notre Dame, USA, for methane emissions studies - LWP11 LW (SPAdes)... | ecosystem: Environmental > Aquatic >... | reverse complement strand
TCTATACTATCAAAATCTCACTACTTTGCACGGATTTACTTGGGAAATCCGGGAACAACTGATTTGCATCAAATATCGGGTGTCAACAAGGCTCGACAGGCAGCGCGAATTCCATCAAATGAACCACGGAAAGCCCATACAACAGATGTATCGTTACAATGAGTATGCCCTGTACCTCGGCCAATAGCAGGAATGTGATATTCCAGCTCACTAAAACTGCCAAGGCGGCTATTAACATTACATGCCTGTGTGGAAAATCCAAAATAATTCGTATCTGTCCACGGCACATCGACATATTCGCCAGATGGATTGATAAAGAAATTGCGTACAATCATTGCCCACTGCGTGTCCGTCTGATAGATATAACCGATACGTCCGGTGGAAGGCAACGCACGCAGAGATATCTTATGTTCACCTTTGGCACGCATCCGATATCGGACAAGATGATCGTTGACACTCAAGTCTTCCGGACCAACCGCTCCAACAGTGCTGAAAATATGCCTGGGTTCCGCACGCACAAATGTTGGAAAAAGCATCTCACCGTTATGCGGCATTTGAACGAGATTCCACAGCCCCACCGGCTCGGTAGCAGCAGCATCAGTATTTTTTATCTCAAGCGAGAGATATTGTGTATAACCTGCATACATAAGTTCTGCAACCAATGGAATACCGCGTTCATAGCGGAGAGGGTTTGGGGCAGGAAAGACGGATTTAACGATTTCCAATTCGATATTCTTTTTTGAGCGAGCCATTGTGATGGTAAGCTTATTAACAAGCTTGAAATCATCGCCGCTTCTGACAACCTGATAGTTGCCGGGGTCGAGTTGACGCGGCTGGAAGTACGTATCAAGTTTCGGAAAATTGGGAAAGAACACATCTGCCTCGGGAGCAAGCCATGTGCGGTCTCCACCGGAATTATGCCATTGGTCACCAACATAGAATTCCTTTGCGGTATCGGCACTTTCCAGTGCCGTGTGCGTCCAGTAGAAATTTTCCTCGCTACCCGGCGCATAAAGCCCCAATACCCGACCGCCATACGGCAACATCAGAACTCGTGTACCGTCAGGACTCGTAAAACACTCGGTTGCCTTGCCCTCACAGTTAAGCACGTCAACGATCTTCTTCATAAAATGTCCTCCATTGAAATCACTCTTTTAACCATGCGTTTCTTTACGACTTACTATTGCCCCATGCCATGATAATCGCTGCCAGTATCAGCAATGCAATTGCGGCATACATTTGAGTACGAGGTTTGCCATGAACACCGCGCCATTCGCCGCCGATGAAACCAACTCCCTGGTTGCCCATCATTTGCATTGCCTGCTGAATGCCAAAGCCAACCGATGCGCCAAGCGCACCAAGCATAAGCATCCCCTTGCCCATCAGTGCAAGAGAAAGAATCATATTAATCCCCATAAAAACTGACAATCCGGTTTCTTTCAACGAGCATAGCACATTCCACGATTTATTTTTGGTCATCAGCCAGGCCGGATAAATCACATTTATAAGGCCGCCTGCAATCAAGCCTACTGCCCAGACGGCAAAATTGGCTGGTATCTCACCGGCACCCTGCGCTTTCATAGCAGCAACGATAGGATCCTGGCTATATACAAATGCGAAGCTGATACCCGCAGCAAGAACGCCTCCAATAACAACCATCAGCAGGCCGACCGCAAAACTTCCTGTTTTCTGTTGTGTTTTCTGCAACACTTTATCACGCCCAAAGCCCGCCAGCGAGGCCACGATTACACCTATCACCATAACCGCTACCCCAATAAGCACAGTAAATCCCGCGGGCGAAGTCATATCGGAAGCATTCCGAAAAAGCCCAGAACCTTTAAATATCATCGGCAATGTAACACCAAGTGAAACGCCAACACCGGTCATAATACCGCCAGTAAGACAAAAACCGATACGTACAAAGCACATCATACAGATTACGTTGGCGATACCCCATGACATAGAAAAAAGGTTCGATTTGATGAGTACCATCGCATCGACGCTTTTGTATGCCTGAATCGCATTGGGGCAAAACAGCAGTGTTACCGTCCACGGCCCTACAAACAGAGCGACGAACATTGCGACAAACGCAAAATGTTCATATTTAAATCGCTTCATCAATTTTATCGGCCAGCCACCGCTACCTTGAATCAAACCAGCAACTACAACAACTAATGCGCCTGATAACATCGCTGAATCCATACATTTCTCCTTAAACTATAAAAGTGCTTGACAGGTTCATTTTTCACATTCTTTATATTCCAGCACTGCTGCGCCTGGACAATCGGTAATTGATACGATAAGACCCTTTTGCATCAAATCTTCGCCCGACAGGGTTTGCTTAGTGTCAGTCTGCAGATCAGTAACTTCATATTTTGCACTCGATACCAGCCCATGCAGCACAAACTGTGCACTTAATGTGTAGCTGCTCGGACGCCGGAAAGCTTGAATCATACCGCCTTTCTTTGCTGAATCATGAAATTGCCATCCAATCCACACATCCTTGTCAAGGCTATATGGGGTAAGCGGATAGTAGTCACCGTAATAATATTGCGCAATTTCACGCCACTGTTTAAGCCATCTGCGGAGGCTTGCATAATCAAGGTTCTGATCGCGCATATCCCAACAAGGAATAACATTTGGAGCCATAGTGGACCAAAAATGATACGGAGCAACGTTTTTCGTGCCAGTGCCATGATACGGAATCCACATACTCAGAATATAATTCTGGCACTGCTGCCCTGTTTCTTCAAAAATATAATCGCTCTGAAGAAGCGGCACTGCGCGACGCAATGTTTCCAGATCATTACGCCGTCCACCAGATGCACATGAGTCAATTAGCATGCCCGGATGGTGACGCTGCAGTTCATCCCAGTACGCCAGATATCCCTGAACATAGAAGTTTTCCGTTATGCCCTGTCGGTCAGCACTGTCGCCGCTTCGCCAAAACCACAGAGGTTCAACATTGAAGTCCTGCCGATACAGATCTATACCCTGCTCAGTCAGCAATTTATCGATATGGTTAACTAGCCATTTGTGGGCTTCCGGGTTGCCCAAATCCAACAATTTCCACTCGCGCATCCAACCGGACGAATCTGGAACATCCTTTGGCGACAGCAGCCACTCCGGATGATTCTGCCACAGCCATGTGTCTTCGCACACGCGTTCAGGTTCAAACCATACGATAATCTTGACACCTTTTGAGTGAGCAAAATCAGAGATTGGCTTTATGCCGAGTGGAAATCGATTCGGATCGATTTCCCAGGTGCCGGTGTCAACCCATCTTCCCTTAGGAAGCTTATACCAGCCGGCATCCATCCACCAGTAATCAGGCGCAAGACCTTCTTCGACATAGCGACTTACAAATAGCTTCTGATTTTCCTCATTGGCATTGACCATCTCACTAAATTGATGCGAACTGCACGGCGTCAATTGTGGCGGCGGGAGCTTGCCGTTTGAGCGAGGCAGGTTATGTGCGATCATCCATCGCCGCCAAGTATTTTGTGCCCGGATCACATCCCCGCTCCAGAACTGAACTGCTATCAGCGGAGTACGAACTTCTTCGCCGGGATGAAGGACAAAATGCGTCGTTTCCTGTCCAGCGCGGACATGCAACCCCACCCCTTCGTCTCTTGTAAATTGAGCCGACCATTGTCCCGGCCAGCCCACAGCGATAATCATTCCCTTGCCGGGCCTTGCTGTTGCTATGACATTTTCATATATTGCTGTTTTGCTTTCCACCTTCCTGACTACTTCGCCGGGCTGCTCAAGATTGAAATAACACAAGCTACCTTGGGTCGGCCGTCCGCCATATGAGGCAAACGTTTTGTCGATTCTTTGGTCGAGCACCATTTCATACGGCTGAAAATCCGACACCTCTGCTGTACTTCCCTTGAAATGATGCAGCACAAATTCGCCTCCATTGGCTTCACGTCTGATATCTATGTCTATTGCACGGATATTTTCAAGCATCGGTGTATCCTTTGCACCGCAATTCTTGAAAAAGACTGTCCACTCGACAGTTGGAAAGTCTTTGTATTCCACCGCGACACATCGTACTTTCATGCCAGTGTTCGGATCGGTACACGTCAATACATGCTGCGTACGCTGCTGATCAAGCACTTCACTTTTACGGTCAACACCCCATGTTTTAAACAATTCTGATGAAGACTTTCCACCATAGTTGAATGAAAACGGCACCTGCAGAGAATTCGCATCAAAATGCTTTATGAACCATTGACCCGACATCTTCAATTCATGCGGATCCACTGATAAGGCATGAACATACTTCGCATTAATAAATAGAAGCGTCATAACCAAAACCACAAATAAAGTTCTATCGGTAAGACGTACTGTTTTCATAATATCCCTTTCGAAATTTTGAAACTGAGTCTTCGATTATTCTCTTTCGTAGAAATATAAGGCTGAACCTGGTTGTTGTTTGATTTTAATCAATATAATTCTTAAGTCTCTGCCAGCAATCTTCTGAACCCGACCTGTATCCTTGTCCGTCAATTTATATTGTGCTGCAGGTTCAATCCCATACAACAGAATCGTTTTTGTTTCATCGGGTGCAAGTGCACGGCGAAATACAAGAACCATGCCCCGCTGCTGATCAGGCCGATACAGCTGGTACCCATTAATGACTTTTCTGCAGACCAAAGTGTTTCAGTTAAACACACCGCCAAACAAATTATCACTACCCATCCATAAGAACTCTCTTTTACCATGCTATTTACTCCTCACAAAATTCTGGCGGTATCGCCTATTTTCCTGATTATAAACTATTTCTATTCTAGTTTCGCAGCCAAAATACCTTATGCCGCTCTAATGAATTCTCAAACATTACCCTGATTGCCTTTAATACATTTTTACTTGCGAATCTGTTGTTACCTTTCAAGCCATTAAAAATCGCGCATGTAACCGCATGTCCAGCCGCCGTCCACCGTTAATATATGGCCGGTAATATACGTACTGCCCTCTCCGACAAGAAACAGCACCGCATTTGCAATGTCATCAACGGTACCAAAACGTCCAAGCGGTATATGCGAAAGCATTCGCTGTTCAAATGAACCCCACACAGCATTTTTCCCGATAAATAACGCTCCTGCCACCGGCACTGACCCAGGCGCAACACCGTTTACATTAATGCCGTGCGGCGCCAGTTCAAGAGCCATTGCCTTTGTCATATTGTGGACTCCGCCCTTGGCCGCAATAAAACCGATCTGCTTCCGAGCCGCAACCGAACCAAAAACAGAGCCAACATTGACAATTCGACCCGAATTCTGTTGAATCATGACTCGTACAACTGCACGCGAACAATAAAATGTTCCTGTCAGATTAATCTCAATCAGTCGATGCCAATTTTCCGTGGTAAACTTATCAATCTCTGTACGATCTTTTGGTTCGCCGCCGAGATTGACACCGGCGTTATTGACGAGAATATCGATCCTTCCAAAATCATTCACTACAGTTGAAACAAACTCTTCCACTTTCTCAGGATCAGTAATATCAAGATACATGTAGCGGCATGTTCCAAACTGCGAAAATTCTTCTGCGACTTGATGGCCGATGTCTTGGCGAATATCTGCAATAATAACTTGTGCGCCATTTTTAAGCATCAGTCTGGCGCACGCTTTTCCAATACCTTGCGCAGCACCTGTAACGATTGAAACATGATTTTTAATATCTACTTCCACTTATAATCCCCTGTTCTTATATATTGCTTAAGTACCGGCATGATATTACATACTCAAATGGACCAATTTTAGACCAAATATTTATGTAAATCTACCTGTTTCGTGCTTCTGAACCATATTTATATTTTCGAATTACTACTGCTCGGCTAAAAATAGAATCAAAGACAACTGTTTATAGTTTTGAATATTCATTTTTTATAGAAATTTCCGTAAGCACTGGTTGTAGCTGAACTTGGCCTAAAAATAAAAAAACACCGAGAATCTGCAGGATTTCAGCCAAACTGTACGAAAGCCGAAGTGTTTTGGCGTGAAGTCCCTAATTTGGAAGAAAATGATGCGGTTAGTATTCATCAGCCATTCCTTTATGTTATGTGCGTAAGCACACCTAAAAAGGCCTTTGGTTATAGCCGAATTGGATTCTATAATAATTATTATTACTGGTAACATTCTATATTTAATAGAGTTATATCAATTCAATTTAACTCAGCTAGAAATACTGTCTTCAAATATAAACGACTTGCTCATTGTCGAAATGATATTATTATATTATTTATGCAATGTCAACGAAAATAATAGGCGTTACTGAAAAAGTTTGTGCCTCACTATTATCTGGTTGTATGTTAATTAATCACCTAAGATTGTGAGGTCAAAGGAAAACTTTTTTTGAAATGGATGTTCATAAGTCCTTTTTTAAGATTACGTTCTGGAAAAATCAAAAAGATCGTACGAGATTTCTATTAAAAAAATCCGGCCCGTTTTTTAAATATCATGAAGTTTAAGACAAAACACACTTGATTTTTTATAGCTATTGTATTATAATACGATAATTGCCTTATTCAATTATAATTGCCTATAAAGTTTTCGTTGGCAACCAAAAGATAATCCTGAGCCTGTTGCATAAATAATTGCTCTTTTAAAAAATGAATAAATCCAGCTTTTCGGTTATAGTAGGCCAAACGGATTGCTAACTATGTAAAGGACCGCGAAATGGCTTACAATTTCCTGCCTTGCGACCGAAATCAGGTGTATCTTCTGCCTCCCTCATTGACAGACTGGCTGCCGCAAGACCTTTTGGCGTGGTTCGTTCTTGATGCGGTTAAGCGGATTGATCTAACTGAGTTTTACAAAATAATACTGGACCGACAGCATCGTCAATCCTGCATTTCACCCGGCAATAATGGTTTCGCTGTTGATTTATTCCCTCTACGGAGGAACGTTCCTGCGGAAAGATTGAAAAACACCGCCAGCCGGATACGGACAATCTTTCGCCGACTGAGTTGGTGGAACGAATACCTCTGACAGAGCATGGACATCGGTTGCATAGGATTCGAGGCAAAACTATCGAGCCGGTGTTTTTGGTCAGATTAAAGAGTTCTCGGTTTTGACAGGTTTATGAGGCGAGGAATAGAAGCTTGCCAAGTGAATGGTCGCTAATATGCAATGTTTATTAATCTTTTGAAGCTTTGGCGAAGTGCTAATGCCTGCTGGATTTAGTAGAAAGGCCGTTTTAACTCATTCTGACGTGCTATTTTGCCGGGTTTTTGGCAAAAACACGATCACATATAAAAAGTTAAGAAAAGGTGCTTGGGAAGCAGAGAATTGAGCTGTCTGCCCCGGATAGCCATCGAATCCAATGGTTGGATTTGAAAATCATTGTGCAACTGGCTCATATAGTATAAAGATGTGGAGATATTGTTGTGGCTTCTGAAATAAAAGTACCCATCCCCGATCAGGTCACTGAAGAAGTGCGTATTCTCAGGTGGCTCAAAAAGGTGGGCGATACGGTAACACAAAGTGAGATAATCCTTGAGATTGAAACGGAGAAAAGTGCTATCGAGGTAGAAGCGTCGGCTGACGGTATTGTTCTTGAACTGCTTGCGAATGAAAACGATATGGTACCTGTCGGTAAAGTGGTTGGTTTTATTGGCCAGGCAGAAGAAAAACCTATTACGACCCCCATCGCGGATGAACCGGTAGCAGCGACGCCAGTTGCCGTATCTGCGGCGTTGGTTTCACAGCCGGGGGCTGACCAACAAGTTGGGCAACGAAAGGCCATATCACCCAATGCACGCCGTCTCGGCAAAGAGCTTGCCGTTGATATCGCTCAGATCAGTGCCGGAACAGGAAAGGACGGTAGTATTATCGGAGAAGACGTAAAACGTTTCGCCGCATTGGAGCAACAAAAACCGATTGTAGCAAAGCAGACTGAAATGTCACAGATTCCGCAGACGGGAAGTATGTCGCCATTAAGTAAAATGCGACGGGCCATTGGTGGCAATCTGCAGCACAGTTGGCAGCAATCGCCACACTTTAATGTAGCGATGACCATAAATATGGCGAGAGCTATGAGTTTTCGCGAACAGTTCAACCGAAATCGTGTCAAGCCTGAGCAGCTAAGCGTCAATGATCTTGTTGTCAAAGCCAGTGCGGTGGCATTAGGACAGAATCCTGCTGTCAACAGTAGACTCGCCGATGATAAGATAGTATATCATTCCGACATCAACATAGGCATTGCTACGGCCATCCCCGATGGTTTGGTCGTGCCAGTGTTAGTCGGCACCGACAAACTGGATTGGGAACAGTTGCATTCACAAACAAAAATGCTTGCCAAGGAAGCTCGTAATGGAAAGATTATTGGTAGCGGCAAAGGTACTTTTACCATTTCCAATCTTGGAATGTTCGGCGTAGATCATTTTACGGCTATTATCAATCCGCCGGAATGTGCAATCTTAGCTGTTGGTGCCGTGATTGACCAGATTGTCGCGATAAATAAAATGATTGCTATTGCACCGATGATGCAGGTAACGCTTTGCAGCGACCATCGACTGATTGACGGGGCCACGGCGGCACAATTCCTTAAATCATTAAAGGACTATCTTGAGGAGAAGTTGCCATTGTAAAAGAAAGAAGATGCGGGTTCGGTAATGATAAATTTCCGCCGAATTGGGAATTACGAACCAGCCCTTGGCTCATTTTTCTGCATCCCACTGATGGACAGAGCAGGAAAAATTGTTATGATCTACCAAAGAAAGCACTTGCTTAAACAGGCTGCCAGCCTTTATCATGTCATTATCTCCGGGTGTTGGTTTTGTTTTTCGAGCAAAAACAATTATGTCCCATTCCGGAGATACTTTTTATTCACTTTTCAAAATTTATCTTGGACAAGAGTATTTGACTTGCAATGTTATGTATAGCAAGTAATATAATTCCTGATGAAGTTTATTGGTTTTAGAGATAATTATGGTGTTATGCATAAAGGCTATGTAGAGCCAAGTGGTAAAACGGTTCGCATTGTTCAGGGTGATATTCTTGAAAAGTACGACGTGATGGATACCTCGTATGAGCTCAGGGACATTAGCCACTATTGTGTACCGATTAATGTGCCAAATATTATTGCGGTTGGTCTCAACTATATCGACCATGCGAACGAGCTGAATATGGCTATCCCTGATGAGCCGGTGATCTTTTTTAAACCCACCACTACCATCAATACACATCGATCACCGATTGTGCTGCCGAAAGAAGCTCCGGACGAAGTCGATTTCGAGGCCGAACTCTGCGTTGTTATTGGCAAAAAAGCCAAACACATTGCGCCGCATGAGGTCCACGACCACATTTTCGGCTATACATGTGCAAACGACATCACCGCCCGCGACTGTGCCCTTCGCCGTGACCGCCAGTGGGCGCGTGGAAAAGGCTTTGATACGTTTTGCCCAATTGGTCCTGTCATCGAGACCGACCTTGATCCGTCAAATCGTGCAATAACATTTATGCTCAACGGGCAAGTTCTTCAGCATTCAAATACTTGCAATTTTATTTTTCCGATTCCGCAACTGATTAGTTTTATCTCGCGAAATATGACGCTATTGCCGGGCACGTTGATTCTTACCGGAACCCCACCCGGCGTTGGCTATGCGCGTAAACCGCCGGTTTATTTCAAACTCGGAGATACGATCACCGTTGAGATAGAGGGTATTGGCAAGCTCGAAAATAACATCGTCATGGAATCATAGAGCGGTTTCCGTACACCCTTCATTCATCCTGTGATTTTGCATTCAGATGTGGCCCGGCCGCCTTCGGCGGTTGGTTGGCCGTTGCGTAGTGCATTTATAACAGTTCACCTCTGCCTGGCGTCAGCACTACCACGTGTGTATTGGGTGATATCAAATTTATCTGCTCACAGAAAAAACTGACATCGCCGCCATGCTCGGAAAAAAGTCCGAAATGTGACGGTAGAGCAATCTTTGCGTCGCATTTTTTTGCCAGCTGCGCTGAGTCGGTCTCGCCAAGATTGCCGAATTTCGGATTGATACAAGGTACAAGAATCGCCGGCTTCCGATTAATTGCCATAGCCATCATCGATTCGTTGAGCGAGGTATCGCCTGTGAAATAGATACTCCGGCCTTCGCACTCAATGAAAAAACCAATCGCATCTGTGCACAAATCACCATGATCAGCCCCAATGGCCGACAGTACCAGCTTACCACACTGTATTATGTCGCCAGCCTTGACAAGTGTATAAGAAACCTTTTTGGTTTTTAAGAAAGCTTCGCAGGATTTGCCGGCAATAATCATGCAGCAAGGATTTTTTGCGGAGATAATATCGAAGCTGTCAATGTCAAGGTGGTCGGGATGATCATGGGTGATCAGATAAATATCTGTTTGCACTTGGTCAGCCAAAAGCGGTGCAAGACTCAATCGTCGAAAGCCTGCAATGCGCTCCACGCAGTCGCTAAGATACGGATCAATACACACTATCTGGCCGGTGTGAAATTTAAGCATAAAACCATAGCCGCATAGCCAGTACGCCATTATCTTGCCATGCGGTACAACGTCTTGTCGGATAGTAGTTACATGATATGGCATCGTAATACTCTTAGAGGTAGTTTGCTCCAAAGCGGGCACCTGACTCGCCACGGAAATCTGAGATTAGAGACATCAATGCCGTGGTACCGCCGTCGACGACGATCGTTTGACCGATGATATAGCTTGCATCGTCTGAGCAGAGAAAGACGGCAATTTTAGCAATATCAATAGGATTGCCATAGCGGGTAGCAGGTACTTTGTCATAGGCAACTTTTTTGGCATCTTCGAGATTGAAGCCCGGCAACACGGTGAAATAATTGTCAACCGTTACCCAGCCCGGCGCGATAGCATTGACGCGAATACCCTTATGGGCAAGCTCGACGGCCAATGAACGGGTGTAGGCGATGATAGCGCCTTTGGTGCCGGCATAGACCGAATGTTCTGGTGCACCCGATACGCCATGAATCGACGTAATGTTACAAACCGCACCGCCTTTGCCGTGTTCGATCATATTTTGGACGATTTTCTGGGTAAGGAAAAACTGCGCTCGAATATTTACGTCGTATAGTTTTTCAAATTGGGACGGTTCAACTTTTAAGAAAGGTTTGTTAAAGGTAATGCCGGAGTTATTGACAAGAATATCGATGTTGCCAAAAAATTTGATCGCTTCATCACCAAGTTTAAGTACCTCCTCAAGATTGCTGAAATCCGCTTTTATTGCGGTTGCGTTGATACCCATTTTTTTTACTTCTTCCACTCCCGCCTTGGCGCCAGCAGCATTGCTGCTGTAATGAAATACAACATTTGCACCTTCACGGGCAAACTCAAGGGCGATCTCTTTTCCTATACCAGTTCCAGAGCCTGTAACAACAACATTTTTGTTTTTCATTTTTTGCATGCACATTTCCGAATTCCTTTAGCAAAAGTGCTATCGCGATAAATTGTATTATTATATGCTCATTATGACGTGTCGAGCGACCAATTTCAAGTCAAAAAGGATTAATTTTATACAGCCACGTGAAATATATGAGCGTTTAAAGATGGAAAATATACCGATTGCGCAGCATGTTGTACAAATATTAGAGCACGTAGGGCACACATCTTTTACTCAATATACCTATTGTGATGCCTTTGTTCATTTTTGTCTGTGAAGGTCTGAAATTAAGGTCACTAG